>Ga0233425_10003925_pt1 | contig 25913 bp, 21 predicted proteins | sample Watercolumn_Towu_2_FD_181712 | JGI IMG/M metagenome (GOLD analysis project Ga0233425, IMG submission 181712) | Freshwater microbial communities from Lake Towuti, South Sulawesi, Indonesia - Watercolumn_Towuti2014_140_MG | ecosystem: Environmental > Aquatic > Freshwater > Lake | place... | reverse complement strand
TGGGGGGAAGGCAAAACCGGCGTGGTTGGTAGGTGTGTTCTTTGCGAATTCTATCAGACGCGCCTCTGGGGGGAAGGCAAAACCTGCCTCAGCGGTTCATGTGGACTCAACACATTCTATCAGACGCGCCTCTGGGGGGAAGGCAAAACTGTTCACGTAATTCGTCGTATAATACGTCCATTCTATCAGACGCGCCTCTGGGGGGAAGGCAAAACATACCCTAAAGGAGATTGGGGAGGTGTGCGATTCTATCAGACGCGCCTCTGGGGGGAAGGCAAAACAGTCGCCGCGATTGCAGTTGAGCTTTAAGCGCAGAGACGACACTACCCCTTTTGCCCAGCGGTCATGGAATTTGCGATCCTCGGTACTCCGCGAACAGCTCATTTCACCGGGTCTATCGTCGCTGTGCAGAAGCGCCGCCGCCGGAGACGTCGCGCCCCTTCGCAAGAGAGAAAAAGAAGGGACGCATCGCGCAAACAACCCCTTTTTACAGGCGACTTCCATGGTGTCAATCCATTCCAGAAAAAGAGAGAAGTAATGGCGGTCACTTGCCGGAAGGACTTTTCTCGGCTTCTCGTTGGACGGCCTTCAGGCAGAGATTGAGATAAAGCTCAGGGGCTTCTTTGCGCTCCAAGGCTTTCTGGAATTCCCGTTTTGCAGAGTCGAGGTCGTTCATCTGCCAGTAGCAACGAGCGAGCAGAAGAGGCGAAACGTCTGTCCCCTTCAAGAAACCGGCAGCCCAATCCCAGATTCCCAGAAACGCGTACCATTTGCCGAGAATCAGTCGCGACTCGGCGGCGTCGCGGCCCGCAGCGACTTTGGCGAATGCGTCGGGCAAGATCGAAGTGAAGCCGCGATGTTGCGCGGGCCATGTGAAATCCCAAACCCGCATCACGTTGTCGGCGCCGGCGGAAATCGCATACTGCCCATTCGTGGAGAGCGCCACGGAGATCAGCGCGCGTTCGTTGCCGACGAACGACCGCAACTCGCGCCCGCTTTCGATGTCCCACAGTCTCAACGTTCCGTCGTCGCCGCCCGACACGGCCAGTTTTCCATCAGCCGAGAACTCCACGCACCGCACCGGTCCTTCGTGGCCGGTGAATACTCGCGGCTCGCGGCCCTGTTGCGTATCCAACACCTTGATGGTGCCGTCATCGCCGCCGATAATGTTGTATCGGCGACCCGACGATATCCCGACGGAGCGATGCGGGCCTTGATGTGTATCAAACGGCTCACCTTCCATACCACTTCGCATTCCCCAGAGGACCATTTTTGAGTCTTCGAATCCGCCAATGGCCTGTTGTCCATCGGGCGACAACGCGAAACTCCGGAGTTTTCCCCCTTCATATCCCATGAATTGGCTCTCTTCACAACGCTTGACCATGTCCCAGACGCGGACGGTGCTGTTTCCAGTGGCCAACACCATGGTTTTGCAGCCGGGAGAAAATGCTAGTTTCCAAACTCTGCCCACCGTCTGACCAAATCCGTAAGAATCTTCCTTCTTCGCCAGATTGAAGGCTTGAATGTCACCGTCGGTAGTACCCGATGCAGCCCAAGGTCCGTCCGGCGAAATCGCCACGCTGGAGACCGGATTCTTGTGCCGATGCAACTGCTGCAGTTCGCGTCCCGTGGCGACATCCCAGAGTTTGACCGAGCCGTCCTCGTGGCCGGAGATGGCAAGTCGCGCATCCGGTGAACAAGCCAGCGCACGAACAGATTGCGCGGACGCCGTGGCAAGAGGTATTTCATTCAATGCCCGCGTTGACCAGAGCCTGACGGTTTTGTCATGGCTTCCCGACAGAATGAACCGGCCGTCCGGCGAGTAATCCATACAAGTCACCTGCGCGCCATGTCCGGTATAGGTCCGCAATTCACGACCGGTCTTCGCTTCCCACAACCTGGTGGTTTTGTCGCTGCTGCAGGTGATGGCGAACTGTTGGTCGGGAGAAAATTTCACGCCGTGGATCGCACCCCGGTGAGCAGCGAACGCCCGCAACTGCCGGCCCGTAAGCGCGTCCCATATACGAACCATCCGGTCGGCGCCTCCCGATATGATTTGTGTTCCATCGGCCGAGAACGCGGCGCAACGAACCGGGCCGGAATGTTCTTTCAACGTTTGAAGCACCTTCACGCTGCCTACTTCCCAGATTCTGATCGTCCCGTCGTGGCTCGTGGAGAGAATACTCTTCCCGTCAGGCGCGAATGTGACGCTGGACACCTGCTCCGTGTGCCCGGAGAAGACTTGCTGTTCTTTCCCGTCCGTCACTCGCCAGAGTCGGACTTTGTTGTCACTGCCACCGGAAACGGCGAACTGTCCGTCCGGCGAGAATGCCGCACTCCAGACCGGAGCGCGATGCTCCTTGAAGGAGAGCAGTTCGCGTCCGCTGTCAATCTCCACCAGACGAACGACGCAGCCTCTGGTCCCCGCAACCAAGGCTTTGCGTCCGTCCGGTGACAACGCAATGGAGGTTATCTCATCCTTCTCGTAGTGAAACGTGCGAATCAGTTTCCCTGTTCGGGCATCCCACAGTTTCATGTCCCCATCATCACCTCCCGAAAGAGCGCGCTGCGAGTCAGCAGAAAAAACGACGCTCGAGATTCTGCCTTGATGACCCGTGAACACGTTTACACTGGGAGGAGAACAAACAAACGCTTGAAGTATTCCCAACTCGGCAGCGAGGGGAGACTGCCCTGCCGCTTGGTAAATCTGAAATGCCTCACCGTACAGGGACCTTGCTTGTTCCCAGAGTTTGGAGGACGCCCGTGAGTCACCCTGTGCGATCATGCTTTCTGCGGACTTCATCGCAAACGTCAACTCGCCCTGCTGCTTTGCGTTGAGGGCTTCCGCACGGTCCGCCCGCATCTTTATGAACAAGAGAACAACGAGCACCAAAAGAACGCACGCCACGACCACGGCAGCCGTTACCGGTGTGCGATTCTGTTGAATCCCTTTGACAGTTCGTTCGTTACTCATCGCGACGGCGGCATTGTAGGCAAGCATTCCCGACACACAAGCGCGATTTTACATGTTGACCGCATGAGGCATCATGTTAGCCTTCGTATCAAATGATAACGCGACGCGAGTTCCTGAAACGATCCGCAGCGGTCTCTGCGGTTACATTGCTTTCTCCGGCGACACGCTCTTTTGCCGCGGCGGCGAAATTGGAAGGGTACGAGGTGAAAGGTCTCCGCGTGCCTGTCTTCGAGGCCAATGCGGTGACAGCCATGGTGCTGGGCAATGACGGTTTGATCTACTGCGGCCTGACGGGGAAACGACGCGTCTTGGCGGCGCTCGATCCACGCAATAATTCCATTCGCGATCTCGGCGACATCTATCCCGATAACCCGAAGACGAGCGGCATTCTCGACAAGATTCATAACGCGCTGGTGAAAGCGCCCGATGGCAGCCTCTACATCGGCCAAGGGTTGAACATCGCCGATGGTTACCCGATGAACTTCCACAGCCACGGCTACGACGGCGGTCATCTCTTCCGCTACGAGCCGGGCAAAGGCCAACTCACCGACCTCGGCCCGCAAGTGCGCGGCGAAGCGATCCAGGGAATGACGATTGATCCGCAAGGCCGTTACATCGCCGGCTACTCGATTCCGGGCAACCACTTCTTCGTCCACGATCTCAAAACGCACGAAGTGACCGACTACGGTCGCATTTCGCAGATGGCGCATCACAATCTCGTCTGCGACAAGAGCGGCGTGACGTGGGGTTGCTGGAACTGCGCGCACGCGGCGAAAGGCGACGCGGTACATGCCGACGGTTGTTACCTGATGCGCTACGATCATACCAAGCGCCTCTTCGAGCGCACCACCATCGAGGTGCCGACCGCGTCGTTCCGATCGGTGTCGCCCGCCAGGAACAAATCGTGGAACAACGGGTTCGACTCCGCCTGCTCTGCGCGCGATGGCTCGATCTATTTCGGCATCTCGACGCCGGGAAACCTCTGCCGGCTCAGGCCCAACTTCAACAAAGTGGAACTGCTCGCCCAGCCGGTCCGCACCTCGCGGATGCCCGTGTTGGCGGAGGCTGCCGATGGTCGCATCGTGGGCTTTGGCGGTTTCCCGCAAATGGAACTGTTCATTTACGATCCCCCAAGATCGTCGCTGAAGAAACATGGCGTGGTCCTTCCCCAGTACGATCTTTGCATCTTCCACGCGATGGTGGTTCTGTCCGATGGCCGCATCTACGCCGGCGAGACCGACGCCAACCGCGCCAACATTTACTGCCTCACCCCAAAGTAATCCTCACGCTCCGCGTGATGCTCCGCCCCTACCTCACGCGGAGCGTGAGGACTACAATACACGGCTCCGAAGCGAGCGGAGGTCCGCAAGGAACTCGGAGCCGGAGAGGCTGTAGATGTAATCCACCTCAAAACCGTCGCCGAGATAAAAGCGCGGCGGCGGATTCACAATCGGGTTCGGGAACGTCTTCGGCGGCTGACCGCCCACGGCAACGGAGACGCGCAGCGTCCCCACCGGCTGAAGACGCGACACTTTCGTCTCGAACGAAAACTCCAGCGATTGACCGGCCGCGAAGTCCACCGGGTCAATGTGCACCCCGGCGCGGGCGAGGGCGCTGAATTGAATTGTCTTGCGTTGCTCGACCGCCTTGATTCGCGACAACGAGGTGCGCGTGTTGGGATTGGTGCGGACGACCTTCTTCTTGCCGGACTCGTCCTTGGTCTCCTGCATCTTGATCATTTCTTTCGAGCGCGGCCAGACGTAGTAACGGTCGGCTCTCGGCGCCGGCATGATCTATGGCGCCAGCATTCCAGCGTATAGTTCTACCAAACGCAAGGCTAAAGGCGTTTGGAGGCGCAGTTCAATGTTTTGGGCAGGTAGCATAGGCCTCCGTGCCTGTGCCGTTACGAGATTGCGCAGGCGGGGACGCCTACGCTACCCGGAACAGAATGATTCCACGTCTGCCCAAAGGTTCGAACTGCACCCGGCGTTTGGAGTTCGGTGTTCTTTTCAACACAGCCATCCTGTCAGGCGGTCACGGCGCCTTCATGCCGGCGAGCAATGAATCGGGCAGGGACTTGCCGAGGAGATAGAATTTGCGGTCGGGATACCAGAGAACGCGCTGGCCGTGCCACTCGGTAAGGCTGGGATAGGTGGCAATCTCGGCGGTCTTCTTCGGGCCGACGATGACGCCTTGGGTGTCGAGGATTTGTTTCGGCGCGCTGAACCAGATCGGCTGGCGCGCTTTCGGACGGAACTCGCCCACGGCGATGAACGCGGGGTTGCGAATGTAGTTGGCTTGATTGCCATTCCAGATCGTTTTCCACTGGCTGTAGCTGCCGCGCGTGCCGCCGTTGTTGTGAAACACTAGCAGGAAGCGTCCGTCGGCAAGCGGGAAGATTGGTGCTGGCGCTAGCGGTTGCAGAATCGGTTTACCGCCGTCTTGGTAAAGCAGTGGCTCAGGTTTGCGCCACGTCGCGCCATCGTCTTCAGAGACGCTGTACCAGATCGCGCCGGCCATCGTCCGCATCGCCACGAGCAACCGCCCGTCAGGCAACAACACCACGCTCGGCTCCTGCGCGACTGACATGTCGGGATACATGCGATTGGGCACTTCGAGACCTTCGCGGTCTTTCGGCAGCCACGTGACCTTCAAGTCCTTCGGATCGGGCGCGTCGTCAATGTTCTCGAAGCGAACGAACGCGCACCGAGTGTCCTTGTGGACCCAATACTTCGACACCGGTTTCTTGACGGCTTGGCTGGTCGTCGCGGTGTATCCGAGCAGATGCTTCCCATGACGGTCGCGGATTGCTGTCGTCCAAAGCCAGTAGCTCTTGGGAACGGACGGGTCGGGATGATCAAACCGGTTTCGCGGCATCGGAATGTCCGCTCCCGATGTCCAAGTCTTGCCGTTGTCGTCGCTGTAGAGGCAACCCATGCCGCCGGATTCCTGACGCTGACCGGCTTCGGCGCGCGGCTGCTCCTTCACATACACGCAGTAGATGCGGCCCGTCCGCGCGACGATGGGCAGGCCCCAACTCGCCTGCGGCTCCTTCGTCCCCGGCGTCGTGCCGACGATGCGTTGCGGCGGCGACCAACGCCGGCCATCGCTGGTGCGGGCGAGCATGATGCGGTTGTCGCCGCGACCCTCGACGCTGCTCTGCGTCCACATGCCGAGCAATTCGTCGCTCTTCGGCGCCTTGAATACGAGGAACATCTCGTTGTCGCCGTCGTGATGCTCGCCTTCCTTCGGCAAATAAACTGTCACGTCCGGCTTGCTACGCTTCCAGTCGGTCGTCGGGTCGGCAGCGGGAATGAACCAGTCCTTGCCGACGTTGCGGCCGAGTAAGAAGAATTTACGGTCAGGATACCAGAGCACCGGCTTGCCGTTTCGGACGGTGAAGCTCGAATAAAGAGCGAGATCGGTTCGGCCGCGCGTGCCGGGCTTGCCGAGGCTGACACCGTCGTGATCCATGAACAACTGTGGCTCGTTGAACCAAACCGGTTGCTCCGCGCCGGGTTTGAAGTATCCGTGAACGAGATAAATCGGGCGACGATGGTAACTCGTATCGGTCGGCTTGTAGCCTTGGTAATTCCCGTCGTGGTTGTGGATGAAGAGCGCGTAACGACCGCTGCCCGCTTCGTTGCCGCCGACATCATAAATTGGACAAGGCGAGAGCGGATGCAGCATCGGTTTGCCGCCGTCTCTCCGCAACAGCCGACGCGCGGGCATCCAAGTCTTGCCGTCGTCACTGCTGACGGTCCAGAATGGGCTGCCCGCACTGGTCCGCATGACGCAAAACAACCGGCCGTCCGGCAACTTGACGATGGAAGGCTCTTGGCAGGCGCTGACCTCCGGGTGGCCGGGGAACGGCACCGTGATTGCGTCCTTGTCGAACGCGAACCAACTAATCTTGATGTGCGCAACTTCGGGATTGTCGTCGAGATTGTCGAACCGCATGAACTCGACGACGGAGTCGTGCGAGATCCATGATTTCGTCGGGTTCTTCTTCACCGCCTTGCTGGTCCAGCGGGTGATGCCGGCGTAGTAGCGACCGTCCTTCGTCAGGCGCAACGGTTTCTGCCAGCAAATCCAGTTGCCCGGAAAACTGGTGTCGGGATTGTCGCGGCTGGTGCGCGGCATCTGGATGTTCTGTGGCTTCGACCACGTCACACCGTTGTCATCGCTGAAAATGCCGTCCATCCGCCCGGTCGTGTGCGGGAACGTGTCGAACTTGCCGACGTTCTGGCTGTAGAGCACGTAAATGCGCCCCGACTTACTGACGAGCGGGAACGCCCAACTCGCCATGTTCCCCTGCCCCGCCTTCGCCGGCCCAGCGATGATGCGCGGCTTCGACCAGGTCTTCCCCTCGTCCTTGCTTTGCGAAAACACGATGTGCTGGTCCGGCTGGCCTTCGTGTGTGCTTTGCGTCCAGATGACCATGAGCGATTTGTCGGGGCCATCGAACACCAAGAAGTGTTCGTTGCCGGTGTCGCTCACATTCTCGTCCGTCACCTCCGGCACGAAGACGATATAGTCGGGCCTCGTGATGCGAAGCTGTTTTGGGATGCGCGCCTTGAGGTCGGCAGGCGAAGCGATGAAATGCTGGTTAGTCTCGGCACCCACCAGGGTTGCCGATAACGCGAGAAGCAGGAAGAGAAGATGTTTCATTGAGATTATTTTGCGTTATTTCTTGTCTGTTGAAGTTGCCCATCCGCGACCCGCAGGCGGAGCGGACTGCGGCTTGGCACCGCGTTTGGCGTCGGCGATGGGCGACGGGAGACTTTGTTCCCAACGACTGAACATCGCCTTCAACGCCGTGACCTTTTCGGGATGCTCCGCCGCGAGGTCCTTCGTTTCGCCGGGATCGGTTGCGAGATTGTAGAGTTGTTCGGTCTTGCCAAGCCGCAAACGCCACGGCCCCGAACGCACCGCACGAAGCGGGTCTTGCGGGAAGTCGAGCCAACGCCAGAAAAGCGCCTCGTGCGGTTCACCCGTTTTCTGGCCGCGCAAATACGGAAGAATGTCCACGCCATCCAAATTCGCCGCGCATTTGGCCCCGGCAGCGACCACAGCCGTCGGATAGATATCCAAGGTCGAGACAAGACCGCTGAACTCCTTTCCCGCCGGAAGATTACCGGTCCATCGAACGATGTAAGGTTCGTGAACCGCGCCGTCCCAGTTGGTGGCTTTGCCGCTGCGGTAGGGCAGGTTGCGCGCTCCGTCCTTCGTTTGGCCGCCATTGTCACCGGTCAAGAAGATCAGCGTGTCGTTGTCGAGGCCGGACTTGCGCAACTGCGCGAGACATTTGCCAATCGCGTCGTCCAGCGCGATGAGCGTACCTGCCAAAAATCTTCTCGGACCTTTTATCGTAGCCGAGACGCGCTCCAAATACTTTGCCGGCACATCCTCCACCGGCGAATGCACTGCCAACGGCGAGAAATACAGGAAGAACCGCTCCTGCTGATGCCGCTCAATGAAATCAGCCAGTTCCCCACCTTGAATCTCGGTCCAGTAAGTGTCGTCCTTGCCGAGGTAGGTCGGGCTGCCCGGCACCTTGGAATTTCCGGGCGGACGCTTGGCAACTTCGCGGAACCCGCGATCCAACGGTCCTTGCTTCGCATCGCCCAAATCCCATCGGCCAACCATGCCAGTGACATAACCAACATCGCGCAGACACTCGGCCAACGTAGGATGACCGGCGGGAATCGGCTCGCCACGGTTGAGGTTGCCGTTCACGCGGAATCGTTGCGGATAGAGGCCGGTCATCAGGCCAGCTCGGCTCGGACTGCAAACGGGACAGAGCGTGTAGCCGTTGAGACAACGCACGCCCTCGCGGGCCAGCGAGTCAATATGCGGTGTCGGAATATCGGGACAGCCAAACGCGCCGACATCTCCATAGCCGAGATCGTCAATCAATATCACGATGATGTTTGGTCGGCTCGGATTGTTCGCCGCTCGCAACGGACTCTGCGAGGTCAAAACGAAGACGGCCAGGAAAGCGATGGCGTATTTCATGTTCATGGGGTGACGGTTCCTTTCGTCATGCATTCTCGACCGGTAATCAGCCACCAATGGACACCTTGATGCTGACGGCGCGACATGGGTTTTCGGGGTCCAGATTCTCGACGAGGATCTTGATGAACTTCATCTTGGGATCGAGCTTCAAGGCAAACTCGCCCGGCGTTTTCGCGCCGCTCCCGACGTCGAACACCTGATCGTTGTTCTCCTCATAGCGCAGGCCGTCGGCGCTGCCGCGGGCGCGGATGCGAATGCCTTGATGCTTGGTGGCGTAAACGGAGAGATCGCTCCTCACGCTGATGTTCGCGTGGCCGAGATGGGTGATGCAAAGGGGCGGGCAATCGGACAGATCGCTGATGCCGCCGGGCTTCAGGCCCGTCACGCTCAACAGCGGCATCTCGAACTGAAAGGGCCGTCGCATCACGAAGACTTGCACACCGAGGTCTTCGAGGACCGAGGTGCGGCCTGCTGCGCGGGTCACGAGCCGGGGATGGATGTAGCGCAACGTGTGGTAGGCATAGATGAACGGCGGTTCCACCAGCGTATGCACCTCGGAGAACGCCGCCGCGTTCGGCTCGTCCTCGCGTGCCGCCACCGGATTGGCCGGATGTCGTGTGAAGCGCAGGCCGTCGGCGCTGGTGGCGTAGCCGATGCTCTCGCGCGTCTTCATGCGCGGCTTGTATTCCTTCGCGCCGCCGTAGAAGAGGTGATAGAGACCGCCCCAAAACGTGACCTTCGCCTCGGAGCAACCGCCGTCATCCCACGCGCCCGGAGTGCCGCCGGGAAGCACCGGGTTGTCTTTCCAAAGTGTCCACGGTCCCTCGGGCGAAACCGCCGTGGCCAGCGCCAGCGGCCCGTAGTCGTTGGCGATGGAGCCGATCGGGTTCTCGGTGTAGAGACGGTATTGGCCTTCGTGTTTGAGCGCGCCGCCCACGTAGCCGAAGTCCTTGATGAGCGGATTCGCGGCGTGTTTCGTCCACGGGCCTTCCAGTCGCGAGGCGGTCGCGAGGCCGACATCCCACGTGGACGTTTGCCCCGGCTTCTGCACGCTTGGACGGCTGGAGCCGGAATACCACATGAGGAAACGTTCCGGCCCTTCCTTCACGATGGCAGCACAGGCGACGTCGCGACCATCCCAGCTTCCCTTGGGCCCCAGATCAAGCACGGGCCGGTCGCCGTGCTTTGTCCAAGGACCGAGCGGATGCGGCGCCGTGGCCAGCCCGATGCGATAACCGGACTCACCTTTCGACGAGAAACTGTGCCCATGATAGAACAAGTAATAGGTCCGATCTTCCTTGATGATGTCACACGCCTCAATGACGCTCTCGTCCCATGTGCCGGGTGTGCCGCACATCAGAATCGGATTCGGACCGGGGATGTGGAGGAACGGAGAAGTCACCGTTTGCGCGCTGACCAATCCGGCCAGAGGAAAGAGCGCCAGCGCGGTGAGAATCAATGACGTATGTGTGTTCATGTTTGTTCCTGTTAGTTGACCGGCGACACAATCAGCATGGCCCACGGGTTTACGGCTGGAATCTCCAAGACCGTCTGCCGCTCGTCGTCGCCATGCGGCAGTTCTGCGGCACGGGTGAAGTTGGAGAAGTCTTTGGTTTTCTCGGCGAGCGCGTGTTCCGCAACGGCTTGTTGGACCGGCATCAGCAGACGACACGCGAGACGTTTGCCGGGGAAGAAACGCGCGTTGTCCAACGTGACGCGAAACGGCTTCGCAGTCTTGCCATAATCAAACAAATGCACCACGACGGGTTTGTCGCCCCCGTCCGGCACGGCGCGGACGAAGGCGCAGGCGTCGTCATTGCCCGTGAGCACCACGGGCGGGTGCTCGCCCTGCCAGTCGTCACGGATGTCTTTGCCGGTAGCGGCGGCGTATTCGTAGCCGTCGAGCCAGCGGGCATTGTCGCGAACGAAGGCAAAGAAGTGGTTGTAGTCCTGCGGTTCACCGTAGAGACGTTCCGAACCTCCGAGCCAGACATCCCAAGGCGCAACGAAGTTCATTCCCAGACAGTACGAGAGGCAAAGAATCTTCTGGTTCTCCTGGGTATCTTTACTGCGAAGCGTGAACACTTGGGCTTTGTTCATTCGGGTGATGTTCAACGCCTTCTTCCAGATCGAAACTGGCGTTGGCGGATCGTATTCGGAAAGTTCCCCGACTGCGAAATCGAAAAGGTCAATCGGCGGCTCCCAATGCGTGAAAGACCCGTTGTTGCACGCGAACGGGAAATAGCGCCCCGCCTTCTTGTGGGCACTCGCCCGCAGTCTCTCCAGAAAGGCACGGATGGTTTTCTCGTAGCAACGCTCATAGTGCTTCCGCAACGCGGCGCTGCGTTTGCCAGCGAGGATGAACTGCTTGTAGTCAAAAGCCACCGGATCACTGATATCGAGCGCCTTGATTTCTGCCGCCGGCAACTCGCCGAGATAGGCGCGGAACTTTTCCAGACAGTGCGAGCAGAAGCAGCCGCATGTCTCCTTGTCTTTCGGGTCGCCTCCCCAGCGCAACATCTGGCTGGTGTCCGGATCGTCCATGTGCATGTAAGTCGCGCCCGTTGCGACCGCAAGCATCACGTCCTGTTCCATGAGCCGGAAGAAGTCGGGATTGCTGTAGCAGCCCCAGCCCGGATTCCAGTTCTGCCAGTTGGCGACCAACGGCTGGCCACGCAATCCCATCGCGCGGCCGATCTTGTAGGTGCCTTCGCCCGGTCCGCTGTCTGACCGCGAAGGCGAGGTGCAATGGCTCACCGGATAGCCGCGCTGCACACACTGCGAGATGAAGTCCTTCTTCGCATACACCCAGTCGAAGCGCGTGCCGTGAAATGCCGCGATCTTCTCGAACGGATCCACCTCCTTGCGCATCCACCGGATGGAAAAACAAACGTCGCCGTGTCGCGGGGCTCCCGCAGGACGTTGCCATCGGAGTGCCATATCCGACACCGTTTGTTCCCCGAGAACAGGCAAGCTCGTCTGAGCTACCGCCAGCAAGGCCATCGCGAAGAAATACTTCATCGTGATGTCCGAATCACCCGCACTCGATGTGTGGAGGTATCGCCGATGAACACCGAGCCGTCGCTGTCCACAAAGATACCGTGCAGACGGTTCATCTTACACGCGAGCGGATCGCCGTCGGGACCGTCGCCTTTCTCGCCTGTGCCGGCCACCAACTCCAGCTTACCGGTCTTCACATCAATCATCCGGACACTGTGGCTCTCCGTGTCGGCGAGATAAACATTGCCGTTCGGCGCGACGGCGATGCCTTTCGGGCCGGAAAGCGTCGCGTCCTTCGCCCGGCCGCCGTTGCCGGTGAAACCGGCCTTGGCGGCACCGGCGATCTGGCGGATTGTCCGGGAGCGTATATCGAGTTTGAACACCGCATTGCCACGCACCAGCCACATGTCGCCGGCGGAGTCGAAATCAATCGAGCGCGACCAAGTGGATGCCTCCGCCGCTTCGTTTGCGGCTGTGAACGACGTGATGATGCCCGTCTTCATGTCCACCCGGCGAATCCGCCGGTTGCCGATGTCGGAGATGTACAGCGCGCCGTCCGGGCCAAACTGGAGACCATGCGGAGACTTCATCTCCGCCTTCGTCCCAGACCCGCCATCGCCGCTGAAACCGGCTTTGCCTGTGCCGGCGAACGTCGTGATTTGAACTGCAAGGATAAGATGAAGGATCATTGTGATTTGGCTGTTGTTACAAACGCCAGAATGTTTTCCCACGGCGTTTCAGGTTGGACCCGGTTCGATGGCACTAGAAACCCGCGACGGTCTTTTGCAGTCAAGCCGAGCAGACGACGAACTTCAGTTCGCACCTCGTCGGGAGTGCCGAATGGGAAGACGCGCTGGGCGCTGATGGTCGTGCAAGGAACGATGCGCCGGCCAAACTCGCGATAAACCTCCGCCACGTCCATGCACTCCGGCTGAATCGGGTGCAGCACGTTGAACCCGACATCCACGATGTCCGGCACGACGGCGCGGATGTTGCCGCAACTGTGCAGGAAGAACTTCGCCTGCGGCACGGCAGCGCGGACAGCGCCAAGCACGTCGCGCCACGCCGGCTTGATGAAACGACGCCACAACTCCGGCGAAATCTGCATCCCGCTCTGCATCCCGGCGTCGTCGTAGAAGCAAAGCACGTCCACACCGGCGTGGGCGCTTGCCAGTGCGAGCCGCTTCGTGTATTCGGAGACTTTCGCGACGACCGCCTCGGCCATCGCCGGCTCGGCGGCGAGGTCCATGAGAAAATTCTCCATCCCGCGCAGCCACCACGACCATTCGTAAATACTGCCAGCGTAGCCGAAGACCAGATAGCCGCGCCGGTGAAACTCTTCCACCGCCGCTGTGTTCGCCGATTCGACAATTGGCGATGGCAACGCCTCCACTTCTTCTACGCTCTGCGCATTCAGCAGCGGCGCGAACATTTTCTCGTAAGTCGCTTCCGCTCCGCCGGCCCAATGACCGATGCCCCATTCGTCAAACGTCGTTCCCGGTTCGAGTTGTCCGTGAAGCGAACGCGGGTCGTCGCCGCCAAAGCGGGATTTCAGCGAGAACGTCCGGTAGTCGCAGTCGAAATACTCCGACGGATCGTCGTGACCGGTTTCCTGTTTCAACCGCCGAACGACTGGCTCGGTAAAACCGGGAACCCCGCCGACATCCACCGAGAACGGCACCCAAGCGGGCGAGCCGCCATCGAGCAGGCAACGAAGATTCTCGGCGGGTGTCATAGTACTCATCACGCTCCGCGTGATGATTCATTTACCTCACGCGGAGCGTGAGGACTACTATAGGAGTGGGTTTTGTCCGACAACATGAGATGTCAACCTCTGCCACTCAATCCGGCGATCAATTGCGGAAGGTTGACGTATTCGACTTCCACATCGCGATACCGGCGTCGGAAGGAACGTTCCACATCGTGGGCGACGACAAGATTGGCGCCTTTAGGATACTGGTGGCGGAACGCGAGGAGGTTGGTCGGGTCGAAGCCATCGGCATTCCACTTGCATTCGATGGCCAACGGCAACGCGCCGCGCCGCCGCAGGATGAAGTCCACCTCGTGCAAGCTCTTGTCGCGCCAGTAGAGCACCGGCTCGCCCTGCAATCGCGCCTGCATTTCGTTCAGAACAAAATGTTCCCACAGCAGGCCGAGATCGTCGTTGCGCAGGCTGTGCCAGCCGCGATGGTAACAGACAAATCCGGTGTCGAAGCCATAGACCTTGGGGGCTGCCACGATTTCGGTTGCGCGCCGGGTGCTGTATGGACGCAGCACATGCGCAACAAACGTGGCTTCCAGCACGTTGAGATAATTGGTGATGGTTTGGCGGCTGACTTCGCAAGGCGTCGCGAAGCGGGTTGCTTCGAAAATCCCGCCGCTTTGGGCCATCAGCAGTTCGAAGAACTTTTGAAATGAACTGCGTCGTTCAAGATGAAATAGCTCTTGGATGTCCTTGGCCCAATAGGCATCCATCCACTCCTGGAAATCCTTCTCCGGCAGGCTGGCGCTGAGAAAGAACGGCGGCAGGCCACCGTGCAACAACCGATGGCGCAGGTCAACGTTACCGAAGTCCGTCACATCGGCCAGCGTCATCGGGGTAAGACGCAGGTCGCGTTTACGGCCGGCCAACGTGTCCTTGAACTTGGCCGACGCACCGAGCGTCGAGGAGCCGGTGGCCAGCACGCGCACCTTGGGGAAGTGGTCGGCGGCGATCTTGAGCAGTTCGGATGGATTACTGAGACGATGCACTTCGTCGAGCACGATCCGCTTTCCTTGCAGGCTTCGCAGGAACGTTTCCGGATCCGCCATCTCCCGTCGCGTCCGGGGCAGTTCGCAATCGAAATACTCAACGTCAGGCAACGACTGGCATAAGCAGGTCTTGCCGACGCGGCGCACGCCGGCCAGCCAGATGACCGAGCGCTCCCGCCATGTCCTTTCAAGCAGTTCGAGCCAATGGACGCGTTTGATCATGTGCCAGCATTTCAGCATATAGTTCTACCAAACGCAAGTCTGAAGGCGTTTGGAGTCAGAGCGTGAGGACTAATATTTTCCAAACTCATGGCACGCACGCACCATTTCGACGAAATTCTGCGGGTTGCATGAGGAGTGGATGCTGTTTGACGAACAGAGGATGTAGCCGCCACCGGGCGCGGCGTCGGCGATGGCTTGACGCACGGCCTCGCGCACTTGCTCCGTCGTGCCATGCGGCAAGAGGTGCGCGCAATCAATGTTGCCGGTGAGGACCCCAACGATTCTATCAAGCGCCCCCCTCTTGATTCGTGTCCGTCTAATCTCACTTTCGCAGATCCCGGGGCGCGTGGTGAAATTTGCTGCGAAAGGCGGTGTTGAAACGAGAGAGGCTGCCGAAACCGCTGGCGTAGGCAATCTCACTGATGGACTGCGAGGTTTGTGTGAGCAATTGGTGGGCGTGGGCCAGGCGCGCGTCGGTGACAAACGCAATGAACGTCTTTCCCGTGTAGCGGCGGAACTGTCTGCAGAACGTGGCGCGGCTCATGGCGCTGCGGCGCACGGCCTCGTCGAGCGTGAATGGCTGGGTGAAGTTGTCCAGCACCCACTGTACGGCGGCTTCCAGACGCGGACGCGAGGCGGCATCCGCTCCGACGCCCACACGCGCGCGGCTTAGCGGGACGGCGCGGCGTTTCTTGAGGGCGCTGTGCAGCAACGCAAAGAGTTCCAACAACAGGCCCGCGCGCGCAAGCGTGGACGCGACGGTAATGCGCCGCAGTAACGCGAGCGCAGCGCGAGCGGTGGCGGCGTCGAACCGCTGGCCGTGTTCGGCGGCGGCAAACAACTCGCGCAACGCCGCGGCGCCGTCCGCCCGCCGGAACGGATGCTCCGGCGGGATCCGGAATTGCATGACGTAGCCGTCATACGCGCCGCGTTCCATCCAGCAATGCGGCAAGTGACTGCCCAGCAGCACGCAATCCATCGCTGCGAATGGTTCGATATGGTCGCCGACGTAGCGCATGCCGGTTCCGCGTGTGATGATGGTGAACTCCATTTCCGGGTGGCTGTGCCAGCGTCCGCCCATGCCGCCAGCGCGCACACGCCGTCCGTCGGATTCGAGCGATTCCAAAGTGTCGGAATGGCTGCGCCATCGCAACAGGCGGAACGATTCGCCCGCAGGGAAGCAGATATTCTCGATCAACACAGCCATGGAGGGGACTATATCAGGCCGTGCCCTGTCAAGTCGAGCGGCGTGAGACGATCCAGCGAGTCTTTGAGACGCGCGCGGGAGAATTCTGGACGTGTTTCTGGGAGGATGATGGTGCTCGAAATGTGACCACAAAACAACATCACACGAAGGAGATTGCCATGACCGCAAATTATCGTTTTTCGTTTGGACCTTGGAACATCGGATCGGGCGCTGATCCGTTCGGCCCGCCGGTGCGACCGTCGTTGGAGTTTGCGCAGAAGCTGCCGTTCTACAAAAAACTCGGCTTCGACGGCGTGCAGTTCCACGACGACGATGTCGTGCCGGACCTGGAGTCGTTGTCGGTGGCGGCCATCGTCAGGGCGGCCAAACAGGTGAAGAAGATGCTGGACGGCGAGGGGTTGGAAGCCGAGTTCGTCGCACCGCGGCTCTGGGAAGACCCGCGCGGCATTGACGGTGGATTCACCTCCAACGAGCCGGCCTCGCGTCGTTGGGCGGCGGAGCGTGCGAAGCGGTGCGTGGATATTGCCAACGCGGTGGGGGCGCGCTTGATCGTGGTCTGGCTGGCGCGGGAAGGCACGTTTGTGCGCGAATCGAAAAACGCAATCGCGGCCTACAAACAGTTGGCCGACGGGCTGAACGTGTTCCTGCAACACGACCCGAAGATCACGGTGGCCATCGAGCCGAAGCCGAACGAGCCGGCCGATCATACCTACGTACCCACGATTGGCCACGCGCTGGCGATTGCCCACCAGACCGTTGACCCGTCGCGCATCGGCTGTGTGATGGAGACCGCCCATGCCGTGCTGGCGGGGCTGGACCCGTCGGATGAAATGGCGTTCGCACTGGCGGCGGGCAAACTCTGGAGCGTTCACCTCAACGACCAGAACGGGCTGAAGTTCGACCAGGACAAATCGTTTGGCGCGGCGAACCTGCGCTCGGCCTACGACCAAGTGCGCGTGCTGGAACTCGGCGGCTACGCGGCGAGCGGGCGCTTTGTGGGGTTGGACGTGAAGGCGTTGCGGACGCAGAAGGCCGAATCGGCCACGCAGCATCTCGCGAACAGCCGCCGCGTGTTCCTGAAGCTTGTGGAAAAAGTCCGCAGCTTCCCGAAAGACGTTGAGCGACAACTTATCGCCGCCCGCGATTACGAGGCGTTGGAACTGGCGGTGCTCGAACGCCTCATGGGCGACTGAAATGAATCCGTCGGCCAAAGCCGCACGATCAAAAACATTCAATGAGCAACTCCGCGAACCATGACAAGGAACCCATGAAACGCATGAGCAATGAAATGTCGCGTCGCAACGTGTTGAAGTTGGCGGGAATCGCCGTGGCGGCGGCGGCACACCGGGCATTGGCCGAGACGCGGCCCGCCTTCCAGCCGCCTTCGCAACCCGCCGGCCAACTGCCCAAGGGAAAAATCGGCAATCTGGAGATCAGCCGTCTCATCCTCGGCACCAACCACATCACATTTTGCATGCACAGCCGCGGCCTGCGATACGTGGACGATCTGGCGCGGCACTACAACACCGAGCAAAAGATCATGGAGACATTCGCCGCCGCCGAGGCCAATGGCGTCAATGCCTTCATAACGCATTCGGATCCGACGATCGAGAGGATCTTCCGCGAGTATCGCGACCGCCACGGCGGCAAGATGAAGTGGATTGTCGCGCCGTGGAACAGCGCCGACGGCAAGGCGACCGACGTGGAAGGCTACATCCGTATCGTACCGCGGCTGGTGGATGCGGGCGTGGATGCGCTCTACGTGCCCGGCATGATTAGCGGCGATCTGGTCATGCACGGCAAGGGTGCCCTGATCGGCGAGTTGCTCAACGTCATCGCGGCCACCGGTCTGCCCGCCGGCATTTCCTGTCACGAGCTGGATGTGGTTCGGTTCTGCGAGAAGGAGAAGCTCCCGGTAGAGTTTTACATCAAGACATTCCATCATCTCAAATACCCCAACGCACCCAAGCCCGAAGACATCAAAGGCCCGTTGGCCGAGGTGCCCGGCTACTGGTGCAGCAACCCGGAGGAAACGGCGGAACTTATGAAGTGCGTGGCCAAGCCGTGGATCGCCTTCAAGGTCATGGCCGCGGGAGCCATCCCGCCGCGCTCCGGTTTCAACTACGCCTTCGCCAGCGGCGCCGACTTCATCCTTGCCGGAGTGTTCGATTTCCAGATGGCCGAGGATGCGCAAATCGTCCGCGAGGTCGTCGCCGCCCACAAAACCCGCTTGCGACCGTGGCGAGGCTGAACAAATCCTCCACCGGATAGTTGTCCATGAAATTCTTCTTCACAATCTGTCTGCCTGTGCTGCTGGCCGGGGGGTTCACCACCGACGCCGCGACCGCAAAGCCCAACATCATCGTCATCCTCGCCGATGATCTCGGCTACGGTGACCTCGGCTGTTACGGCGCGACCAAGATCAAGACGCCGAACATTGACCGGCTTGCGCGCGACGGGATGCGCTTCACCGACGCACATTCGCCCGCGTCGGTCTGCACGCCCAGCCGCTACAACCTGATGACCGGCCGCTATTGCTGGCGCTCGACCACCGCGGCGAATCACCGGGCGCAGATGGCCCAGTGGTCCGGCGACCGGGTCATGCCGCGCGACGGGCGCTACGTTGACCACGTGGCCTCCGGTTACAACGATCCGCTGATGATCGCGGAAGGACGGATGACGCTGGCTTCAATGCTCAAGGCGGCGGGATACGCCACCGCTTGCATGGGGAAATGGCACTTGGGCATCGGTCGTCCCGGACAAGCCGGCTGGGATGACGAGGTGGGACAGGATTGGAACGGCACGTTGCAGCCCGGCCCGCTGGAGTGCGGGTTCGATCATTTCTTCGGCTGGCCCGTGATGAAGGCGTGTCCCGATGTGTTCGTCGAAGACCACCGGGTTCCCGGCCTGGATCCGTCGGACCCGTTGCGGATGGTCTTTCGCAGGAAACCTCTCGAATCGGGGCGCCGGTGGTGGTTTGCCGAGGGGGGAAAGGCTGTCCGTCACCGACAGGAAGAAGCGGACGTGAAGGTGTTGGAAAAAACGCTCCGCTGGATCGAGCAGGCCGCGTCGAACCCACAGCCGTTCTTCCTCTACTACACCCCGAGCCTGCCCCACGCCCCGCTCACACCAAGCCCGCGCTTCCGGGGCAGCAGCCCGATCGGTGTTTATGGCGACGCGATTCAGGAACTCGACTGGTGCGTGGGCGAAGTGCTAGCCGCGCTCGAGCGACGCAAGATGGCCGGCAACACGCTGGTCATCTTCAGCAGCGACAATGGCGGTGAGAATGCCGTGATAGAAGATCACCGGGGCAACGGCCCCCTGCGCGGCAAGAAGACGAACGTGTATGAAGGCGGCCATCGCGTGCCGTTCATCGCGCGCTGGCCGGGCCGCGTGAAAGCCGGAAGCGCGAGCGGCCAATTACTCGCGCTCACCGACGTGCTGGCAACGTGCGCGGCCATCGTCGAGCGCCCGCTGCCACGCAACGCCGGCGAAGACAGTTTCAGTTTTCTCCCCGCACTGCTCGGCGCGGAAAACGCTGAGGGCACGCGCCTGCACTTGGTGAACGACAGCATGTTGGGGATGTTCTCGATCCGCGAAGGTCCGTGGAAACTCATTGAGTGCCAAGGCAGCGGTGGCTACTACCCGAACGATCTGGATGCCTACAAACCCAAGCCCGCCGAGCCGCCCGGCCAACTCTACAACCTCGCCGACGACCTCGGCGAGACGAAGAACCTCTACGCGGAAAAGCCGGAGATCGTCGCGCGACTGACCGCGCTGCTGGAGAAGATCAAGACTGACGGCCGCAGCAGACCATGAAGGAGAAATGAGCACACCGTTCGACATCCTCGGACTTGGCTGCGTGGCGGTGGACGATCTGATTTATGTGCCGCACTACCCGGCGGCGGACAGCAAGGTGCGGGTCCAGCACCGGGAACGCCAGCCGGGCGGCATCACCGCGACGGCCTTGGCGGCGGCGACGCGAATGGGCGCGCGTTGCCAGTATGCGGGCGCTCTTGGTTTCGATGACTTGTCGGAATACAGCATCTGCGAAATGGGGAAGGCGGCGATCGGGTTGGATCATCTTTGCCGTCATCAAGATGCCCGCCCGTATCATTCCGCCATCGTGGTGGATGAACAGCGCAAGACGCGGACGATTTTTTTTGATCGTCCGGCGCTGACGGGAGCGTTTCCGAATTGGCCGGCGGCGGAGGTGATTCGCTCCGCCAAGGCGCTCTTCGTGGATTACCTCGGTGCCGAGGGAATGTTGCGGGCCACGAAGATCGCTTTGGAGGCCGGCATCCCGGTGGTGGGCGACATCGAAATTGTCCCCGATGAGGATTCGTTGCGGACGCTGGCTGGGTTGGTCAATCACTTGATCGTTTCGAGCGAATTTGCCCAAGAGTGGACCGGCGCGGCCAGCCCGTCGGAAGCCGTCCGCGCTTTGTGGTCGTCCCAACGCCAAACGGTCATTGTCACCTGCGGCGCGGACGGCTGCTGGTATCTGGACGGGACGCGGTATTCCGCGCCGGTGCATCAGCCGGCGTGTCGGGTGGATGTTGTGGACACCACCGGCTGCGGCGACGTGTTTCATGGCGCATACGCGGCGGGATTGGCGGAAGGTCTCGATGTGACGGAACGAATCCGTCTGGCCTCGGCAGCGGCGGCCCTCAAGGCCACGCGGCGCGGCGGGCAGTCGGGCATCCCGTCACGCGCCGAAGTGGAGGCGATGCGGCCATGAGCTTGGTGGTGTTTGGCGCGGGTGCGATTGGGCGCGGGTTGCTGGGCGAACTGGCGGCACGGGCGGGCTGGCCGGTCACCTTTGTTGAGACGCAACCGGAGTTTGCCCGGCAGTTGGCGGCGGCGGGCGAATACACGGTGCGACTGGTGGGACGCGGCGAATCGGCGACGCGAGTGACGAATTACCGGGTGTTGACACCGGCGGATGGCCGGGAGATTGCGGCGGCAGTTCGGGACTGTCGCTTGACGGCGACGGCGGTGGGCGGCGTCAATCTGGCGGCGGTTGGCGCGCTGTTGGGGGCGGCGCTCGCGGAGCGGCGAGAGATGTTGCCGGTATTGGTGTGCGAGAACTGGCCGGAAGCGGACACCGTGTTGGCGAAAACGTTGCGGCGATGCAGTGCGGCAGACGGAACGTTTGCGTGCATCCCCTGTTCGGTGGAGCGGATGGTGCAACGGGTGGGGATGGGATTGGATTTGATCGGCGAGAACGGTGAGTCGGCCTGGGTGCCGGCGGCGGTGGCGTTGCCGGGGTTGCGGGTCTGCGCCGACTTCGCGCCGTATTACGCGCGGAAGCTGTACACGAACAATGCGGGTCACGCGTTGCTGGCGTATGAGGGTTTTCTGGCCGGGCGCGAAACGTTGTGCGCGGCGCTGGCCGTGCCGGCCATTCGGAAGCGGTTGGAGGCGTTGCTGGCAGGGTCGGCGACAATGTTGGCGCGCGAGTACGGGCTGGCGGAACGCGAACTGGCCGAGCATGTGGATTGTCTGTTGCGCTACCGGTTCGCCAGTGTCGTGTTGGCTGACCGGGTGGAGCGGGTGGCGCGACAACCGTTGCGGAAACTGGGACCGCAGGAGCGGCTGGTCGGTCTGCTGCGAAAACTGGAGAAACATCGGCTGCCCTTGCGGCCGGTTTGCCGGACGATCGCGGCAGCGTTGCGCTACGACGACCCGTGCGATGACGAGAGCCGACGATTGCAGGCGCTGATCCGTCGCGAGGGACCGGGCGGCGTGTTGGCGGAGATTTGTCAGTTGAAACCCGAAGAAGAAGGCCACCGCCTCTGCCTGGCGGAGTGGGCGGCCTTGAATAATCCAAAGGAGAAACCATGAGTCAGTATCGTATCTTCCTCGACACGGCCGAACTGGCCGAGATCAAGGACGCCGTCAGCTCCGGCTTGGTGGACGGCATTGCCACGAACCCGAACAAGATCGCCCAGAGCGGCAAGACCTACCGGCAAGTGCTGGATGAAATCCGTCAGTTCTTCAAAGGCCCGATTGCGTTCCAAGCGATGGGCAGCACGACGGACGAAATCATCAAGCACGCGCTGGAAATCCACAAGATGGATCCGTTGTTGGCGGTGAAAGTCGTCGCGAACCGGATCGGGTTGCCGGCCATCCGTCCGCTCGTGGCGGAAGGCGTTCGCACCAACGCGACGTTGATCTTCAACCCGACGCAGGCGTTGTTGGCCGGGCAGGCTGGGTCGCCGTTCATCAGTCCGTTCATCGGTCGCGCGCGCATGGCGGGCGGCGACGGCATCGCGGAGATCGCGCAGATGCGCAAACTCTACGATGCCTGGGGCATCACCAAGACCTTGATCATCGGCGCGAGCATCAAGGACGTGGCGCAGGTGATTGACGTGATCATTGCCGGCGCGCATTGCGTGGCGGTTCCGTATGCGGTGTTCGCCGGCATGATGGAACATCCGCTGACCGAGCAGGGCTTCCAACATTTCGCCGCCGAGTTCGCCAAGATTCGAAACTGACACAGTAAGAAAACAAAACATCCAACATCAAAGGAGAACAGCATGTTGACAAAAAAACGCATCGCAGTACTAGGATCAGCAGTGACGGTTGTCGGGGGAGCGTTGTGGTTCTCGTTGAACCTGACGGTCGTCCAAGCGCAACAGACAACAATGACCAAGACACCAGTGCCGGTGGCGCTCGCCTCGAAGGACATCAGCTTGGCACAAGCACAAGCCGTGGTCGCTGCCGCCCTGGCAAAAGCGGAAGCAATTCACACCAAAATGGACATTGCCGTCGTGGATGCCGGTAGTAATCTGAAGGCATTTGTGCGCATGGATGGAGCATGGCTTGGCAGCATTGATATTGCCATCAAGAAAGCGAAAACGGCTCGTTTCTTTAACATGCCAACGGGTGAAATTGGGAAATTAAGCCAACCAGGCGGTCCACTGTATAACATTGAACATTCCAACGGCGGTCTCATCAGTTTTCCAGGCGGCGTGCCTATCACAGATGGGAATGGCACCGTGATCGGCGCAATCGGTGTCTCCGGTTCGACCGTGGGAGATGATCACAGCGTTGCAGCCGCCGGCGCTGCCGCTGTCAAATAACCATGGCGGATATGCGCAGCGCGATTCTCCAAGACATCAAGAAACTCGCCTTCGTCGAGCGGGACATACCGGCTTGTCCGCCCGACGGCCTGCGGTTGCGCGTCAAAGCCTGCGGCGTCTGTGCGACGGACGTGAAAATCTACAATTACGGCCACCGTCTGTTGAAGCTGCCCCGCGTGCTCGGCCATGAACTGGCCGGGATAATTGACGAGGTGGGTGCCGCGTGGACGGGACAATTCACGCGCGGCCAGCGCGTGGCGGTCTGCGCGGTCATCAACTGCGGCGCGTGCCGGTTCTGCCTGCGTAGCGCGCCGAGCATGTGCGAACAACTCGAAGCGTTCGGCTACCACTACGACGGTGGGTATCAGGAATACCTGATCATCCCCGCCAAGTCGGTCCGTTGCGGCGGCGTGCAGGTGTTACCCGACAACGTGTCGTTTGAAGAAGCGGCGCTGGCGGAGTTGCTGGCCTGTTCGCTCAACGGGCAGGCGCTCTCCGATTTCCGGTTCGGCCAGTCGGTGCTGATCATCGGCAGCGGGCCGGTCGGGATGTTGCAAGCGATGCTGGCGCGGGCGCGTGGTTGCGGGCCGATTTATTTGGCCGACGTGTTGACGGAAAAGCTCAAACTGGCCAAGCAGGTTTGCGGCTCCGCCCTGGCCGGCACGCTCGATTCGCGGAACCGCGCAATATTCGTCCGCGACGCACTCAAGCTATCAGCCGGTGAGGGGTTTGATCAGGTAATGCTCTGTTGCGGCGTGGCGGTGGCTCAACAGGTGTCGTTGGAATTGGTCGCCAAGTGCGGCTGCGTGAACTTCTTCGGTGGGCTTCCGCAGGGCAAGAGCGAGGTCGTACTTGATACCAATCACATCCACTACAAGCAATGTCGCGTGGTTGGCACGCATGGGTCATCGGTGCTTAACAACCGTGAGGCATTGCGATTGATCGCACAGGGACAGATCAGTTTACAGAAATTGGTGACACGGAGAATCCAGTTGCAGCAATTGGAAACGGCGTTGCAGCTAAACAACAAGAACCCTTGCGACTTGAAAACGCTGGTTAGTTACGAAGAACCGTGAACTCATATCTGATGGGTGAAAACAAAGCGGCGACGGCCAGCGACAATGACTAATACTTCCCACACTCATGGCACGCCCGCACCATGGCGACGAAGTTCTGCGGGTTGCACGAGGAATGGATGCTGTTCGACGAACAAAGTATGTAGCCACCGCCGCGTGCAGCGTCGGTGATGGCCTGGCGCACGGCGGCGCGCACTTGTGCCGGTGTGCCGTGTGGCAGGAGGTGCGCACAATCAATGTTGCCAGTCAGGCAAACTTTGTCGCCGACGAGTTGTTTGACCTTCTTCAACTCCATCCCAGCCACCGGCTCGATGGGGTTGATGCCATCAGGCTTGGCGGAGACAATGTCGTCGAGGATCGGATACAGATTACCGTCGGAGTGCTTGATGCAGAATGCGCCTTCGTTGTGAATCATCGCGATCATCTTCTTCAACGGCGGCAGGATGAACTGCCGGAACAATTCCGGACTCATCATCGGCCCGTGGTTACCGGCATAATCGTCGCCGAGGATGATGACTTCCGCGCCGGCCTGAATCGCGCGCTGGACGACGCGCATGTTGGCCCGCAGAACTTTCTCCATCGTCACTGTGACCAATTCCGGTTCGGCGATCAGGTTCATGAGCATGTTATCGAGGCCCATGAGGTAAGCCGACCACATGAACGCGGCTCGATGGTGGAAACAGATCGCGCGTTTGCCTTTGTAGCGGGCGACAAGGTCAGGCAGCTTGCCGAGCCGGTGGGGCGCTTCGGGATCGGGCGGCGTGTAGGCGCGCGCGTCATCAAGCGTCGCAATCGGGCCGCGCAACGGATGCGCCACCGCTTCGGGACCGGGCAGGTAGCTCACGCCCCATTCGTCGGTGTAGGAGCCATCGGCGTTGTCGCGCACTTTCTGGAACAACGCGCCGCAGCCGACGCCGTCCATGTCGAGCCGGTCCATGCAATCGGCGACATCGCGGCAGCCCGGCACGGCGGCGCGGGCGACTTTTTCATCCACGACAAACTCCAGCACCGGCACGCGGTCAGGCTGACCGAGTTTCAATGCAGTGTGGACACGTTCGACGGAGTTCATGGTTCTGTTGTTTCCTTTGTGATTCTTTGGCGATGATCGGTGGCGTGCAGCGCGGCCAGCGGCGCGAGCAGCAGGGCGGTGAGGAGGGTGCGGGTGGTTTTCATGGTTGTATTTACTCCACGACGATGGAGTCGAGCTTCAGCCGCACGTCGCTGGAACGGGACATGCCCATTGGCCATTCGGGCGCGACGTAGAGGCCGCCGAAGCAAATCTTGCGCAGCAACGGTCGCGCGTGAACGACGGCAGGCGATGCGTTGACGGATACGGATACGTCTTTCTCCGTCAGCACAACCTCGAACCGGTTCCACTCTTTCATTTTGAACGGGACGATGTCGGTCCATTCGTTGCCGCGCGTGCGGATTTGAAACACGTCGGTCTTGCGATCTGCGTTATACACGGCGCGGATGGCGGTGCCGTCGCGGGTCTTGCCGCCCAGCGTCAGCACGGGCCAGTCGCCGCCGGTGTAGCGGTTCACGTTCACGTCGAAGGCGAGGCGCAGCTTCGGCTG
>Ga0233425_10003924_pt1 | contig 25941 bp, 26 predicted proteins | sample Watercolumn_Towu_2_FD_181712 | JGI IMG/M metagenome (GOLD analysis project Ga0233425, IMG submission 181712) | Freshwater microbial communities from Lake Towuti, South Sulawesi, Indonesia - Watercolumn_Towuti2014_140_MG | ecosystem: Environmental > Aquatic > Freshwater > Lake | place... | reverse complement strand
ATCGACTGGTCGAAGGCGCCGCCGAAGAACGACGATTACGACCCGATCGCGGATGCGATCGCGCCCGCGGCGATATCGGGCCCGATCTTCGAGGCCGCCGAAGCCAAGCTCGCCGATTTCGTCAAGCGCCACGGCGATCAGCGCCTGCGCGCCGTCGTCGGCGCCGGGCAATACAAGCACCCGAAGGGCCTGTTTTATGGTGGGGCGGGACCGGTCTGGTCTCACCGGACGCTGCTCGCGATCATCGAGCGCCATCTGAAGGGACGGCGCCAGGTCTGCGCCATCGATTTTCACACCGGCCTCGGCCCGCACGGCTATGGCGAGCTGATCGGCGATTTGCCCGAGGGCTCGGACGCCATGCGACGCGCCAAGGCCTGGTTCGGCGAGTCGGTGACCCAGCCCGCGCTCGGCACGTCCTCGTCGACGGTCAAGGACGGGCTGATGGAATTCGGCTTGATGCGCGCGATCGGCGATGCGGCGCTGACCCATGTCGCGCTCGAATACGGCACGTTCGATTCGTCCAAGGGGCGGATGTGGCTGCGCCGCGACAATTGGCTTCACGCCTATTCGAACATGGACCATGCCGAGGCCAAGGCCATCAAGGCGGGGCTGCGGCGGCATTTCTATCCCGATACCGAGGAGTGGAAGGAAATGGTGTTGTTCCGCGCCAGCATGGTCACGCGGCAGGCCTTTCGCGGTCTCGCGAGCCTCTAGGCCATGACGCTTCGCGACCTCATGACGGCGGCTATCATGGCGGCGATCACGCTCTGCTTCAGCCTGTCGCTCGCGGCGCTGATCTTCTCCGGGCCGCTCGCGGCGGGCCTGCCGAGCGGCATAGCCGTCGCGATTTTGGGAAGCGGGCTGGTCGGCATGGCCGTCGCGGTCTTTTCCTCGTTTCGCGGCGCAATCGCCGCGCCCGACACGCCGACCGTCGCGGCGCTGGCCCTGGTTGCGGCCTCGGCGGCCGTCGAGACCGGGGGGCCGGTCTCGGTGCCGACCGTCTTCGCTTTGATCGCCGTTTCCGCGCTCGGCACGGGCGGGGTTCTCTATCTCTTGGGCGCGCTCAAGGCCGGTCGTTGGATGCGCTACGTGCCCTATCCCGTGGTCGGCGGCTTTCTCGCGGCCTCGGGCGTGTTGCTGCTCCTGGGGGCGCAGCGCGTCAGCACCGGTCTTTCGATCGATCTCGCGCATGCGGTCGAATTGGCGACCGCGCCCGCGCTCGGGCGCTTCGGCGCGGCCTGCGCGATCGGCGTTGCGCTGTTCGTCGTCATCGACGCGTCCAAGAAACCGGCGCTCTTGCCGGTCTTGCTGGTCGGCGCGGCCCTGCTGGTTCACGGCGTTCTCGCGGCCCTCGGCTTGCCTATCGAGGAGGCGCGCGCCGCCGGTTGGGTCCTGACGCCGCCGGCGGCCGGCGTCGGCGGCGCGAACTGGTTCTGGATTTCCGACGATATCGGCTCAGTCGCTTGGGACGTCGTCGCGGAACATGCCGGCGATTTGGCGACGACCGCGGGCGTCACCGCCGTGACCATTCTGCTGAACGCCGCCGGCATCGAGGTCGCCGAACGCAGCGACGCCGATCTCGATCGCGAGCTCAAGGCCAACGGCATCGCCAATCTCCTGGCGGGCGCGGCGGGCGGCTTGGTCGGCAACCTGACGCTCAACCGCTGCCTCCTGGCGATGCAGATCGGCGGGCAACGGCGTGCGCATGCCGTGCTCGCCGGCCTGTTGGTCCTGTTGCCGCTCGCTTTCGGCATGGACTTTGTAGGCTACGTGCCGACGCCGGTCCTGGGCGGCATGCTGGTGATGCTCGGGCTCGGCATGCTCCGCGAGTGGCTTATCCGCGCGCGCAAGCGGCTTTCGACTTTCGACTATCTCCTGATCCTGGCCTTGGTCGCGCTGATCCTGCGTTTCGGCTATCTCGAAGGCGCGGTGCTCGGCATCATTGCGAGCTGCCTGTTCTTCGCCACGACCTATAGCCGGCTCGGCGCGGTCAAGCGCCATCTGACGCGCGCCGAATATTCGAGCTACGTCGATCGTCCGGCGGCCGAAGCGCGCTATCTGCGCGACGTCGGCGAGCGCATCCACATCGTCTGGCTGCAGGGCTACGTCTTTTTCGGCACGTCGAACGGCCTGTTCGAATATCTCAAGGCCCGCATCGAGCGGACCGAGAGCGCCGGCATCGACTTCGTCGTGCTCGATTTTCGCGAGGTTCCGGGGATCGATTCCTCGGCGAGCTACAGCTTCGTCAAGCTTCGCCATCTCGCCGAGGAGAAGGGCATCGGCCTGCAGTTCTGCGCCACCCGACCGGAGATCGAGGCGGCCTTGCGCGCCGAGGGGTTATTCGCCGAGACCGATCGGGTCTCGCGGCTCGAACCGACGCTCGACCGCGCGCTCGAGCATTGCGAGGACCGCTTGGTCGAAAAGGCGGGGAGCGCGCTCGACCTCGGCATCGATCTCGAAAGCTGGCTCGCGCGCGAGATCGGCGAGGCCGAGCATGTCCGCCGCCTGATCCGTTGCCTCGAGCCGCTCGCCTTCGAGCCCGGCGCCCATGTCTTTCGCCAGGGCGATGCGCCGGATTCGTTGTTTCTGCTGGTTGACGGGCGCGTCTCGGTCCTGCTCGAGCGACCGCCGGCGGAGCCGGTTCGACTGCGCAGCATGATCGGCCCGGCGATCGTCGGCGAAATGGGTCTCTATCGCGGCGCGATGCGCACGGCGTCGGTCGTCGCCGATACGCCGGTGCGCCTGCATCGTCTGTCGATAGAGAAATTCGCCGAATTGCAGCGCCAATCGCCGGCCGCCGCCGGCGCGTTTCATGCCTTCATCGTGCGCGTCTTGTCGGATCGCCTCGGCTTCGCCAACCGCGAAATCGAGGCGCTGCAGCGCTAATCGAAAAGCGCGTCGATGTCGGCTTGCGAGGCCTTCTTGCCGGGCTCGATCGCGGGCGCGGCGGGCTTGGCCGCGGGTTTCGCCGCGGCCTGAGGCGCCGACGCGGCCTGCGCGGCCGCGGCCGCCTTGACCTTGGCGGGATCGTCGCCGCCCATCAGCGCGTCGACGCCGCTTTGATCGACGCCTTCGCCCTGGAGCGCCGGGCCGTTGAGCAGCGCCTCGTCGCCCGTCCGCGTGTCCTCGAAACGTTCGTCGCCGCCGAACATCTTCTGCAGGCCCGACATGCGCTCCTCGATGTAGGTCAAGGTCCCGACGACCTTGGTGACGCGCTGGCCGGTGATGTCCTGGAAGGAACAGGCCTCGAAAATCCGCATGCAGGCGGCGTCGACCTTCTCCTTGGCGTCGGCCGTCGCGAAATCGACCGCCATGATCTCCTCGGCCGCGCCCATGATGGTGTTGGTCGCTTCCTCGGTCGCCTTGACGATTTCGGCGAGTTCCTGGCCGGCGCGCGGAATGCGCTGGGACTTGAGTTCGTTCGGTTTCAGCTTGGAGACTTCCTTGCGCGTCTCGGCGATGTGACGGGCGAGGTTCTGGAATTCGCTGTAGACCGAGAGGTCGATCGAGGCGAGGAAGCGCCGGAGCGTTGTGATCAGAAGCTCGGTCACCTCGGCGACCTCGGGCACGCTGTAGTTGCGACCCGGATTGCGGCGCATAAATTCGACCAGAACGCCGAGCTTGTTTTCGAGTTGATCGGAATGCATGGCCGTCTCCCAAGAAACCCCTGCCGGCGGTTGAAGGAGCCTAACCTAACCGGGCAGGATTAACGAAGGGTTAAGACCGCGCGCGCGTTACGGAGGATTTCGGGCCGGTTCAGGCTGCCTTGTTCGCGCGCCGTTCGACGATCGCGGCCATGTCGGCGACGATGGCCGACAGCTCGAAATCCTTGGGCGTGTAGACGGCCGCGACGCCGGCCGCGAGGAGGTTCTTCGCGTCCTCCGGCGGGATGATGCCGCCGACGACGACCGGAACTTCGCCCAGGCCCTCGGCCCGCATGCGCTGGAGCACGTCGGTCGCGAGCGCGACATGCGAGCCCGAGAGGATCGATAGACCGACCAGATGCACGCCTTCCTCGAGCGCGCCCTTGACGATTTGCTGGGGCGTCAGGCGGATGCCCTCGTAGACGACTTCCATGCCGGCATCGCGCGCCCGCACGGCGATTTGCTCGGCGCCGTTGGAGTGGCCGTCGAGACCGGGCTTGCCGATCAGCACCTTGATCGGCCCGCCGACGCGCGCGGCGGCGCGGCCCACCGCATCGCGCAGCGCGGCAAGGTCGCCGACGGGCGCCGCGCTCGCATTGCCGACGCCGGTCGGCGCGCGGTATTCGCCGGTCGCCCGGCGCAGCGCCGCGCCCCATTCGCCGGTCGTCGCGCCGGCCTTGGCACAGGCGATCGAGGCCTCCATGACGTTTTCGCCCGCGCCGAGCGCACGCTCGAGATTCGCCAGCGCCGCGCGAAGCGTCGCGTCGTCGCGCGAGCGGCGCCACGCCTCCAGCCGCGCGATCTGATCGCGCTCGGCATCGGGGTCGGTCGCCAGGATCGCCGAACCGGACTCGCCGAGCAGCGGCGAGGGCGCGCTCTCCTTGAATTTGTTGACGCCGACGACGATTTGATCTCCCGACTCGATCGCCCGCAGGCGCTTGGCGTTCGATTCGACCAGCCGGGACTTCATGTAGCCCTGTTCGACCGCCGCGACCGCGCCGCCGAGGGCGTCGATCCGCGCAAGCTCGGCCGTCGCCTCGCTCTTGAGCTGGGCGACCTTGGCCGCGATCGCCGTCGAGCCCGCGAAAATGTCCTCGTAGTCGAGCAGATCGGTCTCGTAGGCGACGATCTGCTGAAGCCGGAGGCTCCATTGCTGATCCCAAGGGCGCGGCAGGCCGAGCGCCTCGTTCCAGGCCGGAAGCTGCACGGCGCGGGCGCGCGCATCCTTCGAGAGCACGACCGCGAGCATTTCGAGCAGGATGCGATAGACGTTGTTCTCGGGCTGCTGCTCGGTCAGGCCGAGCGAGTTCACCTGCACGCCGTAGCGAAAGCGCCTGAGCTTCGGATCGGCGATGGCGAAACGGTCGCGGCAGATCTCGTCCCAGAGCTCGGTGAAGGCGCGCATCTTGCAGAGCTCGGTGACGAAGCGCACGCCGGCATTGACGAAAAAGCTGATGCGTCCGACGACTTGCGGAAATTCCGCGGCCGGCACCTGGCCGCGCGCCTTGACCGCGTCGAGCACGGCGATGGCATTGGCGAGCGCGAAGGCGAGTTCCTCGACCGGCGTCGCGCCCGCTTCCTGCAAATGGTAGGAGCAGATGTTGGTCGGATTCCATTTCGGCATTTCGCGCACCGTGAAGCCGACGACGTCGGCGACCAGGCGCATCGAGGCCTTGGGCGGCGCGATGTAGGTGCCGCGCGAGAGATATTCCTTGATCAGGTCGTTCTGGGTCGTGCCGGTGAGGGCGGCGCGCGCGACGCCGCGTTCCTCGGCGAGCGCGACATAGAGCGCCAGCAGCCAGGGCGCCGTCGCGTTGATGGTCATCGAGGTGTTCATCTTTTCGAGCGGAATGCCCTCGAAAAGCGTGCGCATGTCGCCGAGATGCGAGAGAGGGACGCCGACCTTGCCGACCTCGCCCCGCGCCAAGACGTGATCGCTGTCGTAGCCGGTCTGGGTCGGCAGGTCGAAAGCGACCGAAAGCCCGGTCTGCCCGCGCGCCAAATTGGTCCGGTAAAGTTCGTTCGAAGCCTTGGCCGTCGAGTGTCCGGAATAAGTCCGGAACAGCCAAGGCGCTTCGCGCTTGCGGGAGGAATCGGACGCCATCCTGAAACCTTATGACCTATCGAACTTCAAAAACGACATAACATATCGATTATTGCGACGCAAAATAGCTCTTGATTGCAAGTGCGAAATCGACAGAATTCCCGGTCCAAGGGAGCAGTTTTCGCGCGGAGAGCACCATGGCCCAAGGCAACGCCACCATCAAGGTCGTCGCATCGGACGGCAAGCCTGTCGCGACCGAGGCCAAGGCGGCGCCGGCGGCGGCGCTTAAAGACCTCTACGAAGTCGGCGAAATTCCGCCGCTTGGCCACGTTCCCGCGCGCATGTATGCCTGGGCGATCCGGCGCGAGCGCCATGGCGAGCCGGAAAAGGCGATGCAAGTCGAAGTCGTCGAGACGCCCGAGCTTGCGCCCGACGAAGTGCTGATCCTGGTGATGGCCGCCGGCGTCAACTACAACGGCGTCTGGGCCGCGCTCGGCACGCCGATTTCGCCCTTCGACTACCACAAGGCGCCGTTTCATGTCGCGGGCTCGGACGCCTCGGGCGTCGTCTGGGCCGTCGGTTCCAAGGTCAAGCGCTGGAAGGTCGGCGACGAGGTCGTCGTGCATTGCAATCAGGACGACGGCGACGACGAGGAGTGCAACGGCGGCGATCCGATGTTCTCGCCCAGCCAGCGCATCTGGGGCTACGAGACGCCGGACGGCTCCTTCGCCCAGTTTGCGCGCGTCCAGTCGCGCCAGTTGATGCAACGGCCGCTGCACCTCACTTGGGAAGAAAGCGCGTGCTACACCCTGACGCTCGCGACCGCCTATCGCATGCTGTTCGGCCATCGGCCGCATATCCTGCGCCCCGGCCACAACGTCCTCGTCTGGGGCGCGGCGGGCGGCCTCGGTTCGATGGCCGTGCAGCTCATCGCGACCGCCGGCGCGAACGCCATCGGCGTGATCTCGGACGACACCAAGCGCGACTTCGTCATGTCGCTCGGCGCCAAGGGCGTCATCAACCGCAACAACTTCAAATGCTGGGGCCAGTTGCCGCCGGTCAACGACGTCAAGGGCTACGCCGACTACATGAAAAAGTGCCGCGAGTTCGGCAAGGCGATCTGGGACGTCACCGGCAAGGGCAACGACGTCGACTTCGTTTTCGAGCATCCGGGCGAGTCGACCTTCCCCGTCTCCTGTTTCGTCGTGAAGCGGGGCGGCATGGTCGTCTTCTGCGCCGGCACCACGGGCTACAACCTGACCATGGACGCGCGCTTCGTCTGGATGCGCCAAAAGCGCATCCAAGGCAGCCACTTCGCCAACCTGCTGCAAGCGAGCCAAGCCAATCACCTGGTCGTCGAGCGACGGATCGATCCCTGCATGTCGGAAGTCTTCTCTTGGAACGACATTCCGCGCGCCCATACCAAGATGATGAAGAACCAGCACAAGCCGGGCAACATGGCGGTGCTGGTCTCATCGCGCGTGCCGGGTCTTCGTACCGTCGAGGACGCGCGCGAGGCGGGCCAAGGCTGACGAAACTGGGGCGTGACGGGGCCCGGGGCAGGGTCTAGGATCGTCGGACGTGCCATGTCCGAAACGCCCCAAGCGCTGATCCTCGATCTGGTCGAATGGCTGGCCGAGCGGCCGCGCCCGGAGGGCGAAGTGCTCGAAGTCTGGCGCACCTCATGTCCGCGCCTCACTGTGTGGGAGGACGCGCTCGATCGGGGCCTAGTGAGCCGACAAAGCCCGGTCGGCGGCATGCTGCTGGTCGCGCCGACCGAAAAGGGCCTGGCGCTGCTTCGCGCCGAGGGGCGGGACTAGCATTGGTTCGCCCTCGCGAGACGCTTTCGATACAAGTGGAAGCGGGTCTCTCGGTTGTCGATCTGATTTAGCTGGCAAATCCCGGAGTCAATTGAATTGCCCAAAAAGGGACTCGAAATTCGTAACCTCGGAGCGCCCATTCGCTTTACCGATGTGGGGCCACTTGCTGGGTTCGCGGCCGAGTCCGCGAAAGGCGGCCAGCAGGTAAGGGTCTGGCATAGATTGAACCTGACGTCTGAAGACAAGGACTTTCACCGGATGGCCGAAGGTTTGTCTGGCGTGGTTCGGCATCTGGCGCAGAAGGCTGGCAAACTGATCGATCTGCAACGCGCCAACGACGTGCTCCTTTTGTTGCGACCCGACGCGACGGCAGAATTGTGGATCGATAGCGCAGCACGAATCGTTGAATGCACACTTAAGGGCTCAATTGGTGCCGGGGATCTGGTACTTGAACGCGACATTGTCGACGTTCGAGCGATGAAATTTCCGTGTGTCGACATTGGCGAAAGAGGCAAAGTTCTGTTCTTGTTTAGAGAAGGTTGGCGCTTTGGCATGGCTTTCGACATGAATCCCGAGGGGAATCTCGATCGCCGAGAATTTGAGACGTCGCTTGGTGCTCTATACCGCAGACTGAAATACAAGCACCTCTATGATGCCCTTGGCGAACCGGCGGTCTTGAAGAAACTTGTTCACGCAGGGTGGTTTCCGTTTGCGGAGATCATCACATCCGAATTTCGGGATGTTCTGAACCATTGCTTGGCCGGATTCGAAATGGCCGAAGTCGACGACGAAATCATCCAGAAATTTGACGCCGCTCGTTTGGAGAAAATTCTCGAACGGTGGGTCGCTAAGCCCCACTTTTCCGTCAAGTCCGACCTATTAAGGGCCGCCATGAAGCACTTTCAAATGAAAGAGCCTGTCGCCGTCATCAAATTAATTTTGACCGAAATCGAGGGAGTCCTCGACGGTGCGTATCGGGCAGCCAACGGTGGCAAGGGCGCAAAGACGAAGGAGCTAATCAAATTTGCGGCCGAGTCCGCCGAGCAAAAGGCCGGACGGAGCGACACTCTTTTCTTCCCTCAAGAATTTGCGGCGTATCTTAGCGAGCATACTTTCGCTTCCTTCGACCCAATGACACGGTCTGGAAAAGCGAATTCACGCCATGCTGTCGGCCACGGGGCGGCGCCTCAAGACGAGTACACGATGCCACGCGCTTTGCAGGCAATTCTTACGCTCGATCAAATCGCATTTTACACGTGAACCTGGATCAGCAATTGGTATTGACCAAATACCTCGCCCATGGGCACTCGGAGTCTTGCCGAAGCTAAGCCGTCTTAATCGTCTTGATCAGTTTCGGTTCGCGGGCGAGCAGCTTGAGCAAGACGAAAGTCGGCCAACTCGGTCGCGCGGCGCCATTCTCGTATTTGTAGAAACTGTTGGGCGAACCGGTCAGCAGCAAGCTGGCGTCCTCTTGGCTCATGCCGACGCTGTTGCGAACTTGCTTGGCCAACTTTCCGGCCGACACTCCGTACTCCCGCTTCAATGCGGCCAGCGCGGCATCGAGCGGCTTCGAGTCCGTTCCGACTAGGATGCCGTCTCCGCCGTCTTCGGGGAACCAGCCGTCGACCGTGACACGGCGCTTCGATCCCATGTATGCGACGGTCTCCGTCCGCCGGCCCCGACGAAGCACGGCCCCGGTCCCCGGATGGATCATGGTCTTCTTGGTCGTCGCCATCCTATTTCTCCTTGAAAGACAACAGCACGAACTCCGTCACGATCTGGTCGGTGAACTTCAGATGCAAGACCAGGCCGCCTTGGGGTATGTGGTAGACGTCCTGCCATTGCTTGTGGTTGCTCTTGCTCGTCGTCGACTTTACGAAGTGCCTCGGCTCGATCGTTTGCACGATGTCGACGACATCGTCGACGTCGTAGCCCAGGGCCAAGGCGGACTTCGCCGCGGTCGTCGTGATCGCGCGATGCCTCGCAAAAGCCGCCTTGAACGCTTCGAGATCGTGCGACCGCTTGCGCTTGTCCACGACGGACCTTACAACCTTAAAGGTTGTAAGGTCAAGACCGCGTCCCGCGCGTGTCGACGCCGCGTCGCGGGGCGCGTCGGCTAGATCACCGACCGTATCCGCGCGAGCGGCTTCTTGAGGCCGCCGGCGACGGGAACCGTCGCACCCGGCTTGGGGTAGCCGACGACCAGGAGAATGATCGGCTTTTCGCGCTCGGGCCGGCCGCAGATGTCGTTGAGAAAGCCCATCGGGCTCGGCGTGTGGGTCAGCGTCGCGAGCCCGGCATTGTGAAGCGCCGCGATCAGAAAGCCCGTGGCAATGCCGACCGATTCCGGAACGTAATAGTGCGAGACGCGCGAGCCGTCGGGCATGACGCCCCAGCGCTCGGCAAAAATCGCGATCAGGACCGGCGCCTCTTCGAGAAAGGGCTTGTCGGGATCGGTGCCGAGCGACGCGAGCGCGTCGAGCCATTCCTGCGGCGCGCGTCCGGCGTAGAACTCGCGCTCTTCGGCCTCGGCCGCCTCGCGGATGCGTTTCTTGGCCGCAGGGTCGCAAATGACCGCGAAGTGCCAGGGCTGCTGATTGGCGCCCGAGGGCGCGCGGCCGGCGGTGGCGATGGCCGCGTCGATCACCGCCATGGGCACGGGCGCGCTGTCGTAGTCGCGCACCGTTCGTCGCCGCGCCATCAAGGCGAAGAAATCTTCGGCGCGTCGGATCATGTCGGTCTCGGCGCGGCGCTCGAAACGCAGCGTTTCGGTCTGGTAGGTCCTCGACATCATGCTGCTTCCCAATGTTGTTGGTTCCGCGGTCAATCCCGCGACTGCGTGCGCACGGCGCGCCAGAGCGCGACAGTGTCCGCACCGCCGGGATCGCGCCCGCTCGGGCGGACGGCGGTGTGGACCATCACGAGACGCTCTGCCGGATCGACGAAAATCGTCTGACCGCGCACGCCGAGGAGCGCGAAAGTGCCGTCATTGTCGGGAAAGATCCAGGTCTGGAAGCCGTAGCCGAACCACTTCGCCGTCTGGCGTCCGGAAAAATGCGGCTTGGTCGCGAGCGCCAGCCAGTCGGCTGGAATGAGTTGCCGGTCGCCCGCGCGTCCGCCCTTGGCGAGCAGCATGCCGAAACGCGCATAGTCGCGCGCGACCGCGTTGAAGGACGAATAGACCGCCTCCTGGCCCGAGGCATCCGCCAGCCAGGAGGCGTCCGACTCCGCGCCCATCGGCTGCCAAATGCGCTCGGAAAGATACTCCGCGAGCGGCCGACCGATCGCGGCGCGCAAGACGACGCCGAGCACTTGCGTCTCGCCGGAAGCGTAGTACCACCGCTCGCCCGGCGCCGCGATGCGGGTGTTGAACAGCTTGACCGCTTCCGGCCCGCCGCTCGTCCGCCGGCCGATGGTCGCGGCGGTCAGGCGAGAGGCGTCGTCCGTGCCGTCATAGTCCTCGCGGAACTGAACGCCCGAGGACATGGTGAGGAGATGGCGCAGCGGCGTCTTTCCGTATTCGGTGCCGGCGAGACGCGGCTCGTAGACCTCGGCAGCATCGTCGATCGAGCGGATCTTGCCGTCGGCGACCGCGAGTCCCATCAGCATCGCGGTCACGGTCTTGGCCATCGAGAACGAAAGGAAGCGGTGGCTGTCGGTCCGCGCGTATTGGTAGCGCTCGACCAGGAGCGTGTCGTCCTTGGCGACGATCAGCGACGTCGTCGGATTGCGCGCGAGATAGCCGTCGAGATCGTAGCGCCCGCCACCAAGTTGCGGCGCTCCATCGTAGCGATAGCTCGGTTCCTTGGCCGCGCGTTTCCAGGGCGAAACCTGCGCGCCGCGTTTGACCACGTTCGCCGCAAAAATCTCGTCGAGACGCGAGAAGCTGTCGACCGAATAGGCCGGCTGCCACCATGTCGACGATGTAGCGCGAAGATAGCTTCCGCCGATCTGGCCGAACTGCGCGGCGCTAGGCCCGGAGGGATTGCGACCGATCCCGTCCTGATACGTCCATTGCAAGGGCTCGTTCGCGCAAGCCGAGAGCGCGAGAACGAGAACGGCAGTTGCGATCTTGCGCATCATGGTCACGTTTCCTTTGTCCCGAACGCCCCGCCCGGCGGCAGGACGCGGATGCGCTCGAGCGGATAGTTCGAGACCTCGGTCAGGAGCTGCACCAAGCGCCGCGCCATGAATTCGAGCGTCGCCTTGCCCTTTTCCGCGGTTGCATTGGCGGCGTTGCCGGCGGCACCGTCGGGATGCATGTCCTGGACCTGCCAGGAAATGCTGATCGGGCCGAGATTGCGCAGCAGCTGGTTCTCGGCCGTGACCTGCTTGATGAGCGGCACGAAGTTCTTGGCCCGCTCCATGCGCACCGTGTCGGGCCGCAGATGGAGCATCAGCGAGGTCTCGTTGTCGCCGGCATGAATGCCGATCTGCAGTTCCTCGTCGGTGTAGAGGTCCTTGGGCTTGCCGAGCGCGTAGGTGCTGGCCGGCACGACCATCATGCCAAGGCGCACGCGCAAATCGCGCCCGACGATGTCCATGATTTGCGGCTGGCCGCCATGGGAATTCAGCATGACGAATTTGCGAATTCCGGCGCGATGGACGCATTCGCCGAGCTCGGTCCACATCCGAATAAGCGTCTCGGCCGAGAAGGTGAGGGTGCCCGGAAAGGCAAGATGCTCGTTCGACTTGCCGACCGACATGATCGGCATGACCAGGACCGGCAGATCGGCGGGCATGAGTTCGACGGCGCGCGCGACCACGCCTTCGTTGATGGTCTTGTCGACCGAGACCGGCAGATGGGGACCATGTTGCTCGACCGCAGAGACCTGAAGCAGCGCGACCGTCTTCGCCGGATCGAGCCTGGTGAAGTCCTCGGAAATCATGTCCTGCCAATAGCGGCGGAACGTCGTGGTCATGGGCGCGCTCCCGACGATCGGTTAAGGTCTCCGGGCCACGCTATCGGGAGAGACCATGAAATTCCATACGCCCGAGACGATTTTCCGCCCGCTCGCGCGCTACAGCCATGCCGTCGAGGTCGAGGCCGGGGCGCGTCTACTTTTCGTCTCCGGCCAACTCGCGCTCGACCAAGCGGGGCGCGTGCCGGACGGCGTCGCGGCCCAGGCCGAGCTGATTTTTCGCAATATCGACAAGATCTTGCAGGCAGCCGGGATGGGCCTCGGCGACCTCGTGCGGATCAGCACCTTTCTGACGCGCCCCGACGACCTCAAGACCTACATGGCCGTTCGCGATCGCTTCATCGCGGCGTCCCCGCCGGCCTCGACCCTGTTGGTAATTTCGGGTTTTTCGCGCCCTGAATTCAAGATCGAGATCGAGGTGGTTGCGGCGAAAGGCGCCTGACCCGACGCTTTATCGCGGCGCACAATTCGGCTAGTAACAGGCCCCCAGACCCCACGTAAGGGCCGCAAGGCCAGAGACGAGAGAATGACCGCCCTTCGCAAGACCTCGGCCGCCGCCGAGACCGATACCGCCGCGCTTTTGGCCCTGGCGGCCGAGGCCCTGATGGCTGCCGAAAAACTCGGCGAGCGGGCCAAGGCGGCGGTTCGAATGCGCGTCGCCAAGGGCGGCAAGTTCGACGCCGAGCTTCTCGAGCGCGAGCAATTCGCCGCGCACGGCCTCGCCTGGATGACCACGACCGTCGAGGCGCTGCGCCAACTCCTCGCCTGGGCGCGCACGCTCGGCGGGGCCTTCGGCGCGATGGAAGCCGAAATTCTGCGCCTCGCTTTCGGCGAATACCTCTCGCAGCTCGAAGGCGGCATTCCGATGAGCCAGGGCGAGATCGCACGCCCGCGCGATCTCGGACTTGGCGAGGACGAGATCGCGGCGTTTCGGACCGAGGCGGTTCGGCGCCTGCAGGCCGGCGCGACTGATCCGGCGCTTCGCCTCTCGCTCGCCCGCCGCGCCGCCGAAACGCGCGCCTCAGGTTCCTACGGCGAGGACGGTCTCGACGAGACCATGGCCATGGTCCGCGATCAGTTTCGCCGCTTCGCGACCGACAAGGTCCAGCCCTTCGCGCCCGATTGGCACAAGGCCGACCGCCTGATCCCGATCGAGATCGTCGAGGAGATGGCCGCGCTCGGGGTGTTCGGCCTGACGATCCCGGAGGCGTATGGCGGGCACGGCCTCGGCAAGATCGCCATGTGCGTGGTCTCGGAGGAGCTCTCGCGGGGCTATATCGGCGTCGGCTCGCTCGGGACGCGTTCGGAAATCGCCGGCGAGCTCATCTTGCGGGGCGGCACGGAAGACCAGAAGAGGACCTGGTTGCCCAAGATCGCCTCGGGCGAAATCCTGCCGACGGCGGTCTTCACCGAGCCGAACACCGGGTCCGATCTCGGCTCGCTTCGGACGCGCGCGGTCAAGGACGGCGCCGTCTACCGCGTGAGCGGCAACAAGACCTGGATCACCCACGCGTCGCGCTCGGACCTCATGACGCTCCTCGCTCGGACCGACCCGAAGGAGCCCGGCTACAAAGGCCTCTCCATGTTCCTGGCCGAAAAGCCGCGCGGCACCGAAGCCTTTCCCTTCCCGGCCAAGGGCATGAAGGGCTCCGAAATCCGCGTTCTCGGCTACCGCGGCATGAAGGAGTACGAACTCAGTTTCGACGGCTTCGAGGTCAAGGCCGAGAACTTGCTCGGCGAAGCGGAGGGCAACGGCTTCAAGCAGCTCATGGCGACGTTCGAATCGGCCCGCATCCAGACGGCCGCGCGCGCGACCGGCGTCGCGCATTCGGCGCTCGATCTCGGGCTCAAATACGCGCTGGAGCGCCAGCAATTCGGCAAGGCGATTTTCGAGTTTCCGCGCGTCCATGGCAAGATCGCCTGGATGGTCGCCGAACTCATGGTCGCGCGCCAGATGACCCATTTCGCGGCGCGCGAGAAGGACGCGGGGCGGCGCTGCGACCTCGAGGCGGGGATGGCCAAGCTGCTCGCCGCGCGCGTCGCCTGGGCGAACGCCGACAATGCCCTGCAGATCCACGGCGGCAACGGCTACGCCGAGGAGTACCCCATCAGCCGCGTGCTGTGCGATGCCCGCATTCTCAACATCTTCGAGGGCGCTGCCGAGATCCAGGCGCATGTGATTTCGCGGCGCCTGCTTGAAGGCGGCGCGAATTGACCAAGTTCGCCGCGATTTCGCCCGTCAGGGCGCCGACGCCGCCCGAAAGGCGGCGTCTGATCCTGCTGCTCGGGGCGATCCTGACTTTCGGTTTCCTGGCGACGACGCTCGCCAGCTTTTTCGTCTCGCGCGGCTCGCTCCGCGAAACCATCGTCGGCAGCGAATTGCCGCTGATCGCGGACAACATCTACTCCGAGATTCAGAAGGACCTGATCAGGCCCATCCTCATTTCCGCGACCATGGCGAGCGACACCTTCCTGCGCGATTGGGTGATCGCCGGCGAGCCCGATGTCGATCGGATGACGCGCTATCTGAAGGAGGTAAAGACCCGCTTCGGCGCCTTCACCAGTTTTTTCATCTCCGAGCGGACGCGCATCTACTATCACGCCGACGGCATCCTGAAGACCGTGTCGGAGCAGGAGCCGCGCGACGTCTGGTACTTCCGCGTGCGGACCATGGCCCCCGACTACGAGATCAACGTCGACCCCGATCTCGCCAATGCCGACGCGTTGACCATCTTCATCAACTACCGGGTCTTCGACTACGCCGGAAAGTACATCGGCGCGGCCGGCGTCGGTCTGACGGTCAACGCGGTGCAAAGCCTGATCCGCAAGTACCGCGAGCGTTTCGCGCGCGAGATCTACTTCGTCGACAAGTCCGGCCGCGTCGTTCTGTCCGAGACCCCCGGCGGCGGGCGCCTCGGCGATCGACCCGGTCTAGGCGCCATGGCCGACACGTTGCTTTCCGGCGAACAACGCGCCGTCCAGTACGAAAAAGGCGGCAAGACGCGGTTCTTGAACGTGCGCTACGTACCAGAACTGCAATGGTTCCTGTTCGTCGAAAAGGACGATGCACGGACGACCGCGGGCATCGTCAACACGCTCTACCTCAATCTCCTGGTTTGCCTGATCGCGACCGTGCTCGTGATCGCCTTGACCTCGGTCTTCATCGGACGCTACCAGGCGCAACTCGAGCGCGTCGCGACGACCGATCCGCTGACCGGCCTTGCCAACCGCCAAGCCTACGACATCCTGATGGCCCAGGCGCTCAAGGAATCCGATCGCGGCACCGGGCCGCTGTCGATCGCGCTGGTCGACGTCGACAATTTCAAGCAGATCAACGACCGCTTCGGCCATGTCGTCGGCGACGAAGTGCTGCGCTCGATCGCCGCCGTCGTTCGAGCGACCATCCGCGACGCCGACATCCTCTGCCGCTGGGGCGGCGAGGAATTCCTGCTCGTGCTGAAGGGTTGCCGGCGCGACGCGGCCGTGGCGGTCGCCGAGAAGATTCGCGAGGCGGTCGACGGCGCGGCGGTCGCGGCTGGCGGCGAGCTCGTGCGCACGACGCTGAGCATCGGCGTTGCCGAACGGTTTCTGCGCGAGCCGGAGCCGGCGTTGCTCGCGCGCGCGGACGCCGCGCTGCGCGCCGCCAAGGGCGCCGGCAAGAACCGCGTGCGCGCGGACGGCGTGCCGTGAGCACGACCGTCGCGCCCCCGCGAGTCGCGGACAAGATCGACGACCCCTACGGCATCGTCGAACTCAAGGCGCTGATTGCCCATCCCAATCGCCACGTCGCGCAAGTCATCCACGGCATCCTGATTTCACACGGCGCAGAACGGGTCGACGCCGTCGACGACGAGCCGTCCTTTCGCGGGGTCGTCGCGGATCGGGCCTACGACGTCATTTTCGTCGACGAGAAATTCGCCGCCGGCTCGGTCTTCGACCTCGTTCGGCGGCTGCGGCGCACGCGCAGCATCGGCAATCATCGGACGCCGGTCGTCGTCCTGATGACCGAACCGACGGGGCATGACGTGCTCTCCGCGCGGGACGCCGGCACGAACGAAATCGTCATCAAGCCGTTCTCGTCGCTCTCCTTGTCGCGCAGTCTCGGGCGCGCGCTCAGGCCCCGGCGTTTCGTCGAGGCCGCCGCCTATGTCGGGCCCGATCGGCGGATCCGAGACCTGCCGCCGCCGCTCGGCATAGACCGGCGCGGCCAGGACGGCTAGCGTCGCGCGGAGAGGCGACATCATGCGTACGGTCCTCATCGTTCTCGTGGTCGTTGGGTTGGTCGCGACGCTCGGCATCCTCCTGGTCGGCGTTTTCGGCATGGCCCAAGGCGGCGCGTTCAATCGCAAATACGGCAACCTCCTGATGCGCGCGCGCGTCGTCAGCCAATTCGCGGTCGTCGTCTTGATCGCGCTCTTGTTCATCCTCGCCGGAGACTGAGGCCATGGTCAGGCTGACGCGCATCTACACCCGGGGCGGCGACAAGGGCATGACCTCGCTCGGCGGCGGCAAGCGGGTGTCCAAGGCGGATCGCCGGGTCGCCGCCTACGGCACGGTCGACGAGGCGGGCGCCGCCATCGGCCTCGCGCGGCTTCATGCCAAGGGCCGAGCCGACGCGATGCTCGCGCGCATCCAGCAGGATCTCTTCGACGTCGGCGCCGATCTGGCGCGTCCGGGCGACGGCAGCGGGGCGGGGACGAGCGAGCTTCGGGTCGTGCAGAGCCAGATCGACCGGTTGGAAAAGGAGATCGACGCGCTCAACGCCAAGCTCGCGCCGCTTGCCTCCTTCGTGCTCCCGGGCGGCAGTCCGGCGGCGGCGCATCTCCATCTCGCGCGCACCGTGACCCGCCGGGCCGAGCGCGCGGCCGTCGCGCTGGCCGCGGTCGAGCCGGTCAATCCGCTGGCGATCAAGTATCTCAATCGCCTGTCCGATCATCTCTTCGTCCTCGCGCGCTGCCTCAACGGCAACGGCAAGAAGGACGTCCTTTGGATCCCGGGAGCCAACCGGTAGCCGGCGACGAGGTCGCGGCGCGCGATTGGGTCGCGCGGCGCCTCGTCGCCTTCGGCGAGGATCTGGCGCTGCTGCTGCTGCGCTTCGGTTTCGCGGTCGCGCAGGCGGAGACCGCCGCTCGCCTGGTTGCAGGGGAGATCGCCGAGGCCGGTGCCGAGCGGCGGCGTCTCGCCGGCGCGCTCGAAGCCGCCAAGGACGCGCCCGCGCCGCCGGCCATGCCCTCGGGCGGTCCGCTGGCCATACTGGTTTCCGGCCTAGGGCTCTCTGCTTGGATCAAGGACAAGGACGGACGGATCGAGGCACGGACGCGCTTCGATCATCTGACCGCCGCGCAGGCCCTGACTTGCGGCGAAGCCATGCTCGGCGTGGAGGGCGCGTCGGGGCCGCGACCGGTCTTCGCGCCCGACGGCACGACCCTCGATCTCGGCGCCTTGGAGAACGGCGTCGTCTTCGACCGACCTGCGCTCGACGGCGACATGGCCAGGCTGCGCCGGCGCGATTTCCGTTGCCTCTTCTTGCTGCGCATGGAGCGCCATGTCGGTTCCCTCGCGCGCGACGGCGTCGCGCTGTTGCGCTTCGACGTCGCGATCCCGGTCGACCGGCGCTTGGTCGGCGTGCTCAGGCCGCGCGTGCCCGACCCCGAGCCGCCGCCGCGCCCGCGCGTCGATCGACGGGTGTGACGAAAGGCGCGTTCAGCGCGGCAGGCTGTAGCGCGCGCCGATCGAGGGCGTTCCATCGACGAGAACGCGCCCCTCTTCGACCATGTGGCGCAAATGCGCGAGCACGCTCCGCCCGGCGGCGCCATGCAGGCGCTTGTCGACCTGGGCATAGATCACCGCGACCATGGCGGGGATCGTCGCGTGGCCGGCGGCGAGCGCCTTGAGGATCTCGCCCTCGCGCTCCAGGCGATGCTCGATCAGCAGCGCGGCGTATTTCTGCGGCTCGGGGATCGGCACGCCATGCGTCGGGACGAAAAGCCGGTCTTCGCGCGGCAAAAGGCGGCGCAGGCTCGCCATGTAGGCGCGCATGTCCCCGTCGGGCGGCGAAATCACCGTCGTCGACCAGCCCATGACGTGATCGCCGGTAAAGAGCGTCTTTTCCTCGCGCAGCCCGAAGCAGAGATGGTTGGAGGTATGCCCCGGCGTATGCAGCGCCTCGACCGTCCAGCCCGGACCGGCGACGACGTCGCCGTCCCTGGTCGGAACGTCGGGCAAGAAATCGTGATCGCCGCCTTCCTCGACCTTGTCGCCGTCGACGCCGCCGCCATGGGGACCAAAGCCGTAGGTCTTGGCGCCGGTCGCCGCCTTGAGCGCGCGCGCGGCGGGCGAATGATCGAGATGGGTGTGCGTGAGCAAAATGGCCGCGACCGTTTCGCCGCGAAGGGCCGCGAGCAGCGCATCGACATGCTCCGTCAGATCGGGGCCGGGATCGATGACCGCGACCCGGCCGTGCCCGAGAACGTAGGTGCCGGTGCCCTTGAAGGTGAACATCGAGGGATTGCGCGCGACCACGCGGCGGACCAGCGGCGAAAGCGCGACCGCCGCGCCGTAGTCGACGTTCATGTCGCGGCGAAAGGGAATGTCAACCGGCATGCTTATTTTCTCCGTCTTCTCCGTTGAGAATGTGAGGCCAAAGCCGGAGGCGCCCCAGCCCCTTTGCCCCTTCCGCGATGCGGCATCTTCGTCTATACACGACGGCGCCCGCAAGTTCGCGCCAAGCGGCCTGGGCGACCCGCCGGAGCGGGCCAAGGGGGAGGGCGTCGCGGTTTGATCAATTTCGTTCAGCTCGTCATCAACGGCGTCGCCATCGGTTGCATTTACGCGCTCGTCGCGCTCGGTTTCGTCTTGATCTACAAGGCGACCGAGACGGTGAACTTCGCCCAGGGCGATCTGATGATGCTGGGCGCGTTCTTTTGCTACAGCTACGTCGCGCTCTGGGGCCTGCCGTTTCTCGCGGGCGTCGGTCTCGCGATCCTGACGACGGCGGCTTTCGGCGCGGCGCTCGATCGGGTCGTGCTCAGACCCGTCGTCGGCCAGCCCGCCTTTGCGCTCGTCATGCTGACCATCGGTCTCGGCACGGTGTTCCGCGCGGTCGCCGGCATGGTGCCGGGCTGGGGCACCGAGACCTATTCGCTGCCGACGCCCTATGCCGGCGAGAAGCTCAATTTCGGCGCCCTCGTCGTCTCGCTCGAGCACGTGACCATCGTGCTCGCGACCGTCGGACTTTGCGCCGTGCTCTACCTCTTTTTCAGCCGAACCAAGCTTGGCATCGCCATGCAGGCGAGTTCGCAAAACCAGCTCGCCGCCTACTACATGGGCATTCCGGTCAAGACAGTGTTCTCGCTGATCTGGGGCATCAGCGCGGGCGTCGCGGCGGTCGCCGGCATCCTGCTCGCGCCGATCACCCTGATCGACGTCAATCTCGGCTTCATCGGCCTCAAGGCCTTTCCCGCCGCCGTGCTCGGCGGCTTCGGCTCGATCCCGGGCGCGATCGTCGGCGGGCTGATCATCGGCGTGATCGAGGCGCTGTCCGGTTTCTACCTGCCGCTCGGCTTCAAGGACACGGCGGCCTATATCGTCCTCCTGATCGTGCTGTTCGTGCGTCCGCACGGGCTGTTCGGCCAGATGGCGCGCAAGAAGGTCTGAGGAGCGGGAGCGGACAATGCGGTTTCTCTTCCGGACCAGCTACGATCAGGACATCGACCTGTTCAAGTTCGCGCATGACCGCTTTTGGTACGGCGTGCTGATCGTCGCGCTGATCGGCGCGCCGCTGGTGGTCGACGACTTCACCATCAGCGTGCTTCAATCGGTCGCGGGAACAGCGCTCGCCGGCCTCGGCCTCATGGTGCTGATCGGCTTCACCGGCCAGGTCTCGCTCGGCCACGCCGCCTTCCTCGGCATCGGCGCCTATGCCGAGGCGGTCCTCTTGAGCAAGGGCGTGCCATTTCCGCTCGCCCCGGTGCTCGCGGCGGCAATTTCCGGCGCGGCCGGCCTGCTGATCGCAGTGCCGGCGCTGCGCCTCGTCGGGCTCTATCTTGCAATCGCGACCTTCGCCTTCCTGATCATCGTCCAGGAGGTGCTGACGCGCTGGGAGTCGCTGACCGGCGGCAACAACGGCATGCGCGTGCCGGACATGCTGCTGTTCGGCTACAACATCGAAGCCGACTGGGAGCGCTATTACGTCGTCCTGTTCTTCACGCTGGTTTGCTTCATCGGCGTGATCAATCTGATGCGCTCGCCGACCGGGCGCGCCATGGTTGCGATCCGCGATTCCGAGATCGCCGCCCAGTCGCTCGGCGTCAACGTCGCCTACTACAAGACCGTCGCCTTCTTCATCTCGGCCGCGATCACCGGCCTCGCCGGCGCGCTCTTCGCCCACAAGGCGAACTTCCTCTCGCCCGAGGGCTTCGGCGTCATCGCCTCCTTCAACATGCTGGTGCTGGTCGTCGTCGGCGGGCTCGGTTCGATCCACGGCGCGGTGTTCGGCGCGATCTTCGTGATCTTCCTGCCGCAGGCGCTCTCGATCGTGAAGGATTGGCTGCCGCCGGCGATCGGGCATCAGCCGGGCCTCGAGGCCGGCGTCTTCGGCCTGATCCTGGTTTGCACCATCCTGTTCGAGCCGCTCGGCATCTACGGGCGCTGGATGAAGATCAAGTTCTGGTTCTCGATGTTCCCGCTCTACAAGCGGGCGACCTTCAAGCGCCAGAAATCCTACATGAAGACGGAGCGCGTGCATTGACGTACTTCGCCGTCGAAAACCTCGCGGTCAATTTCGGCGGCATCCGCGCCGTCGACGGGATTTCGTTCGAGGTCAAGAAGGGCGAGGTCTTCACCATCATCGGCCCGAACGGCGCCGGCAAGACCACGGTCTTCAACCTGATCAGCCGGATCTACCAACCGACCTCAGGGCGGATCGTCTTCGAGGACAAGAACATCGCCTCCGAGCCGCCCTACAAGATCACCGCGCTCGGCATCGCCCGAACCTTCCAGAACATCGAGCTGTTCGGCAATTCGACCGTGCTCGGCAATCTGCTGCTCGGGCGGCACGTCCATCGCTCGACCGGGCTTCTCGCCGAGCTCATGTTCCTGCCCTCGGTGCGGGCCGCCGAGGTGGCGCACCGCAAGCGCGTCGAGGAAGTGATCGATTTCCTCGACCTGCAGCCCTATCGCAATTCGCTGATCTCTGGCCTCTCCTACGGCGTGCGCAAGGTGGTCGAACTCGGCCGCGCGCTCGCGACGGACCCGAAGCTCCTCTTGCTCGACGAGCCGTCCTCGGGCCTCAACGTCGAGGAGACCGAGGACATGGTCTTCTGGATCCGCGACATTTGCCGGCTGCTCGGCATCACGGTCGTCATGATCGAGCACGACATGAAGCTCGTCTCGGCGGTGTCCGATCGCGTGCTCGCCATGAGCTACGGCCGGCCGCTCGCCATGGGCAAGCCCGACGAGGTGCAGCGTCACCCCGACGTGGTCAAGGCGTATCTCGGAAGCTGAGGGAGATCGGGATGGCGCTTCTCACCGTCAGCAACATCGAGACCTTCTACGGCCCGATCATGGCGATCCGGGGCGTCAGCCTCGAGGTCGCCGAGGGCAAGATCGTCACGGTGCTCGGCGCGAACGGTGCCGGCAAGACGACGATCCTCAAGACCATCTCCGGCGTCATGGACCCCCAGAAGGGCACGGTGGTCTTCGCCGGCCAGGAGATTCAGCGCCGCGATCCGAACGTCGTGACTTCCTACGGCATCGCGCATGTGCCGGAGGGGCGCGAGGTCTTTCCCCTTCTGTCGGTGCGCGAGAACCTGCTGATGGGCGCCTATTTGCGCGACGACGGAGACGAGATCCTAAAGGACGTCGAGGTCGTTTACGGCTATTTCCCGGTGCTCAAGGAGCGCCGCGAGCAGATGGCCGGCCAGCTCTCGGGCGGCGAACAGCAGATGCTCGCGATCGGCCGCGCGCTCATGGGTCGGCCCAAGATGATGCTGCTCGACGAGCCCTCGCTCGGGCTGTCGCCGCTCCTGACCAAGGAGATCTTCGGCATCATCCAGCGCATCAACCGCGATCGCGGCACGCCCATCCTCTTGGTCGAGCAGAACGCCAAGATGGCGCTCGACCTCGCCGATTACGGCTATGTCCTCGAGGTCGGGCGCATCGTCATGGCCGACACGACCGAGCGCCTGAAGCAGTCCGAGGACGTCAAGGAGTTCTATCTCGGTCTCAAGGACCAGGGCGCGCGCGGCGAACGCCGCTGGAAGCGCAAGAAGCATTGGCGCTAAGGAGGGCCTGAACCATGGATATGCAGGTTCGTCACGCCAACGCCCGGCCGATTGATCCGCGCTGGGAGAAGGAGACGGTCCCCTCGCTTTTCATGAGCGTCGCGGCCGAGCGGGGCGACAAGGTCGCGCTGCGCGAAAAGGATCTCGGCATTTGGAAAAGCTACACTTGGCGCGAATACGCGGCGAACGCCAAGGCCGCAGGGCTCGGGCTCGCGGCGCTCGGGCTCAAGCGCGGCGAGACGACCTGCGTGATTTCGGAGAATTGTCCGGAATGGCTCTATGTCGACATCGGCAGCATGGGCATCGGTGGGGTCTGCTCGGGCGTCTATACGACCGACTCGGCCAAGCAGCTCATGTACCTGATGAACGACTGCAAGTGCCGCGTGCTGTTCGTCGAAAACGACGAGCAGCTCGACAAGGCGCTCGATTGCCGCGATCAGGTTCCGTCGCTGAAGAAGATCGTGGTCTTCGACATGGAGGGCCTCGAGACCTTCAGCGATCCGATGGTTGTCAGCTTCGACGCGCTGCTCGCGATGGGGCGCGATTTCGAGAAGGCGCATCCGAGCTATTGGGACGACGCGATCAAGGGGACCAAGCCGGGCGATCTCGCGATCCTGATCTACACCTCGGGCACCACCGGCCCGCCCAAGGGCGCGATGATCAGCCACCGCAACATCATGTTCCAGGCCTTCAACGGCCATCGCCTCGTGCCCTACGGCCCGAACGAGCAGCAATTGTCGTTCCTGCCGCTCGCGCATATCGCCGAGCGCGGCTTCACGACCTTCTTTCCGTTGGTCGCCGGCTCGACCATCAACTTCGCCGAAAGCATCGAGACGGTTCCCGAGAACATCCGCGAGGTCCAGCCGACGGTCTTTTTCGCGGTGCCGCGCATCTGGGAGAAGTTCTATTCGGGCATCACCATCGCGTTGCGCGAGGCGGCGCCCTTGCAGCAGCTCGGCTACAAGATCGCGATCGGCATCGGCAACAAGATGGCCGAACATCGCCTGAGCGGCGACGCGCCGCCGGCCTGGCTCAAGGCCGCGTTTTGGCTTGCCGACGTCTTGGTGCTCGGCAACGTCAAGCGCATGATCGGCATCGGCGACAGCCATTATCTCGGCACCGGCGCGGCGCCGATCTCGCCCGACTTGATCAAGTGGTATCTCGCGCTCGGCGCCAACATGTTCGAGGTCTACGGCCAGACCGAGAATGTCGGCCTCGCGACCTCGATGCCGCTCGAGAAGATCAAGCTCGGCAGCGTCGGCATCGCGGCGCCCGACACCGAGGTGCGGCTTTCGCCGCAGGGCGAGATCCTGCTCCGGGGGCCTCACGTCTTCCTCGGCTATCTGAACCAGCCCGAGAAGACCAAGGAGACGGTGGTCGACGGTTGGCTCCATACCGGCGACGTCGGCGCGATCGACAACGAGGGCTTCGTCAAGATCACCGACCGAATGAAGGACATCATCATCACCGCGGGCGGCAAGAACATCACGCCGTCGGAAATCGAGAACCAGCTCAAGTTCAGCCCCTACGTCTCCGACGCCGTGGTCATCGGCGACAAGCGCAAATTCCTGTCCTGTCTGGTGATGATCGACTACGACAACGTGGTGAAATTCGCCCAGGACAAGAACGTGCCGTTCACGAACTACGCCTCGCTGACGCGCGCGCGCGAGGTCCAGGACTTGATCTGGTCCGAGATCGAGAAGGTCAACAAGCAATTCGCCCGGGTCGAGACCATCAAGAAGTTCCGCCTGATCGACCAGCTGCTCACGCCCGAGGACGACGAGCTCACCCCGACCATGAAGCTCAAGCGCAAATTCGTGAACGCCAAGTACAAGAACCTGATCGACGGCATGTACGCCGAGGCCTGATCGGCCTTCGGGCCCCGGCCGGCCGATAGGTTCATTTCGGCCTGGAATCGTTCTATACTCCCTGGAAAATAAGTAACCCCCAGGGAGGATTCCGATGCTGAAATTCGGCGTTTATGCCGCGGCCGCGGCAGCGGTCGCCTTAGGCGGACAGGCCTTGGCGCAAGGCAAGGCGGTCCAGGGCGTCACCAAGGACGAGGTCGTGATCGGTTCGCATACGGACCTCTCGGGTCCCGCCGCGATCTGGGGCGTCAGCGTCACCAACGGCCTGCGCATGCGGCTCGACGAAGTGAACGCCACCGGCGGCGTGCACGGGCGCAAGATCAAGGTCATCGTCGAGGACAGCGCCTACACCATTCCTAAGGCCGTGGCAGCGACCGACAAGCTCCTCAAGAAGGACAAGGTCTTCGCCATGCTCGGCAATCTCGGCTCGCCGATGAACATGGCGACGCTCCCGGACATCCTGAAGGCGGGCGTGCCCAACCTCTTCCCGCTCTCGGCGGCGGCGACGATGTACGAGCCCTACGAACGCCTCAAATTCGCCTTCGTCATGTCCTACGCGGACCAGATGCGCGGCGCGACCAAGTATTTCGTCGAGCAGCGCGGCAAGAAGCGCGTTGGCATCCTCTATCAGGACGACGATTTCGGCCAGGATGTGCTGAGCGGAACCGAGGCCCAGCTCAAGGCCATGGGCATGGAACTGGTCGCCAAGACGACGTACAAGCGGGGCGCCAAGGACTTCTCCTCGCAAGTCGCGGTGCTGCGCCAGGCCAATGCCGATCTCGTGGTTCTCGGCACCATCATCGCCGAAACCATCGGCGCCTATGCCGAAGCCAAGAAGATCGGCTGGAACGTCGAGATGGTGGTGACGGCGGCGGGCTACACGCCGCAGGTGGCGGAACTGGCGCCGCAGGGCGTGACCGCCGGCCTCTACGGGACTGGCCAGACGCCGATCCTCTATCCCGACACGGCCGGCCCGGAGGCCAAGCTCTGGATGGAGAACTACAAGAAAAAGTTCAATCGCGACGCCGACCTCCAATCCATGTCGGGCTACGGCATCGCCGATCTGTTCGTGACCGCACTTGATCGGGCCGGCAAGGACCTGTCGGTCGATGCCTTCGTCAAAGGCCTCGAATCGATCCAGAACTACCGCGACATCTTCGGCGGCGCACCGCAAAGCTTCGGTCCGAACCGCCGCCTCGGCGCCGATCCCAAGACCGCGGCTTCGCTCTATCAGATCGACCGCAACAAGCGTTGGGTGTTCGTCGATCGCCTGTCCTTCTGATTTGGCCGGGCAGTAGGCTTCGGGGGGCTCGGCCTAGTGCTGGGCCCCTTTTCTTGGGGGAATAGCGACGGCCCTTTA
>Ga0233425_10003923_pt1 | contig 25941 bp, 19 predicted proteins | sample Watercolumn_Towu_2_FD_181712 | JGI IMG/M metagenome (GOLD analysis project Ga0233425, IMG submission 181712) | Freshwater microbial communities from Lake Towuti, South Sulawesi, Indonesia - Watercolumn_Towuti2014_140_MG | ecosystem: Environmental > Aquatic > Freshwater > Lake | place... | reverse complement strand
TTGACGGGACCGGGCTCGCGCTCTATCCCTTGAAGCCATGATGCACGTACGCGAGCTCTTCGACCTCGAGGCCGATTCCCATGCAGGTGTCTTCCCTTCGGGGGACGGGCCGGTGTGGGCCGCGCTGGACCGCCTCCCGGAGCACCTCGAGTCATGCTTCCAGGGCCGGTGGCCGCTCGCCGGGACGACGGGCCTGATCGACCGGCTCCTCGTCATCTGGAACGGCGATCTCCGCGACGACCTCGTCCTTCGTCCGACCGGGAAGAAGGGCAAGCTCCAGGCATTCCACGGTGAGGAGCACGCCGAGGGCGCGGCGATCATCATGGCCGGAGCCTGCCTGAACGACGACCGCGTGATCCTCGGCCCGGGGACCGTGGTCGAGCCAGGCGCGATGCTCAAGGGCCCGTTCGTCGTCGGCCGCGACACGGAGATCCGCCAGGGCGCGTACGTGCGCGGGACCTGCCTCGTGGGCGACGGGTGCGTGGTCGGGCACACGACCGAGGTCAAGGGGTCCATCATGCTCGACGGCGCGAAGGCCGGGCACTTCGCTTACATCGGCGACAGCATCCTGGGGCGAGGCGTGAACCTCGGCGCCGGGACGAAGCTCGCCAACCTCAAGGTCATCCCCGGCGACGTCACCATCAGGACCGAGGGCCGGATGGTCAGGACCGGGCGGCGCAAGCTCGGCGCGATCCTCGGCGACGGGACGGAGGCGGGGTGCAACTCGGTCACCTCGCCCGGCACCATCATCGGCCCGCGGTCCATCATCTACCCTTGCGTGGCCGTGCCGTCGGGGGTCTACCCCGCACATACGTTGATCCGGCCCGCGCGCAACGCCCTCTCGATCCAGACGATGGGGTAGGCGGACGGAACTCCGTCCGGAACCGGCCCGGGTTCTGGTACAGTGGAGTGCGTCGCGTACCCGGTGTCCTGGTGAGACCATTACGATGAAGGTCCTCGTGGTCATGGCCCTCGCCGCCCTCGTCTGGGTGGTGTGGTACGTGGCCTACCGGAACAGGAAAGCGGCACGGCTCGGTTGGGAGGACGTCGCGTCCGCGGGCGGGCTCGTCTACTTCCCCGGCGCGAGGCGGGCGTGCCCCGTCATGCGCGGCAGGCGTCACGGGGTCGACGTCCGCCTGACCGCGGAGGACGGTGGACGTCCAGGCGGGCCGTACGTGATCACGAGGGTCGTCGGGTTCTTCGAATCGCCGCTGCCCGCCGGCCTGTTCGTGGCGCGACAGGGCTCGCTCGGGGCCCTCGAGCGAGTCTTCGGTATCGGCCGGCTCGAGATCGGTGATCCCGAGTTCGACCGCGTGCTGCTCATAAAGGGCGCCGACACTGACGAGGTGTTTCGGCTCCTGGCCTCCGAGCAGACCAGGACGGAGCTCATGCAGTTCTTCGAGAGATATCCGACGACCCAGGTCACGCAGACCACGGTCACGATGGTCCTGCCTCAGGTGATCGACACCCGGAACGACCTCGAATCCGTGCTGGCGGACCTCGGCGATGTCGTCGACCTGTTCACCGCGGCGTCTCTCCAGGACGAGAGCCGGGGGGCCGCGGAGGGCCGTCGCTCCTCGGTCCCGACCGTCCCTCCCGAGGTCAGGTACTCCCAGCCTCCGCTGGTGTCCCTGTTCGAGGCCGACATGTCGCTCAAGGGAGAAGCTCGCGACTCGCCGAGCAGCGGCGACAGATCGGACGGGTGAATATACGCTTGGATGGTGCTCACCCCTGGTCGTACGCCTGTCCGCAGTACACACAGATCGGACGCTGGGCGTGGCTCACCACGATGGGTGCGCCGCACCGAGCGCACGTCAGCTCGCGGAGGGGCCGGCGGCCCGGATCTCCGGCACGCGCCTCGACGACCCGCTTGAGCCCGTCGAACATGGTGTTCCACGCGCGCGCGAGCTGTCCCCACGAGAGCCACTCCGTCAGACGGCCCCGCAGCCCCTCGGGCCTCGACACCACGCTCCACCGCAGCACCGTGCTGTCGTCGCCGGCCTCGAGCTCGAAGCGGTCCTCCAGGAGGCACCCGAACTGCGACCACCGCGACTCCTCCACACGCGGAGGCTCGTAACGAGTCACGTCGATCCTCATCCGCTGCGACCTGCCGTTGACGAGGAAGAACGAGTACTCGCGCACGCCGGCGCTGGACGGATCGCCGGACTCGAGCACGACCGACGCCAGTCCGGGCACGAACTCGGGGTAGTTCGACTCGTCGCTGTAGAAGGCCCAGATGGACGGCGCGTCCCACCGGATGTTCCGCACGATCTTGAGCTCGCGCATGAGGCGAGCCTATCACTTCGCGCCCGATCCCGCCTGCCAGAGTGTCCCTCCTCCCACGGTCCCGTGTCCTCCTGACCACGCGACCCTCGTGGGCAAGAACCTTTCGCCTCGCGGATTGTCCGTAGTCTCGATGGATTAGCCCCGAGACGACTCTGTGGCACCCGGTTTGTAACCGGGTCGGAGCACCGGAGGGACGGGCGTGTCGCAGCAGAGGCAACGGGATCTTCGTGTGGTCGTGGCCGCGGCACGGGCCCGGTTGGCCCGGGTCGCCGGCAGGGAATCGCTCCGCCGCCGCGGGATCTGGGTCGTCGTGGCCGCGGCCGTCGTGGGTGCGGCGCGGCCCCTGTACTGGCCCTTGAACGGCGACGCACCGCTCTGGTCCGGCGCGGCTGTGGCGCTCGGCTTCTTCGTAGTGTCCGCGATGGTCGGCTTCGCCGTCCTCGTCCTGCTGGGCCGGCGCGCGAGGCCGAGCGAGCTCCTGTCGGCGCGCGCCATCGACCAGGCCCTCTCGCTGCGCGAGGTCGTGGCGAGTGGGTTCGCGTTCGAGCGCGACGGGCGCCACGGCGTGCTGGAGAGCATGGCGCTCGACGCGGCGCACGTGGCCGTGGAAGGGTTCCGGCCGACGAAGCATTTCGCGCTGCCCCGACTCCGACCGCGTCCGCGAGCCTTGGCCCTCGGGCTCGGCCTTGCGGTCGTCGCCACGATGATCGGCTCGTACCACCCCGCGCTCGCCGCCATCCTGGCCTCGCCGCCGACCAGCGACGAGCTGAACGCCGCCGCCAGCCTCGAGGCGTTCGCCCGTGAGCTCGAGCGAGGCCGCGGCGCCGAAGCGCGTGACGAGCGCGAAGCGCGCGACCGGGACCGCGACGGACGGAGCGAGGCCAAGGGCTCGAGCAGGAGCAAGGTCCGAAGCGACCTCGCCCGCAAGGCCCGCTCGGCCGCGAACGCGGCGCGCCGGGGCGACCGCGCAGGCGCCATGCGCGACCTCGAGGACCTGAGGAGCGCGACTCGCGATGCGGCGCGCGAGGCCGCCGCGCTCAGGGCCGCGCTGCGACAGATCGCGTCCGCGCTCCAGGTCCGTCCGCCGAGCGCCGGTGGGGCCGAGCCGTCGGGCGACCCGAGCGGCCGGGGCGAGCGGTCCAGCGAGGCGGCCCGCGATGCGGCCGACGCGATGCGCGAGCTGGCTCGTCAGCTCCGGGAACGCGAGGACAGCGAGGGTGACGCCGCGTCCCCGGCACAGCGCGAGCTGAGACAGCTCGCCGAGGCCGTGGCCCGCACGCGGTCCCTCGAGTCGGGCGGCGGCGAGCAGCGCGAGCTCGCGCAGCGGCTCGCCGAGGCGCTGAGCCGGGCTGGCGAGGCGCTCGGGGCCGGCGATCGCGAAGGCGCGGCGCGTGCCCTCGAGGAAGCGGCGCGCAGGGCGGCAGAGCTGGAGGCGGCCCGCGCCGAGGCCCAGCGCCAGCTCGAGGCCGTGGCCCGCATGCTCCAGGCGGCCGGTGCGCTCGGCCGGTCCATGCAGATGGCCATGGCCGGGGCCCAGGGCATCGATCCGGGTGACGAGATGTCCATGGGCATGGCCATGATGGGCATGGACGGCGAGGGTGAGCGAGCTGGAGCGGGAGCGGGAGCGGGAGAGGGCGCGGGAAAGGGCATGGACCGGGGGGCGCTCGCCCGGGCGCTCGCGGCCAGGCTCGCGGCCATGGGCATGGGAGGCGATCCCACCGGCCGCCCCGGGACCGGCCCCGAGGGGCACGCGAACAACTGGGGTCGTCCGGGGGCCGGCATCCCGACCACCGGTGCGGTCCGCGATCGGGTCGAGGTCTCCGAGGGGGATCAAGCGGTGCTGGCCATCCAGGGCATGGGGCAGAACGCCGAACCGACAAAGGAGTACCGCAACGTGTTCCCCTCGTACGCCGCGCAGGCCGAGGAGGCGATCGGCGACGAGGTCGTGCCCGCGGCCCAGCGGCAGGTGGTCCGGCGGTACTTCGAGGCGATCCGCCCCGGTGGGGCGGTCCAGGGGAATCCGTGAGCAAGAGGAGGTCACACATGGGACTGGCAGCCGTCGAGACGAAGGTCGAGCAGTGCACCGAGCGGACCGAGGAGTCGGGGCCGCACAAGGTCGTGGAGCTGGCGCTCGAGCGGGCCCGGATCGTGGCCCGCAAGCTCGAGGAGGGTATCCACCGGGTCATCTTCGGGCAGGATGATGTGGTGCACCACTCCGTGGTTGCGCTCCTTGCGGGGGGACACGTCCTGCTCGAGGGCGCGCCCGGGCTGGGCAAGACGCAGCTCGTGCGCACGCTGTCCAGCCTCGTGGGCGGGAGCTTCTCGCGCATCCAGTTCACGCCCGACCTCATGCCGAGCGACGTGGTGGGCACGAGCCTCGTGGTCACCACCTCGTCGGGGAACAAGGACATGAAGTACCGGCCAGGGCCGATCTTCGCCAACCTCGTGCTGGCCGACGAGATCAACCGGGCCACGCCGAAGACTCAGAGCGCGCTGCTCGAGGCCATGGCCGAGAGGACCGTCTCGGTCGAGGGAAAGCCGCGGCCCGTGCCCAAGCCTTTCTTCGTCCTGGCAACGGAGAACCCCATCGAGATGGAGGGCGTGTTCACGCTGCCCGAGGCCCAGCTCGACCGATTCCTCATGAAGCTCGTGCTCACCATGCCAAAGCTAGCGACGCTGGCGGCAATCGGCGCCCGCGCCGAGGAGCCGGAGATGCCTGCCGCCGTGACCACGCCCGAGGAGCTGCTCGACGTCCAGGCCACGGTACGGTCCATCCCGGCGGCGCGGCACGTCGAGCTCTATGCGGCTCGCCTGGTCCTCGCCACGCACGAGCCCGACGAGGTGCGTTACGGCGCGAGCCCCCGGGCCGCGCAGTCGCTCATGGCCTGCGCGCGGGTGCAGGCGCTCCTCGACGGGCGCGCCGCCGTCGCCGTCCAGGACATCCAGGACGTCGCGCACGTCGTGCTCCGACACCGCCTGGTGCTCGGGTTCGAGGCCGAGGCGCGGGGGCTCGACGCGGACCACTTCATCGACCTGGCCCTCGCGGCCTCGCCCGTGGAGTGAGCCATGGCCGCCATCATCGAGAGCGACCTGGTCGAGGGAGCGCCGCTGGCACCAGACGCGTCGCTCCTCTCCCCCGAGATGGCGATGCGCCTCCACCGCCTCACGCTGCTCGCGCGGCGGCTGCACCAGGACGGCCGCAGGGGCCGGCGCCGAAGCAAGCAGGTCGGCCAGGGGACCGAGCGCATCGACACGCGCGAGTATGTGCCGGGTGACGACCCGCGCCGCATCGCGTGGACCATCTACGGGCGGCTCGAGCGGCTCTTGACCTGGCAGGTGGCAGAAGAAGCGCCGCTGCGGCTCGCGCTCGTCGTGGACACGAGCGGGTCGATGGGCTTCGGACGGCCGTCCAAGCTCCTGCAAGCGGCCAGGCTCGCCGCTGGTCTGACGGCCGTGGCCCTGGCCGGCGAGGACCGCGTGGCGGCGCTGGCCGTCTCCGGCCGCCCGAGCGTCGCGCTCCGGTCCATGAGGGGGCGCCGCGCCCTGCCGAGGTTCCTCGCCATGCTCGATGGGCTCCGCGCAGGAGGGCCGACCGACCTGGCCAGCGCGGCGGCGACCGCGACGGCCTGCGCCGGCGGCCGCGGGCTCTGCGTGATCCTCAGCGACTTCCTCGATCCCCGCGGCGCCATGTCGGGCGCTCAGTCGCTCCGGGACCTGGGCCACGAGGTGGCGCTGATCGAGGTCCTCGATCCGTTCGAGATCGACCCGCCCGAGCTGGCGGCGGTCGTGCTCGAGGACGAGGAGACGGGCGAGCTCGTCGAGCTGCCCGACACCGGCGCTCGCGCGGCGTACCTCGATGAGATGAGGCGCCGCCGCGAGCAGATCGAGGCCGACGCCGCACGGCTCGGCGCACCGGTATTGCGGGTGACGACGCAGGAGCCGTTCGACGACCTCGTCGCGCGTGCGCTGGCCGTGGGCTTCATGAGGACAGGGGCCGTGTCATGACGTTCGTCGCACCGTGGGTGCTGGTCGCGCTCGTGCTCGTTGTCCCGGCCGTGGTCGCATTCCTGATGCGCAGGCGACGCTCGGTGATCAAGGTGCCATCGACCCTGCTCTGGCAGGCCGTGGCGCTGCGCCGCATCCGGAACCGCAAGATCCGATATCTCACGCGGATCCTCGCGCTCCTCGCGTGTGCGCTCGCCGTGGTCGTGCTCGTTGGCGCCGCGGCGCGACCGCGGCGCGAGCAGCAGGGCGAGACGGTCGCCGTCGTCGTGGACGTCTCGGCGTCGATGGGTCGCGGCGAGCCGGGGTCGCCGCTCGCCCAGGCCCGCCGTCACCTCGGCCGCATGCTCTGGTCGCGGCGCCCCGAGGACACCTACGTGATCATCGCCGCGGGCGCGGAGCCTCGCCGCCTCGCCGGCCCCACCACCGAGGGCGCGCTGCTCGACGAGGCGCTCGACGCGATCGAGCCTGGACGGGGTGCGGCGGACCTCGGCGCGGCCGTGGACCTCGGAGCGTCGTTGGTCCGTGGTGCGAGCCGCGCGCGCGTGCTCGTGCTCCACGACGGAGGTGACGGCGCGGGCGACATGCCGGACATGCCCGTGGGCAACCCGCCGCCGGCGCTCCAGGAGCGCCGGTTCCGGTGGGGTGGTGGCGGCTCCGGGGACGTGCGGCCGGACAACCTCGGGATCGTGACGTTCGCGACCCGACGCCCCGCCGATATCGAGGATGAGGACGAGCGGGAGGTCCTGGTCGTCGCGGCCACGAGCTCCCCGGTCGGCCGCAGGGCCAAGGTGACGGTCGAGGCGTTCGGCGTGGTCCTGGCCGAGCAGCGTGTGGACGTCCCGCCCGCGGGCGAGGCCGAGGTCCGGCTCCGCATCCGGACCCCGGCGCGGGAGGTCTTGGCGCGCGTGACAGCGCTCGACGGCCGCCCGGAGCTCCTCTCCGCCGATGACGAGGTGCGGCTCGTCCAGGGCGTGGTCGTGCCGCCGCGGGTGTTCCTCGTCGCCGCGTCCGATGCGCCCGAGGCCGAGACGTTCTTCGCCGAGCAGGCCCTGCGCGCCGCCGGGGTCCGGCAGATCGAACGCGTCACGCCAGCCGACGCGCACCTCCGCGTCGGGTCGCGCGACGTGGTCGTGGCCTTGACGGCTCCGCCGGACACCCGGCCCACGGCGCCGGTGCTCTACCTTGGCACGCGGGCTCGCGCTGGCGGCTCGGGCCTCCCGGTCCGCGGCCAGCGGGAGCTGACGGTCGATGCAGAGGGGGACCCGACCAGGCTGCGCTCGGTCGCATCGCACCACGCGCTCATGCGTGGGGTGGACCTCGAGGGCGTCGCGATCCAGCGCGCGCTGGCTGCCGACGTGCCCGAGGGCGCCCGCGCCCTGGTCGAGCTCGACGGCGGCGCGGTGGTCCTCGCGGGCGGCGACGGCACGGACGGCTGGGTGTACGTCGGCATCGACCCGCTCCGGTCCGACCTCGTGCTGCGGGTGGCCTTCCCGGTGCTCGTCGCCAACGCCCTCGCGTTGCTCGGCGGGGCCACGCAGGTGAGCGTGGCAGAGACCGTGCCGCGCTCCGAGGTCACCCTGCTCCCGGGCGCCGGCCTGGGTGCGGTCGAGGCCCCGGAGGAGGCACTGCGGCTCCCTCGTGCCCCCTCGGTGTGGCTGGCCCTGGCCGGCGCGCTCCTCCTGGGCGCCGAGCTCTTCACCTGGCGGAAGGGGTGGACGCGATGATCACGACTCGGATGAAGACCTGGTCGAAGAAGCTCGCGGCGCTGTGGCCGGGCACGGCTTCGGCCGTCCGGCTCCTGGCCGTCGGCGCGGCCCTCGCTTCGCCGCTCGTCCCGCCCGTCCATCGTGAGGGATCGCGCCGGAGTGTCGTCTACGTGGTCGATCGCTCCGAGAGTGTGAGCGACGGCGACCGCCTCGCGGCGGACGGCTTCGTGCGCCAGGCCCGGGTCCGGAGCGGCGAGGTCGATGTCGGTCTCGTGGCGTTCGACTCGCGGCCTGAGCTCGTCGTGCGTCCGGGCGGTGAGCTGACGGCGGATGACCAGCGGCGAGCGCTCCTCGAGCCGCCGCGGGGTCGCGGGAGCGACATCGCCGGCGCGATCCGGCTGGCGGGCGCGGCGTTGCCGCCGGACGGCGAGCGGCGCGTCGTGGTCCTGTCCGACGGACACGGTACGGGCGGGGACACGCTCGCGGAGGTCGAGCGCCTGCGGCGCGACGGCATCACGGTGGACGCGGTCCCGCTCGGCGGCGACACGAGGTCCGTACCCGCGGTGGCCTCGGTGCGGGCCGTGGAGCCGCGGGTCTCGGAGGGCGAGCCCGTGCTCGTCGAGGCGGGCGTCCACGGCCGGCCCGGTGAACGGGTCTCTGTCCAGTGGCTGCGCGACGGCATCCCGCAGCACATGGAGGAGGTGACCCTGGACGAGGCGGGCCGGGCCACGGCGACCTTGCACGACCCGAGCCCCGTCGCGGGCCGCCACATCTACGAGGCCCAGGTGCTCGCACAGCCGGGCTCCGCGCCGCAGGGCGCCGTCTCGACGGGACGCGTTCTGGCCGTGGTCGCGGGCCGGCCGCGTGTGCTCCTGCTCTCCTCGACCGGCGAGAGGCAGCCTCTGCTCATGGACGCCCTGCGCGAGTCCGGCGCCGATGTGCGGGAGCAGAACCTCGATCAAGGTGAGCCTGGCCCCTCCGACCTCGACGACGTGGACCTCGTCGTCCTGGACGACGTGGCCATGTCGCGCCGCGGCGAGGTCACGCTGCTCGCCGGCCTGACCGAAACCGGCCAGCAGACGCTGATCGACTACGTGAGCGAGCGCGGCGGCGGTCTGCTCGTCCTCGGCGGGGTCTTCGGCTTCGGCCCCGAGTACTCGGGACAGTCGCTCACCCGGTTGCTGCCCGTCGAGATCGAGGACCTCGGCGAGATCGAGGACCCGTCGGTGGCCATGACGATCATGCTCGACCGCTCGGGCTCGATGGGCGCCTGGGTCGGCGGGCACACCAAGCTGGCGCTCGCCATCGAGGCGGCGCTCGCCGCGGCCGTCACGCTGCGCTCCCACGATCGGGTCGCCATCGCGACCGTGGACGAGGTCACCACATGGCACTTCCCGCTCGGCCACATCGGCAACGTCCTGATCGGACGCGAGCGGATCCGGGCCATGAACGCGGGCGGCGGCGGGATCTACGTCTACACCGCGCTCGCGGACGCGTACGGCATGCTGCGCACGGCCGGTGAGCCCATCCGGCACGTGCTGCTCTTCAGTGACACGTCGGACAGCGAGGAGCAGTGGTCGGGCTGCCCCTTCAACCCGTGCGATCCGTCGCTGCCTTATGCCGTGGACCTGGCCCGCCAGGCGCGGGCCGCCGGGATCACGACCAGCGTCGTGGGCATCGGCTCGGCCGGGGATACCGACACCCAGTTCCTGCGTGACCTCGCTGCTGCCGGCGGAGGGCGGTTCTACCTGACCGGCAGCGGCACCGACCTGCGGCGGATCTTCGTGTCGGAGACTCGCGCCGCGGCGCGGTCGAGCCTGCGCGAGGAGCACATCGAGATCGAGGCCGGCGACATGCACCAGGTCCTCGAGGGCCTGGATGTGGGCCGGATGCCGGCGATCGAGGGCTTCGTGCAGACCGGGCGCCGGACCACGGCCGACACGGCCCTGCTCACCAGCGACGGCCACCCCGTCCTGGCTTCGTGGCGGTACGGACTGGGCACGGTCGTCGCCTGGACCACCGACGCGGGCGTGCGCTGGACCACGGACTGGGCCCAGTGGGACGGCGCGGGCCAGCTCATGCGGCAGATGGTGCGGTTCGCCATGCGGCGCCGCGAGGGGAACGGCACAGAGGTGCAGGTCGCGCTCCGCGAGCGCGGGGTCGAGCTCGACATCCAGGCTCCCGAGGGCGGGGAGAGCCGGCCGCCGGCCCGGGTCGAGCTGATCACGCTGTCGCCGGACGGCCAGTCCACCGACGTCTCGGTCGCGCTCGAGCGCGTCGCGCCGGGCCGCTGGCGGGCCGCGGGCCGCACGAGCGGCGCCGCATTCGCCGTGGCCAGGGTGCTTGACGAGGAGGGGAGGGTGATCGCCGAGGAGATCGGGAGCCTCGAGACAGCCTCGGAGCTCGCCCTCGCGGGCGCCGGGCCCGACGAGCGCGTGCTCCGCGAGCTCTCGAGCGCAGGGGGCGGTGTGTACGACCCCGACCCGCCGCGCACGCTCCGCGTCGGCGGCCCGAGGGGCGACGAGACGGTGCCGTCGTGGCCCTGGTTGCTGCTCCTGTCCGCGGCCCTGGCGTGCGTCGACCTCTGGGTCCGCAGACTGGGTCGAGGGCAACGTGACGCGCAGGCGCGCCTCGCTCCCACGATCGCACCGCACGCCGTGCCTGCCGCACCCTCAGCGCCCGCCGATCAGGACATCTCCAGGGCAGCGTGAGTCGGCTCGCGCGGACCCGATCAAACGCCTTGATCTCCCCTCGTGCTCTGTCGGAGCATGGATCCGGGGCGCGGGAGGAGACGTCAGATGGCCAGCTTCCTCATGCTCGGCAAGTACACGAACGAGTCGCTCGAGGGCATCAGCGCTGCGCGGACGCGCAAGGCCGAGCAGCTCGTCACCGAGAGCGGCGGCGAGATCAAGGCCGCGTACGCGCTCCTCGGCTTCTACGACATCGCGCTCATCGTCGATCTGCCCGGCGCCGAGGAGGCGGCCAGGGTTTCACTCGCGTTCTACAAGCTGACGGGCATCAACTTCACGACCAGCCCCGCGGTGGCGCTCGAGCGGTTCGACGAGCTCGCCGAGAGCGTGTGACGCAGGAGCCCTACCGCGGACAGTCCACGTCTCGGACGATGAGCGAGTTCGTGCGTTCATCGACGGTCACCGTCCCGCGCTCCGTCAGCGTGGCCTCGACGAATGGAGCGACATCGGCGGCGCGGGCGTAGCTCACCCTGATGATGCGCGTGCGGAGGGGATCGGTGGCGAGACAGTGCTGGACCACGTCGACCTCGGCTTGGCGCTCGCGGGAGAACGATTCCTGCGACGCCACCAGGATGATGTTGTCCTGCACCTCCATCTCGAGGCCGACGGTCCGCAGAATGGCGCGCAGCGCGGTATCCCACCTCACGCGGTGTAACTCGAGCGTCACCCTGCCGTCCACGCCCTCGCCGTACACGATGTTCACGTCGCCGACCTCGGCGAAGAAGCGCAGGACGTTGCGGATATCGGCGTCGTGGAACGCGACGTCGATGCGCCGCGACGGCAGCCGCGGCTCCGCCGCAGCCGTCCCGAGCGCCACGCAGGTCGCAAACAGCGCCGCGCACCCGGTCATGATGCTTCTCATCTGCCACTCCTTCCTCATGAAGAAGCATACAGGAGATCGAGGCGGGTCTGGGCGCGGAACCAGAGCGTGGTCAGCGTCCGCGCACGCGGGCGAGCCCGAGGGACAGGGCGGCGAGGAGCAGGAGGCCGGCGTTCGCGGGAGCAGGTGCGGCCGCCACGGCGCAGGCGCCCGTGCCCTGCATGCCGAGCAAGCTGTTTCCGGGATTGGGTCTGCCGGTGTCGTCGCCGGTGTCGTCGCCGGTGTCGTCGCCTCCCGGTCCGTCGTCCGGTGGCGTGTCATCGCCACTGTCATCCTCGGGCGGGAGGTCGCTCCCCACCCGGATGGTGACGGAGGCCGAGCCCACATCGTCCTGGTCATCGGTGACCGTGAGGGTGACGGCGTATTCGCCGTCCGCCGTGTACGCGTGCGCCGGGGCTTGCTCGTCGGCGACCGTGCCGTCGCCCAGGTCCCAGTGATACGCCACGACATCGCCGTCCGAGTCGGCGGCCACGGCGCGGAAGGTCACGGCGAGGGGCGCGGGCCCGCTTCGCGGCTCGGCCTCGATGGACGCCGTGGGCGGCTGGTTGGGCTCCGCCGTCGCCGCGAAGGTGAGGGTGGTGCCCGCCAGGTCGAAGGTCTCGCCTCCGGAGAACACCTCGTACACCGCGCTCGTGCCGTCGTACGGAATGACCTGACCAGCGGCTGCGGAGAGGTCGGACTCGGGCTCGGAGTTGCCCACGCCGCCCGCGGAGATGCCGACGATGCACCGCGGGTCGGTCCCGGTCAACGTGACGGCGTCCACTGTGATCGTGATCCTGCCGGACGAGTCGAGAGTCACCTCGGCCGTGTTGCTTCCACCGCCGCCTGAACGCGTGAATTCGGGCACGCCGGAGTAGATGACCGTGAGGGTCCGCGGGTCGTCCTTGCGGATCGAGACGCTTCCTCCGGCGCTCGGGTTGAGGTCGGCGTAGAGCACGGCGATGCGCGGCGCAACGGTCAGGAACCGCGTCTGGTCCCGCGCATCGGAGAGCGAGTCGGCGGACGCGAAGCTCAGGTTTCCGTCGGAGTTGACGTAGACCTCATCGTACTCGGCACCGAAGAACGGGAAGCGGAACCCGAGGGCGATGGCGCGGCTGTCGTCGTCAGCCAGGGTGACCTCGTGCGTCACGACGTCGAACACCGGGTCGCACACGTCGCCCGAGCCGTCGAGGTCGGCGTCGAGCTGGTCGGCGTTGGCCACTTCAGGGCAGTTGTCTCGTACATCGATCACGCCGTCCTCGTCGGTGTCCGTGGGATCGATCGGCTCGTATTCCACGAAGGTCGCGTCCTCCATGGCGACGTTGGCCGCGCCGTACGCGATGCGCATGTACCCACCCTCGCCCCAGCCGGGGCCCCAGCTATTGCGCATGATCCACACGCCCCGGCCCGAGCTGTGCGCGACCGTGTCGTCCCAGCCCACGAGGGTCACGATGTGGTTGGTCGATCCCCAGTTGCACTCGGTCGAGTCGTACACGCCGCCCGTGTAGCCGGGCATGGAACCGCATGCGGTGATGGTGACGCCCACGGCCCCGTACTGGTAGATGGCCGTCTTGATGCCGTCGATGTCGCCGCCGCGCACCGTGCCCCAGCTCTTGATCTTGTACGGCCGCTCCAGGCCGGACGAGCGGCAGGAGCCGTCGCTCATCTCGTACGGGTAGTCGCGCTCCCAGATGGCGCCCTCGGGCTCCTGGATCATGCCGAACACGAAGTACCCGCCCCAGCAGCCGCTCCCCTCGCCGTTGCAGTCCACAAGGTGCTGCTCCGAGAGATCGACGTGCTCGCTGTCGAAAACTGCGACGGCCGTCTCGAGGGGGCCGATGGTGCCGAAGGCCCAGCACGAGCCGCATGTGCCCTGGTCGCGAGCCGTGGGCAGGCCCGCGCCGTGCTCGCGCCAGTCCCACCGCTCCGGCGCGTCGCCGTAGAGCTTCGCCGGCGGCTCGCTGTCGCCCTTGGGCACCTTGGTCGGCCGGACGAGGCCGGTCAGGCCGCGGAGGTCTCGGTGCACTGCGGGGTTGTCGCCCACGGTGTAGCTGTACCCCCGTGCGGCGATCACCTCGCGGTGGTAGTCGAGGAGCCCGTCGATGTCTCCCGCGTCGGTCGAGGCCAGCACCGGCCCCGGCTCGAAGTACTTCGGTTCCTCGAGCGCGGCGCCGAGGGCCTGGCTCACCGGGTCGTCCGGCGAGCACGCGGCGACCATCAGGACCAGCGCAAGCATCGGGGCGAGGGTTGCAGTCGTGCGCATGCCCCGGCCTGGGGCAACGGCCATGCCAGGTACTCTCATCGAAATCACTCGGTTTTTTTATCGTGGGTCATCGGACCGAGAACCTCGGGTGCGCCGGTCGGCACCCAAGAAGGGCTGCCCGGACGCCATCCCGGCGGATGTGGGGGGCGGAGCCCCCATTTCGTGCTCTGTTTGTCATCAGTTCATGGACTATTGACACGCGCACGAAACCGCTACGTTCGACTCGTGACCAAATCGCACATCAGCAGGAACGTCCGGGAACGGAGCGAGAGCCCGGTCAGTCGGCGCGAGGCGGCCGCTCTCGTCAACGAGGTCTTTGGCCTCGTGAAAGAGGCGCTCGCTCGCGGGGACCGCGTGCTCGTCACGGGCTTCGGACGCTTCGATACCCTCGACAAGCATGAACGCAAGGGACGCAACCCCCAGACTGGCGAGCCGGTCGTGATCGAGGCGCGCCGTGTCGTCAGGTTCAAGTCGAGCGACCTGCTCAAGAACGAGGTGGCGTCTCGTGATCACTCGCCCGCGAGCGATGCGGCCTCGGCCTCGAGATCGATGTAGTACGACTCAGATTCGTTGGTCACGAAAACCATGTCGGAGGTCCTGATGACCCCGGTCCAGGGAACTGCGCTGTAGATCGATGAGCCGGTGATCGCGCCGCTCCCCGAGCTGTTGTCGGCGTCGTTGGTCCGGAACCCGAAGGTGATACCGTAGCGATCGACATAGGAGCTCGCCACCGAGGCCGTGGAGGCGTCGCTGACCAGGAAGATGAAGCGCGCGCCATACCGCTCCCAGGTGTCGCGGAGCCCGGCGATCTGGCTCATCCGCTCCGGACACGCCGTGCACCAGGTCGCGACGATCACCACGAAGACCGAGTGGACCGCGGGGTCGCAGTACAGGTCCTCGAGGTCCGCGGCCCCGGTCTCGTCGCGCCCCGCCACGGCGGCGGACCACCTCATGGGAGCGACCACGGCGCCCTGGCGCCACCCGTACGGACCGCTCGGATACGTGCAGGGGCCGTCAGGCGGGTCGTCTGGCGGGTCGTCGGGTGGGTCGTCCGGCGGGTCGTCCGGCGGATCGACGTCACCGCCCGGAGGATCGCCGGGGAGCGCGCACAGGACGCCGCAGACCTGGTAGCAGTCGCGCGAGCCGTCGGTCACGCACGAGCCGTCGCTATCGCTGGTCCCGGCGCACGCACCGGGGACGTAGTCGGGGTAGCACACGCCGCGCCCCGTCCCGCTCCAGCATCGGTGCCCCGCGGGGCACGGGGAAGTGGAGCCGGCGGCGCAATAGTCGTCCCTGCCGTGGACGCCGCAGATGCCGTGGATGCAGAGCGGCTCGAATCCACCGGTGGGCTCGCAATCGCTGTCGCAGTCGCAGGCCCCGCCGGCCGAGACGAGCTCCGCGGGGGGCGGGTCGTCGGGCGGGTCCTCGGGCGGGTCGTACGGCACGCTCCCGTCTTCCGGGTCCACGGGACGTGTCGGCGGCTCGTCTTCCGGCGGGACACCGCCGTCGAGCGGCGGGTTGTCGCCCGTGCCGCCATCCACGGTGTCGAAGCCGGACCCCCCGTCCCCGGGAGTCGTGTCGTCCGTCGAAGCGTCGCCCCGTGGGATCGAGGAGCCCCAGTCATTGAGGTTGCCCGTGCAGCCGCCGAGCAACGCGAAGAGAACGATGAGCGAGTGCACACACATGACGAAAGAGTCGAGCAAGAGCGGTGCCACGGGTAGGAGACCTCTTCGAGCCCCATTGTTTCAACGAATTCGACGGGCAGGTCTCGCGAAAGAGCGCCCCTGCTGTTCCCCCGAGAGCACGTCGAGTTCCGTGCACCGCCGGGTGAGGCTCGGAAACCACAGGTGATCACCCTGTGGAGAAAACGGATTGAGCGAGATAGCGTCGCAGTGTGATCTCACGCGTCGTCACGGTCGCATGCGGGCTCACGGTCCTGGCCGCGGGTGCCAGCGTCCGGGCAGAGGACGAGGGCCAGGGCTCGCCGGAGCCGGTTGAGCCGGAGCCCGCGGAAGGCGAGCCGGAGCCCGCGGAAGGCGAGCCGGAGCCAGACCCCTACGAGTCCGTTGTCCGGGCGAGGGCGCCGGAGAACGCCGTCTCCGTCGGCCGAGCCGCGACCACCGTGAGCCGGCGTCAGATCGATGAGCGCGCGCCGCGCTCCGCACCGGACGCGCTGCGCTACGAGCCCGGCACCTACGTCCAGCAGACCGCTCACGGCCAGGCGTCGGCGTACATCCGCGGGCTGACGGGACAGCAGACGGTGCTGCTGTTCGACGGCATCCGGCTCAACAACGCCACCTTCCGCCAGGGCCCGAACCAGTACTTCTTCACCGTGGACAGCCACACCATCGCCGCGATCGAGGTGGCGCGCGGCAGCGCCTCGGTGATCTACGGCTCCGACGCGCTCGGTGGTGTGGTCAACGGTATCCCGATCGAGCCGCGCTTCCTGGCGACCACGGACCGGTGGCGCGTCACGCCGCGGACCATGTTCCTGCTCACCACCGCGGACGACGAGCGCGGCGGGCGGTTCCAGCTCGAAGCCCAGGCCGGCTCGCGCTTCGCGCTGCTCGCCGGCGTGGGCTACCGGACGGCGGGCCTTCTCGAGAGTGGCGGCCCCGTCTACAACCCGTCCGACGGCGAGCTGCCGGAGGTGCCGCGCTTCGCCGACGACGGGCGGACCCAGCTCGGTACCGGCTTCGACGAGCTGACCTTCGACGGGCGGCTCGTGGTTGATCTGGGGGACCACGGTCGGCTCATCACCGCGGTCTACGGATACCTCGGGACCGACATACCGCGGACCGACCAGTGTCCCCCCGCCTTCGCTCCGTATGACGTGTGCATGACCTACGACGAGCAGTACCGGACGCTCGCCTACGCGACCTACGCCGCGGACCTGGGCCACGTGGCGCGAGACCTCAGGATCTCCCTTTCTTACCAGAACCAGCACGAGCTGCGCCGGCTCGAGTGGCCGTCCTCCAAGACACGCAACATGGGCGAGGACGACGTGCACTCGGTCGGGCTCGTCGCGCGCGGCGTGACCGCGCAGTGGGAGCCCTGGCGCTGGCTCGGCTTGCGCCTCCGGTACGGCACGGACCTCTATGTCGACTGGCTCGCCTCGTCGATGTCCACGACCTTCACGGACGTCGAGGTGACCATGGATCACAGCCGCGGCCTCTACCTCGACGGCTCGAGCTACGTGTGGTGGGGGATCTACCTGGAGGGCGAGGCGAACCTGCCGTACGGGATCACAGTCCGGCTCGGCGGCCGCGCCGCGGTGATGCACGCCGACGCGCCGGGCGAACAGGAGTCGGACAGCATACCGGTCGATCAGACCTGGTTCGCCCCGGTGGGACGCGCCGGCCTGCAGTGGGCAGCCCTCGACTGGCTCGCGTTCCTCGTGAACGTGGACCAGGGTTTCCGCGCGCCGAACCTGAACGACCTGACCTCGCGGCAGTTGACCGGACCGGGGTACCAGTTCGAGAACGCCGCGCTGGACCCCGAGCGGTCGCTCACGGTGGAGACGGGGCTGCGTGTGGACAGCTCGCGCTTCCGCATGGACGCCTGGTTCTTCTGGATACGGCTCGAGGACGCCGTCGTCCGGGCGAAACGAGATCCCGAGGAGTGCCCGGCAGGGGACAGGGACTGCGGAACCCACTGGTACATCTACCAGCTCGACAATGCCGACGCCCCGTCGACCATCCTCGGAGTCGAGGCCATGGCCTCCCTCACCCTCCCCTGGGGGTTCACCCTGCGCGCCACCGTGGTGTACACCTGGGGCGAGGGTCCCAATCCAGGAGATCCACCGAGTGATCCAACGCTCGAGTGGGACGCCTGGGTGCCGCTGTCCCGCATCCCGCCGCTCAACGGGACCGTGGAGCTCTTCTGGAGGAACCACCCGACGGGGATCTTCGCGGGCGCGGCCCTCCGGTGGGCCGCGACACAGGACCGCCTCGCGCCGTCGGATCGGGGCGATGCTCGGATACCCTTGGGCGGGACGCCAGGGTACACGGTGCTCGACCTCCGGGCGGGCTGGCGGTGGAACGACCAGGTGCTCGTCGCGCTCGTGTTCGAGAACGTGACCGACGAGGCGTACCGGTATCACGGCTCCAGCGTGAACGGGCCGGGGCGCGGGCTGATCCTCAAGCTCGAGCTCGGTCTCTGACCGGACCAGGGTCTGCTGAAAAGACCTTTCTCCCCGAACGTGGTCGTGGACGCGGACGTGGTCGTGGACGAAGACACCGCCAGATTACTCGACCACGACCACGATCACGACCACGTTCACGTTCACCACCAGGCTCTTTGAGTCGGGAGCTATCCAGGGTGATGACCCTGGGGGATCTCCCCCGTTTCCACGCCAGACGGCTCCCGATAGCTTCGTGATCGAGGCCGCGCCACCGGCGCGGTCGCACAAGGAGAAGAGAGGACGAGATGAGAAACAGGATCTGGGTCTTCATCGTGATGACGAGCTTCGTAGCATTCGCGGGGCTCGGCACTGCATGCGACAACGGGGACGGCGACGGCGACGCGGACACCGACGTGGACGGCGACGGCGACACGGACACCGACGTGGACGGCGACGGCGACACGGACACCGACGTGGACGGCGACGGCGACACGGACACCGACGTGGACGGCGACGGCGATGCCGACGGCGACGGCGACGTAGACGGCGACGCGGACGGCGACGCGGACGAGGACGGCGATACGGAGCCCGAATGCGAGCCGCTCGAAGACGACTACCTGCCCGCGGCGAGCGACGACGACGTCTGGCCCGCCTGCATCAGCGACGACAACACGTACCACCTCGTGGCCGATCCGCCGTCGAGCGCCGCGAGGACGGCGGCGTTCGAGGAGATCGCGGCGTTGCTCTTCGGCGAGCGCGACGACCTGACGGCTGAGGATTTCACGAACGCGCGTCTCATCTACACCACTCCCGAGGGCATCGACTCGCGCGTCCAGCGGCGTGAAGACGAGCACTACCCGCCCGCGGTGGACGCCGAGGGCAACCCCGCGCGGTGCCGGGACGAGGGGATACCCGAGATCCCCGCGAACCACGAGCGATGCGTGGGCCCCGCGCAGATCCTGCCCCTGCTCACGGACGCCTTCGCCGGGGGCATGACGAGCACCGACATGGAGCTCAACGCGGCCCGCATCGAGGCCGGGTTGCTGTGGTTCTTCTGGGTATCGACGTACAAGGAGGCGGTCACCGGTGGCACGACCGAAACACCGCAGGACCTCGACTCGTCCTGGGCCTACTACAACGGCGCCATGGAGGCGCGAGCGGACGGGATCGGCCTGTCTCGGTACGTGCGGGCCGTGGACGTGGCGGCCGACGACCGGACCTGGGACGGCCTCCTGGCCGCGCGCTGCTGGCGCGACCTGACGACCCGCGAGGTCCTGACCGGCGACGACATCGAGACGTGGCGCTGGCGCTCATACGCCCAGCTCGATCGCGGCCTCATCCGTGGCATGGCCTCGGTCGTGTCCGCCCGGACGGAGGACGTCGAGGCCGCGGACGGTATCTGGGCGCAGGCCCACTGGGAGGTCGTCCGCATCCTGGGACACACGCTCGACCGTGAGGCCACCGTCCGCGACGAGGACCTGGCTGGAGAGCTCCGCGACGCGCTCGACCACGACGACCCGTCCGACGCCGACCTCCCGGCCATCCGAGCCCTGCTCGCCGATCTGTTCCCCTGTCCGTGACGACGGTTCGGTGATTTCGGATTCCCAGATTCCGGTTGGCCAAGGAGCGCGCGGCGCATTATCCTGCTCCCTCGAAAGGATTCCGCGATGGCGCAGCTCCACTCTCGACTCCTGGTTCCGGTCTCTCTCGTCTGGCTCGCGGTCTGGTGGACCCCAGATGCGCACGCCCAGGTCGACCTGATCGACGGCTTCGGCGGCGCGGCAGGGTTCGGGACGGCCGTGGCGCGAAACGACGACGGGTTCTTCGGCCCCATCGACCTCAGGCCGGCGTTCCCCAGGGGCGCCAACTTCTACGGGACGACATACAACGAGGTCTGGATCAACAACAACGGCAACATCACGTTCGGGGGTGGCGAGGGGAGGTACACTCCGCTGCCGTTCCCCGCCGCGCTGCACCCCATGATCGCGCCTTTCTGGGGCGACGTGGACACTCGCGGGACCGCGGGGATCGACCCGGCGACCCAGAACTACGCCTACTGGGCCGTGGACGCGGCCGAGCAGCGGTTCGTCGGCACGTGGTACATGGTCGGCTACTACAGCCAGCACAACGACCAGCTCAACAGCTTCCAGGTCCTCGTGATCAACCGGGACGACGTCACGCCGGGCGACTTCGACTTCGAGTACCGGTACAACCGCTGCGAGTGGGTCACCGGCGACGCGAGCGGCGGCACCGGCGGTCACGGCGGCACGCCGGCCCAGATGGGCTTCGACGCGGGCGACGGGGAGCATTTCTGGTCGCACCCGGACTCGCAGACCGAGGCCATCGTGAACCTCTGCACGACCTCGAACACCGGCATTCCGGGCGTGTGGCGGTTCTCCGTGCGCAGCGGCCAGCCCGCGCTGTGCGGTGACGGCATCCGCAGCGCCGACGAGGAGTGTGACGACGGGAACCTCGAGGTGAACGACGGCTGCACGGGTTGCCTCATATACGAAGACCTCGACGACGACGGGTACTACGGCGACGTGGACTGCGACGACGACGACCCGACGATCCACCCGGGCGCCGCGGACATCTGCGACGGGGTCGATAACGACTGCGACGGGTCGCTCGATGACGGGCTCTCTGCCGACGACGACCTCGACGGCCACTTCGCGCTCGACTCCTGCGCCGAGCCGGCCGACGACTGCGACGACCACGACCCCACCATCTACCCTGGCGCCGAGGAGGTCTGCGACGGCATCGACAACGACTGCGACGGCGAGATCGACGACGGGCTCTCGACCGACGAGGACGGAGACGGGCACACGACGCCGGGGTCCTGCTTCAACCCGGACGACGACTGCGACGACGGCGACGCGAGCGTCTACCCGGGCGCGCCCGAGATCTGCGACGGCATCGACAACGACTGCGACGGCGAGGTGCCGTCCCGCGAGCTCGACGGCGACGGCGACGGAGTTTCCATGTGCGAGGGCGACTGCGACGAAACCAACACTGACGTCTACGCGGGCGCGCCCGAGATCTGCGACGGCATCGACAACGACTGCGACGGCGTGGTGCCCGACGACGAGGCCGATGCCGACGGGGACGGGCAGCGGATCTGCGAGGGTGACTGCGATGACTCCGACGCGACCGTGGGCACCGGGTTCCCGGAGCTGTGCGACGGCATCGACAACGACTGCGACGGCGACATCACGGGGGAGCACGAGGACACCGACGGCGACGGGTTCGTCCCCTGCGAAGGCGATTGCGACGATACCAACGCCGCGACCTACGAGGGCGCGCCGGAGATCTGCGACGGCGAGGACAACGACTGCGACGGTGTGGTGCCCGAGGACGAGGCCGATGCAGACGGGGACGGTCAGATGATCTGCGAGGGCGACTGCGACGATGCCGACCCGACCGTGGGCACCGGGTTCCCGGAGCTGTGCGACGGCATCGACAACGACTGCGACGGCGACATCACCGGCGAGCACGAGGACGCCGACGGTGACGGGTTCGTCCCGTGTGAAGGCGACTGCGACGACACCGACGCCGCGACCTACCCCGGCGCCGAGGAGATCTGCGACGGCGCCGACAACGACTGCGACGGTGTCGTGCCCGACGACGAGCTCGACAGCGACGGAGACGGCTTCGCGACCTGCGAGGGCGACTGCGACGACGGCGACGCCGGCGTGAACCCCGACGCGGAGGAGGTCTGCGACGGCCTCGACAACGACTGCGACGGCGAGGTCGACGAGGACCTCGGCGAGGACGCCGACGGCGACGGGCACTTCGCGATCGGATCGTGCGGCGAGCCCGCCGACGACTGCGACGACTCGGATGCGACGGTGTTCCCGGGCGCCGAGGAGATCGCCGACGGCCAGGACAACGACTGCGACGGCGAGATCGACGAGGGCCTGACGGACGACGGAGGCTACGCGGGCGGCGCGTGCCAGTGCCGCGCGGCGCCCGCCACGACGAGCCTCGTCAGGCTGCTCCGGCTCGTCGTCTCCTTCGTGCTCTGATCGACCGCCGACCCTTCACGCCACCATGAACGTCTTCACGAGCGCGGTCGCGGTCTCCGCGATCGGACCCAGGGCGGCTCGGTCGATCTTGTCGAGCGTGTCGTGCTCGTCGAGGAGATAGTAGGGGCACCCGATCCACGAGACCACGGGGACCCCGGCCTCCAGCACGTACCCCAGAGCGTCCGACGTGGGGACCGGGCCGAAGAAGTCCGACGGGATGGCGACGGTCGCGGGCGGCCGCTTCTCCTCGAGCGCGCGCATCACCGCAGCGATGACGTCGAGTCTCGGCGTCGTGAACATCACGGTCAGGGCCAGACGCCCCGTATCGGCGTATCGGCCGTCGCGCTCGACCACTTCCCTGGCCGCGAGATGCTCGAGCGTGATGAGCACCCTCGTGCGCGCCATGACGTCGCGGTGGTCTCGCGCAAAGGCGAATGCGCCCGCCGAGCCGTGGAAGTGTCCCGCGTCCACGCAGAAGACCAGGGTCCGGGGCCGATCCGCGACCCGGCTCCAGGCCCACGCCTGCGCCAGGACCTGGGCCACGCCCGCCGCGTCCTCGACCGCGCCCGTGAACGGCGCGTCGTGGTGCGACGTGACGAGGACGACTTCGTCCGATCGTCCCGGCAGCACGCCCCAGACGTTGTGCGTGACGCCCGGCGCGCTCCGGCCCTCGAGCGTCAAGGTGGCCTGCGCGCGGGCCCGCGCGAGCATGCGGAGCCGCGCGCCGTCGCGCTTGCCGATCCACAGCCCGCTCAGCGGCTTCGAGATGCCGTCGTACGGACCGTAGTGGCTGTTCGAGCTCGAGGGCTGGTCGCGGAGGATCAGGCAGATCCCGGCGGCGCCGCGCTTCTGGGCCTGCCAGTACACGTCGGACTCCTGGGCCTCGCCGGCGTGCTCGGCCCCGCCGACGAAGTTCCGGCGCACGTAGGTCATCACCTGGGTCGAGCCGAGGCGGAGCCAGCCGTGCGGGTCGGAGATCGCGTAGCCGGCGCGGGCGAGGCGCAGCAGCACGCCGGTCGGCAGCCGCGGGAACGGGACGTCGGCGACCACGATCTTGCCCCTGATGTCCTCGCGCTCGAAGTCCCGCGTCCGTCCGGTGCCCACGTACACCAGGGGCGCCGTGACGCCCTCGGCGCCCGTGAACGCGGTGTGCGGCACGAAGAAGCTCGGGACCTCCGCTCCCGCGACGGTCAGGGACCAGCGCGTCGCCTGCCAGACCGTGACGTCCACCGGATCGAGCGTCACCTGCTCCACGCCGAGGTCTCGCAGGCGCGCGGCCACCCACTGCTCGCCCGCGTGTCCCTCGTCGGAGCCCGGCCGCCGGTGCGGCGTCCGGCACAGGTCTTCGATCCACGAGTAGATGACGTCCGAACCGGGGGAGGTCACGTCGTGGGAGTAGCGCGGCAGCGACGGGACCAGGGCTCGCGCCTCGGCGCGCATCCGCCAGACCTCGGGGAGCCGCCGGACCACCCTCCAGAGCGCGTCCCGGGTCCTCGTGCTGACGTGGCGCTCCCAGCTACTCATGGGCCCGTACGTAGTGCACTGGCCGCGACCTGTCCAGCCGAGGCGTCAGCGCGAGAGCGTGAGCGTGAGCTGTCATTCCGGGTGGAGGTCGTGGACAGGGTGGACGAAGTGGACGAAGTGGACGAAGTGGATACTGTCCACTCATCTGGGTCCCTGTATATTCGCTCTCACATGACCCCTGGCCAGAAGTACGCGGTGGTCCTCGTCGTCCTCTTCGCGGGCCACCTCTACCTCTGGTCGCGGCTCTCGGAGGTCCTCAGCGTGGCGCCGCGCTGGGGTATGGCATCGGCGACGCTCGCGGGGTGTGCGCTGGCCGGCATCGCGGGCCTCGTGGCGCTCCGGTACCGGGCGCTTGTAGCCTATCGGTGGGCCCGGTGGATCGTGTCCGCATGGGTCGCGTTCTTCTCGTATGCGTTGATGTTCGGAGCGGGAGGCCACGCGCTCGACGTGCTCGGCCGGATGGCAGGGCTCTGGAGCGGCGCCGCGCCGACGGCGTGGGCGCTCGCGGTGTCGCTCGGCCTCGCGGTGGCGATCACCGTCCGCGGGCTGATCGAGGCGGCGCGAGCCCCCTCGATCCGAGAGCTCGACGTGGCGCTGCGGGACCTCCCCGAGGCGGCCGAGGGGCTGCGCGTCGTGCAGCTCAGCGACGTCCACCTCAGCCGTGTGCTGCGGGTCGAGTCTATCCGGCTGATTGTGGACCAGGTCAACGCACTCGAGCCCGACCTGCTCGTCATGACCGGAGACCTCGTGGACGAGGTGGACGAGCGGTGCCCGCCCCTGCCGCGGTTCATCGACGAGATCGCACGGCTCCGGGCGCGGCTCGGCATGCTCGCCATCCTGGGCAACCACGAGGTGTGCACGGCTCGCCCCCACCAGGCGATAGCGCACCTGCGTCGCGCCGGGTTCACCGTTCTCGGGAACGAGGGCGTCGAGCCGGTTCCCGGCCTGCTCGTCATCGGGTTGAACGACATCGAGGCGCAGTACACACCCTTTCGGGAGCTTCACGCACCGCCCGATGATTTCCCGAAACTCCTCGCGGCCGGGCCCGGCGTGCGGACGAGGATACTGCTCTACCACCAGCCGGTGCTCGTGGACCGCGTCGCCGAGCAGGGCGTGGACCTGATGCTCGCCGGGCACACGCACGGGGGCCAGCTCTGGCCTTTCGGCCACTGGTCCAAGTGGACCTACCGCTACCTCGCCGGTCTGTATCGCGTGGGGAGCTTTGTCCTCCACGTCTGTCCCGGCGTCGGGTGCGCCGGGCCGCCGCTCCGCGTCGGTGCGCCCCGGGAGATCACGGTGTTGACGCTGCGCCGGTCCCGGAGCTGACCCCGGCGGCAGGAGCTTCCGGCGAATCGCCGAGAGGCGGACCGGCGCCGTGGAGGAGCCGGGCCATCAGCTCGGCGCCGTCGGCCATCCGCGGGCCGGGCACGAGCAGGCTCGAGCTGGCGAGCGCCGTCACGCGTCCGTCGCGCACCGCCGGGACCGAGGGCAGGCGCGACCACAGCGGCGACGGCGGGAGCACCTGCTCCCGCGCGTCGCGGTGGTCGTCCATGCTGGCCTCGATGATCACCTCCGGCGCGAGGGCGATGACAGTCTCGGTCGAGATCGATGGTACTGCGCGGTCGATCACGTTCCGTCCGCCGGCCAGGTCGAGGATCTCGTGGCCGAAGTTCCCTGGGGCGACGGGGAAGACCTGCTGCAGGTCCTCGCCCGCTCGGCCGAGCAGGAACAGGGTGCGGGGGCGCGACCGGCCCGCGACGCTCCGCCTGACCTCGTCGAGCCTTCGGGCGAGGTGGTCGCGGACCCGGGTCGAGTCGTCGAGCCGCTCGAGCGCGCGGCCGATGGTGATGTACGCGTCGAGCACCTGCTGCACGGTCTGGCAGTCCACTTCGAGCGTCGCCAGGCTCGCGTCCCGGCACGACTCGAGCGCCTGGCGCTGGAACGGCACGCCGATGACGAGGTCGGGCCGGAGCTCGATGATCCGCTCGACGCTGGGATCGGTGAACCCGCCGACCCTGGCCGCGCCACCGGCGCCCTCGGGGGCCGCGCCGTAGCTGCTGATGCCGACGAGCCGGTCGCCGGCGCCGATGTCCGCCACGATCTCGGCCAGGTTGGGCGCGAGGACGACCACGCGCCGCGCGTGCGTCGGGAGCGGGACCTCCGTCCGCTCGTCCCGGCACGACCCGCCGCCTGCGATCGTCACGCAGAGGACCACCGCGGTCGTCGCTCGCATTCCCATGCCCGGAGCCGGGCGGCATGGTGCACGGCGCCGTCCGCCGATGTCAACGACCGGGGCGAGTTTCATAATCGTCGGCTCCAGGCTCCAGGCTCCAGGCTCCAGGGCCTGCAGGCTGCGGCGGGGCGATCATTCTGTGGTGTCCTGGGGACCACCCGCGAGGC
>Ga0233425_10003922_pt1 | contig 25942 bp, 27 predicted proteins | sample Watercolumn_Towu_2_FD_181712 | JGI IMG/M metagenome (GOLD analysis project Ga0233425, IMG submission 181712) | Freshwater microbial communities from Lake Towuti, South Sulawesi, Indonesia - Watercolumn_Towuti2014_140_MG | ecosystem: Environmental > Aquatic > Freshwater > Lake | place... | reverse complement strand
TGGCGCAGGCGCCGATGGTGATGAGGAATTTGGAAATCCGCCGCACTTCCTGAATGCGCTCCAAATCGTGGGGCGCGGCGATGGAGCCCTCCACCAGGGAGAGGTCGTACGGCCCTTTGTCCACCGCCCGGGAGGCCTCCACGAAGTAGGAGATTTTGAGCGCCCCGGCGATGGCCAGCAATTCGTCTTCGCAGTCCAGCAAGGACAACTGGCAGCCGTCGCAGGAGGCGAATTTCCACACCGCCAGCTTGGGGCGTCGTTTCGGGGGCATGATGTGCCGGGTTCCTTCAATATTTATAAAAAATATACCTCACGCAAAGACGCCAAGGCGCAAAGTAAGGCGCAAAAAATTATTTTATATATTCTCTTGCGTCTTTCTTTGCGTCTTTGCGCCTTTGCGTGAAAACTATCTTTTCAAACAGATGATTAAACTTCCCGCATCAAGAACCAGTCCCGGACCCGGTCATAGGAGAAGACCGGCCCGTCCTTGCAGACGAAAACCGGACCCAACTGGCAGTGGCCGCAGAGGCCCAGGCCGCACTTCATGTTCCGTTCCATGGAAACGTAGATATTTTCCATCTTTACGCCCCGGTTCAGCAATTCCTGGACCGTGAAGCGCATCATCACCCCGGGGCCGCAAATCAGGGCCATGGTCTGGGCCGGATCGAAGCGGGTCCGGGAGATGAGATTGGGCACCACCCCCACGCTGCCCCGCCAGTCGCCCTTGGCCGTGTCCACGGTGACGTGCACCCGGAAATCGAAGCGGCCCCGCCAGCGCTCCAGTTCCCTGCGAAATACCAGATCCTCCGGCGTCCGGGCCCCGTAGATCAACTCCAGGTTGCCATACTGGGGCCGGCGGGCCAGGAGATGGTAGACCGCAGGCCGCACCGGCGCGAGTCCCAACCCCCCGGCGATCACCAAAACGTCCCACCCCGGGGCCGCCGCCACCGGCCAGGGGACGCCGAAAGGCCCCCGCACCCCCAGGGCCTCCCCTTTTTTCAAGCCGCAGACGGCCCGGCTCACTGCGCCCACGGCCCGGACCGTGTGTACCAGGGTCTCGGGTTTATCCGCATCGCCGCTGATGGAGATGGGAATTTCCCCCACCCCGAAGACGTAGAGCATGTTGAACTGCCCCGGGGCAAAGGCGAAGGGCGGCGCTCCCTTGGGCGGCTCCAAGGTCAGGGTAAAGGTGTCCCCGGTCTCCCGGTTCACCTTCAGGACCCGGAAAGGGGTGGGCAGCATGGGGTCGGCAAGGGAGTTCAGCATATTTGTAAAGGAGCTTTCAGCGGTCAGCTTTCAGCTTTTCGCTATTCGCTATTCGCTTTTGGCTTTTGGCTAATAGCGAAAAGCGAATAGCGAATAGCTATTTTCCATAAAAATCCACCAATTGCAGCATCATCACCCTAAATTGCACCGCCAGTAAATGCGCGTATCTTTTCATGAGCGCGTAGCCCAGTTCGTGGTCCTGTTCGCATCTTTGCATCAAAGCCTTGACGTCCAGGGCCAGGGCCCGGGTCAGGTGCACGGCCCGGGCGTCGAAGTGCCAATGATAGGGCTTATCGAACCAGAGCCAACCCAGGGCCTCGCCTTCCCCCAGGGTCAGAATGGCAACGGGACCGCCCCGGGCGCGAAAAATCTCCACCGCCACCTGGCCGGCATTGATCAGATAGAACCGGCCGGCCTCCTCCTGCTCCCTAAGGAGAAACTCCCCGGCGTTGAAGTTCACTTTCGAGGCGCACTCGGCAACAATTTTCAGGTGCCGGGAGTCCAGTCCCTGCAAAAAGGGGTGGGCCGCCAACATGGGCTCCAGCATCTCCATGCCGCTACTCCTTTGCCGCCGCTGCGGCGAAAAGTTCGCTTTCCCGGATGGCCCGGACTTCCTCGGTAAGATCGATGGCCACCGGACACCAGGTGATACAGCGGCCGCAGCCCACGCAACCCGAAACCCCGAATTGGTCGATCCAGGTGGCCAGTTTGTGGGTCAGCCATTGGCGGTAGCGGGACCTGGGCGTAGCCCGGACGCTGCCGCCGTGCAGGTAGCTGTAATCCACGGTATAGCAGACGTCCCAGCGCCGCCAGCGCTCGGCCTGCTCCCCCGTCAGGTCGGAGGAATCCTCCACGGTATGGCAAAAGCAGGTGGGGCAGACCAGGGCGCAGTTGCCGCAAGTGAGGCAGCGCGCCGCCACCCGGTCCCATTGGGGATTTTCATAGTTACGATAAAGTAAGGCTTTGATGTCGATGGCATCCAGGGTCCGCCCCATCTCCCGGGCGGCTTGGGCTACTGTTCGGGCCGCAGCCTCCTGCTCTGCGGATTCGGCTTTTCTATGAGGAACCTGAGCAATTACTTGCCGCCCCTGATCCGTGCCCACGGCCGCTACAAAATAGTGTTGCTCCCCTTCCAGGATTTCCGTCAGGGCCAGGTCGAAGCCGGACGCGGCCTTGGGCCCCGTACCCATGGAGGCGCAGAAGCCGGTGCCGCAGGCATGAGCGCAGTTCACCGCCAGGATAAAGGCCTGCTCCCGCCGGGCCTGGTAATGGGGGTCGATATAAGAACCGGCAAGAAAGACCTGGTCCTGCACCGCGATAGCCTGGAGATCGCAAGGATGGACGCCGAAAAACGCGAATTTTATCGCCTCCTCATGGGCGGGGAGGACGTGGAGGCCGTTTTCTTCCTTCCGGGCCTGCCACAAGCGCCGTCTCGGGGGATAAAGGAACTGCTTCCAGGATTGCTGCCCTACTCCATAGCCGAATAACCGTGGTTCCGGCAAAGGCCGCAGCCGGAAATAGCCCCCCTTCTGTTCGTCCCCCCACCCCCGGGGCAGGGCGTCAATGGAGGTAAGATGGTCATAGACCAGGGAGCCGTGGCGCAGGGTGGGGCCCATGACGGAATAACCCCGGCTGCCGAGGACCTCCAGCAATTCTCGGAGTCCCTGGAGTTCCAGGACCACCTCATCTCCCACGTTTGCGAAAGCTGGAGCCATTGCCGGTTGTGCTCCCGAGGCCGGGGCGGCTGGAGGATTTTTTAACAAACCGGGTCTAGTATAGTGGCCCGTGGGAGGAGCGTCAAGGCGAATGTCCCTTGACCGGTAAGAAAAGGGGCGGCCTCCTGCGGGCCGCCCCTCAGACTGCGGAAAGAACCCTAATCCGGGATCACCCGGGGACGGATTTAGAAGGTATAGAACGCAGTGATCATCGGAGTGTATTTATGGACGCCGTTTTTGCCCCAAAGGTCGATGGAGGCGCCCGCGGCCAGAGCCAATTTATCCGTGGCCAGGAACTCGATTCCCGGCAGGATGCCGATCACCGTGGAAGGAGTTTGGTAGCCCTGGACGGTATTCAGGTTTTGCCAGGTCCAGGTGCTGTAGACCTCGAACAATAAGACCCACTGTTTGGCAACGGGCAGTTCCATGGCCAGGTTGACGTTCAGGTATTCCCGGGACCGCACATTTATCGGGCCTTCTTCACCATGGATTTTATACATGTTGATGGGTGTGTTGAACCAGATCTGGCCGTGCACTAAAACCGGGTTGATGTATTTGAACAGGTTAAGACCGGTGATGAAGTTGAAAGACCCGGTGCCGATGGCATCCTGGGCCAAACGCCCGGGATTGAGGTTGGAGGCGTGGCCGGTGGGAAATCCTACCCCGCCTACCGCGGTCAAAGCCGGGGTATAAGTGCCCTCCGGCAGGAAGTTGTATTTGGCCACCGCGGTAATATCGCCGATGGAGCTGAAACTGGCCGAGGTTTCGCCGTTGGGTCCGCGCAGGGGTCGATTGATGTCATTGACCCAGTTAACGATGAAAGGCACAACGACATAGGTCTCCAGGTCCTTGGTGGGGCCGTAGATAAATTTCACCGGCATGAAAAAGGTCTGAAAATTACCCCCCGCGCTCACCGAGCGCCAGTTATTGGTAAAGACCCCAGGGTAAAGGGACAGAGCCCACCAGGCCTGCATGGCGAATTTGCCGGTGGTGATGGGCAGACAGGTGTCGCTGATCATGGGTCCGCAGGTGGTGGGAGCGCCGGGAGCCTCCTCCTTTTTTTCCTCCGCCACCGCCGGCGGCTTATCCATCAAGGCCGGAGAAGCGCCTTGGGCCAACACCGGCGCCGCGGGCATCAGCCCGGCACAAAAGCATCCTAGCAGAAGAACAGCCAGAATCATTCTCAGGCTGCTCCCCGTAATTTTAGGTTGTGGCATAAGCATAACGGATTCCCCCTCTTCTGATATGTTCCTTTATGATTGGTCTTAACAATCTTTAAATACATTTGAAGCAAGATCAATGCGTATTTAACAAACTTAGGCGGAGGGAAGAGTTCACTCCGCCTTCCAGATTAAACTGCGGTTTCCCCGGTTTCCCCGGTGCGGATGCGGATGACCTCCGCCACCGGATAGACGAAGATTTTGCCGTCGCCGATCCTGCCGGTGCGGGCTTTGGCTACGATGGTGTCCACAATGGCCTTCACTTTTTCATCCGGAGCCACCACCTCGATCTTCACCTTGGGCAGAAAATCCACCTGATACTCCATGCCCCGGTAGACTTCCCGGATCCCCTTTTGCACGCCAAACCCCTTGACTTCGGTGACCGTCATTCCCTGGACGCTGAGAGCGTGAAGGGCCTCTTTCACCGGCTCCAACTTAAAGGGCTGGATAATCGCCTCTACCTTTTTCATGTCCTTCCTCCTAAATTTTTACAGGCTGTAGCCGGTTTCTTGATGTTCGCTGATATCCAGACCAGCCACTTCTTCTTCGGGGGTTACTCTGAGACCCATGGTGGCGTCCAGAATTTTAAAGAGAATAAAACTGACGACAAAAGAGTAAATCAGGGTCACGCCCACGGCAATGGCCTGAATCCCCAACTGGCCGGGATTGCCGAAGAACAACCCGTCGCCGCCCGCGGAGTTTACCAGCTTGGTGGCAAAAAGGCCGGTGAGCAAAGCGCCGACAACACCACCCACACAGTGCACGCCCACCACGTCCAGGGAGTCGTCGTAGCCCAGCTTCACCTTGGCCAGCACCGCCAGGTAGCAGATGATACCCGCGACAATGCCGATGATGATGGCGGACATGGGACCCACATAACCCGCAGCCGGGGTGATGGCCACCAACCCGGCCACGGCGCCGGAGGCCGCACCCAAGGCGGTGGGCTTACCCCGGAAGGCCCACTCCGTGCCCATCCAGGATAAGGTGGCGGCGCAGGTGGCCAGATGCGTGGCGGTGAAGGCGGAGGAAGCCAGAGCCCCCGCGGCCAGGGCGCTGCCGGCATTGAAGCCGAACCAGCCGAACCACAGCAACCCCGCGCCCAGAACGGTCATGGGCAAATTATGGGGAATGAAGGCCTCGGTGCCGTTGCCATAGCCGGCGTAACCTTTGCGGGGTCCCATGACCAGGGCTGCAGCCAGGGCGGCGATGCCGGCGTTAATGTGCACCACCGTGCCGCCCGCAAAATCCAGGGCGCCCAGGGTTTTCAACCAGCCGCCGTCGCCCCAGACCCAGTGGGCCACAGGGTTGTAAACAATGGTGGACCATAGTACCATAAACACCAAAAAAGTGCTGAATTTCATGCGCTCCGCCCAGGCGCCCGTAATCAGGGCCGGGGTGATGATGGCGAACATGGCTTGATAAATCATGAAGGTCTGATGGGGGATGGTTTCGGAATAGGCCTTGAAAGGTTCGCCGCCCACGCCGGCCAGACCCAGCCAGTCCAGGTTGCCGATAATCCCGCCCACATCGGGACCGAAGGCCATACTATAACCATAAACGGCCCACAGGACACCCACCAGGGCTAACATGATAAAGTTCTGCAAGATGGTACCCAGGACGTTTTTACTGCGCACCATGCCGCCATAAAACAGGGCCAGCCCCGGAGTCATGAGCATTACCAGGGCGGCGGAAATCAATACAAAGGCCGTATCAGCCGCATTCATTGTTTATTTCCCTCCCTATGAGGATAAATGATTTCTGAACCAGCTTAGAGCAAAGATGATGCCACGATATAATTCAATAATATCAATAAGATAATAATATAGCGGTTTTTTAACAACTTACAATAATGTCAGTACCAATTTCAAAACAAGACATTATTGTATATTTGCCAAATTATCCCCCTCTTCCTCTCCAACAGGACAGGACCCGTAAAAATCCGGGCCGCGGATTTTAATCCCCCTGGATTGCTCTTTGTGGTATGAATATCTTTAAACCTTGATGCCGTTTCCTTTTCCGGCCGCGGGGGGTGGTATGAAGAAAGACAAGACCCGGTTCTTCTTGGGGAAAGCGAAGTTCCCCGGTACTTTCTCCTGGGAGAAAGCTATTCTTTGCTGCCTGGTCCTGGCCGTCTGGCTGGCTCCGGCCTGCAGGTACAAAGCTCCGCCCCCGCCCCCGGCGCCGGTTTACCCCACCAGGGTGATCAGCCAGGACGGGGTGTCCTACATGGTTCACCGCTTCCGGATTCCCGGCACCCGCCAGGAATTCACCCTGCGCTACGACGGCACCAAGCTCTGGATGGCCCTGAACCTGTTCCAGAGAGTGCAGTTCAGCGGAGCCTCCAAGGATGGCTATCGGCAGGCGGAGATCACCCTTGCTTCCGGAGAGCGGATGCAGGCCGAGGTCTTTGTGAACACCATAGTGGAAGGAGAAACCGATCTGGGTTACTGGAATATGTCCTTATCCCAGATTAACCGCCTGGACCTGGGCAGCGATTGATCTTGAATAATGGCCATCCAGGTTCCGGTCTTTCTGGCGGGCTTGGCCCTGGGGAGCTTCCTCAACGTGGTCATCACCCGCCTGCCCTTAGGCGAGCGGATCTGGGCCGGCCGCTCCCGCTGCCCTCACTGCCGCGTCCTCATTCCCTGGTATGACAACCTGCCCCTGGTCAGTTTCTTTCTCCTGGGGCGCCGTTGCCGCTCCTGCCGCGCCCCCATATCCTGGCGCTATCCCGCGGTGGAACTGGCCGGGGGACTCCTGGCCCTGGCTCTCTGGGCCAAGTTTCCCGGCGGCTACCAGCTCCTGATCTACGGCCCGTTCGCGGCCGGGCTGGTTGCTCTTACCGGCCTGGATCTGGAGCACCGCTGGCTCCCGGATGTCATTACCCTGCCGGGCATCGTCCTGGGTTTGGTCTTTTCCCTGGTTTTTCCCCACCTCACCTTTCTGGAGGCCCTGGCCGGAGCCCTGGCGGGCGGCGGCATTTTCTTCATTTTGGGATGGGTTTATGAAAAACTGACGGGCAAAATGGGGATGGGGGGCGGGGACGTGAAACTGATGGCCCTTATCGGCGCCTTCCTGGGCCTCAAGTCCCTGCCCTTCGTGATCCTGGTGAGCGCCGCCCTGGGGAGCGTGGTGGGCCTGGCCGCGGTCCTGGTCCAGGGCGCCTGGCGCCGGGGCGGCTGGCGGACGGCCGCCATCCCCTACGGCCCTTTTCTGGCCGGGGCCGCGTTGCTCTATCTTTTCGGGGGCGGGGAATTTTTGCGGTTATTAATGAAAGATAGTTTTTAGTTTTTCGCCGTTCGATGTTTGCTTTCGGCTTTTCGCTTTTCGCTTTTCGCTTTTCTCTTCTATTTTTAGTTTTTTGATACCAATTCGCAATCAACATTGGTGTTTAATCGTAGGGGGGAACCTTGTGTTCGCCCTGAACGCTCGGGGCGAACACAAGGTTCGCCCCTACAAAAAATTGTTGTTTGATTGCGAATTGGTATGAAAAAAACAAAGCGGGACCGGAGGCCCGCCTTTTTTATTGATTACCTTTTGTTTTACTAAAAACTAAAAACTTAAAACTAAAAACCGTCTTTACCGGCTGAAGACGCCTTGCTCCACGAACCTGGGGTCATATTCGCCCAGCTTGCGTTTGAAGGTCCAGCCGCCCACCTGTTTCAACCCATAAGCCGCATTCTGCACACTGCGGGAAGGGAGGTTAAAGGGCAGGGAGACGACAAACACCCCGGCGGCGGCAGTGGTGGCGATCAACCCCAGGGGCCGCCCCACCAGAAGGTCGGCCGCCACTCTCACTGAATTGGGCTTGCTGTGGTCCGGGACCCCCCAGCCCGCTTCGGCCTTATTCAGATTATAGGCTTTGCTGATGCTATAGGGTTCCTTGGCGGCCGCCAGGCCCCCCCAGATTCCCACCAGCATGATGCTCAAGATTACCGCTAATATCGGCCGGGTCATCGCGGTCCCTCCTTGCTTTTCCCAGGCTTGGGTTATCCATCTTTTCTTTACGGATAACACACTCGGCTTCTTAAATCAAATTTAATAAGGGCTATGGAACGGCTCCGCCGGTTTCGGAGGCTCCCGGCGCAAAGGCGGCGGCTCCTCCAGCCCCACCTTCTCCTTCATGTCGTGGGTGATCTTGGCTCCTTCCTGCAAGTTAGTGATAATATGCGGAGTAATCAAGACCAGGAGTTCGGTTTTTGCCTTACTGACCCTGTCGGACCCGAACAAGGGACCCAAGACCGGCATCTTCCTCAGTCCGGGGATTCCGGCCTGGGTGATGGTCTTATCCTCCCGGATGAGTCCCCCCAGGACCACGGTCTGGTTGTCCCCGGTGATCAAAGAAGTCTTGGCCTGGCGCACCGTGAAGGTGGGAGTGCCGCTCACCCCGGTGCTGGTGCCCTTGGCGTCGCTCACCTCTTGGGCGATCTCCAGAGTCACCATGCCGTTGGCGTTGATCTGGGGCTTCACCGAGAGAATGATGCCGGTGTTGCGGTACTGCACGGTGGAGGTCTGGAAGGAGGTGGTCTGGCTCACCAGGGGGATCGACTGGGAAGTGAGGATGGGCACTTCCTCGCCGATCATAATGGTGGCCTCCTGGTTGTTGGCGGCCATGATGTGGGGGGAGGCCAGAATGTTCACCTTGCCCTGGGAAGCCAGGAGATTGATGAGGGTCCTGATTTTGTTCAGGGTGTCGGTGGCCACGAAGGTGAAACCGCTGGCCGTGGTGAACGCGGCCGAAGCCGGGCCGGAGATGCTCACCCCGGTAAAGGTCGCGGGAGCAGTAGCGCTGGGGGTGGCGGTGGTGCCGCCGGTGGTGCCGGTGGAGGTGCCCGCGGGGGCGGCAGTGCCCCCCAAAAGAAACTCGATGCCGTATGCGAGATCGTCCGTGAGGCGGACCTCGGCCACCAGCACTTCGTTCAACACCTGCCGGGGCATGATGTCCAGGCTTTTCAGCAACCGGGAGATGATGCGCCATTCATGCGGCGGGGCCACGATCACCAAAAGGTTGTTCTCTTCGTCGGGGATGATGCGCACCCCTTCCTTCGGGGCCTGCCCGGGTTGCGCCCCCGGGGTCGTGGGCACGGCCCGCTCCTTCAGGGGTTCGCCCCCGGGCTCCTTGCCCAGGCCTAATCCGGTTTGCGTCCCCAAGCCTCCGGTTCCGCTGGTCCCCGTTCTGCCGGCGCCCAAACCCGTGCCCGTGGTCCGCTGGGTGCCCAGGCCGCCCATACCGCCTTCACCCGTGCCCCCCATGCCCCCGGGGCCGCCGAAGGGGGAGGTCCCCATGGCCCGGGCCCCGGTTTCCGGCTTTTTCTCCTTGATGGTGGGGGCCGCGGCCTGGCCGCCGTAGGCCTGGGTCAAAAGATCGGCCAGATTCTTGGCCTTATAATTTTCCACGTGGTAGACATGGATGTTGGCCAGCATATCGGTGCGCTGGTCCAGTTGCTTGACCCAGTAACGGGCCCGCTCCATCAACGGCCCGGAGTTGGCCAAAATCATCACCGCATTGATCCTTTGCACCGGCAGGAAGCTGACCCCGAATTTCCCTTTCTGGGCCAGGGCGCCGTAAGCCGAAAAGATCACTTCCATCTCGCTGATGATTTCGTTGGGGTCGGTATTTTCCACCTTCATCACCCGCACCATGGTTTGGGCCAGGGACTTGGTGTCGATCATATGGACCAGTTGCAGCAGCTTTTCCACGTTGGCCGGGTGGTCGACGATGATCAGGGAATTGTGAGCCCCTTCGTTGATGTTGCCGCCCGGGGACAACAAGGGTTTCAGCACCGCCACCAGGTCTTTGGCGATGGTCTGCTCCGGAAACACCACCTGCGCGGTCATGCCCACGGGGGTCTCACCCCGGTGCAGCACCGGCATGGACTGTTGGGCGGATTTCTCCAGGGGCACGATCTGGTACTGAGTGCCCACCTTGACCATGGTGGCATTGTTGACCAGGAGAATGGTCTCCATAATCCCCAGGATTTCGGTTTCCGTCAGTTTTCCGGTGGCCCGCACGTTGGCGGTGCCCTTGACCCGGGGATCGATGGTGTAATTGATGCCCAGGGTATCCCCCAAAACCCGGACGGCCTCCACCAGGTCCGCATTTTTCAGATTGAGGTCCAGGGGGTAGACCTTTTCCCCTTCCTTGGGTTTCCGTTTGACAGTGGAGACTTTTTTTATGGCTGCGGCGTATTGGTCGGTGCCGAAATCGTCCAGCCCGGCCTCCTTGCGGGCCTTCTCCGCCTTTTCCCGCATAGACTCCTTGGTCTCCGGTTTCGGCGCGGGAGGTTTGCTCACCCTTACCGGTATTTGGGGAGGAGCGGGCGGCGGAGTGGGGGTGGAAACCGTGCTGGGGCCCGCGCAACCCGACAGGCCCACGCTCAGAAGAAAAACGAGCAGGCGCGTCAGGCCGCCCTTGCCGCCCGGCCGGCCGATCCATCCTTTGATTGCACTTTTGATCATCGACACCAAGGCCTCTATTCAGGGAAGTTTAAGGTTTTCTTGCCTTCTTTGCCAAGGAAAACTACCGCCTCATTGGAAATCTCCACCACTTTATAGCCTTCCCATTCCTCCCCCTGGCGCACCACCTGGACACTGGGCTGGGCCTGCTTGCCCCGGGCGGCTTTTTCGCTGATCAGGGCCGCCCTGTCTTCGCCGATGATAATGGTGCCCAAAAGCGTCCGGCCTTCCAGACTGCCCTGGGTCTTGGCGGCCTGGACGGTGGGATCCGGACCGGTCCGGTCCTGGCTGAAAAGATTTTTAGAGGAAACCACGGAATAGGCTTTCAAGGGCTGGGAATCCCTTAGGGGGGTGACCTTGGGCACTTCCGGCCCTTTCCGGGCGGGGGAGGGCCCGGGCGCCAGGTCGTCGCCGAACCACACCTGGAAAATCCCCACCAGCAGCAGGCCGATACCCGCCAGCAACGCCAGTTGCCAATAGAAACTGCGACGCCAAATCAAGCGCTGGCTCCCTTTTTCTTGATCAGACCCGTCACCACCAGATTCACCTGGAGCGTCTGGGTTTGATCCCTTTGAGTGCCCATCCAGCGGGGGGCGTTAATCTCCATTTCCGGAATGAACAACAACTTCTTGTGATGTTCCAGGTGATAAAGAACGGTGAGCATCTGGGCCACGTTTCCCGACAGTTGCACCTGCACCGGCACTTCCTGGTAAGGACCCGCGTCCCGGGCTTGCAGGACCTTGGTGCTGGTCATCTGCACTCCGTGGGCTCCGGTGATATTTTTCAAGATTTCCTGGAGGTCCGCGGAGGCCACCCCGGGATTATCCCCGGCTAAAAATTGTCCCTCCATCTGCCCCACCGTGGTTTTTAAGGCCTGGAGCGCCTGGGCCACCTTGCCTTTGCTGTCCCGCAAGGTCTGGTAGCGCACCAGGAGTTGGCGCTTGCGCTCCAGGTCCTGGTCCCAACTGCTCTGCAAGGCCAGCAGCGGGTAAACCAGGACAAAGTAGAAGACCAGGAGCAGCAAGAACCCTGCTCCCAACCAGACGAGACGCTGCTGCTGAGGGGTCAGCCCCTCAGGGAGCCAGTTCAAGTCCTTTAATTTCTGCCTTAATTTTAAAATGCTCGAGTTTATTGGCATCGGTCACGATGGGGGAGGCGAATTCAGTTTTGGTGAGCCAGCCGGATTTCTCCAGTAAAGGAATCAAATCCGCCGCGGACCTGGACATGCCTCCCATCTCCAGGTTTTGCTGACTGACTCTTAGGTTAAAAAGCCAGGTATGCTCCGGAATCAGTTGGGTCAGGTCCTTCAGGACCTTGAGTTTATTGGGCGTTTGCTCCAGGCGGCGGAGGTTCTGCATCTGCTTGGCCAGGGCCCGGGCCTCCTCCAGTTGCTTCTCCACCTGGCGGACATCAGGGGTGACCTTGGCCAATTCCTGATCCACCTGGTAGAGCTGGACCCGCTTGTGCACCACCAGACTCCCCACCCAGAGAACCGCCAGGGCCACCAGAACCAGCAGCAGCCACTTGTTCAGGGAAAAACCGGTGGACCCGGCCGCGGCCCGCTCCTCCGGCGGCAGCAGATTGATCCCCACCGGCACTTTCCCCAGGCCCCGGAGCGCGGCTCCCACTGCGGGCAGGGCCGCGGCTTCCAGGTCTTTTTCCGGAGGCAGGCCTTGCATGGTGAACCCGCCCGGGACGGCGACCGCCAGATTCTCCTGCCGGGCCAGGGCGGTGATCTCCGGCGCCGCCGCCATGGGCCCGTAAAGACCCACCGCCTGGGGCGGGCTGCCGGTCTCTTGCAGGCGCCGGAGTTCCGCGGCTAAAGCCTCGCCGATGCGCTGCCCCGGTTTGGGCCGCAAGAGCTTGGAGAAACTTAAGGTCCGGCCCCGGATGTGGGTCAGTTCGATCCCTCCCTGCTGCTCCTGGAGGAGCAGCCAGGAAGGCGGCAATTTCCCCCCCAAGAGGCTGAAGGCATTGGCTGCCGCGGACGGCCCCGGCTCCAGGGAATTGGGCCTTAAACCCACCCGGGTGAGGAGTTCCAGGCATTCCTCCACCGGTTCCCGGAGCAGGGCCAGCAACATCAAATGAATGCCGGTCTCCGTTTCCCTGATAATCTGAAAGCCGTAATATAAGCGATCCGCCGGGATCGGCAAGAAGCGGTCCAGCTCATAACTCACCACCTGGGCCAGGTTTTCCGCGGCCGCCAGCGGCAGCTCCGCCTCCCGGAAAAAGCCCAGGTCCCGGCTCACCGTCAGGTTCACCGGGCTGTTGGCCAGGCCCCGGGAAGACACGATCTCCTGCAGGCGGGCTTCCAGGGCGTCAAGATTCTTCTGTTCCCGGGGCAACCTCTCCAGATGCGCCGCCTGCATGCCCGCGAAACCCTTCCGCACCTGGACCAGGGTCAGCCCCCCGGGTTCCAGGTACACCCCCAGGCTCCCGCCTTCCGTCAACAGGGTCGAGGAGATCGTCTCCCACAAATTAATGCGTTTTAAGTTCATACCCGTTCTTCAACCGGGATAGTCATCCGCCCAATAAACAAACTGCCAGGGCGGGTTTCCCCTCTGATTGAGCCGCACCACCGCCTTGATGGTATGTTTGGCCCCCTCTCTATTATTTATCATGCCCGTAGCCAAGATGGTAAAAAAAGGGGAGCTCCGGAAGGAAAGGTTTTGGATCACCGGCAGCAGGCGGGGGTCCCCGGACAATCGCGGCATCACCGCCTGGGGCCGCAAAGGGGCCGCCTCCCGCTCCTGGATCAACAACCGGGCCAGGTCCCCGGGAATTCCCAGGCCCTGCATCACCTCCAGGGGGGCGGCGTTCATGTTTACCTGGGCCGCTCCCAGAACCGTGAGAAACGAGGCCAGGCGCACCGGCAGGCCGGTACCGGCAAAGCCCCGGACCCAGGCCAGTTCCTCCACCGTGTCGAACAGGGCGTTTTTGGACGGATAGGGGGGCTCCAGGCCCAAATAATAGTCGCTCTTGGCGCCGTAGGGGCGGGGCTGGAGACCGGTTTGCCGCCAATCCTGGATGGAATCCACCATGACCCGCCACTTCCCCTCGGGAATCCCCAGGGCGATAAACAGGTTGGCCAGGATTTTGTCATCGGCCCGGTTCAGATTGATCTTCCCGGCTTCGTCCGCCACCCGCACCTCCACCCGGCCGCCGGGCAGTTCCACCAGGTGGCGCCTCTGGTCCCCGATCCAGGGCTGGGGCCGCGGCTGCAACTGCATCTGGGATTCCTCGACCCGCACCTCGCTGTACTTGGCCTCCGACAGTTTGGCCAGGGCGTAATAAATCCCGCCTTCGGCCAGGCTCTGGCACTGCCGGGCTTCCCGGAAATTGGCCGCCAGCCTGATCTCCGTGCGCCATTCCTCGGCCCAGCTCAGAATCACCACGCTGAGCAGCGCCAGCACCCAGAGCACCAGCAGCAGGACCACTCCTTCTTCTCCTGCCGGGAGCGAGGGGCCTGGAGGATTAACCCCTGCTGCCGGGCGTCTGCTGCTGGGAACCGGTCGTATCCGATACATGGATGGGTATTAACCACTCCTGGGGATTCTGCCCCCCGAAGGCCAGTTGGATTTTCACCCACTGGGGCAGCCCGCCGTTTTTAGTAGCGTCCCAATGGTCGTATTCCTTACCGTCGGCGCCGTAAAGAAAGCGGACGGAAGCCACGTTTTTCAATAAGATCTGCCGGGTCTCCACTCCTTCCCGGTCTCGAATCCAGTTCAAGTTGCGGGTCTGCTCCACCGCCAACACCCCGTGCCCGGCTTCATCCCGGCCCACCAGGACCCGCCAATGGTAGATGCCTCCCAGGCTGTGGGCCTCCAGGGGCAGGAAGGTAAAAAACCTGATCTGCTGGGGTTCGCCGAAAAAGTACCTATTGGCCTCTTTGGCTTCTTTGATCCCTAAGGCTGCGGAACTCAAGCTCCTTTCCAGGAAGCTCTGGCCCACCCGCAGTTCCTGGAGGTTGGCCGCGGCGTCCTGCCCCCGGCGCACCGCCTTCAGACTCAGGTTCAAGGAGGAAAAGGCCACCAGGCTCAGCAGGGTGACCAGGGACAGGGCCAGCATTAACTCCAGCAAGGTGAAGCCTGCTGCCCGGTTATCCGCCACTTTCATATTAAGCGCTCTGGTCTGAGGAGTTCCAAGTTCCAGGTTCCAAGTCTAACGAGTTCAAAGTTCAAAGTTCAAGGTTCAAAGTTATGTGGCTACTGCGCACCATTAAGTTTCCCGCTCTTCCAGATCTTCGCTTGAGCCGAAAGCTCATGAACGGTGGCACAGGCTTTCCAGCCTGTACAAGACACCCTTTCAGAGCAGTCGTTCATGAGCAGTTAGCTCTCTCAAAAGGATGAAAAATTGCGGAGAACAGGCATCTCCTCTACCGTTTCAGCTTGCTAACCTTGAAGTCATTGCAAAAAGTAAAAATATGATGATTTTCTCTTTATCGTATTCAATAAAATCAGTAACTTAAAATTTGCGCTCTTTAGGATTTTCGACTTTTTACCAGGCCATCAACCTTGAACTTTGAACTTTGAACCTTGAACTTTTGGGAACAGGAACTCGGAACTATCTTCTACGACTTTTTCTGTACCGTCGTCCTCAAGGTGTAAAATACCACCGACTTGATTTTCCCCCGTTCCTCCCAGGAGAGGGTTACCCTTAGCAAGCTGCACACCAGTTGTTTATCCTGGGGGCCGTAGGGGGCCTGAAACTGCGGCTCCAGGCTCACCTGGTAGGCGAATTTCCCGTCTTTGCCGTTAAATACGCCCCGGGCTATGTCCTTGTCCCCGAATTCCTCGAGAATCTTCTGCGCGGCCAGCACCGCCTGGGTATTGGTCCGGGAGGCCTCCTGGGCCCGCAGGGCGGAGGCCATTACCTGGATGACGGCGAAGAGCACCAGGCCCATCAGGGCGGTGGCCACCAGCACCTCCAGGAGGCTGAACCCCTCGGCTCTCTTTTTCCCGGCCCCGGACTTTTGCTGACTCATGACTTCGCTGGCTTAAGGCTGACTTTGCCGGTAATGATTTCCACGTCAATGACCTGGCTGACTCCGCCCTTGTCGGTCACCACCAGGTAGCCGCCGCTGGAGCTGCCGTCCCCGTAAAAGGCGATATAGCCCTGGCGGCCTTCCCGGTCCTGCCAGACCAGGTGGGCCTCCCCCACCCGCATGCTCCGGGATAATTCCCCGGTCTTGGACGTCCCTTCCAGGCGGTAGCGCCCGGCGCCCAGGTCGAGGAAGACCCGCACCCGTTCGTGTCTGCTGGCCGCCAGGCTGCGGGCCGACCTGAGGGTGGTCATCAGCCCCCGCAGGCTGGCCTTCTCCCGCTCCCGATGCCAGGTGCCGTACATGGTGGGCGCCACCAGGCCCATCATCAGCACCAGGAGGGCCATGACCATCACCAGTTCCAATAAGGTGAAGCCCTGTTCCCCTTGTCTGGCAAAGTTCCGGGTTCCGGGTTCCAAGTTCCGTGTCCTGTTGCCCGACATCCTCAACTGGAAATGTCGGCGCTCTCCCCTTCACCGCCGGGTTGGCCGTCGGCCCCATAGGAATAAATGTCATAGGGACCGCGCTCGCCGGGAAATTTATAGATGTAATCCCGGCCCCAGGGGTCCTTGGGGGCCTGTTTAATATAGGGTCCGGCCCAATTGGGCACATTATCCGGACGCTGGTACAGGGCCTTGAGGCCCTCCTCCTCGGTGGGATAGCGGCCCACGTCGAGATAATACAGGTCAATGGCGGTTTCCAGGTTCTTGATATCGGCCTGGGCGATCTTGGGTTTGGCCTTCCCCATGACCCCCATCAACCGGGGCGCCACCATGTAGGCCATCATGCCCAGGATGGCGATGACGATCATCAGCTCGATCAAGGTAAAACCGGCGGAGCGTCTGTCTTTTCTCTCTTTTTTGCTCAAGGCGGTTATCCTCCCGGTTAGAAAGAAATCTCGTACAGGTTCAAAATCGGCATCAGCAAGGAGACGATAATAAAGGCCACCACCAGGGACATGATCAGGATCAGGACGGGTTCCATCAGGGCCATCAGCCTCCGCACCGCGCCGCGGGCGTCCCCTTCCAGGGAATCGGCCGCGGCCAGGAGCATCTCTCCCAGGTGGCCGGTTTCTTCGCCGATGGCCACCATCTGCAAAAACAGCTCCGGCAGCAGCCCCACCTTTTTGAGCATTGCCGACAGGGGTTGCCCCTTTTCCACTTCGGCCTGCACGCCCTCCAGGGCCTGGGCCATGTAGCGGTTGGGCACCGAGGTGGTCACTACCTTTAAGGCCGCCACCAGGGGCACGCCGTTATTCAGCAGGGTCCCCAGGGTCTTCGCAAAAAAGGCCGCGGAGATCCGCTTGGTCAAGTCCCCCACCAGGGGGGCCCGCAGCTTGGCCCGGTCCACCGCCATTTGCCCTTTGGGCGTGCGCAGCAACCTGATCAGGATCAAAGCGGCAAATCCGGCCAGCATCCCGCCCACCCACCAGTAGGAGCGGAAAGCATTGCTGAACCCCAGGAGCAAGCTGGTACTCCAGAAAAGCGTCTGGCCCATCTCCTTGAAAAAGGACTCAAACCTGGGCACCACGTAAACCAGCATGAAGACCACGGAGAGGCTGCCCACGCAGGCCAGGATCATGGGGTAGATGAGCGCGGTGGTGAGATAGCTGCGGAACTCGCTCACCGTCTTCAGGTATTCGCCCAGCCGGGCCAGGGCTATATCCAGAAAGCCGCCGGTCTCCCCGGCCTGCACCAGGCTGACGTACAGAGGCGAAAAGGCCCGGTGGCGGCTCAAGGCCTCGGACAGGCTCTTGCCGGCCTGGAGGTCCCGGAGCATCTGGCTGATCACCGCCTTCATGCCCTTGCCGCCGGTCACCTCCAACAGGGCCTGGAGGCTGCGCTCCAGGGGCAGGCCGGCTTTGAGCAGAGCGGCCAGCTCGTTGGTGAAATGCACCACCTCCCCCGGCGACACTCTCCGGACCCGGACCCGGCCCAGGCTGAGCTGCCATCCTCCCGGCTTCGCCTCTTCGGTGCCGATGCGCAGGGGAATCAAGCCCCCCTGCTGCAGGTGCAGCACCACCTGGCGCTCCTCCCGGGCCTCCAGGGTGCCCTGGATGATGTTCCCCCTCGGGTCGCTGGCCCGGTAATGATAAAGAGGCATATCCTTAAAGACCGTTTTTGGTATTCAGTATTCTGTTTTCGGTAATAACGCCGGACACAGCCGCCCTCCTGGCCACTGACCACCGGCCGCCGGCCACTGCTACTCCTGGGTCACCCGCAGCACTTCCTGGCTGGTGGTCATGCCCTGGGCCACCTTGACCCAGCCGTCCCCCGCCAGGGTCTGCATGCCGTTGGCGATGGCCGTCTGGCGCAGGGCCGCGGCATCGGCCCTTCTCAAGATCAATTGGCGGATGGACTCATCCACCAGTAACAGCTCATAGATGCCGGTGCGCCCCTGGTAGCCGGTCTGGGCGCAGGCCGGGCAACCCTGCCCCATGAAGAGGCGGTCCGGCAGGTTGCCGGGCATCTCCTTCCGGAGATCCGCGACCATCTCCGGCGACAGGGCGGTTTTGCACTCCGGGCAGATGATGCGCACCAGGCGTTGGGCCAGAATGCCGATGACCGCGGAGGCCAGCAGGAAGTCTTCGATGTCCATTTCCAGCAGCCGGGTGATGGCCCCGGGCGCGTCGTTGGTGTGCAGGGTGCTGAAGACCAGGTGGCCGGTCAAAGCCGCGTGCACCGCGATCTCCGCGGTCTCCCGGTCCCGGATTTCCCCCACCAGCACCACGTCCGGGTCCTGGCGGACAATGTGCCTGAGGCCCCGGGCAAAGGTGAGGTTGATGGAGGGCTTGACCTGCATCTGGGTCACCCCGGAGAGGCGGTATTCCACCGGGTCTTCGATGGTGATGATCTTCTTGTCCGGGGAATTGATGCGCTCCAGGGCCCCGTACAGGGTGGTGGTTTTGCCGCTGCCGGTGGGGCCGGTGACCAGGATCATGCCGTAGGGTTTGTGAATCAAATCGTCGAACTGCTTGAGTTCCCGGGCAGGAAAACCCAGGCGGTGCAGGTCTAAAATGACCTTCTCCCGGTCCAGGATGCGGATCACCATGGACTCCCCCAGCAGGGTGGGGATGGTGGAGACCCGGAAGTCGATATCATGGCCCTTGACCTTCAGGCGGAAGCGCCCGTCCTGGGGCAGCCTGCGCTCGGCGATGTCCAGCCGGGACATGATCTTCAGGCGGGAGATGACCGCGGCCTGGAGCGCCTTGGGCGGCGACTCGGCTTCATATAACAGGCCGTCTTTGCGGTAGCGCACCCGGAAGGAGTCTTCAAAAGGCTCCAGATGGATATCGCTGGCCCCCATCTGGATGGCCCGGAGCACCAGGAGGTTCACTAATTGGATGATGGGGGCTTCCCGGGCCATGTCCCGGAGATGGCCGATCTCCGCGGTCTCTTCCGAGGCCACCTCCAACTCCTCAGTGTCCAGGTCCCCTACCAGGCGGGCCATGCGGCTGCCCGGCTGATACACCGCCTCAATGACCTCGAGGATCTCTTCCTCCGCGGCCTGTACCGGAGAGATCTCGGCGCCCAGGGCCACCTCCATGGCCCGGTTAGCGTCCAGGTCCTCGGGGTCGGCCATGGCCAGCAGCACCCGGCCGTCTTCCCTTTTCAAGGGCAGGCACCGGTTATCCTTGAGAAACCGCACGGACAGACCGGCGAAAGGCTCGATGGCCCCCCAGTCTTTCAGGCTGACGGTCTGGTTATTCATAAGTTATTCCTGTGTTAAGGCAAAAGTAAAAAGTAAAAAGGCAAAAACTGCATTTATGATTATTACGCCAATGATGCGGGCGATCTCACCGGCTTATCGGCTTCGATTTATAATTCTTTGCCTTTTAACTTTTGCCTTTTTACTTACTTCAGCGGCGCCGGGGCATGTCGGCCGGTTCTTCCGGCTCCTCCGGCTCCTGAATATTTTCTTCAGGCCCGCCGTCATCAGGCGGCTCCGGTTCGGCGGGGGCTACTGCCGCCGGCGGGGGCGACGGCGGCGGTGGGGGTGGGGGCGGCGTTCCCGGTCCGGGAAGGTCCGGGGGCCTCACCCTTCCCGGCCTTCCGGGAAAGGCGCCGGATGTCGACGGCGTACTCGGCTGACCTTCGGAACCCTCGTTAACTATATGCAGCGTGCCTTTATCATCGGTAAATCGCTTGATGGCCGCTTCCCCGGGGCAAGAAAAAAGGGCCACCAAGGCCAGAGCTGCCAGGAGTCGACCTATAGTAGCCCTCATCATGTCACTTCTGGTTTGGCTATTCTCCATAAACTTTAAGACCGGCGTCCTGCCGATTATCTTAACCACCTCATGTCTATATTTTAATGGTCTAAGGGGCAAAAAGCAAGAAAGGGCAGAGGGCCCCTGGGAGGTTGAGGGGGAAAAGATTTACCGCAGAGACGCAGAGAGCGCTGAGATAGCGCAGAGAAAATAGATTTAGCAAAGGCTATAAAACAGAATCCAGAAAACTGATTACTGATCACTGATTACTGATCACTGATCCCTGATCACTTTCTTAACCCCATGCCCGCCTTCAACTTCCCCAAAAAGAAGTTGCCCCAAATCCGGCCAGTCCCTCACTTCCAGGAAAGGGTGCTGCCTACGGTTCCAGGGTTGGGCGAAGAGGATGGGGGTGATGCCGTGTCCGGCCAGGTGGTGGCAGGTCTCCAGGCGGTCTTCCACGAAGTAGCGGATGCCGTGGTCCTGAAGATAGTGAATCTTGGCGTCCGGATCGCCGGTGGCGAAGACCCGGATGGCCTCGGGAGGGACTTCTTCCAGGGTGCGGTGCAGCCAGGTCTGGATGGGCCTGGCCCGGTCCCGGGCGGTGATGAATAAGAGCGGGGTTTCTTGGGCCAGGCGGGTCAAAACCGGCACCGCGTGGGGGAAGGGCTCCACCGGCAGCTCGTGGGGCCGGTCGATGAGTTCCCGGATCAAGGTATCGATGATCCAGGGCTCCAGGTCCAGGCACTCTTCCAGGAAGAAGGTGGTGATGTGCTCGTAGCGCAGATGCCCCCGGCCGTAGCGCTCCCGGGCCATCTCCAGGAAGGTGGTCATGATGTCCGCCACCACCCCGTCGATGTCGAAGGCCAGGCGGTCTAGGGGGATGGAGTTAATCCTTGATGATGCTGAGGTTTTTTCAATTTTCATGATTAATCTAACAGATTGCTTGCAGCCATCACTAATATTGCGCCTTTCTTTGCGCCTTTGCGTCTTTGCGTGAGGCTAATGTTAACTCGTTCCCCAGCCCAGCTTGGGAACGAGACTATAACTGGATGAAATCTAGAGAAAAACCTTATAATCCGTCTTCAAGGCCTGGGCCAGACGTTTGGCCATATTTTTGCCGATGGGACGCTTGCCGTTCTCCATTTCCGAGAGATTGGTGCGCTTGATCCCCAGCAGGCGGGCAAGTTGTTCCTGGGTCAGGCCCTCCCGCAGGCGCAAACCGCGAATCGCGCTGCCTTGATGCAGATCGGGAAAGACCTCTTCCAGAGGAAGGGACTCGTCCTCGGCTTCCAGGATGGCGGCTACCGCGTCCTTAATTTTGCTGATTTTTTCATCGGGTAACCGATAGCGCCGGCAGAGTTCAGCAAAGTCTTGGGTAATCTGCTCTTTCGTGGGTTCCAACATAGGTCACCTCCAGGCAGTACGAGCCGGTGACTTTCCAAACGGCTACATACGTCGGCCTCCCTGGCTTGATGTGGCAATGATGGCAATCTTCCGTGCCCTGGATTTTCCCATAATGAGGCCACTATCGCTGCACCGGGCCGGTGGCGCGCAGTTCCAAAGCCAGGGCCTTGAAGCGCTCCTGAATCTGCGGAGGCAGTTTCTGGTAATTTTTCACTGCTCTCCTGCTCAAGCGCACCTGCCACCTGGTCATTATGTATCACTTTTTGAGACGTAAGGCAAGATGGGGTGGCACAGGCTTTCCAGCCTGTGCGATAAAATACTTTCAGAGTAGAAGTGGAAGGTAATGCCTGCCAAGGCTGCAAGCCAGTGCCCCCAAAGATTTATTCTGATCTTAGGCTGTCAAAAATCCCCAGCACTTCCGCCTCATCCAAATCATACCAATCCTCGTACGCCTCCGCCACGGCGAAGGACCAGCCGCCCCGGACGTTGAGGCAGTAAAGTTCGTCCACCAGGGGCAGGAGGTCCTGGGCGGTGCGGGCCGAGGCCGTGGGCACCGCGACGATGATCTTGCCCGCGCCCTTCCCTTTTAAGAAATTAACGGCCACCCGCATGGTGTAGCCCGAGGCCAGGCCGTCGTCCACGATGATGGTGGCGGCGCCTGCCAGGTCCGGGTAGGGGCGGTTTTGCCGTAACCGTTCTTCCCGCTCCTTCAGCGTCACCAAGGTCTTTTGCACCTGCCGCTCAATATCCTGGGGAGAAAGATGGACCCGGCTGAGCAACTCCTCGTTGAAGACCGCCTCCCCCGCGGGGTTGAGGGCCCCGAAACCCGCCTCCGCGGTCCAGGGGAGCTGAATCTTGCGGACAATAACCAGGTCCAGGGGGACTTGTAAAACCCGGGCGATCTCTGCCGCCACCGGCACGCCGCCGGCGGGGATGGCGAAGAGGCGCGCCTCCTGCCCTTTATATCCCATAAGCCGGTCGGCCAATAGCCGCCCGGCCATGGCCCGGTCTTTAAAGACGTAAACCCGGTCCTTTAGCGCCGGGTCTTCTAGGAGCTTTCCCATTGCCTTACAAACTCCTCCTCCAACTGCCGCACCCGCTCCCGGAACTCCCCCTGGCTGAGGCGGGCCCCGGTGAGGCCCCCTTTCATACTGATTTCCGAGAGATATAGTTCGCCGGCGTCAGAGGCCAGCAGATCTAAGATGGCATAAGGAAATTGTCCTCGTGCCATCACCCGGCGGCAAAAGGCCAATAATTCCGGGGTGAGGTCCACGGCCTTGGAGGAGCCGCCTTGAAAAAGGTTCTTCCGGAAGCTATGGGGGTTGAGGCGTTCGTAGGCTTCCGCATAGTCCCCCAGGATCAACACCCGCAAGTCCCGGGCCTCGGATAAAAAGGGCTGGACCACTAAAGGATAGGGCAGGCCCTGGAGGCCCCCCAGGCTGTATAAAACTTCCAGCGACGGCCAGAGGCTCACCCCCAGGCCCAGGTGGGCCTGGTCCCGTTTGGTGATGACCCGGCCGTCGCTTAAGAAACGGCTCTCCCCCAGACCCCGGGCCAGGTCCGGGAGGCTGTAAGCCGTGAAGGTGTCGGGGACCATGAATTCCCCCAGGACCTCGGCCTGGGCCGCTTTGGAGCGGACCAGCATCTGGGCCAGGGCCGGAGGAAAAAAGGCCACGCCCCGGCCCACCAGGTCCAGCAGTTTCACTTCCTCCCCTTCTTTTAACGGGAGCAGACCGAGAACGGCGTCGCCGGGCTTAAGAGACCGGTAATGGCGGCGGAATTCAGTGATTGTACGGGTTAGTAAGCGGTTGGGCATTAAGGGTAGTATAATTGCGCGGCGCCAGGGCGTCAAGCTTGGCCGGGACCACCGGGGAGGTCAGCATTTTCAGCAGCTTTTTCTCCTGTTTCCGGGAGACATAAATATCATAAAACCCCACCTGGGCGATGCGGCGCCATTTCCCGGACAGGCGGGACGGAGGATAAATTTGCTTGAAGACACTCTTGCCGAAGGAGCCCAAAATCAGCAAATCAGCCCCCACCTGGTTGAAATCATAGGATTTATCCCGGGGATTGAGAAGCACCACTTTATCCGGGGTGGACTCCACAAAATAATAGGCGGGCATCAGGTGGATGCGGTGCTCATCAGCCAAAAAGGCCAACTCGTATTCCGGGGTCTCGATGAGGCAGTCCTTGGGCACCCGTTTCTTCAAGTAATCCGCCACGCGGTAAGGCAGGTCGGTGCCCCGGCTGGAGATCTCTTCCAGAAAATCCACGGCCGGCAGGGGGTAGAAAATTATTAAACAAACGGCCACGATGCCGGGGGCCAGCCACCGGGGAGGCCGGGCCAGGCAGGCGCTCAGCCGCGTTGCCGCCGCCCGCAGGAATTGAGCCGCCAGGGGGCCGGCGAGGAATAAGGCGGGCAAGGCGAACCGGTGCCAGTAAACCGCGGTGAGGTACATCAGGCTCCAAATCAGGAAATTACAGAGCCACAGCTTTTCTCCCCAGGATAGGCCGCCCTTTTTCCAGAGCCGCCAGGCTCCCAGGCCGCCCAGCCAGAAAAGGGGGTGGCGCAGGAGATAGATCAGGCTCTCGGGATAGATGCGGCCGATGGTCAGAGGGGTAAAAAACTCGTGTTGGAGCAGTTGTTTTTGCTGGAGGAAATGCAGGACCGCGTCCGTCACACTCCCCAAGATAACCGTTTTCAAAAGGAGATAGCCCATCAGGGGCAGGAAAAGGCCCTGGCAGTAAACCGTCAGCGCCTGCAGCAACCGGCGTTTGTCCCCCCACCATTGTCTGGCCAAAAGGGCCAGAGGCGGCAGGAAGGCCAGGCCGTAGAATTCCTTGGCGTCAAAGGCCAGGCCCAAAAAGAAGCCCCCCAGAAAGAGGGAGCCGAGAGAAGATTGATCCATCCCCCGGGATAGAAACCAAACCCCCAGGAGAAAGAGTCCCAAGGCCGGGACGTCCCCCAGAACGGAGCGGCCCCAATGGAGGACATCGGTGCCCAGGAGGGCCAGGGCCACCGCTCCCAACGCCGCGGCTGCCCCCCAAAGCCGCCGCGCGGCCAAAAACAGGGCCAGAAACGCCAGCACCAGATAAGCTCCGGCCACCAGGCGGCCGTGGGCCACCCCCACCCCTAACAGCTTGTAAGCCAGGGCCACCGGCAGGATGATGACGGGACCGACACTGATCCGGAAGTCCAGATCGGAGAGCTGGTTGGGACTCTGGATGGTAAAGGCGTATCGCCCGTGCTCCACCAGGTTGGCCGCGGTCTCGGAAAAGATGGCCTCATCCCACCAGATGGTGGGATAATTCGCCAAATTGTAAAAACTCCCCCAAACCACCAGGGCGAACAACAAGACCCCCGCCCAGAGCCGCGGATTATTGGCCTTCAGCAAATCTTCCCACCTTGCAACTTATTGAGGATGACATGCATTATTCTTACTAATTATCGGCTTCCGCCGGAAAACATAAAAGCCTACCTTCATTATAGGGTAGGCTTTTATACATTAAAAAGTAAAAAAAGTAAATTTTTGATTTTCTAACAAAGATGTCAGAATTTACAGGCCGACGATCTGGCGGTGCAATTCCTTGGTTTTTTCCATCCGGGCCTGGTCCCGCTCTGCCACCAGGTTGGCCAGCCGGTCCTGGATGCGCCGGTAAAAATTACTGTTGATATCCTCGCCCCGCTTATGGGCGTCGATGAGCTGCCGGTAACAGCAGATCATTTTGGCGATCATGGCGACCGCGTATTCCCGGCCCTGGACCTTCACCGTCGCCAGCCCCAGGTCCAGGTAAGCCTTCAATTCATCGCCCAGGATGGCGAAGGCCACGTTGGGATGGTTGCGGACCTTATCGTTCAAAGCTTCGATGAGGTGTGGGGGCTGCCCCCGCCGGCGCAGTACCTTGTAACGCTGCTCATCGGTGAGCAGGCAGATCCGGAAGCAACTGCCGCTCCGATCCGGCCAGCCTTCGTATTCCACGATCTCATTGCCGTCTTCATCGTGGTAGACCTTGCGCACGTAGGAATCGGCGATGAGTTCATGGAAGAGGCAATTGCCCACCCCGCCGATGCAGCGGTTCCCATGAACCAAGATTTCGGTTTTCAATCCCAGTTCGTCCGCTTCCCGTTTGAACCGGGCCAGCTTTTCCACGGTGTCGATTTCCGTGGAGGCCACCAACTGGGTGGCGCCATAGGATTGATACCGGGCCATGTCGTCCCGGGTCTGGATGTTGCAGCCCACGCTGGCATGGATGACCAACTCCGGCAGCAGCCGGTGGATCTCCTGCATCACCGCCGGGGTCTTGACTATCACCCCTTCAATGCCGAAGCCCGCGTACTTTTCCACCTTCTTAAGCACCAGGGGCAGTTTTTCCGGCGGGATCTCGGCATTCAAGGCCACCCGCACTTTCCCCCGGTAGTTGGCGCCGATACGCACGGCTTCGCCGATCTGGCTGTCTTCCAACTCCCACGCACACTTGCGACGGCTAAAACCCTTGGCTCCCACATAGATGGCGTTGGCGCCGTTCTTGAAAACCGCTTCCACCATTTCCAGGCTGCCGCCTGGGGCTAACAGTTCGTTAATCATAAGCTTCCCACACCTCCCTGAGCCTGCCAGCCAGGTTCCTCTAG
>Ga0233425_10003921_pt1 | contig 25946 bp, 27 predicted proteins | sample Watercolumn_Towu_2_FD_181712 | JGI IMG/M metagenome (GOLD analysis project Ga0233425, IMG submission 181712) | Freshwater microbial communities from Lake Towuti, South Sulawesi, Indonesia - Watercolumn_Towuti2014_140_MG | ecosystem: Environmental > Aquatic > Freshwater > Lake | place... | reverse complement strand
ATTCGCAACCGTGCCGCCCGCGTAACCGGACACGACACTCGCGACACCCTTGAGATCATCGAACACGGCTTCGATGCACCAAAAACAGCCGCCCGCGAGCGTCGCGGTTTCCAACGCGGCAATTTGCATTTCACTCATTGGCTACCTCCCCAAATCAAATTGGCGCGATTATTACACGCGCGAAAAATTTCGCAACGCCCCAATGTCATTCCGAACGAAGCGAGGAATCTCCTCCGTCGCGCGGAGATTCCTCACTTCGTTCGAAATGACAGATCGTTCGAAATGGCCGATTGTGTTCATCCCAATCCTCCCGCGACCACCAAATTATAAATCGCATGCACAAGCACCGCGACGATCACCGCGAACGGATAGCGCAAACGAAAACGCGCGTTCAGCACCGCGACCAGCGCGGTGAAAATAAAATGCGCGATGAGCGGGATGAGCAAAAACCCGGTATTGAACAACGCCGCCGAAAGCATCGTCTCGGAAACCATCGTAACCGAAACGAGCAACAATAATTTTTCGCCGACGAGAAAACCGAGCGCGGACAGAAACGCGAGCGCGACAACCTGGCGCGTGGACGTAACGACGCGCGCTTCGATGAGCGCGGCGATGCCCATTGATTTCGCGATTTCCTCAATCGTCGCCGCGGCGATCAGCGCGCCCGCGAGCATAAAACTCAGCGGCAAGTTTGTCGCGATAGCGAGAATAATCAACTGCGCGAGGTACACAATCGGAATGACGAGAAAACTCATCAGCGCGACCGAGAGGTACGGATGCGCGCGGTCGAGCAACAAAAAAATCGCGTCCGCGAGTTTGCGCGTGATCGGGCGATAGCCCATCAAAAATTCTTCATTCAACATGCGCGTGCCCGCGTACATCGAAATCCCAAAAATCAACACCATCGGCGCGGACGGAAACAAGTACTCGCGCCAGCCGAACGCTTCGCCGCGATACATTTTCACCGCGAGCGTTAGCGGCGACATATACGCGAGATCGTTGATGCCGGTGAACATCGCCGGAAAAATCAGGTATGCGGTCGTCAGCGTCGTCGCGAGCATCGAGATAAATGTCGTGTCTTTGAACGTACGATAAAACATCGGCACCATCAAATAGATCGCAAAAATAAAGAGCGCGGTCGGCGCGAAAATCGCGAGCGCGAGCGGAATGTTGGCGCGCGTGCTGAACGCGATCCCCGCCGTCGCTATCGCCGCGAAAATCGCGTAGGGCAACATTTTGCCGATGATAATTTGCAACGGCGTGATCGGCGCGGACATTAGAATCGTCAACCGCCGATTGATTTTTTCATCCATAAAACTGCTCGTGAAAAAAATGCTGATGAACGTCATCGGCATAATGTACAGAAACGCGACGATCACTTGCGCGAACGGCGCGGGCGGCGTCATCAACGACGGAATGATAATTTCTTTGTCGGTCGCGCTGTCAATCCGAAATTCCGGCAACTGGCCTGCGCTTTCGATTTTTTCAAGTTGCGCGGCCACTGCGGCATCGCTCGCGGGCGCGGCAGTCGCCGTTGGCGCGCTTGCCGGTTGCGCGGGCGCAGCAACTGCCGGGCGCGGCGCGGCATCGAGAAAATTAATTTCGACGCGCAGAGGAAACGCGCGCGCCATCGCGTACGCGTTGCGAATCCGCGCAAGTTCTTGCTTCTCCAAAAATTTTTTGAGCGCGCCAATCGCGTAGAGCGATTTGGTGTCGCGGCGCGCGTACACATCGTCGCCGTCAATGTGCGCGTCGAGCACGCGCTGATCCACGAGCGCGCGCCCGGTCGCGACATCCATCGCAAGCGGCGCGAAACGGGGATCGTGAATTGCCGGCGCGTCGCCCGAAACGCCGACGCGATACAAGCCGCTTCCCAGCACGGTCATCTCGCGAAACGTGTACGCCGAAAACGCGAGCGCGCCGAGCAGAACGACAACGGTCAACGGACTCGCCCCGCCGCTAAAGCGGCGGCGCAAGCGCGTCACTTCGCGCAGGGCAATCGTAAAAATTTGTTTCATCTTCTTCAATTCCCAGAATCCCGTTTTCTTGGAGAAAACGGGATTCTGCGGTAAAATCCGCGCTATGATCGAACTGACCAATGTTACCAAACGTTATCGCGATTTCACCGCCGTTCACGATTTGAATTTGCGCGTCAACCCCGGCGAAATCGTCGGCATCATCGGACACAATGGCGCGGGCAAAAGCACGACACTCAAAATGATCGCGGGGTTGATCGCGCCGAGCGCGGGCGCGATTCGCGTCCTGGGTCGCGACATTCAAAAAGAGAGCGTGCGCGCGAAAAAGCAAATCGGCTTTTTGCCGGAAGATAGCCCGCTCTACGAAAATATGTCCGCGCGCCAATACCTCACATTTTTTTCCGAACTCTACGCGATGCCGCGCGCGTCTGCGCGCGCGCGGATTGACGCGTTGCTCGATTCGCTCAAATTACCGGAAAAGGACAAACTGACCGGCGAATTTTCCAAAGGGATGAAACGCAAGGTCGCGATCGCGCGCGCGCTCCTGCACGATCCCCAACTCTTGATTCTCGACGAACCCAACTCCGGCCTCGATCCGCTCACGTCGTTCTTCATCATCAACTATTTGAAAACGCTCAAGCACCAGGGCAAGACGATTTTGTTGAGCGCGCACAATTTATTTCACGTCGAGTACGTGTGCGACCGCGTCGCGATCATCAAGGGCGGGCGGCTTGTCGTCTACGATACGATGGACGCGATTCGCGCGAACCTGGGCAAGCGCGAATATCAAATCATTTTCAAGGCGGATCAGTCGCTCGATTTCGAACGGCGCGACGGCAACTATATTTTTCGCACGCACGACATCGGCGCCATCGCGGACGCGCTCGAAATGATTTCGGACAATGATTGGGCGCTCGTGGATTTGTCCGTGCAAGAATCCGCGCTCGAAGAAATCTATGTGAAATTGATGAGCGTGTGAAGATTGTAGCACAGGGACGCGATTGCGACAAGGAGGTGTGAGCATAAATCGTAATTCGTAATTCAAAATTCGTAATTCGCAATGCACAAAAAAATTTTAGGAGGAGAAGAGAATGTTCGCCAAACGTATTTTGATTTTTGCGCTGGTGTTTGCGCTCGCGATTGTAGCCGCGTGCGCGCCCGCGCCGACGCCCACGCCCGTGCCGACCGCGACGCCACTGCCCACCGCGACGCGCGTCCCACCGACCGCGACGCCCGTGCCGCCAACCGCAACCGCGACGCCGGTTCCGCCAACTGCAACCGCGACCGCAGTACCACCAACCGCAACGCCAACGCCGCTCGCGGAACTTGTGCCGACGACGATTCCGATCACCGGCACGCTCGCGCATCCGCGTTCCGAAATTTCCGGGATGGCGTGGTACGGTGATAATTTAATTTTGCTGACCCAGTATCCCGATTTTGAAAAACGCCGCAACATCGCGCCCGACGCGCCGCAAGCAATTTTCGCGATTCCGAAAACAGAGATTCTCGCGGTGTTGGATGGCGGGCGCAAAGACCCCATCGTGCCGAAACGCGTACGCTGGATTGACGAAGACATCATCAAAAAAGTGGACGCGGAAGGATTCAACTTTCAAGGGTACGAATCCATCGTCTTTGTCGGCGATGCGGTGTACGTCACGATTGAAACGCAGAGCAAAACGAATCCAAATTTGATGCAAGGATATTTGCTCGCCGGCAAAATCGCGGCGGACTTGAGCGCGATCACGATTGACACAACCAAGATGACGCCGATCAAATCGCCTGCGCCGCTCAACAATATGTGCTTTGAATCTATGTTCGCCGCCGGTGACAAGCTCATCGCGATTTACGAAGCGAACGGTTCCGGTGTCAACGCGTCGCCGGTCGGCATCGTGTTCGATCAAAAAACGCTCGCGCAAACCGGGACGATTCCGTTTCCGAATGTGGATTATCGTTTGACCGATGCGACCGCGCTCGACAGCGCGGGCAAATTCTGGATGCCGAGTTATCACTTCCCCGGCGAAACCGAATTGCTCAAAGCACCGCGCGTCGACGCCATCGCGACCAAATACAAACAAGGTCCCACGCACGCGCAATTCGTCCAGGTCGAACGCTTTGTGGAATTTCAATACACCGCGACCGGGATCACGCTGGTTGATCGCGCGCCGATTCAATTGCAGTTGATTGACAAGGACACCGCGCGCAACTGGGAAGGCCTCGTACGGCTCGACAATCGCGGCTTGCTCGTCGCGACCGATACGTTCCCGACGACGATCCTCGCGTTCATTCCGATTCGGTAAAACGCGCGGGGTGGTAAATCAAAAATGCAAAACAATCTCCGGTGAGGTTGCTTTGCATTTTTTTGATTCGCTGATTTGGCGCGCGCGTTCGCTACGAAAATCGCTCCTCTGCCCACGGCTCGCCGCGCATATGATAGCCGTACCCTTCCCAAAAACCAGGTCGGTCATTCGCCATAAACTCGATGCCGCGCAACCATTTCGCGGATTTCCAAAAATACAAATGCGGCACGAACAAGCGCAGAGGATAACCGTGATCCGGTTCGAGCGGCTTGTCGTCGTACTTGTACGCGAGCATCACGTTTTCTTTGAGCAATTCATCGAGCGGCACGTTCGCGGTGAAACCGTACTCGCAATGCGCCATCACAAATCGCGCTTCCGCTTTGGGTTTCGCGTTTTCCATCACCCACGCCCACGGCACGCCCTCCCAGGTCGTATCGAATTTGCTCCAGCGCGTAACGCAATGAATGTCCGTCGTCGCGCGCGCGGTCGGCAATTTCAAAAATTCTTCCCAGGTCAGTCGAATCGGATTTTCGACCAGTCCCCAAATTTTGAAATCCCAGGTTTTGGGATCAAAACCCGGCGTGCTTCCGTAATGCAGGACCGGAAATTTCTCGGTGAGATATTGTCCCGGCGGAAGCCGTCCCATTTTCGAATCGAACGGGCGCGCTGGATTCGCGCGCTTGAGTCGCAACACTTTGTCGAGTGGATTATCCATTTGAATTCTCCTTGAATCGTGGCGCGGGCATCGCTTGCGTGCCCGCATCGGCGTGGCGGCTTGAAAAAACCGCCGCACAAAATTCGTGAATCAAATTATAATCGGTGCGATGGGCTTGTCAATGCTCGCGCGCGTCATTCGCGCGATTTGTAATAGATTGTTAAGGCGCGTTTTATTTTTGATTCAGATTTGAAACCGGCAAAAGTGTGATATACTTGCAATGGAGGTGTCCGATGAGCAGAGTGCGAATTGTTTGCGATAGCACCGCGAGCATTCCGCCCGCAATCGCGGCGGAACTCGACATTGCGATTGTGCATGCGTTTATCAACTTTGGAACCGCGTCGTATCGCGACGCGCTCGATTTGAGCGAAGCCGAATTTTACGCGCAACTCACGACGACGCCAAAATTGCCGACGACTTCCGTGCCGCCGCCGGGCGTGTTTGAAGAAACTTATCGGCGGCTCGGCGCGCACGGCGACGCGATCGTCTCGATTCACATCAACAGCCGCTTGAGCGGAATGTGCAACGCCGCGACTGCCGCCGCGCGCGCGTTGCCTGATCTGAACATCACGATCGTTGATTCGCAATCGCTCTCGATGGGCTTGGGGTGGATCGCGGTTCTCGCCGCGCGGATGGCGCGCGACGGATGCGCCGCGCCCGAAATCATCGCGCGCACACAGAACGCGATCGCGCGTGTCCATTTACTCGCCGCACTCGACACGTTTGAAAATGTGCGACGCAGTGGCCGCGTTAGTTTTCCGCAAGCGTTTCTCGGCACGCTCTTCGACATCAAACCGATCCTCGACATTCGCGCGGATGGCATCCATCCGATTGACAAAGTGCGCGCGCGCCGCGCCGCTGTCGCGCGTATGATCGAACTCGTCACCGCGTTGTCGCCGTTTGAAGAGCTCGCGGTAATTCACACGAACGCGCCGCAACGCGGCATCGAACTACGCGAACAACTCGCGGCGATTCATCCAGTGGAACGGATTCTTGTCGTCGAAGCCGGCGCGATCCTCGCGACGCACGCGGGCGCGGGCGCGCTCGGCATCGCGGGCATAACGCAAACGTAACCGCTGGACGCCGTTCCATCCAACCGTGCCAAGTGAGTAAACTGTGAATGTGCATCCCGTTTTGATTGGCGTTGCCGGCGGATCCGGTTCCGGCAAAACCACCGTCTCGCGCGCGATTCTCGACCAGGTCGGACGCGACCGCATCGCGTATGTGCAACACGACGCGTACTATTGCGACCGCAGTCATTTGCCGATGGCGGAACGCGCGCGCATCAATTACGATCATCCCGATTCGCTCGAAACCGATTTACTCGTCGCGCATTTACGCGCGTTGCGCGCGGCGCGGCCGGTCGAAACCCCGCAGTACGATTTCGCGCGCCACGTTCGCCGCGCGGAAACGCGACGCATCGAACCGCGCGCGGTCATCCTGGTCGAAGGCATTTTGATTTTTGTGGATCGCGCGTTGCGGGATTTGTTCGACATCAAAATTTTTGTGGACACCGACGCGGACGTGCGTTTCATCCGGCGATTGGAACGCGACATTACCGAACGCGGCCGCACGGTCGAATCGGTGATCGCGCAATACCAGGACACGGTGCGCCCGATGCATCTCGAATTTGTCGAGCCGAGCAAACGTTACGCCGATTTGATTATTCCCGAAGGCGGACACAATGTGATCGCGATTGATATGGTTGTCGCGCGGATCAACGCGATGTTGGAAAAAAGTTGAGATTAAAAGACCCGAAGGATTTGAAAACCCTTCGGGTCTTTTTCTATTGCGCGTCTCGCCGCCGCAAGAGATTGCGCGATAACGCGGGATCGTAATACACGCCGAGGTACGCTTTGCTCGCGTCCTTCGGCGACGCGCCCAACTCGGCGGTAATCGTCAACGATTGCGCGCCGCGCGTGATCGCGAGCTCGACTTTATCGCCCGGCTTTTTCGCGCCAATCAAATCCGCGAGCGAATGAGTCGCATCCAATTTCGTTCCGCCAATCGCGGTGATGACATCGTTCACTTTCAACCCGGCTTTTTCCGCGGGCGATTCTTTTTCGATTTGCGTTACGCGCGCGGCGGTCGCGATGTTTTGCGGTCGTTGAAATCTACTCGGCGGGACGATGGGTTGCGTTTGTCCCGGCAATTGACCAGGATAGATCGGCATCGTATAGCCGCGCATCATCGAATACGCGACGCGCGCCGAACGCCGTCCCATAAAAAATCCGATCATTCCGCCGCCGACAATTCCGATTGCCAGACCCAGCAACAACATTCCAATCGCGAGAATCAGTTTGTTTCGATTTTCCATTTCGTGCTCCTTTCCATCCTTCATCATCGCGCAACCGGATTAACGCGCGATGAAACCGCGATTAGAAAATGAGGGCAGTTTACATCGTGCCGCGCATCAAGTATAATCGGCACAGATGTTCGATTGGAGAAAAGGCGATGGCGAATTTTGTGGACAAGTTGGTGCGACGCGTTGAGGAAAATAAAATCAAGTTGAGCGAAACTCTGCGCCAGGATGCGCGTCCGCACGAAGAGCAATTACGCGCGTTGACGCAAAAACATTGGCGCGCGCTTCCGCCCAGCGCGTCCGCGCAACGGCGCGCGGCGTACGCGGTGGACGGCTCGCGCGCAGTCCGCCATCTCGCGAATGGCGCGTATCTGTTCGTCGCGCAAGCGTTGGTTATCGGCGAACGCACGGGCGAACGGCACGAAGAAACGGACGCGGACGTTCGCATTTTGCCGGGCGCGACGCCGACGCCGTTCGTCGAACGCTTTGCCGAGTTGACGATGCATCGTTTGGAAGCGACGCTCGCGAGTCAAGCCGCGAACGCGCTGCAACCCGACAGCGTAATTTTTCTCGACGGCGCGTTGTACGGACAATTGCCGCAATTGTATCAGGTCAAGGAAGATGATCTTCGAGATACGGAAGCCGAAAGTTTTGCTAAAAAAGCGTTGAACGAAAACGTCGAACAAATTTTGCGCGCCTATTTGCACTTGTTCAATGTCGCGATTCAACGCAAACTTTGGCTCGTCTCGATTGCAAAGACAAGCCGCGAAGCGACGCACGCGCAAGTGTGGTGGCGCGACGCGTTTTACAAAAACCAGGTCAAGGACGAAGCGATTCCGAATCACGTCTCGGACAGCGAAGTGTTGTTTCGTTGGACGGAACGCGCCGCCGGATTTTCGACGCCGATTTTGTTCGGCAAGCGTTCGTTCGCGAAACAGCCGGAAATGGTTGTGTTGGATAAAGTCAAAGATGCTCCCGCGATTGCATCGTTCTTTGTCCGTCTCGCGGATTACGATGACGCGTTGCGCGTGGATGTTCCCGCGTCGTGCCTGGGGCGCCGCGAAACGATTGGCGACATCGAGACCGACGCGGAAATTTTACTCGATGCGCCGGACGATTTGCAACGCGTCGCGGCAATCCTGGACATTTTGCGATCCGATTACGGCGGACTGCAAGTCTACAACGCGCTTTTGTACAGCGTTGATCGCGAAGTGCGGTTGCGTCAGGAAATGATGGACGAAGTTTATTTTAGTTTGATTCAAACGACGCTTGGCAATGAAGTCGAACTGCGTTTGGATCGCAGTGAGCGACGCTTTCATGCGCGCTGACACCGAGACCGCGAAGGTTTTCACAACCTTCGCGGTCTTGCATTGACAAACCCCACGCAGTGTGATATATCCTTGACCGGTCGAAGAGATCGAACGATTCGCGCGGCGTGGTGTTACGCCGCGCCGGAAATAGATCGCGAATGAACAAACGAATAATTTTCGCGACGCTGATGTTGGCGTTGCTCGGTTCTTTACAAATTTTATTTACGCGCAATGCGCCGATGGCAAATGCCGCACCGCGCGCGTTTCCCACGATCACACTCACGCCCGGTGTGAGCGGCTTGAGCCAGCCGACCACGCTCACGCACGCGAACGATAATAGCGGACGAATTTTCGTGACCGAACGCGCGGGCACGATTCGAATTATTCAAAGCGGTGTGTTACTCGCGACGCCGTTTCTCAACATTGGCGCGAGCGGCGCGAATCGGGTTCGCACGATCGGCGCGGAAGAAGGATTGCTCGGGCTCGCGTTCGCGCCGGGGTACGGCGCATCGCACAATCGCTTTTACGTTTTCTACGTCAACACAAATAGCGATCTGGTGATCGCGCGGTATATGACGAGCGCAGATCCAAACATCGCGAACGTGAACAGCGAACAAATTATTTTGACGATCAATCATCCCGGGCAACAGAATCACAACGGCGGACAATTGCAATTCGGATCCGATGGCTATTTGTACATCGGTGTTGGTGATGGCGGCGGCGGCGGCGATGCGCCGAACAACGCGCAAAACCCGGCGCAATTGCTCGGCAAACTTTTGCGAATCAATGTCGAAGTTCCGGTCACCACAACATTATCGCAAATTCCGGGCACGCCATTTATCGGTATCTTCGAATATCTTTTTCCATTTATCGCGCTGAATCCACAACCACCGACGCCGCCAATCACGTACACGATTCCCGCGACGAATCCGTACACGCAAACGCTTGGTTATCGCGGCGAGATTTGGTCGCTCGGTCTTCGCAACCCCTGGCGCTTTTCGTTTGATCGCGCGACGAACGATTTGTACATTGGCGATGTCGGGCAGAACCTGTGGGAAGAAATTAATTTTCAATCTGCCGGCGTCGGCGGCGCGAATTATGGTTGGCGCATTTTGGAAGCGACGCATTGCTATAATCCATCGTCGGGATGCGTGCCGCCCGCGAATTATTCCGCGCCGGTCGCCGAGTACAGTCATTCGTTCGGTTGCTCCGTCACTGGCGGATACGTGTATCGCGGCGCGCTCAGCGCACTGCAAGGAATTTATTTTTACGGCGACTATTGTTCCGGGCGAATTTGGGGGTTGCAAAATTCCGGCGGCTGGCAAACACAACAACTCGCGCAACCAGCGATCAACATTTCGACATTTGGCGAAGACCAAGCCGGGAATTTATTCGTCGCGAGTTATGGCGGAACGATTTATCAGATCACCAGCCCGTGAACTAAAAACCTTCCAGGTCGCGTGCGCGAAAACCTGGAAGGTTTAGGATGGGGCGATGAGTTTGCAAATTCGCGATCCACTCGCTGGCAACATTCCGATCGCGCGTACGCTCGATGATTTGACGCGCGAAGGTGAACTGTACGAGCGACTTGAAAATAATCGCGTGCGCTGTTACGCGTGCGCGCATCGATGCGCGATCAACGACAGCGCGCGCGGCGTGTGCCAGGTGCGTTATAATCGCGGCGGACAATTGTTTGTGCCGCGCGGGTACGTCGCCGCGCTCAATCCCGATCCAACCGAAAAGAAACCGTTCTTTCATATTTTGCCCGGCTCGATCACGCTGACGTTTGGGATGCTGGGATGCGATCTGCATTGTGCGAATTGTCAGAACTGGGACATTTCGCAAGCGATGCGCGATGTGGACGCGGGCGGCGTACCGCAACGCGTCTCGCCGGAACAGATCGTCGCGCTCGCGCATCGCGCCGGCGCGCAGTTGATCGGCAGTTCGTACAATGAGCCGCTGATCACGAGCGAGTGGGCGGTCGAGATTTTCAAACGCGCGCGCGAGCACAACATTCGCGGCATTTACGTTTCGAACGGCAACGCGACGCGCGAGGTGTTGGAGTACATTCGTCCGTACGTCGTCGGTTACAAGATTGATTTGAAGACGATGCAGGACAAGCAGTATCGCAAACTCGGCGCGCCGCTCAACACGATTCTCGACGCGATCCGGTTGGTCAAGCAGATGGGATTCTGGCTTGAGATCGTAACGCTCGTGATCCCAGGTTTCAACGATTCGAACGAAGAGTTGATGGACGCGGCGCAGTTCATTCGCTCCGTTTCGCCGGATATTCCGTGGCACGTAACCGCGTTTCATCCTGATTACAAAATGCTCGACGCGACGTACACGCCCGCGTCCACTTTGATTCGCGCGGCGGAGATCGGTCAAGAAGCCGGGTTGAATTTTGTGTACGCCGGGAACATCCCAGGTCGGGTCAAGAATTACGAAAACACGTACTGCCCGAAATGCAACACGTTGCTCGTCGAGCGGTACGGCTATCGCATCCCGCGCAATCGCATCACGCGCGCGGGCAAATGTCCGAAATGCGACGCGGCGATTCCGGGAATTTGGGGTTGAGGTAGGGGATTAGATTCTTTGGCGGATCGCGGCAAGAATTTTTTCCGCCGCCGCGATCGCTTCTTCCGCTTCGATCCGGCTTGGGGTGCCGGTCGCAGTTGTGCCGGGGAGGGCATCGGGGTAACGCGTCGGCACATAATATTGATCCACCACGATGCAATCGGGCAGAAAAATACCCAGCCCAGGATCATGAATCTGACAATCGTTCAACAGATCAACTAATTTATGCGTGCGCGGATGATTGTTTGTGCGCGCGATCAAAAACGCTTTGAACGATTTCTCGATGCACTGTTCGGATAAAAAAACACGCGTGCGCGAAATGTTGTTCCGCCAAGACCAGACGCGCCACAATGAGGTCTTCGCTTGCTTTATCCAGCCAGGGCTGAGCTGGGTTCACGCTCATAAAGAATCCGACCTTTCGCGATCACTTCATTGAGGATAAAAGAATTTCTCTCGGCGATCATTTGCGCGAACTCGTCCGGCGTGTAAACAAAAAAATCCACGCCGACCGGCGCGCGGCAAAGCAACGCGACTTGTTTGAGCCGTTGCAAAAACGGGCGCGGCGTGTCCTTGACGATCACGAGATCAATGTCGCTCCATTCGCCGACGTTCGCGTTCGCCAATGATCCAAACAGAATGACACGCTCGGGCTGGTATTCCGTTTTGAGCGTTTGCAGAATTTGTTCCAGGACGCGCGTGAGTTGGGCTTGTCTTGCGTTATTCATTACGAAAACATTATAGCACAATTTCTGGACGCGTGATAGACGCCAAAGATAAAACCCATTTGGAGTAAACACCTTGGGCATCCTCACCATTTTCATCACCATCGCTGGTCTATGTCTCTTTGAAACAATCAGCAGTATTGACAACGCGATCATCAACGCCGAAGTCCTTTCGACGATGGGCGAAAAAGCGCGCAAGTGGTTTCTCACGTACGGCTTGCTCATCGCGGTCTTTGCGATTCGCGGACTGTTGCCCTGGTTGATCGTGTGGGCGGCGCTTCCGCAACTCGGACCGATTGACTCGCTCACCGCGACCTTTAGCAGTGATCCGAATGTGCATAAAGCGATCGAATCCGCGTCGCCGATTTTGTTGATCGCGGGCGGCACGTTCCTCGTCTTTTTATTTTTCCACTGGTTGTTCCTCGAACCGAAACATTTCGGTTTGCGCGGCGAAAAATTTTTCCAGGAACAAGGCGTGTGGTTTTATGCGGTCGTCTCGATCATTTTGAGCGCGATCGTGTGGAACGCTCTACAACGCGAACCGATGATGGCGTTCGGCGCGGTCGTCGGCTCGACCGCGTTTTTCATCACGCATGGGTTCAAAGAAAACGCGGCGAAGAGCGAACGCGAGTTGATGAAGCAAGGTCTCTCGGACACGAGCAAAGTGTTTTACTTGATCGTGATCGACGCGACCTTTTCGATTGACGGCGTGCTGGGCGCGTTCGCGTTTACATTGTCGGTGCCGTTGATTTTGCTCGGCAACGGCTTGGGCGCGTTGATCGTCCGGCAAATCACGGTGAGCAACATCGAGAGCATCAAAAAGTACGTCTATCTCAAAAACGGCGCGATGTACTCGATTCTGTTTCTCGGCGCGGTGATGTTGTTGGATAGTTTCGGCATTCACGTTCCCGAATGGGTGTCGCCCGCGCTTACGTTCGGCACGATTGGATTTTTCTTTTTGAAATCGCGCAACGCGCTCGCGACGAATGGAGGAGCAGATGCGGCAGGTCACTAGAAAATCACCAGAGAAAAAATCACGCACGACAATTTTTCGGTTGCCGGTCATCGTCGAAAAGGATGACGACGGATATTTTGTCTACTGCCCGCGCTTGCAAGGATGTTACACCCAGGGCGACACATACGAAGAAGCGATTGCGAACATCAAGGACGCGATTCATTTACACATTGAAGATCGCGTCGCGAACAAAGAACCCTTGCCGAAACTTGAATTGAGTTTGACGGCAGTCGAGGTTGCCGTATGAGTCGAATCCCGCGTGTCACCGCGCGGCAAGCCGAAAAAGTTGTGCGTAAACTTGGATTCGTATTGGCGCGGCAAAGTGGTAGTCATCGCATTTACAAAAACGCGGCAAGATTGCGCGTTACGATTTCTTTTCATAGCGGAAAAATTTTGCATCCAAAAATTGTGCAAAGCATCATTGACGATGCGCGCATCACGCCGGAAGAATTTGAACGACTACTCAAGGAGTAACTCGAATGTCCCTCATCGAACAAATCACCGCGCGCGAGATTCTCGATTCGCGCGGCAACCCCACGATTGAAGTCGAAGTGAAATTGGAAGATGGCGCGTTCGGTCGCGCCGCGGTGCCGAGCGGCGCGTCCACCGGCACACACGAAGCGCTCGAACTGCGCGACGGCGACAAGCATCGTTTTGGCGGTAAAGGTGTTCTAAAAGCAGTGTCCAACGTCAACACGATCATCGCCGATGAACTGATCGGCTGGGACGCGCGCGAGCAGGAAGCGATTGACGCGATGTTGATCGGTCTCGACGGCACGCCGAACAAGGGCAACCTGGGCGCGAACGCGATCCTGGGAACGAGTCTCGCGGTCGCGCACGCGGCGGCGGATTCACTGCGCGTGCCGTTGTATCGTTACCTCGGCGGCGTGCATGCGCGCACCTTGCCCGTGCCGATGATGAACATTATGAACGGCGGCGCGCACGCGAATTGGCAATCCACCGATTTTCAAGAATTTATGATCGTACCGGCGGGTGCGCCGAATTTCGCGGAAGCGTTGCGTTGGGGATCGGAAATTTATCAATCGCTCAAAAAAGTTTTGAAAGACAAGGGGTACAGCACGAACGTCGGCGACGAAGGCGGATTCGCGCCTGCGCTGAAATCGAATGCCGAAGCGATTGAAGTGATTTTGCAAGCCATCGAAAAAGCCGGGTATCAAGCCGGCGAGCAAGTTTTCATCGCGCTCGATCCGGCGGTCACGGAATTGTACGACGACGGCAAATACACTCTGCGAAAAGAAAATCGCGCGTTGACCGGCGCGGAGATGATCGCGTTTTGGGAATCCTGGGTCAAGCAATACCCAATCGTTTCGATTGAAGACGGACTCGCCGAAGATGATTGGGACACCTGGGTCGCGCTGACGCAAAAACTCGGCGCGCACGTTCAACTCGTCGGCGATGATTTTTTCGTGACGAATGTTGAACGCTTGAAAAAGGGTATCGCTCTCCGCGCGGCAAATTCGATCCTGATCAAACTCAATCAGATCGGATCACTTTCCGAAACGCTTGCCGCAATTGAAATGGCGCAACGCGCCGGTTGGACGGCGATGGTCTCGCATCGGTCCGGCGAAACCGAAGACGTAACGATTGCTGACCTGGTTGTCGCGACGAACGCGGGACAAATCAAAACCGGCGCGCCCGCGCGCAGTGATCGCGTCGCGAAATATAATCAACTGCTTCGCATCGAAGAAGAGTTGGGCGAAGCGGCGGTGTACGCGGGGAAAAGCGCGTTCAAAAAAGTCTAGTTCCTTCATTTCCCTTATTTCCTTTATTTCCATTTTGAAAAGGAAATGAGGGAAATAAGGGAAATTCAGGAGAACAATGAGCAACAACTACACTCCACGCGGCAAACATTTTGAAGAATTTGAAATCGGTTTGGAAATGGAATCGCAAGGGCGCACGATCACCGAAGCGGACATTGTGAATTTTGCCGGTGTGTCCGGCGATTACAACTCGATTCACACCGACGCGGAATTTTCCAAAGCGACGCCGTTCGGCGAACGGATCGCGCACGGCATGCTCGTGCTGTCGGTCGCGACCGGCTTGGGGATGCAACTCGGTTTTCTCGACGGCACAGTGATCGCGTTCACCGGACTCGAATGGAAATTTCGCGGCGTCGTGAAAATCGGCGACACGGTGCGGATGATCGTCAAGGTCGCAAAAACCAAAGCGATGAAAGCCGCGGGCGGCGGATTCGTCGTGTTCGACGCGCGCGTGTTGAATCAGCGCGACGAAACGGTGCAACAGGGCGAGTGGACGGTGTTGGTGAAAAGTAAAGGATGAAATAAAGGATGAAAGATGAAAGATGAAAACGTCGCGTGAAACGAAATTCATCCTTCATCCTTCATCCTTCATCCTTCATCCTTCATCTTTCGATTCTATGAACGCGATGCTGTTGCGCGCGCCGCGCGATGTAAACGCGAATCCGCTTGAGTTTGTGGAAGTTGAAACGCCGACGCCGCGCGCGAATGAAATTCGAATCGCGGTGCGCGTGTGCGGATTGTGTCACACTGATTTGCATACGGTTGAGGGTGAAATCGAGTTACCCAAGACGCCGATCGTGCTGGGACATCAGATCGTTGGCGTTGTCGAAAGCGTCGGAGCAAGTGTGACGCGATTTCGGATCGGTGATCGTGTCGGCGTACCCTGGCTCAACGCGACGTGTGGCGCATGCGAGTTTTGCAAACGCGGCGAAGAAAATCTTTGCGAGAATGCGCGTTTTACCGGGCAACACGTTGACGGCGGTTACGCGGAATTTTGCATCGTCAATGAAAATTTTGCGTACATTATTCCCGATGTATTTTCCGACGCGCAAGCCGCGCCGTTATTGTGCGGCGGCGTGATCGGTTATCGCGCTCTGCGCGTGTGCGGCGTCAAGCCGGGCGAGCGGATCGGTTTGTACGGCTTCGGATCATCCGCGCACATCGTTATTCAAATCGCGCGGCATTGGCAATGTCAAGTGTTTGTGTTCACGCGTAGTGAATCACATCGCGCGCTCGCGCGTGAACTCGGCGCGTGCTGGGTCGGTCGCGCGGAAGAAACTCCGTCACAATTGTTGGATCGCGCGATTGTGTTCGCGCCGATCGGCAGTTTGATCGTTCAAGCATTGCGCGTTTTGCGAAAAGGCGGCACGGTCGCGCACGCCGGCATTTACAGCACGCCGATTCCGCAATTCGATTACAATTTGTTGTATCACGAACGCGCAATCAAGAGCGTCGCGAACAGCACGCGCCAGGACGTGGAAGATTTACTGCGCGTCGCCGCCGAAATTCCGGTGCGAACCGAAATCGAAACCTTTCCGCTCCGCGACGCGAATCGCGTTTTGCAAAAACTGAAACGGAGTGAGATTCGCGGGGCAGGGGTGTTGGAGATTTGAGACGGGAGGACATTGTTGAAATCCTTGGAACAACTCTTTGAACGCGCACTCTGGTCGAGCCGGCTCGTCGTCCTGGTCGCGGTGATCGCGAGCGCGCTCGTTGGCATCGGCATCTTTTTCGTTTCGAGCGTGGATGTCGTGCAGATTCTGGGACACTTGATCACGTACGCCAGCCCCGCGTTGAGTGAAAGCCAGCGCGATGCAATCCGCGCCGATCTGATCGCGAACGTGGTCGAGGTGGTAGACGGTTATTTGTTCGGCACGATTATGCTGATCTTTGCGCTCGGCTTGTACGAATTGTTCATCAGCAAAATTGATTTCGTCGAAGGGTCGGAACTCGCCGCGCGCGTGCTGTTGATTCAATCGCTCGACGATCTCAAAGACCGGCTTGCCAAAGTCGTGTTGTTGATCCTGGTCGTCAAATTTTTCCAGTACGCGCTCAAGTTGAAATATCAAACGCCGCTCGATCTACTTTTTCTCGCGCTCGGCGTTCTGCTGATTAGCGGCGCGCTGTTTCTCAGTCATTATAAATCGCACAAGGCGTGAGCGGCGATTCGCTTGGCAATCTGAAATTTGAAATCTGAAATCATAAATTCACAACGGAGGAAGTAATGTCAAACAACGAACGTTGGGCGTTAATTCTCGGCGCGTCATCCGGTTTTGGCGCGGCGTGTTCGCGCGCGCTCGCGCACGCCGGGTTTAACATTTTCGGCGCGCATTTCGATTTGAAAACGACTCTGCCGCGCGCGCTTCAGGTCAAAGCGGATGTCGAAGCCGCGGGACGCAAAGCAATGTTCTTCAACAAGAACGTCGCGGATGATCGCAATCGCGCGGAAATCATTTCGAAAATTCAAGAGTATTTTACCGGCGTCGGCGGCGGTTCAATCGAGTGCGTTTTGCACTCGGTCGCGTTTGGAAATTTGAAACCATACATCGCCGAAAATCCAAACGACGCGGTCGATCGCAAAGCGATGGAAATGACGATGGACGTGATGGCAAATTCGCTCGTCTATTGGACGCAAGACCTGGTGCGCGCCGGGTTGCTCATCAAAGGCGCAAAGATTTTTTCGATGACAAGTTCCGGTTCGCATCGCGTCATTTCCGGTTACGGTCCGGTCTCCGCCGCCAAAGCCGCGCTCGAATCGCACACGCGCCAACTCGCGCTCGAACTCGCGCCGAAAGGAATTAGCGTCAACACGTTCCAAGCCGGTGTTACCGACACGCCCGCGTTCCGAATGATCCCAGGACACGAGCAAGTCAAAGAACACATTATGCGTTTGCATCCCGACGGACGAATGACGCAACCCGAAGATGTCGCACAAACACTCGTCGCGTTGATGGACCCGCGCGTGCAATGGATGACCGGCACGGTAATTCGCGTGGATGGCGGCGAAGACAACATTTAGTAGACAGTCAACAGTCAACAGTAAATCCAAATACTGGCGACTGTTGACTGTTGACTGTTGACTGACCATGGCATACCTCAGTGAACTCGTCGGGCGCGAAGTGCGCGATGCCAAAGGCACGCTGATCGGCGTGCTGAATGATTTGTTGATCGGACCCGAAAGCGAAGGCGAAACGTATCCGCGCGTCCTCGCGCTTGCGATCAAATCCAACGGCGGCGCGCCGACCTTGCTTCCCTGGGAAGGCGCGGAAGACCTCGCGGGCAACAAGATTATTTTGCAGAGACCTCCCTCTGCGGATTACGCTCCCAAAGGCAACGAAATTTATCTCGTGCGCGATGTGTTGGACAAGCAAGTGATTGACACGCACGGTTTTCGCGTCGTGCGCGTCAACGATCTCGAACTCGCGCGCATCGGCAACGATTATCGCTTGGTCAACGTGGATGTCGGCGGACGCGGTTTGTTACGGCGACTCGGTTGGGAAGATTTTTCCGAACGCATCGTCGGCTTGTTCAATCGCGCGTTACCGGCGCGTTCGATTGCGTGGACCGACCTGGGTTTCATCCCGCGCGGCGATCTCAAAGTGCGCGTCGCGCGCGCGAAATTGAAAGAGTTGCACTCGGCGGACATCGCGGAAATTTTGGAAGATATGCGCCCGCGCCAAGCCGGTGAATTGATCCGCGAACTCTCCGATGAAAAAGCCGCGGACGTGATGGAAGAACTCGAACCGGAATTTCAAGCCGAGGTGCTCGAAACATTTTCGAACGAACGCGCCGCAGATATTGTCGAGGAGATGGAGCCGGATGCGGCGGCGGATGCGCTTCAAGAAATGGAAGAAGATCGCCGCGAACAAGTTTTGAATTTGATGGAGCCGGACGAAAAGCAAGAAGTGAAAGAATTGCTCGCGCACCACGAGGACACGGCGGGCGGTTTGATGACGACCAAGTACATCACCGTGCCACCCGGCATTACTGCCGCCGACGCGCTCGCGCATCTGCGCCAAATCGCGGTGGCGACCGAAGCCGAAACGATTTACTATGTTTACGTCGTGGACAGCGACGAACATTTGAACGGCGTTTTTTCGTTGAGCGATCTGGTTTTAGCGTCGCCCGAAAATCGCGTCGAAGATTTTATGCACCGTCGCCCGATTCGAATGGCACTCGACGCGTCGCGCGAAGATGTGCTTGAAGCGATTGCGCGTTACAATTTGCTCGCCGTCCCGGTGGTGGACGCAGACAATCGGTTGCAAGGCATCGTTACGTCCGAAGACGCACTCGATTTAATTTTGCCCAACGATCTAAAAATCAAATTGCCGAGATTGTTCCGATGAAATGGTTGCGTAACTTTTTGCGGCGGCGTTTTTTATCGTTCCTGCTGATTATGGGACCGGGACTCGTTACCTCGCTCGCGGGGAATGACGCGGGCGGCATTGCGACGTACTCATCGCTTGGCGCGGCGTACGGCTATCGGATGTTGTGGATGCTGATCTGGTTGTTCGTGTCGCTTGGCATCACGCAAGAAATGATCGCGCGCATGGGCGTCATCACCGGCAAGGGCTTGTCCGATTTGATTCGCGAAGAGTTCGGCGTCAAGACAACCGCGTTCGCGATGTTGACTCTGCTCGTCGCGAACATCGCGACAACGATTTCGGAATTTGCCGGGATCGCCGCCGCGAGTGAATTGCTGGGCATTCCAAAAATTGTTACCGTGCCGCTTGCCGCGCTCTTTGTGTGGTTCATCATCGTGCGCGGCAATTACAAACGCGCTGAAAAAATTTTTCTCGCGCTCGCGTTCGTTTTCATCGCGTACATTTTTGCCGGCTTTCTCGCGCGACCGAAATGGGACGAGGTTGCATTGGGATTGGTGACGCCCGCGATTGTGCCCGAACCGCGCTTTATTTTGTTTTTCATCGCCGCCGTCGGCACGACGATCACACCGTGGATGCAATTTTATTTGCAGGGTTCGATTGTGGACAAGGGGCTGGGCGAGGAGGAACTTGCATTCGCGCGCGCTGATGCATGGGTTGGCGCGTTCGTGATGAATCTCTTCACGTTTTTTATGATCGTCGCGACTGGCGCGACGCTACATCACGCCGGTATTTTCGAGATCGAATCCGCCGCGCAAGCCGCACAAGCGCTCGTGCCGATCGCGGGCGAACTCGCGGGCGAATTGTTCTCGCTCGGATTGCTCGGCGCGTCGTTGCTCGCCGCGAGCATCTTGCCGCTCTCGACCGCGTACGCGATTTGCGAAGCGTTCGGCTGGGAACGCGGCGTGAATCAAACGCTCCAAGACGCGCCGATTTTTTACGGACTGTACACCGGCTTGATCGTGATCGGCGCGGCGGTTGCGTTCATCCCAGGATTGCCGATCATCGCCGTTTTGCTCGCGTCGCAAACCGTGAACGGAATTTTACTGCCGGTGATTTTGATTTTGATGTTGCGGCTCGCGAACAATCCGCGCTTGATGGGCAAGCACATCAACTCGCGCGTCGCGAATTTCGCGGGCTGGATGACCGCGCTGGTGTTGATCGTCGCGACCGCGATTTTGTTGGCGAGTACATTGATCCCGGCGCGCTAACGTTTTCGCACCCGTTCTTCGCGATGTTCTTTCAACAACACGCGAGTCAGTGATTTGCCACCCTTGAGAATCCCGTGCGCCGCGTGAATTGGATCGCGCGGAACCGGATAAAGCGACAACCCACCCGCATAATCAACGATGCTCAACCGCGTCCCAGGTTTCAATCCATATTTCGCACGATAATGGGTGAGGATTGTGATTTGCCCTCTCTTGGAAATTGTTATAGGATTCATCAGTCTTTTACCCTCGTTTGCCCAAAAGTGTAACACGCTGACTCTATCGCGTCAAGAGGTGAAACATGGCAGATGAAAAAGTACTTGATGCTTTGATGGGTATTTTTAAATCGGCTCGCTATCGCCCCTTATCTGAACGTGAAATTGCGAATGAACTTCGGAGAAGAGGTTTTTATCGCGAGCATTCTTATGGTATGACTGTAGCCAAAGTCATCAGCCATTTAACTCACACTGACGGAAGTAATCCTTCCATATATCCCTTTCTTGAAATTCCTCCCAGATTATGGGGATTGAAGACTTGGTTCCCATCAATTGTAGAGCTACCATTTGTACCGCAATTTTCCAATGAGCCATTGCAAAAAGGATGGGAGACACAACACAAGATTTCAGTTGAGGGAATGGAATTAAAAGAAGGCGCGTTCATACTGGGCGAGCAACGATTCCATAAATTGCAATCGGGATTGGATGAAACACAAAAAAATTTTTTGGTTGCCGTAAAATGTTATGCGGGCGATCAGGTTTTCTGCCTGCTGAATCACGCATACCATAGACTTGAGAGTAAAGGATTACAAAACTGGTACGTTGAAAACAATCTTCGACCTGGTGATGTTGTCTGGCTAACGGTTGAAGGCATCAAGCCGCTTGTTTTGAGAATCTATACCGCTTGGGATAGAGACCCTGACACATACAGACTCTATCTCCAAGAAAGACAAATCGCAACCAAGTCACACGTTACACTCACAATTCGTGATTTGATTTGGCTTTATTTCATTCAAAAGCGGAAAATTGCACATCGTTCCGAAATTGCACAAGCAGTTCTCAAAGATCGTCCAGAAGTTAGTGAACACAGTGTTGATGCTTGCCTCAGTTCGAATCTCCATTTATTTACGCGCACAGGCGAGAAGGGTAATTGGGGACTGGCAGAATGGGGCATCGGAAGTGATTTCGTTATTCGAGTTAAACCGTCTCCCAGTGTACCGAAAGTGCTTGCGCCTATCCCTGAATCTCCGGTTCCGCTGGATTATATCCTGGTAACGATTCAAGGCGAAGATTTGGTTTACAAAATTCTAAAGTCTTCCAAATCATCGTTGAGCGGCGAGGAATTGACAACAAGGGTCGCCGATTACCTTGGGATAAATAAAAACATTCTGGAGCGCACGTCTTTTCTCAATGTGAACGATTTCCGTTTGTTCCGCCTGCACGATGGAACGTTTCAACTCCGCGAGAATCTTGAGGAAATAATTGGTCAATACAAAAAGAGGATTGATGATCTCGAACAGTCACTTGATACGGCTGGGAAATCAACCGAATCGCTCGAACACGAATTGAGTAATTTTGTATCTCTATCCATCAAAAGAGAACAGGAACGTGATGAGGCATTGGGCAATGTACAACAGATTCGCGACCAACTGACGCAATCTCAACAAGAATTTGAAAAACGAATTTCTAAACTTGCATCTCAGCACGGAGAGGAGATAGCAAGTTTTCAGGTGCGGATTCGTGAGATAGAAGATAAACTCCGCGATGCGTGCGAGCAAGCGGGGCTACGTGAGCAATTGTTTCGCGATGAATTGGCCCAAGCCCAACAAAAATCTGCTGAACAGATTGCGAATTTAGACGCACAGTATAAATTGGAATTAGCACAACTGCGCGATCAAGTTGAACAGATGGAACACGAACGAGATCAAGCCCGACGCTTTGCGCGAGACTATTTCGCGAAGTGGCCCCGTAACGACGGTGTTCCCGGTCAAATTGATGACGAGCGTCAGCAAGCGCGTCGATTTGCCTTGCAATGGTTCGCGGTTGACTCTCAAAAGACATAGGAGAAATCACAATGAGCCAAGTGCGCTTCTATATTCGTTGGACTGTTGGAAAAGGAATCGCGCTCACAATGCCTTCGGGCTTTGCGGAGTTGTTTCCTGTTGCCGAAGATGAAGTATCGCTCCTCCTCCAAGATGAACAAGGACGAAAATATCCAGTCATTTACAATCGCGTGCGAAATGAAATATCTACGCGTTGGCTTGTTGAGTGGGTTCACAACTATGAACCGCGAACAGGTGACGATATAACTATCGAACTTGTTGATTCAAATGCGCGCCTATTTCGGATTGCCCGCAGAAATGGTCCTCCAACGCCTACTGAAGGATTGTACCTGGGCAAACAAAAAGATTTGCTCGGAATCTATCCGACTGATCGCCCATACTTTTTGCCGATTGAGCAACTTGTAACGCATGTTTTCATTTGCGGTGTTACTGGGACAGGTAAAACCGTGATGGGGAAAACAATAATTGAAGAGGCTATTCTCAAACAAATTCCAGCGGTGATTGTTGATCTCAAAGGTGATTTGAGTTCACTGCCACTGATCTTTTCCGCGCTCAACGAGTCTGAGTTTGAGCCGTGGGTGGAAGTTCGTCCCGGGATGCAACGCCGCATTGTGGTTAAAGATGAAACCGAAAAACACAAGGAAAAACTTGCATCTTTCGGGTTGACCCAAGAAGACATAGCAAGACTCAAAAGCAATGTCTCGTTTGCTGTTTTTACACCAAAAATTGGAAAGGGTATTCCACTTGCCATTGCCTCGCCACTGGCGGCACCGCCGGATATTTCTGATCTGCTTCGGACAGATCGCGACACTGTGCTAAATATGGCGGATTCGTTTAGCAGAACGTTTGTCAAGACGCTTTTCCCAGAACAGAAAATGTCCAAGTTGAGAAAATACATTTCGTACTTGCAGGAACTTGTGCGTTATTGCTGGGAACAAGGTATAGACCTTCACGGGCAGGGAGGTCTTGGGATAATTCAGGAATTCATTTTGCATCCTCCCATTCAACAATTAGGTGGGATGAACATTGGTGATTTTATCGGGCCCAAAGAACGAAATGAATTCGCTTCTCGCGTAGCAATGTCATTGAGCGGAGCAGAGCAATTATGGTTCAAAGGTGTTCCGCTTGAAATTGATGCGCTCTTGGATCGTCCGGCGAATGAAAAAACGCCGGTCTCCATTGTCAACCTTTCTGCGCTTACAACATTCGATGATCAGATGCATGCCATATCTCATTTGGCGTATGCGCTCTATTCCTGGGCAAGGCGAAAAGGCGATTCTGGCGGAATGCCGCGCCTACTATTTTTTATTGATGAAATCGGCGGTGGTGGTGGACGCAATGCTTTCTTCCCAAGCCATCCGTATGACCCGCCATCAAAACATGGATTGAATTTGCTCCTTCGCCAAGGACGCGCATTTGGCTTGTGCTGTATCTTTGCAACGCAAAATCCCGGCGATGTTGATTACAAAGGATTGAGCAACTGTCAGACTTGGGCAGTTAGCCGACTTCAGACGCAGCTTGATCGTAACAAAATTCGTCAAGGGATGTCAGCCGCAGAAATTCACATTGAATCTCTTGATGATAAATTGATGGATCTTCAGCCTGGCGAATTTTTGATCAAACCGAGAATGGGTGAAACAAGAATCGTCCAGCAACGCTGGTTGATGAGTTACCACAAAACGCTCTCTGAATCCGAATTGGGGAGAATCAACACGTCCGAGTTGTCGGCTTGGTTCCTTTCCAAATACAATTCTGAGAAATTGACGCATAACGAATTTGAGAGTATGGATTACTATGAGATTTTAGAGGTCAGTGAGAAAGCAAGTGCCGAGGTCATCGAAAGAGTTTACAAGGTTCTCGCCAAGAAATATCATCCAGACGTAGCGTCCAGTGATATGCCGCAAGCCGAAGCCGATGAGAAGATGAAGCGGATCAATATGGCTTATGAAACTCTCTCTGATCCTGTGCTTCGAGCCAAATATGATCAACAACGTCGTAGGTCTCCATCCCGGTAGTAAATCTTGATCAAAAAATTAGAGGTGTCCCATTCTTCCCTATCTCCAAACCTTCACCGTGCCGACTCCGTTCGCGGTCGGTCCGATCAATTTATTTTTGTTCGAGGGCGACGAACTCACACTCGTTGATACCGGCGCGATTGATCCAAAGACGTTCGACGCGTTGAACGCGGAACTGTCCGCGCGCGGGCACACGTTCAAAGATATTCGGCGCGTCATCATCACGCACGCGCACGTAGATCATTTCGGCTATGCCGCGCAAATCGTCAAAGAATCCGGCGGTCAAGTGATTTCACACTCGCGCAATCGTTGGTGGCTCACCGATTTCGAAAACGAATGGGTGCGCCGCCACGATTTTTATTACGACGTATTTTTGCGCGGTGGCGCGCCGCGCGAACTCGCCGATCGCGTGATCGCGGGGATGCGAAAATTCACGCAGTACGCCGGTTCCGTGCCCGCCGATCAATTCGTCGCGGTCGAAGATGGCGACACGCTCAAACTCGGCGCGGATGATTGGCGCGTGGTGTTCGCACCGGGACACGCGAGCGGCTTGATCTGTTTGTACGAACCCAACTCGCGCACGCTCATTTCGAGCGATCATTTGTTGCGCGACATCACGTCGAACCCGGTGCTCGAACCGCCGACGCGCGGCGAAGTCGAACGTCCGCGCGCGTTGTTAGATTACCTCGCTTCGATGGAAAAAACCGCGCGGCTCGACATCCGCATCGCGCTACCCGCGCACGGCGATCCAATCTATGATGTGCGCGCGCTCGTGGATGCGCGCGTCGCGTTTCATCGCGCGCGCTTGAATCACATCGAACAGCAACTCGAATGTTGCGCGGAGACGCCGTGGGAAATTTGCAATTTGATTTTCCCGGAACTCAAAGCGGTGGATGTGTTCCTGGGAATGTCCGAAGTGATCGGGCATCTCGACATTCTCGAAGCCGAAGGGCGTGTGCGCCGCGATGAAAGCGGCGACCTGGTGCGGTACATTCCGACGCGAAAATAAAAACCTGGAAGGTCTCAGAGACCTTCCAGGTTTTTTATTTTAACGGCACAATGAAAATTCGTAATACATCGGCTTGCCGGCGGTGGTCATAAACGGCATCAGTTGCCCGGTAACTGGATCAGTGTAATGCGGCACCGCGATGTACTTGCACGTGCCTTTGCCAAATTTCATTTGCGGAACGGCAACAAGCACGGTTTGTCCATCCACAATATTGCCTTGGACGCTTTTTGTTTCACCCATCGAGTTCTTGAGCTCGACATCGCAGGGTCCTTGATCAGGACAGCGATATACCTTTACACGCCAATCATATTGTCTGAATTGGCCACTGCTGTTAAAGATGGTAACTTTGAATCCAATGAGCGAATCGAAATCCGGATTTGCTGGATCAGTTTCAACTTTGCTCACGTACAAGCCAGCCGGTGGCGTCGGTGTCGCGTTCGCGCCCGGTTTTGTTGGCACAGCAGTTGGTTTAGTAACAACAGTCGCCGGTCGGCGCGTCGCCGTTGGCGCGCCCGCGGCGACGGTCGGTGTGATCGTCGTCGTAACAATCGCGGTCGGCGGAATCACCGGCGTTGGCA
>Ga0233425_10003920_pt1 | contig 25958 bp, 27 predicted proteins | sample Watercolumn_Towu_2_FD_181712 | JGI IMG/M metagenome (GOLD analysis project Ga0233425, IMG submission 181712) | Freshwater microbial communities from Lake Towuti, South Sulawesi, Indonesia - Watercolumn_Towuti2014_140_MG | ecosystem: Environmental > Aquatic > Freshwater > Lake | place... | reverse complement strand
CTTGGCTTGTCGGGCTAAGACGTCTGACGGGATCAGAGAGAATAAACCCCATAGCAGGGAGAGCAACAAAACAGTATTTCCCCAGGTCTGGAAATATGATTTTACTTTTTTTGACATGGCCTCACCTCCTGGAATCGTTAAGTAAAGGCGTCCCTATCTACTTCACCTTCTGTCCATCCCCCCCTCTAGGGCGGAAAATAACACCTTAGGGATTCGCTGATTCCAATCCGATTCCGGGAAAGGCATCCCCTAGGTATTGGGAAGCTTCCCCCTGACGTTCAATAGTTTACCCTAATGTTGAAAAAGTCGAGGATGCCGCAGATCCGCGGCGGCAAGGGTGAAGCCGTTCTCAGGTACTGCGAACCCTTGCCAACAAAGGAGATGCGGCCTCAGACGACTTTCCTGAAGGGTAAAAACATGGCCGACTGTATCGGTTTCAGGATTTCACTATTAGTGGGTTCCTGAAAAACGCGGAAAGATCAGTATTGCCGGCATATCCTTTGGATAATCTTCTTTGGGGCCATGTGTTTTATGCAACGTTACGGTTTATTTGGGCGTTGGGATATACACGAGATACACCGCTTCATCCTTTGCCAGTGTCTCGCCTGGTGCAGGGCGCTGTTCCAGGACGATGCCGTACCGGACCGGAGGCGGGCCGCCTCCCAACCGTGGAGGACCGCTTCCCCTGGAATGGGAGGCGACAGCCTCCATTACCGGGTGCAGACCGGCGCCGGCCACTTTTAATGCAGCGTTGGCAATCGGCATGTCGATCACTTGAGGAACGGTCTGAGTCCGCGCAACGCTTGTGTACAGCAGAACCACATTGTAGGTGCTGTAGGCCTGTCCGGCCGCCGGCCTCTGACTGGTGACTCGCGCATCATCAAATCCGGCCACATTAACGATCGTAAATTCGGCCTTCTTCAGGGCATTTTTTGCCTCCGCCACAGTCATTCCCACGACATTAGGAACAGGAGCGTTCGATTTCGCATGATATTCATATTTGCTGAGTACCACATACTGGCCCCGGGCGAGTTTCGTTCCGGGGGCTTTGTCCTGGCCGAAGATAATATTGTTCTTAGCCGGATCGAAGACGAATTGAGTTTGAAAAACATGAACCTGGAAACCCAGTTGCGTTAAGGCAGCGGTAGCCTGGTCTAAAGGCAGACCCACAACATTCGGGACAACCGATTCTTTGACGGCGGGAGAATACTTGAAGGGAATGAGCGAAATACTGCGGCTCGGAGGGACAATCATTCCTGCATTCGGATACTGACTGGCCACCAGGCCGTCCATTTTGGGGTCGGTGGTTGGCCGCGGATCCGGAGCGACCTGGCAGGTGAGCTTTTGGCTGCCGGCGCTGGCAATCGCTTTGGCCAGCGGCATCCCAACGAGGTTCGGTACCTTTTCAGGGTTTACGGATAAGGCATTTTGACATAAGACACATGACAGGACCACCGCAGCGATCGCCCCACCGATCGTTTTTAAACTCAGCAAAGACGTGTTCATCGCGGACCTCCTTTAACCTTTCGAGATATGCCTCATAAGAATATTAACATCAGTTATGGATCTTGTCCATTTTATTCAATTTCTCAATTTCCCATCCTAACCGGGTTCCCTAAACTCCCTGAATCATCCATCTCAACGCCGATTACCGAAGCCTTTTTTACTTGACCTCTCCGACACCGAACATTTATACTTTTTCAAAAAATGGGATACTAAAGAAAGGAAAAACACAAGATGATTTATGATTTTAACGCCGACGATATTTTTCAGATCGCCGAACAGTTGGAACGAAACGGCGCCCGATTCTACCGGACCGCCGCCCAGGCGGTCAAAGACGATAAGATCCGTGATTTGCTAGACTCTTTAGCAGCCATGGAAGTGGATCATGAAAAGACTTTCGCTCAAATGCGTTCGCAACTGACCGCCGTGGAGAAAGCCGCTACCGTTTTCGATCCCCAGGGGGAAGCGGCCGGCTACTTGAAGGCCCTGGCCGACACCCGGGTCTTTTTCGAAAAAGAAATCAACACATCATCTCTGGAAGCGATCCTCAAGGATGCCATTACCGCCGAAAAGGATTCCATTGTCTTCTACCTGGGAATGCGTGAAGCGGTGCCGGAAAATTTGGGACGCGGTCACCTGGACAGGGTGATCCAAGAAGAGATGGGGCACATCCGGCTCTTGAGCAAGGAACTTGTGGCCCGGAAAAAATAGAATATTTCCTTCGCTGCCATTCGCCGTCAATACAAGGCCTGACAGGAAATGCCCTCAGGGTTCCTGTTCAGAACCTGCAGGCCCCTTTTAAGTTTTACACTTTCTATTAGGGTGACTTTTCCAAGAGCTTCCTGATGACCGGGAGAACCTGTGCTTCACTGAGATCGAATTGTTTTAGGGCCTTCAGGGTGATTCGGATTTTTTCTTTGGGTGTGGCTTGAGAATTGATAATGAGGAGATACTCTCCCCGAACCCGACAGAGCCCCCCCTGATCCACTGATTCTCCAAAGTGGACCTTTTCGTACCGGGTTTTGATCCCCAGTTGAGATGCCAGACCTTCGAGGTGATCCAGAAGTATTTCGTCTCTCACCGGAAGCCCTCCTAAATCGTGTGGAAAGCTAAGAGTTTTTTGAGAGAAAAGTTTTTAAAATTATATCCTGCTTTACCTCGATTATCAAGGAAGAAGGCTGGGTGGGGGGATGCGGCTTCTTAGAAAAAATGGGGAGAACAGCAAAAGCGTCGGAAGAAAAAAAAAGGGACAAAAAACATTTCAATATTTAAAGTCCCTTATATTATTTAATTCTGGTGCCTGGGACCGGAATCGAACCGGTACAGCCACGAGGACCGAGGGATTTTAAGTCCCTTGCGTCTACCAGTTCCGCCACCCAGGCACCTGGCCTCCTTTTTAATCAATTTCCGAAAAATTATCAAGCTATTTTTGTGCTTTTATAAACCGCCGCTTGAGACTTTCAAGGACCTCATTCAATTCCTTAATCCCCAGCCAGCGGATTAATAAAAAATAAGCCGAAACGGCCAAGGCGATAACCAGGACCAGTGCAAGGATCTCATCCCCCAGCCGTTCATAATTAAACAATCGGCCCAGAGTCTGATGAAAACGGAAGGTCAGAAGACCCATGATCAGGGAGGCAAAGGTGATCTTGATCATGGAAGTCAGAAGATAGCGCCAATTATATCCCCCCACCTTCGCATACAGCACGGTACTCAAAAATAAAAAATTTATGATCATCGTGATGGAGGTGGAAAAGGCAATGGCCTTGTGCTGAAAGGCCTCCAAGGTAGAAGAAACAATTAAAATATTGGTCACAACAGCCAGAAAGCTGGCCATAACCGGATACTTGGTGTCGTTAAGGGCATAAAAAACCGGTACGGTGATTTTAATCGATGAATAGGCAAAGAGGCCCACCGCATAAAAAGCCAAGGCCTCGGCCGTATGGAGAGTATCGGCGGCGTTAAAACGGCCGTGCTCAAAGATGATCCGGATAATCGGCTTGGCCAAAAAGGCCAGACCGAAGGAGGCCGGGATGGTCAGGAGAAAAGCCATGATCAGCGAAGAGACATAGGTGGACTTCAAGGCCCCCAGATCCCCCTGGGATACTTGACGGGAAATGACCGGCAGAGCGGCGATGGAAATGGCCACTCCGAAAATACCGATGGGAAACTGCATCAGGCGGAAGGCATAGTTCAGCCAAGAGACGCTGCCTTCGGCACAGCGGGCGGCGAAATTCGTATTGATGAAGATATTAATCTGAGTGGCCGAGAGACCGATCACCGCCGGGATCATCAGGATCATGATCCGCCGAAGCCCTTCGTCTTTCAGATTGAGATAAGGCCGCCAGGCAAACCCGGATCGTTGCAGAGAAGGCAGTTGAATGGCTAACTGTAAAAACCCGCCCAGCAGGGTCCCAAACGCCATGCCGACAATCGGCGGCTGGCCGAAAGCCGGGGCCGCCCACCAGGCTAAAGAGACCCCCCCGACAATTGAACCTAAATTGAAAAAGGTTGAGGCCATAGCCGGGATAAAAAATCGGCCCTTGGTGTTCAATATACCCATGACCACCGCCGCCATGGAAATCAGGACCAGAAAGGGGAACATGATATTAGTCAATAATTGGGTCAGGGCGATCTTCCCCTGGATCAGGTCAAAGTCCGGGGCCATGATCCGGATGATGTTTTCCGAAAAAATCATACCCAATAGGGTGATAACCGAAAGCAGGAGGGTTAAACAGATGAGGACATTGTTCGCCAGCCGCCAGGTGGCCTCAGGGCCTTTTTTCTGATCAAAATCGGTAAAAACGGTCACAAAGGCCGCCGAGAGGGCCCCTTCGGCGAAAAGATCTCGCAGTAGATTGGGGATCCTGAAGGCCACCACAAAGGCATCCATATAGGTCCCGGCCCCGAAGAGCACGGCCATGACCTGTTCCCGGATCAGGCCTAAGATCCGGCTGGAGAATACGGCGATGCCTACCGATCCGGCGGACTTGGCGACCTGTGTGGTGGAGGGAGAAGCGGCCGGTTCTTCCATTTCACATCCCTCCCAGAAAATCCCGGACCTGGCCCTTGACCCATTCCGAGAGATTAATGGTCCCTTCTGAAGAAAAAGGCAGGGTTAATCCACTAATACCAGAATCGACAATAACGCTTCCTTCGATACGGTATTTCAAGTCGCGGTTTAAAAGCTCTTTTCGGCTTAAGGCTAGTAGATCCTTAAAAAGAATGGTTGCCGGGATGATCACGGAGAAAGTCTCCTGGGCAGGGACCGTAAAGGCTTGGTCCGACTGTCCGCCCAATACCCGCTGTCCTTCTAAATCCAGTCTAAAGATATAGCCGGAAAATCGAGTGCTCAGCTCGTTGGGATTAAAGACTTCCAACTTTCCTTCTAAAACAAGCGCAGAACGGTCCAATCCCTTAATGCGAATCGCCAGGGATTTAACAACCGGCTGCTGAAATGTGAACTTAGAGCAGGATACTCCCATGACAATAAAAAGGGCTGAAGAGAGCAGAAAGAGTAAGATGGACTTTAAGGAGGTTTTCTGGATCATCAAAGAGAAGAAAAAAAATTGGTTTTAGTGATGGTCGGGGCGAGAGGATTTGAACCTCCGACCCCCTGCGCCCAAGGCAGGTGCGCTATCCAGGCTGCGCTACGCCCCGACAGGTTGGTTGTACCATAAAGACTATCTAAAGACAAGGAGAAGATGCCAGGAGAGATCGTTCGGAGTTCAGAGTTCTAAGTTCGGCGAAAGGGGACTTCATGATTCGTAGCGGGGCGTCGGTCAGAATATTAAGCCGAAGACATCACCTGGGAAAGCAGAACCGGCTTAATCTTCTCCAAAGCCCTGGCGCGGTGGCTGATCCGGTTTTTTTCTTCCAGAGGGATTTCGGCCATGGTCTTTTGCCTGTCGGGCAGATAAAACACCGGATCATAGCCGAAGCCTTGGGTGCCTTGAGGGGCCGCGGCAATCCGGCCCTCACAGGTCCCCTCGGCCTTAAACCACTTCCCCTCAGGCAAGTGAAGAATCAGCACACAAACAAAGCGGGCCGTTCGTTGGGCTACCGGTACCCCTTGCATCAGGGCCAGCAGTTTTTCATAATTTTCCCGGTCCGTGGCCTGAGGCCCGGCAAAGCGGGCCGAATAAATGCCGGGGGCCCCCAGTAAAAAATCGACCTCCAGTCCCGAGTCATCAGCCAAAACGGGGAGGTTGAGGCTTTGGGATATGGTCCGGGCCTTTTTCAAGGCGTTTTCCAGAAAAGAGCTGCCGTCCTCAATAATTTCCGGGAACTCAGGAAAATCGTTCAGGGACAGGAGCTCGAGGTCCGCAAGCATCAGGGCCTCTTGGATTTCCCTGGCTTTCCCTTTATTTTTAGAAGCAAAGACCAGTTTCATGCCTTGGGCTGAAGAACCTGTTGTTGCATAGCCGTTAATTTTTCGATACCCAGGGTTGCCAGGGCGGTCATCTTTTCAAAGGTCTCTTTAGAAAACGGCTGTCCTTCCGCCGTGCCCTGGATCTCGATGAATTTCCCCTGCCCGGTCATGACAAAATTACAATCTACCTCGGCCTTGGAATCTTCCTCATAATTCAGGTCCAGACAGATCTGTCCGTCCACCACCCCCACACTGATCGCCGCCACCGAATCAATCAAGGGATCCCGGGGGATGGAAACCTGTTTCCGTAAATATTCCACGGCATCAAATAAGGCGATATAGGCCCCGGTAATGGAAGCCGTCCGCGTCCCGCCGTCGGCTTGAATGACATCGCAATCAATCCAAAAGGTTCGCTCTCCGATCAGACTCAAATCCATCACCGCCCGGAGGGAACGGCCTATCAGACGCTGGATTTCATGAGTCCGCCCGCCGACTTTTCCCTGAGTGGATTCCCGGGTGGTCCGGGTCTTGGTGGACCGAGGCAGCATGGCATATTCGGCCGTAACCCAACCCCGGCCGCTGTTTCTGAGAAAAGGCGGGACCCGCTCTTCCAGAGAGGCCGTACAAATCACCCGGGTCTCCCCCAGTTGAATCAGGACCGAGCCTTCGGCGTTTTTAATATAGTTCCGGATAATCCGGACGGGACGTAATTCATCCGCCTTTCGACCATTACTGCGCATAGGTAAATCTCCTTGAACGACTTTTATTAAAATATCCCGGTGATCCGGGCGTTCCCGATATTCTTTTCGACTTTTCTCGGTTCCATCGAAGATAAAGTGTGAAACCTAATCACGGTCTGTGTCGTCTGTCAAGATATTTTTAAAAAGCTGCTTGACATTTATCCGCTTACCATTAAGTTAAATATTTAGAAAGGAGGCTCCATGATTAAAACAGCAGACTCAAATGAACCGTTTGATCATCCGGAAATAAATGCCTTGATCTTTCATCCTCGCCCTGATTACGGTGCCGCTCCTCCGGCTGGTGCCGAGGACCTTTTCATCCCCGTTGCCCCGGAGGCCCGTTTAGGGGCCCGTTTCTTTCTATCTGATCCTAGTGGTCCTCATCTCCTTTTTTTTCACGGCAACGGAGAAATTGTGGCCGATTATGATGATCTGGGTCCTCTTTATACCCAATTAGGCCTCAGCCTCTTGGCCGTTGATTACCGGGGTTACGGAAAAAGTCAAGGCACGCCTTCGGTCGGCACAATGCTGCGCGACGGGCTGAAGGCCTTTGATTTTACCTATGACCTCATAAGGGCCCGGGGCCGGTCCGGCCCGTTTCTGGTCATGGGACGTTCTTTAGGAAGTGCCCCGGCCATAACGATTGCTTCGCAACGGATGGAAAAACTGGCTGGTCTGATTATTGAGAGCGGCTTTGCCCATTCTCTGCCCTTACTGGAGCTCCTCGGGATTTCGATCGACTATCTGGGGCTGGAGGAAAAAGACGGGTTTCGGAACTTTCAAAAAATAGCGGCCGTCACCAAACCGACTTTGATCCTTCACGCCCAGCATGATGAGCTCATCCCCCTTTCGGAGGCGGATATCCTCTTGAAAAATTCCGGGGCCCGGAGAAAGGAATTGGTTGTTATCCCCCGGGCCGGGCATAACGATATCCTGGATGTGTGCGGAATAGAATATTTCAAAACTATTGCCCGCTTTGCCAACAGTCTGAAGCCTCGCGGAAAGCCGTAAAGGAAAACGGAAATATCCTGGGGACGAATGGGGCTTTTCAAGGTCGAAGAAAATTTTTTACCCCGATGAAGACTGAGCCGAACAAAAAGTTCTCCGGCCGAAAAATAAAAAAGGCCTGGGGAAAGGGTCTTTGCCTTCTCCCGGCCTTTTTTGGTTTCCCCTATTTATTATTCTGCTTTTCTTACATCTGAAGCCTGGAGCCCTTTGGGGCCCTGGGTTACCTCAAATTCTACTCTTTCCCCTTCCTGTAAAGTACGAAACCCGTCACCTTTTATAGCTGAAAAATGAACAAATACATCACTGCCGTCATCCTGGGAAATAAAGCCATACCCTTTCCGATCACTGAACCATTTGACCTGGCCTTTGGCCATTACAACTCACCCCCTCTCCACCATAACAATCAAGTTGTAGCAGCTTCCGGCCGGAAAGAACCAGACAAACTAAACGTCTCTCTTGGTTATTGCAATTTTCACGTACCACAAATTCTGTACAACCGGAATGATGATAAAACGGTCTTAACTGTAAAGTCAAGAAAAAATAAACCTTTTCAGTAATAGATTTTTAAAATCTTTTATTGGGGTTATCCTCCGCTCGGCCCTGATAAGGGTTATATTTTGATAGGAGCCCCGGAAGGAGATCGTTGTCTCCGGCCTAGGGTTTCGGCCCTTTATCCATCACAACGGCAAAATACTGGATGAAATATAACAACCCGGACCATAGGGTTAAGAATAAGGCCACCCATAGTAGCACTATTCCCCAAAAATGAAAATCGATCGAAAACATCGGATAGTGGATCATTAAAGGGATCAAGGCAATGGCTTGAAAAAATGTTTTATACTTTCCCCACCAGGAAGAGGCCAGGATGGTTCCCTTGGCCGCCAACATCGACCGCAGCCAGGTTACGGCAATCTCTCTTCCGATGATTAAAATCCCCATCCAACCGTCCACCCTGTCCAAATCGACCAGCATAATGAAAGCACTTCCGATCAGGAGTTTATCGGCCAGGGGATCCAGGATCTTTCCGAAATTTGTGACCAGGTTCTTTTTTCTGGCAATGAACCCATCCAGCCAATCAGTCACAAAGGCTAAGGAGAAAATAACCGCTGCCCAGAAACTGGAATTGGGATTATTCGAATGCAGGGGCACCAAGACAAAAGGAATGGATAGGATCCGCAGAATCGTCAGGCTGTTGGAGATATTCAAAATGGAAGGAGAAGAGGAACTGGTCATTCCATAGACCTTTATTCAGTGGCTCGGCAGAAATTGACTTTTTAGACGGCTGTAGCTTTGCATGACCTTTTGGATATAAGTTCGTGTTTCCTGATAAGGCGGGATGCCTCTATAAAGACTCACTTTTTCCGGCCCGGCATTATAGGCGGCCAGGGCCAGGACCATATCCTGTTGATAGAGGTCCAACAAATATCTCAAATAACGGGCTCCGCCGACGATATTGTCTCTCGGGCTGAAGGGATCAAATACCTTAAGATCCCTGGCGGTCTGCGGCATAAGCTGCATCAATCCCTGAGCCCCTTTGGGAGAAATGGCTTGGGCGTTGTAATTCGATTCCACGTGAATCACGGCCTGAATAAGTTTCGGGTCGATCCCGTAAAACTGAGAGGCCTCATCAATATGACTGGCCAGTACGGGATTCATAATACTTTTATTGTCTTTTAAATAAAAGCTCTTGCGATTATCCCTGAAGGCTACGGAGGATCGGCCTCGAGAATTATCCTGATAGAAAAGCCGGAACTTGGATTCAGTCGGCACGTTGGTGAAATGCGTTACACCCTTTTCATCCTGATACCGATAGATATCGGCTGAAACCGGACGGACCATCCCTTCTCCCCCGGCGACCAGGGAAAGGCTAAAGATAATCAGCAGGATTTTCAACCTCAAATGGATGGGCCGCAACGGTCGTTATTTCTTTATGGGGATCTTTTTCCAATCATCCAGGAATTTCTGAATGCCGATATCGGTCAAAGGATGCTGGGCCAACTGCAACATAACCTTATAAGGAATGGTGGCGATATCGGCGCCCATCAAAGCCGCCGTCAAGACATGCACCGGATTACGGATCGAGGCCACAATGATTTCCGTTTCAAAGGCATAATTATTAAAGATCGTCGCTATCTGGTTGATGATCTCCATTCCGTCCTGGGAAATATCGTCCAAGCGGCCGACAAAAGGGCTGACATAGGTGGCCCCGGCCTTAGCTGCCAGCAGGGCCTGAATAGGGGAAAAAATCAAGGTGACATTGGTGGGGATCCTCAGGGCCGAAAGCTTCTTGACCGCCTTCAACCCTTCAGGAGTCATGGGTATCTTGACACAGATATTTTTGTGGATTTTAGCCAGTCCCTGAGCCTCTTTGACCATTTCGGCGGCCTTTTCGGAAATAACCTCGGCACTCACCGGCCCGTCAACCCTCTGGCATATTTTTTTAATTAAGTCTCTGGGGTTTTCCTTTTCCTTGGACAACAGCGAGGGGTTGGTGGTCACACCATCCACCAGTCCCAGAGTTACCGCATCTTCGATCTCTTTCAGATTAGCCGTATCAATAAAAAATTTCATTTACCATCCTTTCCCATAAATAAGTCCCGGCACCGGGGGCTGCAAAAAAAATAGGTTTGTCCTTCCGGAGTATTCAGAATCAAGGCCTGGCGCTTGGGGAGGTAGATCTTACATACCGGATCCTGGACCATCTCATCTTGAATTTCTTGAGGGGGCGGTCTTTTCGGAAGTTTCGGCGACGACAGAAATCTTCTCAGGAACCTATAAAACAAATACCAGACAATGATAAGTATAATCCATCTGAGCATAATTGTATATTAAAATCTTTGAAGGTCTCCGCACACCGGCACCAACCCGGTCCGGCAAGATTTCTTGTAGGAAGAATTGCGATTCATTCTTTTTTCGATCGCTCTCCCTTACAGCCGGGAAAGCCGGGGAATAATCCTCTCCACGGAGGCCGGTTAATCCTGAAGTTTAAATAGCTCCTGTCCTTCCCCGGCCAACTCATCTCGAAGCTGAGCCATGTTTTTATGGAAAACCGGGTGCACATAATCAGGGGCGATCTCGGCCATGGGTTCCAAAACAAACCGCCTTTTTTCCATAAAGGGATGGGGCAGGATCAAATCGGGCGTTCTCAGGATCAGCTCATCGTAGATCAACAGATCCAGGTCGATAATCCGCGGCCCCCATTTAACCGTTCGTTTCCTTCCTAGCAAGGCCTCGATCTCCAGCAATTTAACCAACAGGGTCTCAGGAGAGAAGGGGGTATTCAAAAGGACCACCCCGTTGACAAACCACTCCGGATCATCCAGACCTACCGGTTGGGTCGCATACCAGGAGGAAACCCGAAGAATGGTCTGATCCGGAAGGGCCTCCAGGAAATCGAGGGCCTTTAGACAGTTTTTTTTTTATCCCCCCTGTTGGATCCGAGGCCGATGAAAGCCAGATGGCCGGTCATCAGAACCCGGCCTTGCTGAGGCGGGCCACCGCCTCTTCCAGTCTGTCCTCGGGCATGGTCAAGGAGATCCGGAAATAGCCTTCTCCCGGATCCCCGAAGCCGTTACCGGGCGTGGTGACGATCCCGGTTTGCTCCAGGAGATGAGCCGTCGTTTGAGTTGACGTATAGCCCGAAGGCACTTCGATCCAGAGATAAAAGGTGGCTTTAGGGGGTTCAACCTTCAAGCCGATCTTCCTTAGTCCGGTGATCATCAAGTCCCGGCGTTTTTGGTAAATGGCATTGATCTCCGTCAGACAGTCCTGGGGACCTTCCAGGGCCTCAATCCCGGCCCATTGGATGGCCTGGGCCGCCCCGGAATCGATATTGCTTTTGATCTGGCTTAAACCGGAGATCAGCTGGGCATTGCCTACGGCAAACCCGATCCGCCAGCCGGTCATATTGTAGGTCTTGGACAAGGAATGGAATTCAATGCCCACTTCTTTGGCTCCGGGCAGCTCCAGGAAACTCATGGGCTGATAGCCGTCATAAGCGATTTCCGAATAGGCCGCATCATGGCAGACAATGACCTGATGTTCCTGTGCGAAGCGGATGACCTCTTCAAAGAAGGCCTGATCCGCCACCGCCGCCGTGGGATTGTTTGGATAATTGATAAAAAGCACCTTGGCCCGGGAAGCGACTTCCTTGGGGATTCCCCTCAAATTCGGGAGAAAATTATTTTCCTTGAGCAGAGGCAAAAAATAGGATTTCCCGCCGGCAAAAAGGGTCCCGATGTGATAGACGGGATAACCAGGGCTGGAAACCAGGGCCAGGTCTCCTGGATCCAAAAAGGCCAGAGGGAAATGAGCAATCCCCTCCTTAGAGCCGATAAGGGTGACAACCTCCCGGCCCGGATCAAGGGTTACCCCGAAGCGGCGCTGATACCAGGCCGATACGGCCGAGCGAAAATCATTCATGCCGGAATAAGAGGGATAGCGGTGATTTTTGGGATCCCGGGCCGCTTGGGTCAAACGGTTCAGAATATGGGGAGGGGTCGGCAGGTCCGGATCACCAACTCCCAGATCAATGATGTCCACCCCTTTGGCCTGCACCTCGGCCTTGAGCCGGTCGATCTCCATAAATAAATAAGGCGGCAGTTTTTTTAAACGTTCTGCTTTTTCAATCCAATCCATAATGGTTAGCTCCTATAAAAAAAATACAGGTATTAGGTTTAAGGTTTAAGGAAAATCCAAACCTGGGAATACGGTGAGGAGGTCAATATCAATCCCCCTCTATTAACGTTTTTACCTTAGACCTTAGACCATGAACCTCATACCTTTCATTTACTCTTTCAACCCCAGCACATCATGCATATCATAGAGGCCGTTCTTCTGGTTAATGATCCAGCGGGCCGCCCGCAGAGCTCCACGGACAAAGGTGTCCCGGCTATGGGCCCGATGGGTAATCTCGACCCGCTCGCCCATCCCTCCGAAAAGGACCGTGTGTTCGCCGATAATATCTCCGGCCCGGAAGGTCTGGATGCCGATTTCCTCCGGCTTTCGTTCACCGATAATCCCCCGCCGCTCATAGACCGCCACCTGCTCCAGGTCCTGCGAACGGGCCTGGGCCAGGACCTGGGCCAGTTTCAGTGCCGTGCCGCTGGGAGCGTCTTTTTTCATTTTATGATGGACCTCCAGAATTTCGATATCGAAACCTTCCCCCAAGGCCCGGGCCACATCCTTAACCACCTTAAACAGGACATTAACGCCCACACTCATATTCGGGGCCAGGACCACCGGGAGAGAGGAGGACAGATTCTTTATCTCTTCCATTTCCGGAGCACTGAAACCGGTACTGCCGATGACCATGGGTTTGTGTTTTTCCGCAGCGATGCGCACATGTTCCAAGGAGGCGGTATGAAAGGTGAAATCGATGATCACCTCACCCTGATCAATCACCTCCGGCAGGCCCGAGGCAATGGTCATCCCGCATTTTCCCGTTCCCAGATATTCTCCCAGGTCTTTACGGACCGCCGGATGATCCGATTTTTCAAAGGCCCCGGCCACCTCCAGATCCGGAGATTCATTGATTAGTTGGATGATCCTGCCCCCCATCCTGCCGCCGGCACCGGCCACAATAGTCTTAATCATGACGGCCTCCTTTCATTCTGATACGAGTGGGTTTAAGCACAATGATCGAATTCCCTTTAAACCTACAATGTTGAGCCGTTAATCGTTGAGCGCTTCAAGGAAGACTTCTCCCCTGAAGACCAGACGCACCGCCCCTTGCAGATAGACCCTTTCGATCCTCTGCCCGGCTTCTCCCTCCAAATGCACCGTCAATATTTCTCCACCTCTGGTTTGAACCTCCACCGGAGAAGGTCGCCACCCTTTTAAAAAAGCGATGCCGGCCGCGGCTACGGCCCCGGTACCGCAGGCCAGGGTTTCGGCTTCCACGCCCCGCTCATAGGTGCGCACGGAGAGACGACCGGACGACAGGAGCTGCGCGAAATTGACATTCGTTCCGGCCGGCTTAAAATGCTCATGGAAACGGATCAACCGGCCTAAGGTCTGCACATCCGCTTTTTCATTATCGTCCATCCAGATCAAGGTGTGGGGAACCCCGGTGTTAAGAAAATCAAAAGCCGTCGTCTTCCCTTCCACGGTGATGCTTTGATCGAGTCCCAGATCCTTGGGTTGCGTCAATTGCAGTTTAACCGACGTGCCGTCCACCCAGGCCTGAATCGGACCGGCTAGGGTTTCAAAGGTCATGACCGCCGGGGCGATCCCCTCCAGAAAGGCAAAGCGGGCCGTACACCGTCCTCCGTTCCCGCACATTTCGGCTTCACTGCCGTCGGCATTAAAAAACCGCCATTTAAAATCATAGCGTTCCGAGGGTTCCAGAAAAATCATGCCATCGGCCCCCACCGCGACCATTCGGCGGCACAGGCCTTTCGTCAGCGCAATCATCTGTTCAGGAGTGATCTCTCTGGAGCGATTGTCCACCATAATAAAATCATTTCCCGACCCGCTCATTTTAGTAATTTTTAGTAACGGTTTTGAGTTCATCTCTTAATAATACTCCCCATGTCTCGTTGTTATGCTCATCGGCATATCATGGAGATCTCCTTCGCCGAACGCTCAGCACCGAACGGTATTTTTATCTCAGCGTCTTCGGTATGCTCTCCAGAGAAACCATCTGGGCATAAGTCTCCCTTTTCCTGATCAGATGATAAGCACCTCCATCCACCAGGACTTCCGCCGCTCTGGGTCTGGAATTATAATTGCTGGCCATGGAAAAGCCATAGGCGCCGGCGCTCATCACCGCCAAGAAGTCCCCGGCCTTGGGAAGAGGCAGCATTCGGTCTTTACCTAAAAAATCGCCGGTCTCACAGATCGGCCCGACGATATCCGCCTGGATCTTCGGGCGGTTTCGGCGAACCACCGGCTGAATAAAATGAAAGGAACTATAGAGAGAAGGACGCAGCAGGTCATTCATTCCGGCATCGACGATGACAAAATTTTTCTCCTCCCCTTTTTTGACATATAAGACCCTGGCCACCAAGATCCCGGCGTTGCCGACAATCACCCGGCCGGGTTCAAGAATGAGAGTATAGGGCATTCGTCCCAATTCTTTGATGATGGCCTTGGCATATTCCCGGGGATGAGGCGGTTCTTCTTGATTATAGGTAATCCCTAGGCCCCCGCCCAAATCAAGATATTGGATATTAATGTTCAAGGCTTTCAATTGGGCGATCAGATTTTTTAATTTCTGAATGGCCTCCAAAAAAGGCTGGGTCTCCAAGAGTTGGGAACCGATATGACAATCCACCCCGACGACATTGAGATGGGAAAGCGACTGGGCCAGGCGATATTCTTCAAGGGACTGTTTAATATTGATCCCGAATTTATTTTTTTTGAGGCCGGTGGAAATATAGGGATGGGTTTTGGGGTCGATATCGGGGTTGACCCGGATCCCTACCGGGGCCTTCCTTTTCATTTGCCCGGCGATGTCGTTCACCAGTTTCAACTCTTCCGGAGACTCGACATTTAAAAGCAGGATTCTCTCTTTCAGGGCATAGCGGATTTCCTCCGGGGTCTTGCCCACACCGGAATACACAATCCGTTCCGGCGGGATCCCGGCCTTTAAGGCCCGATACAGCTCCCCCTGGGAAACGATATCCGTTCCTCCGCCCAGACGGCCGAAAAGCCGCAGCAGAGACAGGTTGGAGTTGGCCTTCTGGGCATAGCAGGTCAAATGGGGGATCCCGGAAAAGGCCTGATCAAAAGTTCGGAAATGATGCTCCAGTGTCGCCCGACTGTAGATATAGCAGGGCGTGCCGATTTCCTGAATAATCTCCGGAAGGGGGACCTCCTCGGCCAAAAGGACTCCCCGTTTAAAATGAAAATGATGCATAAATAAAACCTCTCACATTTAGGATACGGTATTTAAGGATGCTAAAAAACTCAATTTGTACAAGTTGCTCAAAAAGGTCCAGATACAAGGCGCCCGAAACTGGGACCCATCCCGAAGGGACGGGACTGAGCATTGCCCCCAATGCGAAGAAATCCTGAGATGGCCTTTTTGTTCGCTTGTGGCTCACACCCGCTCCTTTGGAGCGGGACCCGGTTTCAGCAACTTGTTAAGGCAGATAGTTTATCTCTATTTCTTTAGATTTTGGACCCTCCTCAAGGGCCGGAGGAGGCCCCGCCACCGTAAGCGAGTAAAAATATCGGCCTCCGGGAACCACCGCTTCGTCAAGGAACGTTGTCTCCGTAATCCTTTCCGGGGTAATTCTTTTGGCCTCGCTATCATCCCCCGATCTTTTATACACATAATATCCGCTGTGAGGGACGGTTTCAAGTCTTTGCCAGCGGAGTTCTATTCCCTTAGGTCCGGGGACTCCCAATAAATCTTCTATAACCGGCGGAGGCCCCTTATAGGTATAGACAATACTCTTCTCTTCCGATCCTTCACTTTCCAATAGAAATTTTTCCACCTGCCGTAAGGCCTTCACTTGATAGGTAACCTTTTCCGATTCCCTTAATCCCTTGTCTACAAAAGATACCCCCTTGATCGGATCGCCGGATATTTTGACCCAAGGGCCGTTTCCCGTCCGGCGGTAAAGGACATAGCCGATCAATCCTTGGGGTAAAGAACCGTCCACCAGGGAGGGAGAAGGTTTCCAGGAGATTTGCACTTCTTTAAGCTGAAGGGCGACCTCGACATGGGAAGGAGGCCTAAGCGGAAGATCCCAAGGCACTTTCAGGGTCGGGGACGGTTGGCTGGCCGTGTCCTTCTTAGTCACGGCCACAACTTGAAAAAAATAGGTCTGGCCGGGTCGGAGTCCTTCCAACATCATTTCCACCCGATCCGTTTCTATCTTTACATCCGGGAGCAAAGGACCTTTTAACTGAATGAGGCGGGTTTCCTGAAACTGGTCCGGGCAGGTGGGACAGAAATCCTTGGTTGGCCATTGCCCCTTAAAAAATTTAAACTCCTTTAGATCAATCAGAGGGCTGCCATCGGTATTCTGGACCGGAATCGTCCAGGAAACAATCAGGGATTTCCCCTTGACTTGAGCGCTGAAATTGTCCACCCCTTTAGGCAGGACTTTGACCGGTGCCACCGGATTGGCCTTTTTCCCGCAGGACAGTTGAAGGGCGAAGAAAAACAAACCCACGAGGCAGCATAAAATAGTTTTTCTGTTCCGGACTAGATGGAGCACAATCTAATCTCCATCTCGCGCAGGGCCTTCTGCACCTGTTTCGGAGCCGTACCCCCCGGCGAATTCCGCTGGGCCATGGCGGAAGAAAGATCCAAAACGGTTTTAACATCCTTCTCAAAAATCGGATGAAAGGTCTTTAAATCGGACAAGGTGAGATCTTTTAATTCTTTCCCTTTTTTCAGGGCATAGGCCACAACCGCCCCCACGGTGTGATGGGCGCTTCTGAAATCCAGGCCTTTTTTTACCAGGTAATCCGCCAAGTCGGTAGCCAAAAGGTATCCCTTTTTCGATGCTCTGGCCATAATGGGGGCCTTAAAAGACACCGTCGGCCAGAGCCGGCTGAGGAGGCGGGTGCTGTGCATCAAGGTATCGACTGTGTCAAAAACAGGTTCCTTGTCCTCCTGCAGGTCCCGGTTATAGGTCAAAGGCAGCCCCTTCATTACGGTCAACATGGCTATCAGGTGGCCGTAGATTCGGCCGGTCTTTCCCCGGATCAATTCCGGCACATCGGGATTCTTCTTTTGGGGCATGATGCTGCTGCCCGTGCAGAAGGCATCACTGATCTCGATAAAATCGAACTCCGAACCCGACCAGAGGATCAGCTCTTCGGCCATCCGCGAATAATGCATCATCAGCAGAGCGCCGGCGGACAGAAATTCAATGACAAAGTCCCGGTCGCTGACGGCATCCATGCTGTTGGCCGAAACCTGTTGAAACCCCAATTCCCGGGCCACCAGACCGCGGTCAATCGGGTAGGAGGTGCCGGCCAGGGCGGCGCTGCCCAGAGGCAGAACATCGACCCTTTCCCGAACTTCGCTTAAGCGCTGCTGATCCCGGCAAAACATCTCCAGGTAGGCCAGGAGATGATGTCCCAGGAGCACCGGTTGGGCCCGCTGCAAATGGGTATAACCCGGCAGGATCAACCCCCCTTGCTCTTTGGCTTTCGTCAGCAGGGCCATCTGCAGGGTCAGCAATTCCTCTTTCAGGATTTGAATCTGATCCTTCAGATACAGCCGCAAATCCAGGGCGACCTGATCATTGCGGCTTCGGGCGGTATGAATCTTACCCCCCACGGGTCCGATCTTTCGGATCAGGCGCTTTTCCACAAACATGTGCACATCTTCGTCTTCAATGGGGAAAGACAGTTTCCCTTGCTCCCATTCCCGTTGGATGGCCTGCAATCCCCTGGCGATCCGTTCGGCCTCCTTGGACGATAAGATGCCCTGGGCGGCGAGCATTTTCAGATGGGCTTGACTGCCGGCCAAATCATAGGGCAGGAGTCGATAATCAAAAGGCAGGGAAGCGGTAAACAACTCCACCAAAGGATCCGTCGGTTGAGAAAATCTTCCGGCCCAAGGTTTGTTAGCCCCTTTCGTTTTTCGAGTCGGTTCCGTGGTCATAATGTCGCTGGTCTTTTCCTTAAGGGTTCTGATTTCTGTCCGGAGGTTTTGGGCACCCTATGATTTGGCAACCATATTCCGAATCTTCAACCTCAAGCCGTTAAGCCGAATGAATCCCTCGGCATCTTTTTGATGGTAAACCTGATCTTCCTCGAAGGTGGCGAAATCCAGACGGTACAGGGAATGATCCGATTTTCTTCCGGCCAGGATGGCATTTCCTTTATACAGTTTCAAACGCACCGTTCCGGAGACCCGGGCTTGCGACTCATCGATGAGTTTTTGGAGGAGCTCCCGTTCCGGAGAAAACCAATACCCGTAATAAATCAACTCCGAGTATCTGGGAATCAGGGAATCCCGGATGTGCATCACTTCCCGATCCAGGGTTAAGGATTCCAGGGCCTGATGGGCCACCCGAATCAGCGTTCCTCCCGGCGTTTCATAGACACCCCGGGACTTCATGCCCACAAACCTGTTTTCCACCAAGTCCACCCGGCCGATCCCGTGTGTTCCGCCGATCCGGTTCAGAGCGGCCAGAAGATCATCGGCTTTCAAAACCTGATCGTTCACCGCCACGGGATTGCCTTGTTCAAAGCGGATCTCCACATATTCGGGGACATCGGGGGCCTTCTCCGGAGACCGGGTCATGACAAACATATCCTCCGGCGGCTCCATCCAGGGGTCCTCGAGAATCCCCCCTTCATAGCTGATGTGCAGCAGATTAGGGTCTGTGCTGTAGGGCCGGGAAGGCGTTGTCGGCACCGGTATCCCATGCTGCTGGGCATATTCGATCAAAGCGGTTCGGGAATTCAGATTCCATTCTCTCCAGGGAGCGATGATCTTCAGTCCCGGCTTCAGGGCCATATAGGTCAGTTCAAAACGGACCTGATCATTTCCCTTGCCTGTGGCCCCATGACTGACCGCCTCGGCCCCCTCCGCCTCAGCCACGGCCACCTGATGCTTGGCAATAACCGGCCGGGCTAAGGACGTGCCCAGCAGATAAGACTGCTCATAAGCGGCATTGGCCCGGAAGGCCGGAAAGACATAGTCCCGCACAAATTCTTCCTTCAAGTCCTTGACGAAGAATTTATAGGCCCCGGTCTGCATGGCCTTTCGATCAATCGCCGGCCAGTCCTCTTCCTGTCCCAGGTCGGCCGAAAAGGCGACAACTTCGGCTTGATAGGTTTTCTGCAACCATTTTAAGATCACCGACGTATCCAACCCGCCGGAATAAGCCAAGACGATTTTCATGATACTTAATTCTCCTTACCTTAATAAATACTCCAATAATGCCTTATGCACATGAAGCTTATTTTCCGATTGATCAAAGACCACTGAATTCGGTCCCTCCAAAACCTCTTCACTGATCTCTTCTCCCCGGTGGGCCGGCAGGCAATGCAGGACCAGACAGTCGGGATCGGCCAAAGGCATCAGTTTTTCGTTTAACTGAAAAGGCTGAAAAATCTTTTTCCGTCCCGAGGCCTGATCTTCCTGCCCCATGCTGGCCCAGACATCCGTGTTAATAACCTGAGCCCCTTTGACGGCCTCAGCCGGATCTTGGGTCAGTATCAGCCGATCTCCGGCCTTGGCTTTAGCTTGATCCCAAACGGCCGGCTGAGGTTCATATCCCGCCGGGCAGGCCATGACCAGGGTGAAGGGAAATAAGGCGGCGGCTTCCACCCAGGAATGGGCCACATTATTGCCATCTCCCAGCCAGGCGATCTTCAGACCCTGCCAGGAATTCTTTCGCTCCCAAACAGTGAAGAGATCACTCAGGACCTGGGCCGGGTGATAGAGATCACTTAGGGCATTGATGACCGGGATAGTGCTGAAGGCCGAAAGCTCTTCCAGATTTTTTTGATCAAAGGTGCGCACCACCAGGGCATCCAGATAGCGGGACAACACCCGTCCGGTGTCCTTCAAAGGCTCCTGCCGGGACATCTGGGAATCCTGACTGGTGATAAACACCGGATAGCCGCCGGTTTGCACTATGGCCACTTCAAAAGAAACGCGGGTCCGGGTGGACGGTTTTTCAAAGAGGAGGCCCACATTCTTGCCCGCTAAAGGGACATCACGGACGACTCCTTTTTTGTAGGCCTTGGCCCGGGCCCAGAGGTTCTTGATTTCCGGTGCGGAAAGATCACTCAATTTCAAAAAATCTTTTTTCATGCCGGCAGTTCCTTAAAAAGATTTTCCAGGGTATCCAGCAAGGCATCAACGGCCTCTTCGTTAATAATCAACGGGGGGGCAAACCGCAGAATAGTGTCTTGGGTGCAATTGATCAAAAATCCCTTTTCCAGGCAGGCCTCGACCAAGGGCTTACCCGGACGGTCTAAAACCACTCCCAGGAGCAAACCCATTCCCCTGACGTCCGAAACGATTTGCGGAAACTTCTCTTGTAACCGAAGGAGCCCTGTTTTGAAATAGTCCCCCATCCGTCTGACTTCCGGAAGAAAGGCCGGCTCCAAGATGATTGACAGAACCGTCTGGGCCACGGCGGTAACCAGAAAATTTCCTCCAAAAGTGGCGGCGTGTGTTCCCGGCTGGAAGGCCTGGGCCACCTCCTCGGTAGCCAGCAAGGCCCCGATCGGCAGGCCGTTCCCCAGGGCCTTGGCTAAGGTCATAATGTCGGGCTGGGCTGCAAATTGTTCATAGGCAAACAAGGTTCCGGTCCGGCCCAATCCGGTCTGCACTTCATCCAAAATCAAAAGGGCCTGCCGATCTGCACAGCGTTTTTTAACTTCTTTCATAAAGGACCGGTCCGGGACCCGGATCCCGCCTTCTCCTTGGATCGGCTCCATCATGACCGCACAAACCGTTTCATTCCATTGATCATCCAGAGCATTAAGATCATCAAAAGGCACAAAAGAAATTCCCGGCAGAAGCGGTCCGAAACCTTTTTGAAATTTTTCCTGCCCCGTGGCCGAAAGGGAGCCCAAGGTCCGGCCGTGAAAACTGTTGAGCATACAGAGGATGGTCGTCTTCTGATCCCCGTAGCGTTCCAGGGCATAACGCCGGGCCAGTTTGATGGCCCCTTCATTGGCTTCCGTACCGCTGTTGCAGAAAAACACTTTGTCGGCAAAAGAATGGGCGACCAATTGTTCGGCCAGGGCGATCTGGGGTTCTATGTAATATAGATTGGAGGTGTGCAAAATCTTTCCGGCCTGTTCCTTAAGAGATTCCACCACGCGGGGGTGGCTGTGACCCAGGGCCGTCACGGCAATGCCGGCCAGAAAATCCCAGTAAACTTTTCCGGCCTGATCCCAAACCCGGCACCCTTCCCCTCTTTCAAAGGCCACCGCTGTGCGGCCGTAAGTATGCATCAAAACCGCCTGGCCCCGCTCCATTATCTGATCGATCATCTCTTTCTCATCCATTACTTTAAAATCCTGAAGGTTCAACCTTGAATCTTAAACATTGAACATTGAACTTAATTGTTATGTTATTTCCGTCCCTACACCGCTGTCGGTAAAAAGTTCCAAAATAACGGCATTCTCTACTCGGCCGTCGATGATGTGCGCCTTTTCGACTCCTTGAGACAAGGCCTCCAGACAACAATTGACCTTGGGGATCATCCCTCCGCTGATCGTCCCCTCGGCGATCAGAGCCGGGATCTCTTCCCGCTTTAAGGTCGAAATTAATTTTCCGGTCTTGTCCTTGACCCCTTCCACATCGGTCAGCAGGATCAGTTTGGGGGCCTTAAGGGCGGCGGCCACTTTTCCGGCCACCAGATCGGCATTGATATTATAAGTGACCCCCCTCTTCCCCACGCCGATAGGGGCAATGACGGGAATAAAATGTTGATTCTCCAAGGTGGTGATGATTTCCGTATTAACCTCGATCACCTCACCCACCATACCGATATCGATCAGCTCCGGAGGGTCTTCCGGTCCCCGGCTTTTAAAGAGTTTCATTTTCTGGGCGATCAGCAGCTGGCCGTCCTTGCCGCTCAACCCGATAGCCTTCCCGCCCTGCTGATTGATCAGATGGACGATTTCTTTATTGACCTTTCCGCCCAGGACCATCTCGACCACGTCCATGGTTTGACTGTCCGTGACGCGAACGCCCTGGACAAAACGGGAAGTGATCTGCATCTGGTCGAGCACCTTTTTGATCTGAGGCCCACCGCCGTGAACGACCACCGGGTTCAGCCCGATATACTTCATCAAGACGATGCCCTGGGCAAAACTCTTTTTCAGGTCCTCATCGACCATGGCATGACCGCCGTATTTAATGACCATGGTTTGATGATAAAAACGGCGAATGTACGGTAAGGCCTCCATCAAAATTGAAGCCTTCTCCAGATACAACTTTTGATTTTTATCTTTACTCATACCCACGCCTTATTCAAGAGTCACAGGATTGAAACGAACAAACCTAATCACCACACCTTGAGCCTTAAACCTTATCCTTTAACCTTGTTTCATAGAATATACCGGCTCAAATCTTCGTTCTCTTCAATGGCCGATAATTTTTCCCGCACCTCTTCCGCAGTGATCACCCGGTCCTTTTCGGTCTGATCCGGGGCCTCGAAAGACAAATCCTCCAGTAACCGCTCCATGATGGTGTGCAGACGACGGGCGCCGATATTTTCCGTCCGCAAGTTTACGTTAAAGGCGATGCGGGCGATCTCCGCCACGGCCTCCGGCAAGAAAGTCAGGGTTATCCCTTCGGTTTTCATCAACTCCACATACTGGGTGATCAAGGCCGCTTGTGGCTCCGTCAGGATGCGGATAAAATCCTCCTGTGTCAATGATTTCAATTCCACGCGGATAGGGAAGCGTCCCTGCAGCTCCGGGATCAAATCCGAAGGCTTGGAATTATGAAAGGCCCCGGAAGCGATAAAAAGGATGTGATCGGTCTTGACCATCCCGTACTTCGTCGTTACGGTCGATCCCTCGACAATAGGCAACAGATCCCGCTGCACCCCTTCTCGGGAGACATCCGGCCCGTGGCTGGAACCGCGTCCGGCGATTTTGTCGATTTCATCGAGAAAAATGATACCGGCCTGTTCCACTTTACGGATGGCCTCTTCGGTTACCTTGTCCATATCGATCAGACGCTGCGATTCCTCCTGCACTAATATTTCGAAGGCCTCGGGCACCTTGACTTTGCGGCGTTTGGTTTTTTTAGGGAAGAGATTGCCGAACATGTCTTTTAAGTTTAAATCCATCTCTTCCATGCCGGCGCTGGAAAAAATTTCGACCATGGGGACGACCCGTTGGGAAACTTCCATATCCACATAGCGGTCTTCCAGCCGTCCTTCACGGAAGAGGGAGCGCAGCTTTTCCCTGGTGGAAAGGGGTTCGGCAGTGGGCTTGCGGACCACCTCCAGAATTTTTTCCTGGCCAACCGGCTCATCGGGCTTGGCCGTCTCGGATTTTGGCGGAAGCAATAAATCCAACAAGCGCTCTTCGGCAATCTCCCGGGCCTTGGACATGACCTTTTGTTTTTCTTCGCCCTTGATCATATTGATGGCCAGTTCGGTCAGGTCCCGGATCATCGATTCCACATCCCGCCCCACGTAGCCGACTTCGGTAAATTTGGTCACCTCCACTTTCAGAAAGGGGGATTGGGCCAGCCGGGCCAGACGCCTGGAAATTTCAGTCTTCCCTACGCCGGTGGGCCCGATCATGATAATATTCTTTGGGGCGATTTCATCGCGGATGTCTTCGGGAACCTGCTGACGGCGCCAGCGGTTGCGCAGGGCAATGGCCACCGTTCGCTTGGCCGCGTTTTGTCCGACAATATATTTATCCAGCTCGGAGACGATTTCTCGGGGTGTTAAATAATTATTGACCAATCTACAATTCCTCCAAAACAATCTGCTCATTGGTATAGATACAAAGAGCGGCGGCGATTTTCATGGCCTCCTTGGCTATCTCCGCCGCATCCAGGGATGAAAAGGTTACCAGGGCCTTGGCCGCCGCCAAAGCCATAGGGCCTCCGGACCCAATGGCCGCCACCTCGTCGTCCGGTTCCATGACATCTCCCGTTCCGGATAAGACCAGGATATGATCCTTATCCGCCGCAATTAATAAGGCCTCCAGCCGCCGGAGGATCTTGTCGGTCCGCCAGTCTTTGGCCATTTCTACGGCCGCCCGGGTGAGATTGCCGTTAAATTGTTCCAGCTTGGACTCTAACTTTTCAAACAAGGTCAGGGCATCGGCTGTTGCTCCGGCAAACCCGGTCAGTATTTGATCATGATACAAACGCCGAATTTTCCTGGCCCGGTGCTTCATGACGGTCTGGCCCATGGTCACTTGTCCGTCACCGGCGACAACCACTTTCCCCTGATGACGCAAGGCCAATATAGTGGTTCCGTGAAACATCCTACCCCCTGGGATGAGCCTTTCGATAGACGTCGATCAAGCGGCTCATGCTGATATGCGTATATTTCTGCGTCGTCGAGAGAGATTGATGCCCCAGCAGTTCCTGCACGACCCGCAGATCAGCCCCGGCATTCAACAGATGGGTGGCAAAGCTGTGCCGTAAGGCATGGGGACTGATACTCGGGGAAAGGTCCTCCCTCAGGACCTTTTTCTTTAAGCGCCGGGCGATCGTCCGGTCGCTAAGCCTTTCACCAAAACGATTCAGAAAAATAGCCTGGCGATCCTTTATTTGAAAATCGGATCCCTTTTCCTCCTGGGTCAAGGCCTGCCGATAGTCCAGTAGAGACCGGATGGCTTTCCGGCCTACCGGTACGATCCTTTCCTTGGCCCCCTTCCCGATGACCCGGATCAAACCCAGGGAAAGATCAAGGGCCTCCCAATCCAGATTAGTCAGCTCACTTAAGCGCAGTCCTGAGGCATAAAAAAGCTCTAAGAAGGCCTGGTCCCGCAAGGCTAGCCAGGATTCGCTGACCGGCTTTTCCAACAAGGACTCCACCTCTTTTTCGGAGAGAAAAGGCGGGATGGTCTTTTCGATCTTGGGAGTGCGGATCTGAATTAAGGGATTTTCCGCGATCCAGCCTTTTCTCTGGGCATAGGTAAAACAGGATCTCAAAGCGGCCATCTTTCTAGCCACCGTACTCTTTTTATTTTTTTTGTGGAGCTGGGCCAAAAATCCCCTTAAGAAAGACGAGGTTAATTGACCGAGATCTTCCACCTGCCGGCTGTCCAGATAGCTCCGGAATTCTTCCAGGTCCTGGCGGTATCCCCGAAGGGAGTTGACGGACAATCTCCTTTCGGCCTCCTGCTGTTTTAAAAAATCTTCAATAATTTGACGAATCGCAGCCATGTCAGGTTATCTCAAAAAAGGTAAATTAACCATAATTCCGCTTAAATGTCCATTAAAAATAAGAGGAAGGGGAAAAGTCAAAATTTGACTTTCCTCTAAACGGGAAATGGCTTGGGGAGGGCTGAGGGGTGATCCGCCGGCAGGTAAAAATCTTCTTTTCTCTCCGCTTCAAACCTAACAAAACATATTTGGAATTTAGGGATCAGGGGGTCTTATTTTTGAAATTGTCCACCATCACTCCGGAGCTTCTTTGCCGGGCCAATAGCAGACTTTACTTCAAAAGCAGGCCTACACCCAAGCCGGAAACCGGCTCAGGTGACCGGGATGCTTCCCTTGCCCCCTTCTGTTAGGGGGATAGGGAAGCAAACTTCAATAACTGAAAGTATTCCTTGCCGGGAAGCCCCGGCCTTGGCCGGGAGCTTCAATGCCCTGCTCCAAATCAACTTAGCTATTCTGGCCGGATTCTCTTCGCAAGAAGACCTGCTCAGTCCCACTCCTTCGGAGCGGTTCCCGGTTTCCCACTGGG
>Ga0233425_10003919_pt1 | contig 25966 bp, 25 predicted proteins | sample Watercolumn_Towu_2_FD_181712 | JGI IMG/M metagenome (GOLD analysis project Ga0233425, IMG submission 181712) | Freshwater microbial communities from Lake Towuti, South Sulawesi, Indonesia - Watercolumn_Towuti2014_140_MG | ecosystem: Environmental > Aquatic > Freshwater > Lake | place... | reverse complement strand
GCAATCCTCGCGAATACGATAAACGCCAAGTCGGCCACTAAGGCCGACCTCCATGAATTACTTGCGGCCTTGGAAAACTACCTACACCTCGCCGTTTGACCGGCAAAAAACCCGCGAAAGTTCAGTATCCCAACGACTCGAATTCCATCATGCTTGCCAGCGAGTCCACCAACCCCTGCCGATGAATTTCCCTGGCAATGAACGGGGCTTCGTTTCTGAGATGATCAAAGGTAATCTGTCGTGTACAGTAGCATTGTACGTAGCGCAAACGTGCCTTAAGACACGTTCCCTCCTCATTGAGGCCCAATTGCCTAATCGTGTGCAATACGTGGCTTGCGTCATCTTGCGATAGCTCGGCCCCCGGCCTGACCAATAGCGACGGGAAATCGAGGACAAACCAACCATCGGTCACTTGGAACGGATCGATTATGTTCTGATCGGTGCCCTTTCGCCCGTTGAGCGTACCGCACACCAATCGATAGTTCGTCCACTCGTATGCCTCAGCCGGAAACGGTGTCTTTGGCCGGAAATGCTCGACGGTATCGTGTCCGGTGTCATACGGTATCCAGTGGCAACTATAGGCGCAAATGCCGCCGTACGCCGTGTGGAGGTCACAGAGGATTCTTGTCCAGTACGCGTGTGACTTCCATTGTCTCGTCGTCGGGTGCGGACACTGGCGCAGGAATCGCTGGCCTGGTATGCGAACTTGGGCATCGAAAATGGTGGGCTCCGGCTGCATGAGCACGCGGATCATCACTTCACTCCGTGTTGCTTCGCAAAGAAACGCCATCGTGGCCAGAACTCGTCATCGGGTGCCAGACAACTCAAGAGGCGGGAGTTGACATCGCAAACATCCTGATCGCTGGGCAAGTCCGACGACTGGAGCAATTTTGCGTCGTCAATCGCGAGTTCTGCATCGCGAGAACGGGGCTGACCGAGACCAAACACTTCCGACATCAGCCACGCGTCTGCGGTTCCTCGTTTGACGAACTTCAACTCTTCAAGAACAACATTCCTCTGGTCGTCAATCTTCAAGTGGTGCAAGTCGTCGCTTCTTTCATCGAAGATCGTCTCGGCCGAAGCCATGACCATCGGGGAGTGCGTTGCCAAGTGGACTTGTACTGAGACGTCCGGTGCCAACTGCTTGACGACTTGCACGATAGCGGGCACGATCACGCGTTGCCACCGCGGGTGCAAGTGGGCTTCAACCTCGTCCACCAGCAAGACCATAGCCGGTTGAGTCGGACGTCGGATCGCAGCAGCATTTCTTACGTGTTCAAACCACGTCCATGCGAGCATATAGGCCAGTGCGGAAACGCGCTTGACCGCGGCCGAGGCAATTATGATCGGAATGCTGCCATAAGGCAGGACCAGTGTGGGAATCTCTTGCGGCCCGCGCAGATGCATGGGGTCACCGATCTCAAGCGATTCCTGGTCCGACGGCGATAAGGTCCGAAGACAATGGGCGAGCGCACCGAACTGCTGGGTGTAACGATCCCCTCCCACTTGCCAGAGCACCCAATCGGATACAAGACCGTTGCAGATACGCTCCGACGGTGTCGGCGCGCCGATACCGTTCCAGACTTCTTCTCGCGAAAGCGCCAAGTGCCGAGTGCGAGTGCTTCCGTCCGCTTGGAACGATGGCGGTCTGGCGGAATCCCAGATCGCAAAGGAACCGTCATGGCGCGCGTAGATGGCAAGGCCGGCCACAACATCCCGATTCCGAGGAACCGTCCAGTCTTGCCGCTCCCAGTCATACTCCACACGAAACGACTCTGCTCTGCCGGTTAGCGTTCCGACCCGCACGGCGAGCCCCGGAAATTTCTTGGGTAGATTTCGCTGTGGATAAGCTTGCTCCGATACCCACGTTCCCGTCAATGCCCACCAGATGCAGTCGAGCAGAAATGTCTTACCGAGACTGTTGTCACCGGTAATGATGTTCAGTCGATCAGCCGGTTCGTAGTTGAGGCGTACGGCCGGCCCGACTCCGCGCAATTCCAGGGACCGCAGAGCAGAGCCAGACGGTGGCGGAGCGCCCGGTGGGTGTCCGATCATCTCCAGCAGTTGTGCCTCGGAGACCGGGACCGTAGACTGCCACGCCTCTGCCAACTCTTGGCAATCATCGAAGAGTTCCTTGTACTCCTCAGGTGATATATTGTATTCCTTTACGAGTCGATCCTTCACTCGTCTTGGTGTTGCCTTGTCCGGCCACTCGTCTTCCCTGAAAAGCCATACGGCCAGATCGAAGGCGGGAATTCTGCGTTTCTTCAGGTGTTCGTCGCGGAGCACCTGGACGTATTCTTCTCGCCACCCCCACCCCTGTTCGCCCTCGTGCAGGAGTGCATCCTTGAATGTGTCCTTGGTTATTCGCTGGAGGGACGTGCTTCCATACCGCGGCTTTAGCCAACGGTTGTCGGGCCGGGACGTGCGGAAGGGATTATAATAGCCCGCATAGGTTGAGGACGGTTGATAGTACTGCTTGAGAATCTGTTCCGCAATGAGCGAGAAGTTCACCTGACGCACGTTGCCAACTGGGATTGCGTTCCTCTTGAACGCCAAGAAGGACATCCCGAAAAACGGATGCACTTTCTCCAGGGCTTGGAGCGACCGCTCAATCTGCGTCACCGAAAAGAACATGGCTCTGCCTACAACTTTCCAAGTTGGTCTGCCATAAAACGGCAGAACTTGTCGCTGAGGTCAATTCCGGTGGCCGGCCGACCGCTACGCACGGCGACCCGGAGCACAGTACCGCTCCCAGCGAACGGGTCGAGCACAGTTCCGCCCACTGGGCAGCCCACGTTCAGGCACCGATCCACTAGCGCGTCGGGAAAGGGTGCGTAATGCACGCCGTTAGTGCCTTTCGCACGAGACGAGATTCTCCAGATATCCTCTTCTCCCTTTAGGGCCTCCCGACAGAAGAAGTACCGGGGCGATTTGCTGAACATGAAGACCATCTCGTACGTGCGCCATGGCCGGTCGTGCGCTGTCGGTTCCGGTATTGCACCCTCACGCTGCCAGATGATCGGACAGCGGAGGGTCCAGCCGCGGGTGATCATTTCGATGGCGACTCGCCACGGAATTCCAATCGTTGTCTTGCGCGAGACGCCAAGGCCGCTAGCATCAACCGCGCGAAGTCCGAAGCGCCGCGCGCCGTTCTTGCGATCCGGCCCCTTTGGCTGGCCCTTGGCTGAGTAGTACGTATCACCCAGGTTAAGGAAGAGCAAGCCATCAGGAGCAAGCACTCTGCGCACTTCGTCCATGATCTCGGCGAGAGACGTGACGTATTCCTCAATCCTCTTCTCTTTGCCGAGCTGCCCAGCAACGCCGTAATCCCGTTGCCAATAATAGGGTGGAGACGTAACGACGCACTGTTGGCTATCAGCGGGGAAGTCCATTAGCACTTGCGCGGCATCACCGCGGCGGACTTGCCAGCGCACGTTGTTCCGCGTATGCCCGCCCCAGGAGTCCTGACCTGCGGAGGGGGCAACTTCTCGGTTGTTGGCAAGACGTTCTTGTGCTAGATTCATCGTCGCGCCATCCTGCCCCGAGTGCTCGACCTCCAAACGTGGTGAATGGCTCCCACTGAAGAACACCGGATAGTCAACTAGCCGCGCAGGAGTCTTCATCGCGGTCCGCGCCGTTCCAGCAGTATACCACTGGTCTGGTGATTTACCAGGGTGGTCGCGCAAGCCGGCCGCGCGCAACTCCAGCCCATCGAGGCTTCCGCTGGCGGATATGCGCATTGACGTTTGGACCGCGCGAGTAGTATACTGGTGTATCCTTGGCGAGGTGCCGCCAGTGATCCGCTGCGCGGGGTGGGGAGAGTCTGGTCTTTGGCAATACGGAGAAGGACGACGGAAGCGAAACGCCCGAGATTGCCCCGCTTGCGCAGCTTCAAGGTCGGCGGGAGAATACGCACCACGTACGTCGAACAGGGGGCGGAGTCTGCGGCGCGGAGCGGCGGCGCAAGGCATTTCGGCGCAAGAGGATACAGAAGTACATGTCACCGTAACTTATGCACCACGTGCAAAGGGTGGTGCGCAATTCCGCGGTGGTGCGTAGGCCGCGGCGGTGAGGTGGCCAATTGTGCAAAACCGCGAGTCTGTTGACCAACTCGCGGCCACCCGTACTCGTCACGCTCCGCCGTGACGATCCCTCACGGCGGAGCGTGAGGAGTACAATTCTACTTCGACTCCACCTTCGCCCAAAACGGGTTTTGCCGGTCGCCGCGCGTGCGGACGTCTTCGAGGATCGTGGCGACGCTGGGATCGAGGAAGCCGCTGTGGAGACGGCGGTTCTTGGCGGTTACGGTGATGGGCTTCTTGAAATCGACCAGCTTGGGCGCCAGCCAGACGGTCACCCGGCCGGTGTTCGAGAGGACGGTGATGGTGTTCTTGTCCGACATCTTACCGCCCACGTTTACGGCCAGCGTCCCCTTCGGCGGCGGCCAGTTGGTCGGATCGACGATCCCCTTGGACGGGAAGTCGCCGCACTCGAGCCACCAAAAGAAGTTGTCGGTCTGCCGCATGGTGACGCAGGCGAACTCGCGGGGGAAGAAGTCGCGGCGGAAGCGGCCCATCCAGTCGAACAACCGCAGGATCTCCTCGTAGAAGTGCTCGTGCCCGCGGCCCAGGTAATCGACCACCGTGACGTTGTAGCCGGCCTTGAAGTAGCGGTCCAGGTCGGTGGCGTTCTTGGTGAGCTTGTTGCCGTCGAGTTCGCCACCGACGAGATAGAACGGCACGTAGCGGGCGTTGTTCTTGTAGAAGGCGACGTAACGGTCGGCCTGGGCGACGATGGGAATCACGCCGGCCCACAGGTCGGGATGCCCCAGGGCGATGTCCCAGGCCGCGTCGCCGCCCATCGAGTGGCCGGAGAGGAACACGCGGTCGGTGTCGATGGCGAACCGCTGGCAGGCGGCGCGGAGCGAGTTGAGCACGGCCGCGTGTTCGCGGGTCGAGTAGTTGTAGTCCTGCTGGTGCGGCTTGGCCCAGTCGGGCGCGATGACGATGTAGCCGTTGCGCGAGCCTTGGCCGGCCCGCCAGCCGCCAGCGGTCACGCCGCCGGCCCACCAGTCGATCTGCTGTTCGGCGGTCGTGCCCGCGCCGCGGAGCGTGACCACGGCCGGGTAGCGGCGGTAGGGGCTATATTCGGGCGGCAACTGCACCAGGCAGCGAATCGGCGCCTCGTTGGCCGCGGCCAGCACGTCGAGCTTGAAGGAGCCGGGCTTCTGCACGGGATCGTCGGGCGGGGGCGGATCGATGGGCGGCTTCATGTTGGCCAGCAGCCCGGCCACCAAGGGCGGCGCGGCCCCTTCTTCCTTCAACAGGTACTTGAGCACCTGCTCGCGGTCCACGGTAGACGACGCACCCAGGTACTTGCAGATCTGCCCGCGGACCTTGTAGAGCGAAATGGCCACCGGCAGGTTGACCGAGGCGTTGTCGGCCCCCAGCAGCCAGCCGCTGACGGCCAGGGCCACCTTTTCGCCGGGCGTCATGTTCTGGTCGTCGAGGTTCTGGCGGAAGGCGGCTAGCCGGCCGAACGTGTTGAAGTCCAACTCGGTGGCGATCTCCTTGCAGATCGGCTCGAGCTCGTTGCGCACGGCCGTTTCGCCGATCTTGGCCACCAGGGCGTCGAGTTGTTTGAGCGCGTCGGCGCGTCGGGCGTCGAGCGTCTTGTATTCTTCGAGCAACTCGCTGACTTCCTGCAGGACCGCGCCGGCCACGTTCTCGCGGGGGAACGCCTTGAGCTTCTCCTGCACCATGAGGTGCTGACCGGCATCGCGGCGCATTTTCAGTTCGCTCAGCAGCCGCTGGGCCGAGAACTGGCGGACCGACTGGACGATGGGCGCCCAGTCGGCCTGCATGCCCGGCTGTTGCCCGAACTGCTTGAGGATTACGTCGAGGTGCTCGCCGGCCTTTTCGTAGCGTTTCGACTGGATGTAGAACTGGATGATCTTCTTGTGGTGGTCGAGCTTCTTTTCGTCGATCTGCTTGAGCAGGATTTTGTGCAGCGTGTCTTGTGGGATGGCATTGGTGTCCATGCGCATGTCCCACATGAAGTTCGCGCCCTCGACCTTGGTCCAGTTGGGCGTGATCTCGGTGATGCCCTGCACCACGGTGACCGGGCCCTTGGTGGTGTTGAAGGTGAAGGTGCGGCGGCCGAAGTCGTCGAAGGGCTTGATGTCGAGCACCGGGCCGACGCTCTTGACGGTGGCCCCGCCGCGTTGCACCTTCTGCCAGACCTTGAACTTCTCTTCGGCGCCGCCGGGATCCTGGCGGACCTCGCGGACCTGGACCTTGGGGAAGAACGTGCGGCGGAGATTGTCGTCCAGCACAATGATCGTCTGCGGGGCGCCGCCCGGCGGCGGAACCTTCAGGACGTTGGTCAGGCTGGGCAGGGTCGCCTCATTGCCCCGCAGGACGCGGCCATCCTTCAAGATGACCTCGGTGGCCGACACGGCAATCGGGGCGAGCAGGAGACCGAGAATAACGCAAAGCCAAGGCCCGATCGTCCACGGGGCAGCACGGCGGCAGAAATCTGGCATGTCGGGCCTCTTCGGATTTCGTAACGGGTCGCCCTCTGGCTTCATTGTGCCTTACGGGGGGTGGTGGTGCAACTGCCACTCCAACGAAGACTACATCCCTTACACGACCGAGACGGCTGCGGCACACACACTCGTTTGGGGGCTGCTTGACATCGACTGCCGGCGCCTGCAAAATTAGGGAAACTGGGATAACTGTTATGAACCAACGGCCCGTCGCGCGTCGCTTCGTCCTCCTGCTGGTCGCGGGCCTGTTGGTGCTGCCGATTGCCGCCTGGGCGATTGTGGCCGTGTCTTCGCTGGTGGGGGCAATGGGCGATTCCGAAGGAGAGATTCTGCTCCGCCGGCTGGCCTGGGGATGCGGCGCGCTGTGGATCGTGGATCTGGTCAGCCTGGTCGTCGTCCAGGCACTGAATTCACTCGGCGACGATGAGCCGTAGCGTGCGCACTTTAGGACAGCCTGGAAAGGCCGACCTGCGGATGGTAGTCTGGAGTAGTCTGCCGATCCCCAGGTTGTCCGCCGATGCCCATCCGCTTCCGCTGTCCGTCGTGCAATCAGATGCTGGGGATTGCCAGCCGAAAGGCGGGTGGCCAGATCGAATGCCCGACCTGCGGCATGACACAGCGGGTGCCGACCAAGGAGGAGGCTGCGACGCTGACGGCCGGGGATGCGGCGCAGCCGGAGGCCGCGGACTCCTCGGCGGACGCCATGGGCGCCCCTGCAATCGTCGAAGTCCTGCCGACTCCTGGCGTTGCCTCGCGCGCGCCGGCCGCCCGCCATGCGTTCGACGTGGCCTCCGCGGTCGGCAAGCCGGTCCCCTCCGACATGATCCTCTTCCGCCGGAACACGTTCTACGTGCATGGGCTGTTGTTCCTGCTGCTGGCCTTTGCCGGGTTCGGCCTGGGTTACCTCGTGGGCCGCGGCGAGGCCCGTTACGACATCAAGACCGAGGAGGAAGCCGTCGAGCGACAGCAGATCGAACTGACGGTCAAAGTGACCAGCACCGCCGAACAGGGTGACTCCGCCGGCGACGGAGAGGCGGTAGTCATCGCGTTGCCGGACGAGAAGAAACTTGGCCAGCGGTTTGCGGCCCAAGACCTGCGGCCGAACGCGCCGCCGCTTGAGAGCAAGGCGACGCAGCGGCTGATCCGCGGGTGCGGCGGCGACTGCGGCTGGGCGGACGAAGCGGGCGATGTCACCCTGAAATTGCCCGAACGCGGCGCGTACCGTGTGCTGATCGTCTCCACGCGCATCAAGCGTCCGCCAAAGACCGAGATTGATGGCCCCGATGAAACGGAGATGGGCAAGTACTTTATTGCACCGGAACGGCTGATCGGGCCGTTCAAGTACCGTTGGCTCACCCAGAAGGTCGACAGCGGCTCGCGGTCGATCGACTGCAATTTCGGAGAGGATGGGAAGTAACAGGAGGCCCGTGGGGCAGGTTGCCAACCTGCCAGAACATCGGCAGCCTTAGCAACCTGCCCCACTAAGGAGACGCAAATGCATCACGCGCGATTGGTCGGTCTGTGGTTGTTGTTGCTGACGGTCTCGGCCGGAGCCTTCGCGGCCGAGGCGGTTCCGTTTTCGCCGTCGCTGCCCGAGAAGTCGCGTTGCATCGTGGCCATCGACAAGCTGCGGCCCACGCAGTTCTGCGTCGGCTATTGGGAGGTCGAGCAGCGGGGAGCGAATATCGCCAAGAAGAAGCCCGCGAAGCTCAAGGAGTATCTCGAAGGGCATCTGCCGCTGATCGTCATCGGCCCGCAGGACGTGCCGTACCTGGTCGACGGCCACCACCTGTGCGCGGCGCTGCTGAAGTTCAAGGTAGCCGCACAGGTCGAGGCCCAGGTCGAGGCCAACTGGCGGAACCTCGAACCGGCCGAGTTCTGGAAGAAGATGCACGCGCGGGGCTGGGTCTATCCCTACGACGCTGCCGGCGAAGGGCCGCTGGACGTTGCCAAGCTGCCCAAGAAAGTCGCCGACTTGACCGACGATCCCTACCGCTCGCTGGCCTGGGCCGTGCGCGAGCGGGGCGGCTGGCAGAAGGTCGAAACCAGCTTCGCCGAGTTCCGCTGGGCGGAGTTCTTCCGCACGCGCGTGCCCATCGGCAAACGCCCCGGCGACTTCGAGCGGGCCGTCGAAGCTGCGCTCAAGCTCTGCCACACGCCCGAGGCCAAGGACTTGCCGGGGTTTGTGCCGGCGAAGGGGACTGAGCAGCCGGGGACGTGACGGCGCGGCGGGGTTTGAAGTACGGGAGTACGGAGTACGGAGTACGGAGTGCAAAGCCCGCGCCTAGCGCCTTCGTGTTCTGTACTCCGTACTTCGTACTCGCGTCCCGGCTCGCTGCCGCCAAAAAACCAGTCGGGGCGGCAGTGCAACTGCCGCCCCAACCGCGTATCGACTGTCGCCCCAACCATCGTGGCAACCTGAATCAATACTCCTGCTTCGTGACCACGCCTGGCTGCGGCACGGGGTACTTGCCCTTGGCGTCGGGCATGACGGGCGCGGGGCCGTCCATGGTCATCTTGTCGAGGTCCGGGGCGAACTCGTGCGGGCTGTTGAGGATCTGCTCGTAGGTCACGATCCGGCCCGTGTGCGCGGCCATGCGCCCGAGCGAGGTCACGAGGCTGGCCTCGACGCCGCGCTTCGCCTCGTTGTAGGGCTTGTTGTTGCGGATGGCGTCGACCAGGTCGTTCCATTCGTTCTGGTAGGGGTTCCCTTCGCCGCCGTCCTGGGACTGCCAGGTCATGTTCTTCCTGTCCGAGCCGAGGCCTTTGAACGTGCGCGACGGCCCGCCGCAGTCGCCGCCACTGGAGATCACGGCCGTGCCCTTCGTGCCGTGCGCGAAGCTGTGGTAGATGTCGCTGCAACCGGAGATGCAGCGGCCGTCCATGAGGAACTTCGTTTCGTCGGCGAACGTGTATTCCACCGAGTAGGTGTCGAAATTCTGATCGACGTTGTCGCCGCGGTAGTGTCGGCCGCCGAGGGCCTGGGCTTGCACTGGCCAAGCGTTCTTCATCCAGCAGCAGTGGTCGATGATGTGGATGTAGAAGTCACTGTAGCAACCGCCGCTGGCCCACAGGAAGCTGTGGAACCGCTGGATCTGGAAGGCCACCTCCGGCATGTTGCCGGGCTTCGGTCCGGTCTGGCTCGAGCCCAGCGGGCCGTGCATGCGGTAGCCCCGCATGAGCACGATGTCGCCAATCTCGCCGTCCTGGATCTTCTGCGCCAGTTGCTGCATGTGGCGGCTGTGGCGGGACATCAGGCCCACGCCCACCTTGAGGTTCTTCTTCACCGACTCCTCGGCCTGGGCGAGCATCTTCCGCGAGGTCGGGCCGTCGACCGTGACCGGCTTCTCCATGAAGACGTTCAAGCCCTTCTGGATAGCGTAGCCGAAGTCGACCCAGCGGAACGCGGGCGGAGTGCCGAAGATGGCGACGTCGCCCGGCTTCAGGCAGTCCATCGCCTTCTGATAGGCGTCGAAGCCCACGAACTGGCGTTCCTGCGGCACGTCGACCTTCTCGTTGAACTGCCGCTTGAGGTTGCCGTAGCTGCCGTCGACGCGGTTCTTGAACACGTCGGCCATGGCCACCAGCTTCACGGGGCCTTGCTTGACCGACAGGGCGTCGGCCGCCGCGCCCGTGCCGCGCCCGCCGCAGCCGATCAGGGCGATCTGGATCGTGTTGTTTTCGGCGGCGTGGACGCTCGGCACGGCCATCGTGGCCAGGGCCGAAACAGCGGCCACTTTGCCGGTGGTCTTCAGGAACTCGCGCCGCGAGGCGGCATTCTTCTTCATCGAATTCATCGCAGGTCTACTCCTTAAGGGACTTGACTCGGAGTTCAGGAACGGCACTTGCACGCGTAGGCCACGTCGGCCAAAACACCACGGAGACACGGAGATCACGGAGGGTAATTTACGGTCCTCTTTCACTGCTCCGTGTTCTCCGCGCCTCCGTGGTGTGCTTCGAGTGGTTATCGAACAACGGTGACGGCACACGGCGTGCGCCACCCACTTTCTTAGTACTCACGCTTGGTAATAATCCCCGGCTGTGGCGTGGGATACCTGCCGTCGGCGGCGGCTAGCAGCGGCGCGGGGCCGTCCTTGGTCAGCTTGTCGACGTCGGGGGCGAACTCGTGGTCGCAGTTGAGGATTTGCTCGTAGGTGATGATCTGTCCGGTGTGCGCGGCCATGCGGCCCATCGAGGTGACGAGGCTCGCCTCGGCGCCGCGCTTGGCTTCGTTGTAGGGCTTGTTCTGGCGGATGGCCTCCATCAGGTCGTCCCATTCGAGTTGGTAGGGGCTCTTCTCGGGCTGCGGATAGGCCCAGATCAGGTTCTCCTTCTCCAAGAGCTGCCCCTTGAACGTCCGCACCTTGCCCGGGGCGTGGCCGGCCGTCGAGATCACCGCCGAGCCCTTGCTGCCCATCGCGTAGCTGGCGAACTCGTTGTGGCAGTTGGGCATGTTGCGGCCGTAGTAGAAGAGCTTGCTGCCGTCGGGATAGGTGTATTCGACCGAGTAGGTGTCGAAGTTCTGGTCGAGCGACTTGCCGCGGTAGAGCCGGCCGCCGAGGGCCTGGGCCTTGACCGGCCAAGCGTCCTTCATCCACGAGCATTCGTCGATCTGGTGGATGTAGTAGTCGCTGTAGACGCCGCCGCTGGCCCACATGAAGGCGTGGAAGCGTTGAATCTGATACATCACTTCGCTGAGATTCTCGGGCTTGGGACCGGCGGTGCCGCCGCCCGAGCCCATGCGATACGCCCGCATGGCCACGACGTCGCCGATCTCGCCCGCCTTGATGCGGTCGTGCAACTCCTGGCGTCCGCGGCAGTGGCGGACCATCAGGCCCACGCCCACCTTGAGGTTCTTCTCGACCGACCGCTCGGCCAACGCCAGCAGCTTGCGCGTGGTCGGGCCGTCGACGGTGATCGGTTTCTCCATGAAGACGTTGATCCCCTTCTCAATGGCGTAGGTGAAGTGGACCCAGCGGAAGGCCGGCGGGGTGGCAAAGATGGCCACGTCGCCCGCCTTCAAGCAGTCCATCGCCTTCTTGTAGCCGTCGAAGTCGAGGAACTTGCGGTCCTCGGGCACGTCCACCTTGTCGGCGAAGTCCTTCTTCAAGCGGCCGTAGCTGCCGTTGAGCTTGGTGTCGAAGACGTCGGCCATGGCGACCAGCTTGACCGGCCCGGCCTTCGTCGACAGGGCGTTGGCAGCCGCGCCGGTGCCCCGCCCGCCGCAACCGATCAACACGACGCGGATCGTGTTGTCCTCGGCGGCATGGACGTGCGGCACGGCCATCGTGGCCAAAGCCGAGACGGCGGCGACACGGCCCGTGTTCTTGAGAAACTCGCGACGCGTCGCCGGCTTCTTGGTAGTCTCGCTCAAAGGGAAGCTCCTTACGGTAGGTTCGGGTGGGATGACAGGTTGGCTGGATCGAGCGCGACGGCCGGCATCCGAGGCCGTCGAGCGGTATCCAGTATACCAACAGCCTTGCAGGGTAAATAGAGTTTGCTTGCGCCGTTTCGTTGGCGAGCCAGTCCCTCTTCCGCCTTCCCCCGTCGTCACAATCCCGCTATAATCCCCCCACAGTGCCAATCACTGGGCATCCAGCAACAAGGAGACCCTAACCACGGACGGAATTCGCGTCGGCATAGGTCACGATACGCACCGGCTCCGCCCCGGCGGGCCGTTGAGACTGGGTGGGCTCGATATTCCCCACGACAGGGAGTCGATCGGTCACAGCGACGGCGACGTGCTGTTGCACGCGGTCGTCGACGCCCTGCTCGGCGCGGCCGCCTTGGGCGACGTGGGCCAGATGTTCCCCGACACCGACCCGGTCAACCGCGGCCGCGACTCCGCCGAGATGCTCGCTGCGGCGCGCGACGCCATCGCGTCGGTCGGCCTGCAAATCGGCAACCTCGACTGCATCGTCTTCGCCCAGCGGCCGAAGATGCTGCCGCACCGCCAGGCCATCCGCCAGCGGATCGCCGACATCCTGCAGATCGTGCCCGAACGCATCAGCCTCAAAGGCAAGACCGGCGAGCACGTCGGGCCCATCGGGCTGGAAGAGGTCATTGAGGCGCAGTGCGTCGTGCTGCTGGAACCAAGCGGATGAGAGAGAAAGGGACTCGGGGCTGGGGACTGGGGATTCGAGTTTTCCGCCTACTGCCCACTGCCCACTGCCCACTGACAACTGCCAACCGACAACTTCAACCCACTACCCACTCACCACTACCCACTGCTCCCCATGCTCCGCGTCTACAACACCCTCACGAAAGCCAAGGAGCCCTTCGAGCCGGTCCAGCCTGGCAAGGTGGGCATTTACCTCTGCGGGCCGACCGTCTACAAGCCAAGCCACATCGGCCACATGGTCGGGCCGGTGATCTTCGACACGATCAAGCGTTACCTCGTCTACTCAGGCTTCCAAGTCACGCTGGTGGTGAATGTGACCGACGTCGACGACAAGCTGATCGCCGAGTCGAACCGCCGCGGGATGTCGATGGCCGACCTGGCCGCCGAGATGACGGCCGACTACATGCGGAACATCGAGGCGTTGGGCGTCGACGGCATCGACTACTTCCCGCGCTGCACGGAGACCATCGACGAGATCATCCGGTTCACCGAGACGCTGGTGAAGAAGGGTTTTGGCTACGTCTCCGACGGCGACGTCTATTTCGAGGTCGGCAAGTGCCCGGACTACGGCAAGCTCAGCCACCGCTCGCTCGACTCGATGCTTGGCGAAGGGGGCGGCATGGCCGAACGGAAACGTTCCGGCGCCGACTTCGCCCTGTGGAAGTCGGCCAAGCCGGGCGAGCCCTCGTGGAAGAGCCCGTGGGGACCGGGCCGGCCGGGTTGGCACATCGAGTGCTCGGCCATGAGCCGCGGCATTTTGGGCGAGACGTTCGATATCCACGGCGGCGGCCTGGACCTTGTCTTCCCGCACCACGAAAACGAAATCGCCCAAAGCGAATGCTGCCACGGCAAGCCGATGGCCAAGTATTGGCTGCACAACGGCCTGATGCAGGCCTCCGACGAGGTGGGCAAGGTCGGCGGACGCAGCACGCGCCCGACCGAAGGCGACCTGGCCGCCCAGGAGGCCGGAAAAATCAGCAAGTCGAAAGGCTCCAGCCCGTTCAGCGAACTACTCAGACTCTTCGCGGCTGAGACGATCCGCTTCTTCCTCCTCTCGACGCAGTACCGCCGGCCGATCGATTTCGGCGAGCAACGGATCCGCGAGGTCGAGACGGGCATGGACACCTTCTACCGCTTCTTCAAGCGGTTCCAGAGGGTCAGCGGCGGCAGCTTCTACGATCTGGAATACGCGACGACGCGGCCCGACGGCGATTTCAATCCCGGCGACGATCCGCTGCTGAAGGTCGTGGCCGAGCATCGCAACCGCTTCCTCGAAGCGATGGACGACGATTTCAACACGGGCGGCGGCATCGGCTCGCTGTTCGACCTGGTCCGCGCGCTCAACAAGTTCGTCGAAGACGAGAAGCTCGAAGACAAAGCCAAGCAGACGCCGGCCGAGCTGGCCGCGCTCAAGCAGGGCGCCACCACGCTCCGCGAACTGGCCGCCACGCTGGGCCTCTTCCGCAAGCCGCCGCAAGAGAATGCCTCGGCCGACGATTCGCTGCTGGATAAGGTGATGCGGCTGGTGATCGACCTGCGGGCCGAAGCCCGCAAGAAGAAGGACTTCGCCACCGCCGACCGCATCCGCAACGGCCTGGCCGAGATGGGCATCCGGCTCGAAGACCATCCCAGTGGGACGGATTGGGTAAGGGGATAGTTGGCAGTTGGCAGTGGGCAGTGGGCAGAAATGGGACACATGGGACTTATGGGACGTACGGGAGGTATCTTACTGCCAACTGCCCACTGCCTACTGCCCACTGCCAACTGACAACTCCTATGTCTACCGACTCCACTCCACTCCGCATCCTCGGCATCGATCCGGGCCTGAACACGACGGGCTACGGCGTGCTGGAGGTCAGCGTCGGGCCGCCACGGCTGTGCGAGGCGGGCGTGGTAAGGGGAAGATCTCGCGGCTCACTTACGGATCGCCTGCTGGAAATCCACGAGGGCGTGGCCGAGGTGCTCGCCGCCTTCCAGCCGGCCAGCATGGCCATCGAGGAACTCTATTCGCACTACGCGCGGCCGCGCACGGCGATCCTCATGGGCCACGCCCGCGGGGTCATCTGCCTAGCTGCGGCCGAGGCTGGCGTCCGCGTCGTCCACTACGCCGCCACGCGGATCAAGAAAATGCTCACCGGCAGCGGCCGGGCGTCGAAATCGCAAGTGCAGCGGGCGATCCAACGCGAGCTCGCCCTGCCCCAACTGCCCGAGCCCCCCGACGTGGCCGATGCCCTAGCGGTCGCACTCTGTCACTACTATCTTAAGGACAAGCCGGCGGAGTTGCGGACGTGAGGAGACAGGAGACAGGAGACAGGAGACGGGAGACAGAAGGCAGAAGTACGGAGTACGGAGTACGGAGTACGGCGAAAAGCTGGTGTCCAATCATATATCATAAATCATCAATCTGAAATCTCCCCAATCCCAAATCCCCCAATCCCTAAATCCCCAAATCCCCACCGTGATCACCAAAATCACCGGCCAACTGGCCGCCCTCAGCGACGACGCCTTGACGCTCCGCATCGGGGCCTTCGAGTACGAGATTCTGATCCCCGAGTTCACCCGGCGGCGGTTGCAGCAGGAGTTGAACAACGAGGTCAGCCTGCACACGATCGAATACATGGAAGGCAACCCCATGCAGGGCCGCATGACCCCGCGGCTGATCGGCTTCCTGACCGAGGTCGAGCGGGAGTTCTTCGAGTTGTTCTGCTCGGTCGACGGCGTGGGCGTGAAGAAGGCCCTCCGGGCGATGGTCCGGCCGGTCAAAGAAGTGGCCACCGCCATCGAAGAACAGGATACCAAGAGCCTTTCCGCCTTGCCGGGCATCGGGCCGGCGATGTCGGAACGCATCGTGGCCAAGCTCCGCCGCAAGGTGCCAAAATTCGCCCTGATGGTCGCGCGCGAGGAGAGGTACGAGGCCGAGGTCGAGCCTGACGTGGTCTCGGCCACCTACGAAATCCTCCGCGGCCTGGGCCACTCCGAGAGCGACGCCCGCCGGCTGCTGGACGACGCCTTGTCGTCGAAGAAGAAGTTCAAGGACGTGCAGGGGCTGATCGAAGCGATTTATCAGCAGAGTCACCAATAGTTGGCAGTTGTCAGTTGGCAGTTGTCAGTAGGGGTGAGACAGGAGTCAGGAGATAGGAGGGGGAACCGCAGATGAACGCGGATGAACGCAGATGATTGACCGGGCGCGAATCTGCGTTCATCCGCGTTCATCCGCGGTTCCCTTCCGCTATTAGGCCCCTTTTTCCACGAACGCTTGCCCCTCCATCTGAAATCTGCAATCATAAATCATCAATCTGAAATCCCATGTCCACCGCTACCAGCCAAGTTCCGACGCTCGACGACGCCCCGACCGTCGCCCGCGCGGCGGCGTGCGAGAAGTGCGGGGCACCGGTCGAGGCATTGGACCGTTTCTGTCCGGGCTGTGGGGCCGAACAGGCGGTTGCCGTCGCGGTCGAAGTCGGGCCGCCAAAGTATTTCCGCTGCAAGAACTGCGGGGCGGAGGTGGCCGTCGATCCGAACCAGCGGAGCTACATCTGCCCGTTCTGCGACTCGACCTACGTGATGGAGTTCACGCCCGAGCAGACCGGCCGGCAGGCCCCGGAGTTTGTGATCGGGTTCGCCGTAACACCGCAACAGGCCCAAGAGAAGTACCGGCAGTGGCTGGCCAACAACTCTTGGTTCCGTCCCGGCGACCTGAAGACGGCCCAGGTGGCCGACAAGCTCAAGGGCGTGTATCTGCCGTTCTGGTCGTTCTCGATGCTGGCCGAGAGCCGCTGGTCGGCCGACGTGGGCGAGCACTGGCAGCGGACCGAAACCTACACCACGACCGAGAACGGCAAGACTGTTACCAAGACCCGCACGGTCACCGAGACCGAATGGTGGGGCCTCAGCGGCGGGCATCACGACTACTACAGCGGCTACTTGGTCTCCGGCAGCCGCGGCCTGCCGCAGAAACAGGCCGAGCGGATCAAGCCGTTCCACCTGCCGGCCTTGAAGCGTTACGCCCCGAGCTACCTGGCGGGCTGGCTGTGCGAGGAATACTCGGTCGCGCGCGACGACGCCCTCCGCGTCTGCCAGGAGGAGTTCTACCGCCGCGAGCAGGAGCGTTGCGCCGCTCATCTCCCCGGCGACACGCACCGCAACCTCCGCGTGCAGACCAACTTCAGCCAAGTCAACTCCGACCTGATCCTCGCCCCCATCTACCTGCTGAGCTACCGCTACCGCGACAAGCTCTACCGCTTCCTCCTCAACGGCCAGACCGGCAAGGCCGCCGGCGAGAAACCCCTTTCCGCCTGGCGGATCGCCCTGGCCGTCGCCGCCGGCGTGGCGATCGCGGCGGCGCTGGTGTTCCTCTTCGGGCGGTTGTAATCTACTGACAACTGGCAACTGGCAACTGACAACTTTCTTCTACATGCCGTGTCGCACGCTTCTCTCCAATTTCCGCCCGGCCGCATCGCCGGCATCGATTTCGGCACAGTGCGGATCGGCATCGCGCTGAGCGATCCGGAGCGGACGATCGCCAGCCCGGTCGAGAGCTACACGCGGCGCGGGCCGACGGAAGACGCCCGGCGGATGCAGCGGCTGGTGGCCGAGGAGCGGGTGGTGCTGTTCGTGGTCGGCCTGCCCGTGCATCTCGACGGCCGCGAAAGCCAGAAGTCGATCGAAGCCCGCGAATTCGGCCGCTGGCTTTCGGAAACCACTGGCGTGCCCGTCGAGTTCTTCGACGAGCGTTTTTCCAGCGTCGAGGCCGAGCACCTGCTGCAAGGCGCCGAGTTGACTAAGAAACGCCGCAAGAAACGCATCGACATGCTGGCCGCGCAGATCATGCTCTCGGCCTACCTCGAATCGCACACCAAGGGGCAGCAGCCGCCCGGGGCGCTGGACGACCGATGAAGCTCGTCGTCGGCTGCGGATACCTGGGGCTGCGCGTCGCCCGGCGGTGGCTGGCCGAGGGGCACACGGTGGCGGCCGTCACCCGCGATCCGCAGCGGGCCAAAGAACTCCGCCACGAGGGGCTGCAAGCGATTGTGGCGGACGTGACGCGACCCGAAACACTTGTCGGTAGGTTCCGCCTGCCGGGCGGAACTCTTGAAGCCCCGTCTGGTAGGTTCCGCTTGCCGAGCGGAACTTCGGAAGTCGCCGCAGGCGGCCAGAATCTGCAAGTCCCGCTCGGCAAGCGGGACCTACTGCCGGGCGGAGCTCTTGAAGTCCCGCCCGGCAGGCGGGATCTACTGACCGTCCTCTACGCCGTCGGCTACGACCGCCGCAGCGGGCAGTCGCGGTGGCAGGTGTACGTGGATGGGCTGAAGAACGTGCTCGACGCGCTGGAAACGCCGCCCGAGCGGTTCATCTTCATCAGTTCCACCGGCGTCTACGGCGAAGATGCCGGCGGCTGGGTGGACGAAGATTCGCCCTGCAATCCGACCCGCGAGTCGGGCCGCGCGCTGTTGGCCGCCGAGGAGGTCTTGCAGGCCCATCCGATCGGCCGCCGGGCGATCATCTTGCGTCTGGCCGGCATCTACGGCCCGGGACGGCTGCGGCACGCCGAGCTTCGCGCTGAGGAAATGAAGGCTGGCAGTGCGTCCCCCTACATCAACCTTATCCACGCCGACGATGCTGTGTCGGTCGTCCTGGCCGCCGAGGCCCGCGCCGTGCCGCCACGGACGTATCTTGTTTCCGACGGTCATCCCGTCAAGCGGAGCGAGTTCCTTGCATGTCTGGCCCGGGTTTCTAGCGAACGTAGTTCCTGTTGCGGAAGCCCCTCTGTCGCCTTTCGCTCCGCGAAAGTAGCGCTCGATTCGCGCCACTTTCGCGGAGCGAAAGGCGACAATGCAGCCAGCCTCGGCAAGCGGGTCAACAGCGGGCGTATGATGCGGGAGTTGGGCATCGAGTTGCGGTATCCGACGTATCGGGAGGGACTGGCGGTGAAGGATGAAGTATGAAGGATGAAGGCGGAGCAAGGGCGCGGTAAAGTTCGCCCATGTTGCCCGGTTGCACACCGGTTACGGTTGTATCCGTCCTCCTCCCTTCATCCTTCATCCTTCATCCCTCATCCTTCCCCCCTCTGCCTTCCCCCTTCCGCCTTTGCCACGTGTAACGCCTGTAGCGGATATTCTTTCAATGCGGCCGGGCGGAAGTGCCGATGCTGCTAATACTCGACCCAGGTACTCGGGCAGGCGTCTGCCCGGTCATTCGTCTGCAAGGGGGGAATCTCCATGATCCGTCGGACCATGATCGTGCTGCTTTGCGCAGCCGCCGTATGGGCCTTGTTCGGCATCGGCGTCGGCGACGCCCAGGCCCAGCAAGCCTTCAACCGCCAGTGGGGCCGGACCTACAGCATTCAGGACTGGAACCGTCTGTACCACTACCCGTACGTCTACTATCCGCAGAACTTCTGGGGCGCCGACTATTACCGCAGCGCCGAGGACATGTATTTCCGCTACCCGCCGGAAATGCAAATCCCCGTGTACAACAAGCAGTGGCACAACGAGTACCCGCAGAACCAGCGGTACTACCACGGGCACCACTTCCTGCTGGACATCTTTTAAGCAGTGGTTAGTGGGTAGTGGGTAGTGCGTAGTTGCGGCAGAACTGGTAGAAGACCTCGCTGGCCTGCCGCAGTTGATCGAGCGCGATCCACTCGTCGCTCGTGTGGGCCTGATCGAGAGAGCCCGGCCCGAAGACGACCGCGGGGACGCCCGCGGAAAAGTAAAACGCGGCGTTCGTCGCATAAGGCACGCCGATCCGACGGCAATGACCCAGCACGGCCCGCACGACCGACTCCAGCCGGTCGGCCAGCGGGCCGTTTGCCTTTTCCGGCATGGGCGGGCCTTGCATGTACGGTTCGTCGTGGACGAGCCAAGCTGGGGTGGCAGAAGCAGTTGGGGTGGCAGTTGCACTGCCATCCCTTACGGTTCCCGAAGGGGGCGGCAGTGCAACTGCCGCCTCAACATCTCGCACAACTGCCGCTCCAACGGCCGCGATTAAATGCTGTCTGGCGGCCAGCGGGTCTTCTCCGGGGGCCAGACGACGCTCCATCTCAATCGTGCAGCCGTCCGGCACCGTGTTGACGCTCACGCCGCCGCGGATTGTGCCGACGTTCAAGGTCGCCGGCCCGCACAACGGGTGCGCGGGCATCCGGCCGAGCACGTCGCGGGTGTAGCGTTCGATCGCGGCGATGACGCGGGCCATCTTGTAGATCGCATTCTCGCCGGCCGTCGGCCGGGAACTGTGGGCCGCGCGTCCCAGTGCGTGACATTGCCAGCGGATCACACCCTTGTGGGCCACGACCACCTCGAGCCCGGTCGGCTCGGCCACAATGGCCACGTCGGGGGCTCGCCGGAGCGTGCCCCAACGCCCGGCCAGCGTTGCCGCACCATCAAAGCCATATTCCTCGTTGACCGTGAAGCTCAGTAGGATCGTCGGCAGCGTCCGGGGCCGCTCGGCCGCCAGCCGCGAGACGGCGGCCAGGATCGCGGCCATGCCCCCTTTCACGTCGCATGCGCCCCGGCCATAGAGCCGGCCATCGCGGATCTCGGCCCCAAATGGTTCGACGGTCATGCCGTCCACCGGCACGGTGTCCTGGTGGGCGTCGAGCAGGATCACCGGGCCGTCTGCATTGGCCGCCTCCCCCGGTAGTACGGCCAGCAGGTTCTCCCGACCAGGCAATACCGATTGACGTTCGACGGCCAGTCCGAGCCGCTGCAGGAGTCCTTCCAGATAGTCGGTGAGCCGGCCCTCCAGGTACGGCGGCCCCAAAGCCTCCCGCCCCATCGGGTTGACGCTAGGGGTTTTCACTAGCTCCGCCAAGAGGTCGACCGGATCGAGGATCATGGTGGTCTTGCTCTCTGTTCAACACTCAGCCGGCGTGTGCCACGGCCGTCCCGGCCGTGAATGAGCCCTCGGCAATCGCCTCCTGCACCGCCGACACGGCCGCGGCACACGCTAGGTTATCCGATCGGCCCACGAATTGACCATCCCCCCGGGGGCCTATAGAATGAGGCGACTCGCGATGTCCGCGGCGTGGCGACGGAGTAGCCGATCATGCATATCCCCCCGGCAGTGCTGCCGATCTTCCTGTTTCTCGCGTGCGTGGTGGGATTGGCGGTCGTGTTGTACCTGATCGCCGCGGTGTTCAATCCGCTGCGGTCGGGCCGGGTGAAGCAGATGCCTTATGAGAGCGGGATGGACCCCGTTCACGACACGCGGCGGCGGTTCGACGTCCGCTTCCATCTGATGGCGATCGCCTTCCTGGTGTTCGACGTCGAGTTACTGTTCCTGTATCCGTGGGCGGTGGCCACGCGGCCGGCGCCGACGGAATCGGCCACCGCGCAAGCGCCGCAGACCGTCGAGACCGTGCAGTCCGCGGCGTCGGGCATTGACGCGGCCGTCGAACGCGGCGCGGTCGAGAGCCGCGATCTGGTATTCGGCGGGGCGATGGTCTTCATCGGGCTGTTGGCCGTGGGATTCGTTTACGACTGGCGCAAGGGGATATTCCGTTGGCGATAGTCGAACTGCCCGACAGCGTGGCGATCACCCGGCTCGACGAGTTGGTAAGCTGGTGCCGCAAGAACAGCCTGTGGCCGATGCCCTTTGCCACGGCCTGCTGCGGTATCGAGTTGATGGCCACGGGGGCCAGCCACCACGACGTGGCCCGCTTCGGGGCCGAGGTTTTCCGCTTCAGCCCGCGGCAGTGCGACCTGATGATCGTGGCCGGCCGGGTGGTGATGAAGATGCTGCCCGTGTTGCAGCGGATCTGGATGCAGATGCTCGATCCGAAGTGGTGCATTTCAATGGGGGCCTGCGCCTCGACCGGTGGCGTGTTCGACACCTACGCGGTGGTGCAGGGGATCGACCGCTTTATCCCGGTGGACATCTACACGCCCGGCTGCCCGCCGCGGCCCGAGCAGTTGATCCAATCGATCGTCGATTTGCAGGAGAAGATTCAGCGTGAGGGAACGGTCCGCGGCCGGGAGTTCGCCGCGGCGACGCGACAGGTGCCCAAGAGGGCGTTACAGGAATGACCGATTCAACAACCATCGCCGCCCTGACATCCGCCTTCGGGCCGCTCGAAGCGAGCGAGTTCCGCGGGCAGGCGCGCGTGGTCGTGCCGCGCGAAGTGATGTTCGACGCCTTGAAGCTGCTCAAAGAGCAGCGCGGCTTCGACCTGCTGGTCGATGTGACCTGCGTCGACTATCTTGACTACCGCGACGCCAAGGATCGCTTCGGTCTGGTCTATTTGCTGGCGAACACGCAGACGAACGAACGGTTCACGATCCGTGTCTTCGTCAACGATCCCGAGCCGGCGGTTCCCTCGGTCGTCGGCCTATGGGAAGGGGCTAACTGGCTGGAACGCGAGGTTTGGGATCTGTTCGGCATCCGCTTCACGGGGCATCCCGACCTGCGGCGGATCGTCCTGCCCGAGGAGTTCGCGGCCCATCCGCTCCGCAAGGACTATCCCTTGCAGGGGCGCGGCGAGCGGCACAATTTCCCCGTCATTTCGCGGGCGGAGGGATGAGATGCCACTGACTCCCGCCCATGCCGACGAACTGGCCCACGACGAGCCGCAGCCGTATCTGTGGACCATGAACTTCGGCCCGCAGCACCCGGCCACACACACCACGCTGCGGCTGGTGCTGAAGATCGAAGGCGAGCGGGTGATCGACGCCATCCCCGACATTGGTTACCTGCACTCCGGTTTCGAGAAACTCGGCGAGCATCTCGACTACAACCAGTACGTCACCGTGACCGACCGTATGAACTACGTCTCGCCGATGTCCAACAACGTGGGCTGGCACCTGGCGGTCGAGCGGCTGATGGGTATCGAGGTGCCGCCGCGTTGCCAGTACCTCCGCGTGATCGTGGCCGAACTGGCGCGGATCAGCGACCACCTGCTGTGTCTCGGCGCGATGGGGCTCGACACCGGGGCGTTCACGCATTTCATCTACGCCTTCAACCCGCGGGAGACGATCAACGACATCTTCGAGGCCCTCTGCGGCGCCCGTTTCACGAACAGCTACACGCGCGTGGGCGGGCTGATGTACGATGCCACGCCCAAGGCCGTCCAGATGATCCGCGATTTTCTCAAGGAGATACCCAAGGCGCTGGACGACATGGAGCGGATGCTCGGCCGCAACCGGATCTTCATCGACCGCACCCGCGGTGTGGGCTTGCTGACGAAGGACGAGGCGATCAACCGCAGTTGCAGCGGGCCGGTGGCACGGGCCAGCGGAGTGACCCGCGACCTTCGCAGGGACGAGCCGTATCTCTGCTACCCGGATTTCGACTTCCGCGTGTGCTGCGCCCGCGAGGGGGATTGTCTGGCGCGGTATCGCGTCCGCATGGGCGAGATGCGCGAAAGCATCAAGATCGTAGCGCAGGCGGTCGAGAACTTGCCCAGCGGACCGGTGAATGTCGGCGCCGGTCGTCGGGCGATCTTGCCGGAGAAGGGCGCGGTTTTCTCGACGATCGAAGGGTTGATTTCGCACTTCGAGGTGGTGATGACCAACCGCGGTTTCGCGGTGCCGTGCGAGGAAGTCTACGTGGCGACCGAGGCGCCGAACGGGGAGTTGGGCTTCTACATCGTCGGCGACGGCACGCAGCGGGCCTATCGCGCCCGCTGCCGGCCGCCGTCGTTCATCCATTTCGCCGTCTTTCCGCACCTTATCCGCGGCCATACCTTGAGCGACGTAGTGGCAGTGCTGGGAAGTTTGAACGTCATTGCGGCGGAGTTGGACCGGTAGCATATCATGTCAACGACGCAACGCATCCTGACCGAAGACCTCCGCGCGGCGATCCGCGAGTACTTCGCGCATTATCCCACGCGGCAGGCGGTCGTGCTGCCGGCGCTGCACGCGGTCAACGAGCAGTTGGGTTACGTACCCGAGCAAGCGGTAGTTGAGATCGCCGAGTTGCTGGATCTCGCTCCGGCGCAGGTGCAGGACACGCTGTCGTTCTACGGCTTCTTCCGGCAAGACAAGCCGCAAGGGCGGACGCGCGTTTGGGTGTGCCGGTCGTTGAGTTGCGCCGCGCGGGGCGGCGAGGAGTTGCTCGATTGCCTGTGCCGGAAACTGGGCATCCGCCCCGGCCAAACCACGCCCGACGGCCGCGTGAGCGTCGAGTTCGCCGAGTGCCTCGGCGTCTGCGAAGGTGCGCCAGCGATGCTGGCGAACGACGCAGTCCACACCGACTTGACGCAGGAGAAGATCGACGCCTTCGTGCAGTCACTCGCACACAATCCCTAATCCCTAATCCCTAATTTCCAACCCCGAGTTCCGTGTCCTCCTACGAACCCGTACTTCTGGCGAACATCCACAAGCCCGACAGCCACAAGTTGGCCGTCTACGAGGCGCGCGGCGGATACCGCGCGCTGCGGCGGGTGTTGAAGGACATGTCACCCAAGCAGGTTGTGGACCTGGTCCGCGCCAGCAATCTCCGCGGCCGTGGCGGGGCGGGCTTTCCGACCGGGCTGAAGTGGTCGTTCCTGCCAGAAGACCATCCCGGGCCGGTCTACTTCTGTGTGAACGCCGACGAAAGCGAGCCGGGCACGTTCGTCAACCGCGTGCAGATGGAACTCGACCCACACCAGGTGCTCGAAGGGATCATCATCAGTTGCTACGCCACGCGCGCTTCGACCGCCTACATCTATCTCCGCTACGAGTATCCGTTTGCGAGGCAACGGATGCAGGCCGCCATCGACGAAGCCCGCGCGGCCGGCTACCTGGGCAAGAACGTACTCGGCAGCCCGTTCTCGCTGGAGGTCTACTTGCACCGCGGCGCGGCGGCCTACGTCTGCGGCGAGGAGACCGGGCTGATCGAGAGCCTCGAAGGGAAGCGGGCGTGGCCGCGGATCAAGCCGCCGTTCCCGGCCGTCGAGGGACTCTTCCGCAAGCCGACCGTAGTGAACAACATCGAGACGGTGGCCTGCGTGGTGCATATCGTCGCCCGCGGCGTCGAGTGGTTCAAGTCGCTGGGCACGCCGTCCAATCCCAAAGACCCGCGCGACCCCGGCAGCTACGGGCCGAAACTCTACGGACTGAGCGGGCACGTCAACGCCCCGGGCTGCTACGAGGCCCCGCTGGGTATCACCGCGCGGGAGTTGGTCGAACGGCATGGCCGCGGTGTGTGGAAGGGCCGCCGGCTGAAGGCAATGATCCCCGGTGGCCTAAGCACGGGCGTGATGTCGGCCGATGAGTTGGACACGCCGCTGGATTTCAGCGGCCCGCTGCGGGTCGGCTGCCTGGGCCTGGGGACGGCCTGCGCGGTGGTGCTCGACGAAACCTATCCGATGGTCGACTTCCTGCACAACAGTTGCCGCTTCTTCGCGCACGAGAGTTGCGGCCAATGCACGCCCTGCCGCGAAGGAACGCACTGGGCTCTGCAGATGCTCGAACGCATTCGAGCCGGCCGCGGGCGGTTGGTGGACCTCGATCTGCTGCTGGAGATTGGCGATACGATCGGCATCCTGCCCGGCACCACGATCTGCGGCCTGGCCGACGGCGCGGCCTGGCCCATCAAGACGGCCATCCGCAAGTTCCGCGGAGAGTTCGAGGAGTATATCAAGAGGACGAATCCGACCGGCTACGCTGTGACGGAGCCGGTGATGATGGAGGAGAGAAGTTGTCAGTTGGCAGTTGGCAGTTGGCAGTAGGATGCCCCGGCGATTGTGCCCGGATCGCGGCACACACGAGAACCTTGACATGAACGGCCCATACGCACCTGGGACTCACAACCCCGCCACTCCTTCACCGGTATGGGAGCGGGGAGAGAAGCAGCTCGTCCGCGGGCAGACACATCGAGTAGTGAAAGCGTTTGTTGATGCGGATGGGGATAGCCATTCCGTAGGCGAGGAGTGGGTGTTTCTCATGAGCATGTTTGATCGTATGCATGACGTGCTGACCTTGTGTGTAAAGTCAACGTCGGAAGATGAGTGGCAAATCCCATTAACATGGGATCCCGACGCACAACAGGCGATCATTCAAGCCTTCTCCGACCACGTTACCCCGGTGCAACCGCCGACGCCAACTACCAACTGACCTCTGCCAACTGCCAACTGCCAACTGACCACTGACAACTGACCACTGACAACTGACCACTGACAACTCCGATGCCAACCGTATTAGTCGACGGACGCGAGATCACGGTCCCCGAGCGGCCGCGCCTGAATGGCATCCAGGCCGCGAAGCTCGCCGGGATCGAGATTCCGTATTACTGTTGGCATCCCGGTTTGCCGGTCGTGGGCAGTTGCCGGATGTGTCTGGTCGAGGTGGGCATACGGGACGCGAAGACCGGGC
>Ga0233425_10003918_pt1 | contig 25967 bp, 25 predicted proteins | sample Watercolumn_Towu_2_FD_181712 | JGI IMG/M metagenome (GOLD analysis project Ga0233425, IMG submission 181712) | Freshwater microbial communities from Lake Towuti, South Sulawesi, Indonesia - Watercolumn_Towuti2014_140_MG | ecosystem: Environmental > Aquatic > Freshwater > Lake | place... | reverse complement strand
GAGGCTCGCGAACGCGCGTGGATGCGGCTCGCGCTCCGGCAGCGCCGCTTCGCTCAGCGCGCAGGCCGAGGCGAGCGCCGCCAGCCGCGCCGGATCGTCGAGCAACGGCGCCGCGTCGGCCGCCACCAGCTCGCAGGTGTAGTTGCCGAGATGCTCGCTCAGGCGCGCCTTCCACGTGGCGCGCACGCGGTTGCCCGGCTCGAACAGGCCGCGCGAGTGCCGCCCACCCCCGCCGCGCACCAGGCCCGCGTGGCGCCCGTGGCCGTGCGTCAACAGCGACAGCACCAGCGCGCTTTCCCCGTGCCGCCGTGCCGCGAGAACGATGCCCTCGTCGGTCCAGTCCATCGCTAGCGCGCGCCTACGCCTTCCATTCCAGGCCCCATGCCTCGAACAGTTCGCGCGATTCCGGCCAGTCCGTGCGCGTCTTGACGCGCAGCGCGAGGTGCACGTCGCGCCCGAGGATTTCCTTGAGCTCCTTGCGCGCGGCCTCGCCGATCGCCCGGATCATCGCCCCGCCCTTGCCCAGCACGATCGCGCGCTGGCTGTCGCGCTCGACGTAGATCGCCGCAGCCACGCGCACGCTGCCGTTCTTGAACTCCTGCCACGATTCGGTCTCGACGGCCACGGCGTGCGGCAGCTCCTGGTAAAGCCGCGCGAACAGCTGCTCGCGCACGATCTCGGCCGCGAGCAGCCGCTGCGGCATGTCGGAGAGCTGGTCCTCGGGATAGTGCCAGGGCCCTTCGGGCATCAGCGACGCGACGTGCGCCAGCAGGTCGTCGACGCCATCGCCCTTTTCCGCCGAGACCATGAAGATGCGGTCGGCCGCGCCGGTGTCGTCCACCGCCTTGGCCTTGGCCAGCAGCGCGTCCTTGCGCGCGATCAGGTCGATCTTGTTGAGCGCGACCAGCGCCCGCCGGCCTTTCTCCTTGAGCGCGCCGAGGATGGCGCGCGTGTCGTCGTCGATGTCGCGCCTGGCCGCGTCGACCACCACCAGCACCGCGTCCGCGTCGGCGAGCGCGCGCCACGCCGCGTCCACCATCGCGCGCTCGAGCCGCCGGCGCGGGGCGGCGAAGATGCCGGGCGTGTCCACGAACACGATCTGCGCCGGCCCCCGGACCGCGATGCCGCTGACGCGGTTGCGCGTGGTCTGCACGCGCGGCGAGACGATCGACACCTTGGCGCCGACCAGGCGGTTGACCAGCGTGGACTTGCCGGCGTTGGGCGCGCCCAGCACCGCGACGAAGCCGCAGCGTCTCGGTTCCGTCGCCGCGGCGCTCATGCGCCCAGGCGCTTCAGCAGATCGGCCGCCGCCGTCTGCTCGGCCGCGCGCTTGCTCTGGCCGGTCGCCGTGGCCGCGCCGCCTTCCTTGAGGGTCGCGGTTACGGTGAACAGCGGCTGGTGGTCGGGGCCTTCGCGCGACACCACCGCGTATTTCGGCGGCGGCTGGCCGCGCGCCTGCGCCCATTCCTGCAGCGCGGTCTTGGGGTCGCACGGCGGCTCGAGGTCCGCCGCGATCATCGATTCCCAGCGGCGTGCGACGAACCGCTCGGCGGCGCCGAGCCCGCCATCGAGGTAGAGCGCCGCGATCACCGCCTCGCACGCATCCGCGACCGCGCCTTCCGTGTCGCGCCCGCCGGGCTCGCGCCCGCCGCCCACGACGCGCAGCTGCGGGGCCAGGCCGATGGCGCGCCCCACTTCCGCCAAGACCTCGCGCCGGACCAACTGCGCGTGCCGGCGCGCGAGCGCGCCTTCCTCTTCTGCGGGGAAGCGGCGATGCAGGATGTCGGCGATCGCGAGGCTCAGGACCCGGTCGCCGAGGAACTCGAGCCGCTGGTTGTCGTCGAGCCGGTGCTGGCCGACGGAGGAATGCGTCAGCGCGAGGGTCAGGAGCGCGCGGTCCTTGAAGCGGTGGCCGAGCGCCTTTTCGAGCACGGCCAGCGGATCGGCTTGGCGCCTGGCGCTCCGCGTCACTTGATCCCCTGGAACAGCCGGTCGAAGCGGATGGCGAACAGCCAGCGCCAGACCTCCCACCAGTACGCGGTGCCGTCGGTCGAGAAGAACAGGATCTCCGCGCGACCCACCAGGTTTTCCATCGGCACGTAGCCGACATCGGTGATGAAACGGCTGTCCTGCGAGTTGTCGCGGTTGTCGCCCATGGCGAACAGATGGCCGGCGGGCACGGCATAGACCTGGGTGTCGTCGGTGCGCGGCTGGTTGTCGCCGACCTCGATGATGCGGTGCTTGCGCCCGCCGGGAAGCGTCTCGATGTACTGCTTCAGGCGCTGCTCGTTGCCGAAGCCGTCGCGCAGCACATAGTCGTCGATCGGCTCGCGCTGCACCGGCTCGCCGTTGATGTGCAGGATGCCGCCCTTGACCTGGATCCTGTCGCCCGGCAGGCCGACGATGCGCTTGATGTAGTCGGTCTTGTTGTCGCGCGGCAGCTTGAACACCACCACGTCGCCGCGCTGCGGCACCGCGGCGAAGATGCGGCCCGGAATCAGCGGCAGGCCGAACGGCAGCGAATAGCGGCTGTAGCCGTAGGAGTATTTCGAGACGAACAGGTAGTCGCCGATGAGCAGCGTCGGGATCATCGAGCCCGAGGGGATGTTGAACGGCTCGAAGGCGACGGTGCGCACCACGACCGCGATCAGGACCGCATAGACGATGGTCTTCAGCGTCTCGGTCCAGCCGCCGCCGGCGTGTTTCCGCGTCATCCCACGGCCTTTCGAAGCTATTGAAATATCTCGGTTTCCGGACATCCGGCGGGGCTCGCGGCGTTGATGTATCCGCGCGCGCGCGGCACTGTCAAGGACGTTCGCCCGCGGCCTGTTGCGGAGACAGCGCGTGCGCCTCGATCACCACGATCGCCTGCGCCGTGGGGTGGTCGTCGGTCAGCGTGACGTGGATCGTCGCCACCATGCCCTCGGGCGTGATCTCGGCGAGCCGCCTGGCCGCGCCGCCGCTGAGCCGCATCGTCGGCCGGCCCGAAGGCAGATTGACCACGCCCATGTCGCGCCAGAACACGCCGCGCCGGAGGCCCGTGCCGAGCGCCTTCGAACACGCCTCCTTGGCGGCGAAGCGCTTGGCGTAGCTGGCGGCGCGGTTGGCGCGGCCCTCCGACTTGGCGCGCTCCGCCGGCGTGAAGATGCGCTCGACGAAGCGGTCGCCGAAACGCGCGAGCGTCCGCTCGATCCGCTCGATGTCGATGACGTCGTTGCCGATGCCCAAGATCATGCGCCGAGGATCATGCGCTGCGCGCGCCGGCGGCCCCGGCGCGCGCCTTGTCCATCAGCGCGCGCATGCGCCGGATCGCGCTGTCGAGCCCGCCGAACACCGCCTCGCCCACCAGGAAGTGCCCGATGTTGAGCTCGACGATGCTCAAGATCGCCGCCACCGGACCCACCGTGTCGAAAGTGAGCCCGTGCCCGGCGTGGCATTCGAGGCCGATACGCTCGGCGTGCGCGGCGGCGGCGGCGATGCGCGCGAACTGGCGTTCGGCTTCCGCCGGGGATTCGAGCGCCGCGTGGCAATAGGCGCCGGCGTGCAGCTCGACCACCGGCGCGCCCAGCGCCTTGGCGGCGTCGAGCTGGCGCGGATCGGGTTCCACGAACGCCGACACGCGGATGCCGGCCATGCCCAGCTCGGACGCATAGCGCTTGAGGTGATCGCGCCCGCGCGCCACGTCGAGTCCGCCCTCGGTCGTGCGTTCCTCGCGCTTTTCCGGCACCAGGCACGCGGCGTGCGGCCTGTATTTCAGGGCGACCGCCAGCATCTCGGGCGTGGCCGCCATCTCGAAGTTGAGCGGCAGCCTGATCTCGCCGGTCAGGCGCTCGATGTCGCGGTCGGTGATGTGGCGGCGGTCCTCGCGCAGATGCGCGGTGATGCCATCGGCGCCGGCCTCCTCCGCCACGTGCGCCGCGCGTACCGGGTCGGGATGCGGCCCGCCGCGGGCGTTGCGGATGGTCGCGACGTGGTCGATGTTCACGCCGAGCCTCAGGTGACGCAGGGTCACTCGCCCTCCTCGCTCATCCGCGCGCGCGTTCGACCGAATTGACGCTCGGGCAGGCGCGCAGCGCCGCCATGATGTTGGTGAGGTGCTTCACGTCGCGCACCTCCACATCCACCAGCATCTCGAAGAAATCCTGCGAGCGGTTGGTGATCTTCAAATTGTGGATGTTGCCTTCGTTCTTGCCGATGACCGTGGTGAGATTGCCGAGGCTGCCCGGCTCGTTCGAGATCACGACGCCCAGGCGCCCGACGCGCGGCACTTCCGTGGCGTCCTCTTCCCACGCCACATCGAGCCAGCGGTCGGGCTGCTCGATGAACTGCTCGAGCGCCTCGCAGTCGATGGTGTGGATCGCGACGCCCTTGCCGGTGGTCACGATGCCGACGATGCGGTCGCCCGGGAGGGGGTGGCAGCAGCCGCCGTAATGCACCGCCATGCCGGCGATCAGGCCGCGGATCGGCACCGCATGGCCGCCTTTCTTGCCGTCCTTGCCCGCGGCCTTGCCGCGCCGGGCGCGCGCGGGCTTCGTCCGCTCCTTGTGACCGGGGAACACGGCGGTCAGCACCGCCGCGCCGGTCATGTTGCCCTCGCCCACCTGCACGTAGAGGTCCTCGACCGTCGCGCACTTGAAGGCCTTGAGCACGCCCTCGAGGCCCTTCTCGGTCGGCGTCTCGCCGGCCTGGCGGAACGCCTTGTCCACGATCTCGCGCCCCAGCGCCAGGTACTGCTGGCGCTGCTGGGAGCGCACGAAGCGACGGATGCGCGCCCGCGCCCGGCCGGTGACGACGATGCGCTCCCAGTTCGGGTTCGGGGTCTGCGCCTTGGACGTGATGATCTCGACCTGGTCGCCGTTCATGAGCTGCGTGCGCAGCGGCACGAGGCGGCCGTTGATCTTGGCGCCGACGCACGAGTCGCCGATGGCGGAGTGCACGGCGTAGGCGAAGTCTACCGGCGTCGCCCCGCGCGGCAGGGCGTACACGTCGCCCTTCGGCGAGAAGCAGAACACCTGGTCCTGGAACATCTCGAGCTTGGTGTGCTCGAGGAATTCCTCGGGGCCCGCGGCGTGGTCCAGGATGTCCAGCATCTCGCGCAGCCAGCGATATTGCCGGCCGTCGGTCTTGTGCTCGCCCTGCTTGTAGACCCAGTGCGCGGCGACACCGAGCTCGGCCACTTCGTGCATTTCGGCCGTGCGGATCTGCACCTCGACGCGCTGGTTCTGCGGACCGAACACGGCGGTATGGACCGAGCGGTAGCCGTTGGCCTTGGGGTTGCTGATGTAGTCCTTGAAGCGGCCCGGCACCACGCGGTAGGCGTTGTGGATCACGCCCAGCGCCTTGTAACAGTCGTCGACCGACTTGACCACCACACGGAACGCCACGATGTCGGAGATCTGCTCGAACTCCACCGACTTGCGCTGCATCTTCGACCAGATCGAGAACGGGCGCTTCTCGCGCCCCGAAACCCAGGCTTCGACGCCCGCGTCGGCCAGGGTGCGCTTCAGTTCGTCGACGATGCGCTGCACCAAGTTCTGGCTCTTGTCGCGCAGGAAGTCCAGCCGCGCGACGATCGAGTTGCGGATGTCGGGCTGAAGCTCGGCGAAGGCCAGGTCCTCGAGCTCGTCCTTCCACTGCTGGATGCCGATGCGCTCGCACAAGGGGGCGTAGATCTCGAGCGTCTCGCGCGCGATGCGCCTGCGCTTGTCCGCATCCTTGAGGAAATGCAGCGTGCGCATGTTGTGCAGCCGGTCCGCGAGCTTCACCAGCAGCACGCGGATGTCCTCGGACATCGCCAGCACCAGCTTGCGGAAGTTCTCGGCCTGCTTGGTCTGGTCGGACTGCAGCTCGATGCGCGACAGCTTGGTGACGCCGTCCACCAGCTTGGCGATGTCCGGCCCGAACATCGATTCGATTTCCTCGATGGTCGCCGCCGTATCCTCGACCGTGTCGTGCAGCAGGCCGGTGATGATCGAGGCACTGTCGAGCTTCATCGAGCTCAGGATGCCGGCGACTTCGACGGGATGGGAGAAATACGGGTCGCCCGAGGCGCGCTGCTGCGTGCCGTGCGCCTTCATCGTATAGACATAGGCGCGGTTCAGCGCGTCTTCGTCCGCCGCCGGGTCGTAAGCCTTGACCCGCTCCACCAGTTCGTATTGCCGGAGCATGCCCAAGTCCGGTTCGCCTCGCTCCTGTCCCATCCCGTCGCGCCGCCCCGGGCCCGGGCGACCGCATGGGGCCGCCGGCGCGGCCGCGCGCGGCAATCGGTTCCAATGTAAGGCTTAAGCCCCTGCCAACAAAGGGCTACATGGGGCACGGGGCCCCGCAGGACGGCCCGGGAATCGGCGGAAAACGGCGGACCGGGCGGCGCGGCCCGGCCCCGAGGGGTCTATTTCTCTTCTTCTTCGCCCTGGGCAGGGGCGGCCGGCTCTTCCTCGCCGCCTTCGATGGTCATGTCGTCCTCGTCCAGCTCCTCGGTGCGAACGCCCGCGGCGGCCGGATTCTCGGCGATCGAGCCCAAGAGGTTCTCGCCGAGCTGCGCGTCGATGGCGTCCTCCTCCGGCTCGTCCACCTCGACGTGCTTCTGCAGGCTCTTGACCAGACCGTCGCGCAGCAGCTCGAGGTCGATGGTCTCGTCCGCGATCTCGCGCAGGGCCACGACCGGGTTCTTGTCACGGTCGCGCTCGATCGTGATCTGGGCGCCGGCCGAGATGTCGCGCGCGCGCTGCGCCGCGAGCATGACGAGCTCGAAGCGGTTCGGCACCTTGAGGACGCAGTCTTCGACGGTTACGCGGGCCATCGCTCGATTCCTGGGCCTGGAGGCGGGAAAATGGGCCGGGACTATAGAAAGCCGCGCCCGGGAAGGCAAGCGCGGCCTGGGCCGGGCCAGATATGCGAATTTTATTGTTAACCTATTGACGATTCGCGGTATTATCCGCGGCATAGTGACAGCGGGCGTCCGTCCACAAGACGGGCGGGCGCCTTCCGGCAATGGTTTCGCCGGCAAAGGCGCTAGGCGCCGACGCTATCGCCCACAGGACCAAGTCAACGAGAAGGGCTTCTCGATGCAGATCAGTTTCTATCCGTCCGAGCGCGTCGCCGTGTTCATCGACGGCGCGAACCTCTACTCCGCCGCCCGCACGCTGGGCTTCGACATCGACTACCGCAAGCTCCTGGAAATGCTGTCCGCCAAGGGCCGGCTAGTGCGCGCCTTCTATTACACGGCGCTGGCCGAGGACCAGGAGTACTCGCCGATCCGCCCGTTGATCGACTGGCTCGACTACAACGGCTACATGATGGTGACCAAGCCCTTGAAGGAATTCACCGACCAGATGGGCCGGCGCAAGGTGAAGGGCAACATGGACATCGAGCTGGCGATCGACATGATGGAGATCGCCCCGCACGTGGACCACGTGGTGCTGTTCTCGGGCGACGGGGACTTCCGCCGGCTGGTCGAGGCGGTGCAACGCAAGGGCCTGCGCGTGACCGTGGTGTCGACCATCCGCTGCTCGCCGCCGATGATCGCCGACGAGCTGCGCCGGCAGGCCGACGTGTTCGTCGAGCTGATGGACCTGGCACCCGAGATCGCGCGCGCGCGCGACCCGGCGCGCGAGGCCGAGCGCCAGGCGCAGATGCAGCAGGCCCAAGAGCGCGGCGCGGCCGGCGAAGGGTACGGCGAGGAAGAGGACGACAACATCGGCAACGTCGCGCCCGAGGACGAGGAAGGCTTCGTCGAGGACCGCCCGGACGGCGGCCGCGGCGGCTACGGCGACCGGCCCCCTCCTAACCGCGGCTACGGCGGCGGCGGGCGCTTCCGCCGCGGCTGACCGAAGTGGCGGCGGGCGCCGGCGCGGCCGAAGGGCCGGGCAAGGACTGCCCGCTCTGCCCCCGGCTGGTCGCGTTCCGTCGCGCCAACCGCGCCCAATTCCCGGATTGGCACAACGCGCCGGTGCCGTCGTTCGGCGGCCCGGACGCGCGGTTGTTGATCGTGGGCCTAGCCCCGGGCCTGCGCGGCGCCAACCGCACCGGAAGGCCGTTCACCGGGGACTGGGCCGGCGACCTGCTCTACGGCACGCTGCTGAGGTTCGGCCTGGCGCGCGGCCGCTATGCCGAGCGCACCGACGACGGCCTGGCGCTGGTGGATTGCCGCGTCTCCAACGCCGTGCGTTGCGTGCCGCCCGAGAACAAGCCCACGGGCGGGGAAGTCGCGGCATGCCGGAAGTTCCTCAAGGCCGAGATCGAGTCTCTGCCCCGGCTCAAGGTCGTGCTGGCGCTGGGCAGCATCGCCCACGGCGCAGTGCTCGCGGCGCTAGGGCAGCGCAAGTCTGCGTGCAAGTTCCGCCACGGCGCGATGCACGCGATGGAAAGCGGCCTGACGCTCGCCGACAGCTACCACTGCTCGCGCTACAACACGAACACCGGGAAGCTCACGACGGCGATGTTCGAGAAGGTGTTCGCGGGAATCAAGTCGCGCCTCGATCGCGCATAAGACTGCCGCGCACGGCTCACGCCAGCTTGCCGGTCGCCGCGTCGTCGCGGAACCGGCCGATCTCCTCGACCCTGCGCTTGAGGGCCAGGCGGTCGAGCGAGCCGAGCGGAAGACCGGCAAGCAGCTTGATCCGGTTGCTCAAAGCGCGGAATGCCGCGTTGAACGCGGCTCGCTTCTCCGCCGCGCTGCCGGAAACCGCCGCCGGATCGCGCACGCCCCAATGTGCGGTCACCGGCTGATCGGGCCAGACCGGGCACGATTCGCCCGCGGCTTGGTCGCACACCGTGAACACGAAATCCATGACCGGCGCGCCCGGCGCCGCGAATTCGTCCCAGCTCTTGGAGCGCAGGCCCGCCGTCGGCAGGCCTTCGCGTTTCAGGACTTCGAGCGCGAGCGGGTTGACAGCACCCTTGGGCTGGCTGCCGGCGCTGTATCCCTTGAAGCGCCCCTTGCCCCAATGCTCCACCAGCCGCTCGGCCAGGATGCTGCGCGCCGAGTTGCCGGTGCACAGGAACAGGACGTTGTAGATCTGGGCCATCGATGCTCCTTCCCGGGCCCCACGCTAAGCGTCGAAAACAGCGGAGCGCGTGACGGCCTCGCTGCGATTCGATGACGGCGCGGCACCGCACTGCGCTTGCCTTCATCCCTTCACCCGCATCAGGCGCTGCTGGTCGCGCTTCCAGTCGCGTTCCTTGATCGCCTGGCGCTTGTCGGCCTTGCGCCGCCCCTTGGCTAGGCCCAGCTCCACCTTGGCGATGCCGCGCGGGTTGAAATAGAGGCTCAAGGGCACCAGCGTCATACCCTCGCGCTTGACCGCGAGCATCAGCCGGTCGCGCTCGCGCTTGTGGACCAGGAGCTTGCGCGGGCGCTTGGGCGCGTGTTTGAAGTGGGTGGCGGCGGCGTATTCGGGAATGAAGGCGTTGTAGAGGTAGAGCTCGCCGTCCTTGGGCTGCGCGAAGGCGTCCTGCAACGAGGCCTTGCCCTCGCGCAGCGACTTCACCTCGGGGCCGAGCAGCACGATGCCGGCTTCGAGCGTCTCCTCGATGCTGTAGTCGTGGCGCGCGCGGCGGTTCTGCGCGGCGTATCGGCGTTCCGACCCGTCGCCCGCGCCGCCCTTCTGCGGCATCCCTATCCGACCTTGCGCTGGCGCACGCCCTCGTTGAGCAACCCGGCCCCGGTCATCGCCTCGCGCACGCGCTGGCGCGCGATCTCCGAGGCCGCGACGAGCGGCAGGCGCACCGCGTCCTCGCTCAGGCCCAGAAGGCTCGCGGCGTACTTCACCGGCGCGGGGCTGGTCTCGCAGAACAGCGCCTCGTGCAGCGGCATCAGCGTCTCGTTGATGCGCTGCGCGGCCTTGATGTCGCCCTTCTGCCATGCCAGGTGCATGTCGGCGCACATCCGAGGCGCCACGTTGGCGGTGACCGAGATGCAGCCATGCCCGCCGCCCGCGAGATACGCCAGCGCCGTGCCGTCCTCGCCCGAGAGCAGCGAGAATTTGTCGCCGCAGGCGATCTTGGTGCGCGTCGGCCGCGTGAGGTCGTTGGTCGCGTCCTTCACGCCGACAATGTTTTTGATCTTCGCCAGCTTCGCCATGGTCTGCACCGTCATGTCGATGACGCTGCGCGGCGGGATGTTGTAGATGATGACCGGAATGTCTGCGCATTCGGCGATCGCCTTGAAATGCGCGTAAAGCCCCTCCTGCGTCGGCTTGTTGTAGTAGGGCGTGACCGACAGCACAGCGTCGGCCCCCACCTTCTTGGCGTGCTTGGTGAAGTCGATCGCCTCCTCGGTCGAGTTCGAGCCTGCGCCCGCGATCACCGGGCAGCGGCCCTTCGCCGCCTCGACGCACAGCTCGACCACGCGCTTGTGCTCGGCGTGGCTCAGCGTCGGCGATTCGCCCGTGGTGCCCACGGGCACAAGGCCATGCGTGCCCTGGCGGATCTGCCAGTCCACGAAGGACTGGAACGCCTTCTCGTCGACCTTGCCGTCGCGCCGGAACGGCGTGATCAGCGCGACGAGCGAGCCCTTGAACATGACATCCTCCCTGCCCGGGCGCCCGGCCGATCCGGCGCGCCTCGGCGCGTTAACGCACCTTAGCCTCGTGCCCCCGCGGCAAGCAAGCGCGCCGCCCCGCCGGAACGTTGACAGCCGGCCGTCACATTGGACTGTAAACCCCTGATTCAATTTGCTATAACGCGGCAGCCCGCACACCTAACCCAGGTGTGCGGCGAGAGGGGTTGATGCGCCGGTTTCGCCTGTCCGCCCTCGCGGCTTCGCTGGCCCTGACGCTGGCGCTGCACCCCTACGGCGCCGTCGCGACGGAACAGACGCCCGAGGTCGTGCGCGGCGTCGATGCGGCGGCCGACCAAGCGAAGCCGGCCGAACCGGCTGCCGACCGCGAACCCGCGAAGAAGCCGGCGAAGAAAACCGCCAAACCCGTTCAACCCGCGAAGCCCGAAGTCGTGCGCGGCGCGCCCGCGGCGGCGAGCGCCAGCGCCGCGGCCAAGCCCGCGCCCGTGAGCGCCGCCGGCAAGAAGCCCGCGGCCCAGCCGGCCAAGAAGCCGGCGGACGCCAAGCAGCCTAAGATCGTCGAGCCGCCGAAGCTGAAGCCCCTGCTCGGCGAGCGCGACCGCGACCTGTACAAAGACGCCTTCGCCAAGGCGACCGACGGCAAGTGGGCCGAGGCGCAGAAGATCGCCGCCGGGGCGCGGGAGCGGCTGCCGGCGAAGCTGCTGCGCGCGCTCGAGCTCGGTGTCGGCGGCGGCGACCTCGCGCAGATCGTGCAGTTCATGGCGGCCAATCCCGACTGGCCGTATCTGGGCGCGCTGCGCCAGCGCGTCGAGGAGGCGATGGCCGGCCAGCCCGACGACGTGGCGCTGGCGTGGTTCGCCAAGTACCCGCCGCAGGGCATGAAGGGCGACCTGACGCTCGCCGAGGCGCTGCGCCGCGCCGGCAAGGACGCGGAGGCCGACGGCCTGATCCGCGACGCCTGGATCTACGCCAACATGGACGCGCGCGAGGAACGCCTGTTCTTCGAGCGCTACCGCCGGGTGTTGCGCGACCAGGACCACATCGCGCGCCTCGACCGGCTGCTGTGGGACAGCCAGGTGCCGGCCGCCCAACGCATGATGCAGCGCGTGGACGAGCGCTACCGCCTGCTGGCGACCGCGCGCATCCGCATGATCCGCCTGCAAGGCGGCCTCGACGCCGCGATCGCCCGCGTGCCCGAAGACCTGCGCGGCGACCCGGGCCTGGTGTACGAGCGCCTGCGCTACCGCCGCCGCAAGGGCGATTTCGAGGGCGCGCGCGAGCTGCTGTTGAACCTGCCGCACGACCTGCGCCGCCCCGCGGAATGGTGGACCGAGCTTTCCTACGTGATCCGCCGCACGCTGGACGCGGGCGACGTGACGCTCGCCTACCGCATCGCCAAGGCGCACCGGCAGGACGGCGGCGCGGCGCTGGCCGACGCCGAGTTCCTGGCGGGTTGGATTTCGCTGCGCTTCCTGCGCGACACCAAGGACGCGCGCGAGCACTTCGCGGCGCTGCGCGAGTTCGTGCGCTATCCGGTCAGCAAGGCGCGCGCCGCCTATTGGCTCGGCCGCACCGCCGAGGCCGAGAACGACGCCGCCGCGGCGGAGCAATGGTACCGCGAGGGCGCCGCGCACCTCACCACGTTCTACGGCCAGCTTTCGGCGCGGCGCCTCCGGCTCGACGTCGCGGCGCTGCCGCCCGAGCCGCAGCCGACCAGGGAACAGGCCGAGGCGTTCGAGCGCGCCGAACTGCCGCGGCTGGTGCGCATGATGGCGGAGATCGGCGAGCGCGAGCGCGTCAAGACGCTGTTCCGGCACATGTCCACCGTGTTCGCGCGCGAGCCGCACGAGCATGCGCTGATCGCGCAGCTCGCCGTGCAGATGGACCTGCCCGACGAGGCGGTGCGCGCCGCGCGCCGGGCCGAGCGTGCCGGGACGCCCCTGACGGTCCTCGGCTACCCGACCCTGGCGCTGAAGCGCGGCGGCGACACGCTCGCGCCCGCGCTGATCCACGCCCTGATCCGCCAGGAAAGCGGCTTCGACCGCGAGGCGGTGAGCCGCGCCGGCGCACGGGGGCTGATGCAGCTGATGCCCGACACGGCGCGCCTAGTGGCGAAGGAGATCAACGTCGCCTACCAGCCGCATCACCTGACCGAGGACCCGGCGTTCAACATGCTGTTGGGCCGGACCTACCTGCAACGCATGATCGAGGAGATGGGCGGCGTGCCGGCGGCCCTCGCGGCCTACAACGCCGGCCCCAGCCGCGCCAAGCGCTGGATGCGCAACAACGGCGACCCGCGCGTGGACGAGGACGCCCTGGTGGACTGGATCGAGTTGATCCCGATCCAGGAAACGCGCGACTATGTCCAGCGGGTGCTGGAGAACGAGTTCGTGTACCGGCTGCGCGACGCGAGGCCCCCGGCGGCGCTGCCCGCGGCCGAAACCGCCAGCGCCAAGCCGGCCGTGCCGACGCCGTGACGCCGGGCGCGCCGCGCCCCTCAGGAAACCGCCGGATGACCGCCGCCCGCCGATGACCGACCAGCCGCGCCTCGCCGACATCTCCGCCTGCGTGTTCGACGCCTACGGCACGTTGCTCGATTTTTCGTCGGCCGTGCGGCGCAGCCGCGCCGCCAAGTTGCCCAAGGCCGCGGAGCTCATCAACCTGTGGCGCCAGAAGCAGCTCGAGTACACCTGGCTGCGCAGCCTGATGGGGCGCTATGCCGACTTCTGGCACGTGACCGGCGAGAGCCTGGACTACGCGATGGAGACGCTCGGCATGGCCGACCCGGCGCTACGCGCCGAGCTGATGCAGCTTTTCCTCCAGCTCGACCCCTATCCCGAGGCGGCCGGGACGCTGCGGCGCCTCAAGGCCGCGGGCATGAAGACCGCGATCCTGTCGAACGGGTCGGTCACCATGTTGGCGGCGGGCGTGGCCTCGGCCAAGCTGCGCGAGCACCTCGACGTCGTGATCTCGGTGGACGAGGTGGGGGTGTACAAGCCGAGCCCCGCCGTGTATGCCCGCGCGGTCGAGCGCGTGGGCGCCGCGGCGGCCAAGAACATCTGCTTTCTGTCCTCGAACCCGTGGGACGCGCACGGCGCGCAGGCCTTCGGGTTCCGCGTGGTGTGGGTCAACCGCAACGGGCTGAAGCCCGAGCGGCTTCCCGGTGCGCCCGAGTTCGCCGCCGAGACGCTCGCCGGCCTGCCGGGACTGCTCGGCCTGTGAGCGCGCCGGCTATCGCCCCGGCCGCGACGCCGGCCGCGCCAGGCAAGGACTGGCGCGACCGCTTCCATCGCTCGCGCGACGGCATTCTGCTGCACTACCGCGAATACGGCGATCCGGCCTCGCCGCGCGCGCCGGCCCTGTGCCTGGGCGGCCTGACACGCAATTGCCAGGACTTCGACCTGCTGGCGCGGCGCCTGGCGCGCCAGCGCCGCGTGGTATGTCCGGACCTGCGCGGGCGCGGCGAGAGCGGCCGCGATCCGGATTGGCGCAACTACCGGCCCGAAGTCTATCTCGACGACCTGCGCCAGCTCGCGGCCGTGGCGCGGCTCGACCGCGCCGTCGTGATCGGAACCTCGCTGGGCGGCGTTCTCGCGATGGCCATGGGCGTGGCCATGCCGCTGATGCTGAAGGCCGTGGTGCTGAACGACACCGGGCCCGAGTTCGACGTGGCGGGCATCGCGCGCATCATCGACTACGTGGGCGAGGACCTGCCGCAACCGGACTGGGAAAGCGCCGCGCGCCACATGGCCGACCGCTTCCCGCACCTCTCCAAGCGCAACGACGAAATCTGGCGCCGGCTGGTGCACAACTCGTATCGCGAGGGGCCGGATGGCCGGCTGCACGTGAACTGGGACGTGAACCTCGCGCGCGGCCTCAAGCGCCTGGCGCGCGGCCCCCTGCCCGACCTCTGGCCGTACTACCGATCGCTCAAGAACGTGCCGGTGCTGGCGCTGCGCGGCGCGTGGTCCGACGTCGTGACCGCCGCGGCGCTCGACCGCATGGCGGCCGAAAAGCCCGACCTGATCGCCGTCACCGTCCGCAACGTGGGCCATGCGCCCACGCTGGAGGAACCCGAAGCCGAGGCCGCGCTCAATGACTTCCTCGCCGATCTCTGAAGCCAAGCCCGCCGTGACGCTCGCCGACATCGAGGCCGCGGCCAAGCGCCTCGCGGGCCAGGCGGTCGTGACGCCGTTGCTGGAATCCCCCGCGCTCAACCGGCTCGTGGGCGGGCGCGTGCTGGTGAAGCCCGAGATGCTCCAGCGTACGGGCTCGTTCAAGTTCCGCGGCGCCTACAACGCGTGCAGCCGGGTACCGGCCGAGGCGCGCGCCAAGGGCGTGGTCGCGTTCTCCTCGGGCAACCACGCCCAGGGCGTCGCGCATGCGGCGCAGCTGCTCGGCATGCCGGCGGTGATCGCGATGCCGAAGGACGCGCCGGCCATCAAGATCGCGAACACGCGCTCCTACGGGGCCAGGGTCGTATTCTTCGACCGGGAGAAGGACGACCGCGAGGAGCTGGGCCGCCGCCTGGTCGCCGAGACCGGCGCCACGCTGGTGCAGCCCTTCGACAATGTCCACGTGATCGCGGGCCAGGGAACGGCCGGACTCGAGATCGCGGCGCAGGCCAAGGCGATGGGCGCGACGCTGGACACGGCGGTCGTTCCCTGCGGCGGCGGCGGGTTGATCGCGGGGACCTCGACCGCCCTCACCGCGCTCTGTCCCGACTTGCCGGTCTACGCCGCCGAACCGGCGGGGTTCGACGATACGGCGCGCTCGCTGATCTCGGGTAAGCGCGAGCGCGCGATCCCCGGCGCAAAGTCGTGGTGCGACGCGCTGTTGGCGCCGATGCCGGGCGAGATCACCTTCGCCATCAACCGCCGCACGCTCAAGGGCGGGTTCGCGGTCAGCGACGACGAGGTGGCCGGCGCCATGGCCGCGGCGTTCGCGCACCTCAAGCTGGTGGCCGAGCCGGGCGGCGCGGTGGCGCTGGCCGCGGTGCTGACGCGCAAGCTCGACGCGCGCGGCAAGACCGTCGCCGTGGTGATGTCCGGCGGAAACGTGGACCCGGCGGTGTTCTGCGACGCGCTGAAGCGCGCCGGCGGATAGAGCGTTACGCCGCGCCGCCCTTCTTCGAGGACAGCGGATTGGGCACGGCGTCGGCGATGTTGACCACGCCCTCGCGCCCGCGCCCCCCGGCCCGGCCCTGCTCGTCGATGCGCCGGCAGTTGCCTTCGAGGTAGGCGCCCGACTCGATCGACAGGACCTCGTGCAGGATGTCGCCGGTGACCCGCGCCGTGCGAGTCAGCTCCACGCGCTTGGCCTCGATCTGACCGATCACGCTGCCGCACACGCGCACGGTTTCGGCGTAGACCGAGCCGCGCACCTGCGCGCTTTCGCCGATGGTGAGCGCCTGGCTGCGGATGTCGCCCTGCACCGCCCCGTCGACCTGGAGGTCGCCGCCGCTCGACATATCGCCGACGATCTGCAGGTCGGCGCTGATGATCGAGGGCGCCGCGCCCTTGCGCCCGGCGCCGACGGCGGCCTTGCCCGCGGGGGACGCACCCTTGCCGTCGCCCGACGCGCCGGCGGGCGCGCCACCGAAAATGCCCTTGATGCCCATGTCCTAAGCCTCCCATGCGGCCGCTTCCCGCGCAGGCCGCCTCCTCGCTCAATCCCTAATTCGGTCGAAGACCGCGGCCTCTATCGCCGCCGCGCCGGCCTAGTTCCGCGCCACCGTCGGCCGCGCCGGTGCCGGCTTCTTGGCCGCCGCGGTCTTGGCGGCCGGAACCTCGGCCTCCTTGAACAGATGCTTGCCCACGTCCAGGAACCGCTGCGGATCGAGCGGCTGCCCCTTCACCACGATCTCGTAGTGCAGGTGCGAGCCCGAAGTGCGGCCGGTCGAGCCGACCAAGCCGATCTTGTCGCGGAATGCCACGCGCTGGCCCGGCTTGACCGTGATCTCGTCCAAATGCGCGTAGCGCGTGACGATGCCCATGCCATGGTCGATCTCGACCATCTTGCCGTAGCGGTCTTTGCGGCTGGCGAACAGGACCACGCCCGGCGCCGGCGCATAGACCTGCGTGCGCCGCGGCGCGGACAGATCGAGGCCCTGGTGCATCGACTGGGTCTGGGTGAACGGATCGACGCGCGAACCGAACCCGCTGGTGGTGCTGAACTTGTCGAGCGGCGGCGCGAACGGGATGGCGCGCAGGAGCTTCTGCAGCGCCTCCCAACGGTCGAGCTGCAGGTCGAGCATGCCCATCGCGGCCTGCGTTTCCTGCAGCGGGTCCTTGCGCCCCAGCGGCAGGAACGGGCCGCCCTGCGCCGCCGCGAGCTGCCGGCGCGCGCCGATCATGGACTCGGGCCTGATGCCGGTCAGCGCCACGATGCGCTCGGCGTCCTGGATGCTGTCGGCGGCGCGCTCGGTCAGGCGGTAGATCAGGCCCTGCTGCTGTTCCTGCGCCTCGGCGATGCCGCGTTCGAGGTCGGCGGCGCGCTTGCGATACAGGTCGCGCTCGGTCGCGGCGCGGTCGCGGTCGTCGGTCGCGCGCGTGAGCTGCTGCACCGTTTCAGCCAGGGACCGGCGCAGGGTTTCGTTACGGTCGGTTTCGCCGCGCTCGCGCCGCTGGGCGTCCTGCAGGCGCTGCCACAGCTCGGCGCGCGCCGCGGCCACCTGGTCGCGCTCGTTGAGCGCCGCGCTCAGGCGCCGGCGCATGTCGCCCAGGTTCTGCTCCAGCGACGCGCTGAGCTCGGTGATCGCGCCGAGCTCGGTGTCGAGGCGGCGCATGTGGCGCTGGACCGCCTCGCGCGTCGCGATCTCCTCGGCCGGCGGCAGCGCCGCCACCGCGGCGCCCGCGCCGGGCTGGAACATATCGAGCAGCGACGCCTGGCGCTCGCGCAGATCGCGCGTCACCTCGATCACCCGGTTCTGATACTGCGCCACGTCGCCGACCAGCTTGTCGTAGGCGATGCGCTGGCGGTCGAGCCGCGCGTCGCGCTGGTCGATGGAATGGTTGAGGGCGAGGATCATCGCCGAGGCGACGGCGAGCCAGCCCGCCAGGACCATCACGCCGCCCGCGATCGCGAGCTGCACGTTGCGCGACAGCGTGACGTAGTGGACGTGATCGTTGGCCCGGATCAGAACCTGACGGTCCGGGAACAGCCGGCAGATCAGCGCCTTCAGCTGGTTCACTAGCCCCCCACCCGCACCCGTGAAGCCGCGCCGCCCCGCGCAGCCGCCGCCGGCCCTTGCCGCCCCGCGAAACCCCTTCCGCGGGCAGCCTGCCGATGGACGCATCAAACTACCCGCGCGCATGGCAGGGCTGCAACCGAGGGCGGGCAGTCCCGGCCGCGCCTCGGCATGGGCAACGACTCGCAACGTTGCCTATTGCGCAAACGATTTCAATATTTTAGCGACGAATCTGCAGCTCGCTTGGCCGCCGAGTGGTGGTGCCGAACTGCCACAGGAACATTGAATCGGGGGCCTTTCCGAACTCTCGCCTTTTACCTTTCGCCCGAGCCCCCGGACCCAACGGGTGCGGTCGCCGCGGGGCGGCGTCGCGGAATTCAGCCCCCGGCCTCGGCGCGATGCGCGGCGGCGAGCGCCGCCATCGATTCGAAGCGGAACTGGACCTTGGGCGGGTTTTTGAGCGGCGCCGTTGCGCCCGCCCCCGCCTTGCCGGCCCGGCGGTCGATCCACGCGCTGGTCATGCCGAGGGCTTGGGCCGGCACGTGGTCGTGAAACAGGCTTTGCGCGACGTGCAGGATGTCCTTCTTGGCGATGCCCGCCAGGCCCAGCTTGGCGATGGCATACTCGAAGTTGCGCCGGTCCGGCTTGTACGAGCCGATCTGCTGCGCGGTGAACACGTGGTGGAACGGCCGGCCCAGCTTGTCGAGGCTCGGCTGGATGCTGGCGTCGTCGACGTTCGAGAGCGCGGCCAGCGTGAAGTGGTCCTTGAGGTAGCCGAGCGCCGCCGCGGAATCGGGAAACGCCGGCCAGCGCGCGATCGAGGCGCCGAACCCCCTGGCCGCGGCCTCGTCCGCCGCGACGCCCCAGGCCTTGGCGAGGCGGCGGTGGGTTTCCGCCAGCACGTCGCGGTAGAGCATGCGCGGCGACTCCGCCTGCACCGGCGACTCGATCTGGGCGAAGGCCTCCAGGATCGCGCCGTCGCCGAGCTTGAGGCCGCGCTTCGCCGCCCAAGGCTTGAGCTCGCCCAGCAGCCCGGCCTCCCAGTCGATCAGCGTCCCGTATACGTCGAACGTCATCGCCTTGAAATCCGAGATGCGCATGAAACTCCCTATTGCAGATGGACGTTGACGCGCCGGTTGCCCTGGCCGTCGCCCGCGCCCACGGGATCCAGCGGCTCGGTGCTGCCCCGGGCCTCGATCACGATGCGCTGGAACGGCAGGCCGGCCCGCTCCAGCTCCTCCGCGGCGGCGCTGGCGCGCGCCCAGGACAGGTCGAAGTTGTAGAAGCGGGCACCGAGTTCGTCCATGCCCGCCGCGCGCTCGCCGGCATGGCCCACGACGCGCAGGCTCGCGCCGCGCGCCTCGGCGGTCGCGGCGAGTTGCCGCAGCAGCGCGCGGTCGTTGGCGTTGAGCGCGGCCGAACCGGCGCGGAACAGGATGGTGGCGGCGGGCGCGTCGGCCGGCGCCGCGGGCGGTTGCGGGCGATAGGAAGCGGGTTGGATCGCGGGCGCGGGCGGCGAGGCGGGCCGATAGACCGCGGGCTGCGCTTGCGGCGCCGGCTGCATCGCGGGCGGCGGCGCGGGGGCCGGGGCCGGCGCGTCGGAGATTTGCGGCGGATTGAACGCCAGCGCGGGCGTCCAGGCCGACCAATCCACCCCCGCCCTCGGCGCGGACACCGCGGCGCCGGACCCTTCGGGCCGCGACGCCGGCGCGGCGGCGGAAGCCGGAACCGGCACGGGCAATGCGGGTGCAACGCCGGCTATGACCGGCGCGACGGCCGAAGGCACCGGCACGTTCGGGTCGAGCGGCTTGGCGACCGGGGTTTCAATCATGGGCGCGCGCCGTCCCGGCGGCGCGGGACGGCCGTTCAAGATTTCGTCGTCGCGCTTCTGCCGGTAGAGGCTGCGCAGCGCGGCGTAGAAGTCGATCGACGTGCGCTCGACGTCGTCCAGCGTGTCGATGGCGCGCGAGCGCTGGTCCAGCGCCGTCAGCACCGCGCGCGCGAACGGGCCGTAGGTGATGTCGTAATGCGCGAACAGGAGCGACACCGGGTCGATCACGCTGTCCACCACCAGGCCGAGCGCATCACGGCCCGAGGACGGCCCGATCACCGGCAGGAACAGGTAGAAGCCCTCGTCCATGCCCCAGACGCCCAGCGTCTGCCCGAAATCCTCGTCGTGGAACTTGAGGCCGATGGCGAGGTCCGCCACGTCCACCAGGCCGGCGAAGCCGAACGCGGAATTGACCAGGAAGCGCTGGAACGTGACGGCGGCGCGGCCCGGCTCGCCCTGCAACAGGTCGTGCGTGAGGATCAGCGGCGAACGCAGGTTGCGCAGCAAGTTGCGCAGCGCGTCGCGCATCGGCTCCGGCACCGCGTCGCGGTAGGCGGTCGCCACGGGCTTCAGCACCGCGCCGTCGATCGCCTGGTGCACGTCGAACATGAAGCGGTTGAAGGGCTCGAGCGGGTCCGCCGCCTCGTCGTAGGCCGCGCGCGCCACCGGGTCCTCCGGCGGCGTGGCGCAGCCCGCGGCCAAAAGCAGCGCCGCCAGCGCGATCCCCCAGACACCGGCGCGCAGGCGCGCGCCGGGGCTCCCCCAAATAGCCGCCGCCTTCACCGCTAACCCCTTCCCGTCGGGTTTTGGCCGCGCGCCGGTCGTCGCAGCGCGATCGACTAGCGCAACGGCATGACGGTTGGCTGACGGGAGTAACTATCGGAAACTGAATGGTTAAAGGCAAGCGGGGTCCCTGAGGGACCCCGGCACGGCCGGAACGGGCCGGGCGGTCAGCTTCCCGCCTGCTGGTCCCAGTATTCCTGGTTGATCTCGCGCTGCTGCTCGTCGAGGCGGCGCTCCAGGCAGGTACGCAGCGACCATTTCAGGCTTTGCGCGACGGTGTTCCGGCAGGCCGCGAACATCCGCCGGCCGAGGGCGACGCCGTCCTCGGTGAAGCCGCGGCCGGGCGCGGCCAGCGCGGCGGCCCAGGCCGCCTCGTGCGCCGCGCTGCCGTCGATCCGCCAGTCCTCGGGCAGCACCGAAATCGCGCGCGCGACAATGCGGTTGGCGTCGGACCGGGGGTTGGGTTTGTCGAACAGCTCCTCGCCCTTCTTGCGCAGCGGCCCCACGGCCAGCGCGATCTCGTCGTCGCTGAGGGGCTTCAGGTCGCCCACCAGCGGGACCGGCAGCAGCGTCGCCATCGGCGCCACCTCGACCGCGGCCTCCGCGACGTTGGGACCCAGCGCGGCCGCGGGTATCTCCGCCTCGATCGAGGAGTACCCGGTTCGGCTGACGAACCGCAGCAGCTTGGCGCCGTCGAGCAGTTCCTTGGTGCCGTCGCCGCGCGCGACCGTGAGCGTCACCCGGGTGCCCGGCGCCGCGACGTACTCGTCGCCCGGGCCGGGCGGCAGGCGCTCCTGTTGCAGGCAGAACGTCGCCAGCACGGCCACGCACTTGCCGTTCGCGCAGTTGAGCGGCGCGGGTTCGATGGTCACGACCAGGCCGAGCGGCTGCGGCGCGGCCTGGGCTTGGACCACCAGGGCCAGGGCCGCTAGGCCGCCGAGCAGGGAAAGACGGATCATGGGTTGCCTCCCATTGCGTGCGGCGATTGTCGGCCGCGCGGCCGCCGGGGTCAACGCCCCCGGCCGCGCCGCGCTGCCGCAAACGCGACCTGGGCTGTCGCGCCCCGGCCAGAGCGGACTATCATGGCCGGGGAGATTCGCCGAATGACCGATACCGCCTCCCCCGCTCCACCCGCCGGCCCGCAAGCGCCCGCGAGCCGGCGCGGCCGCGCCGGCGGCGCCGCCGCGCGCCGCGACCAGCGCCAGCACGCCAGGCCCAAGCCGCTGCCCGCGATTCTCCGCAGGGTGCCGGTCTACGAGGTGCTGAACGAGGAAGGGCTTCGGATCGTCGAGAACAACGCCGAGACCATCCTCCAGGAGATCGGCATCGAGTTCCGCGACGACGAGGAGGCGCTGCGGCTGCTCAAAGGAGCGGGCTGCGACGTCAAGGGCGCGCGGGTGCGCTTTCCCCGCGGCCTCGCGCGCAAGCTGTGCTCGACCGCGCCCCGGAGCTTCGTGCAGCACGCGCGCAACCCCGAGCGCAGCGTCACCATCGGCGGCGACCACACCGTGTTCGCGCCGGTCTACGGGCCGCCTTTCGTGCGCCTCCTCGACGAGCCGCGCCGCTACGCCACCATCGAGGACTTCCGCAACTTCGCCAAACTCGCCTACCTGACCCCGGCGATCCACCACAACGGCGGCACGCTGTGCGAGCCGGTCGACCTGCCGGTCAACAAGCGGCATTTCGACATGCTCTATTCGCACATCAAGTACAGCGACAAGCCGTTCATGGGGTCGGTCACGCACCCCGAACGCGCCAACGATTCGGTGGCGATGGCGCGCATCGTGTTCGGCGAGGAGTTCGTGGCGAACAACTGCGTGCTGCTGTCGCTGATCAACGCCAACTCGCCGATGGTGTTCGACGCGACGATGCTGGGGGCGCTCAAGAACTACGCCAAGGCGGGTCAGGCGACGCTGATCACGCCCTTCATCCTCGCCGGCGCGATGTCGCCGGTGACGGTCGCGGGCACGCTGGCGCAGATTCTGGCCGAGGTGCTGGCGGGCGTGTCGCTGGCGCAGCTGTGCAAGCCCGGGGCGCCCGTGGTGTTCGGCACGTTCGCCAGCTCGATCTCGATGCAGTCGGGCGCGCCGACCTTCGGCACGCCCGAGCCCACGCTCGTGATCTTCGCCGCGGCGCAGCTCGCGCGCCGGCTCGGGATTCCGTTCCGCAGCGGCGGTTCCTTGTGCGCGTCCAAGATCGCCGACGCGCAAGCGGCTTACGAAAGCGCGCAGACTCTGCTGCCCACGGTGCTGGCGGGCACCAATTTCGTGCTGCACGGCGCGGGATGGCTCGAAGGCGGGCTCGCCTCGGGCTACGAGAAGTTCGTGATGGACGCCGACCAGCTCGGCATGATGCAGGTGCTGGCGCAGGGCGTGGACCTGAGCGAGAACGGCCAGGCGATGGCGGCGATCCGCGAGGTCGGCCCCGGCGCGCATTTCCTCGGCTGCGCCCACACCCAGGCCAATTTCGAGACCGCGTTCTACCGCTCCGCGATCGCCGACAACAACTCGGTCGAGCAGTGGGAGGCCGAAGGCGCGCTCGACGCCGCGCAGCGCGCCAACAAGCTGTGGAAGAAGATGCTGGCGGAGTACGAGGCGCCGCCGCTCGACCCCGGCATCGACGAGGCGGTCCAGGCGTTCATGGCCAAGAAAAAGGCCGCCATGCCCGACGCGTTCGCGTGAACGGCTTGCAGCGATCAGCAATCAGCATTCAGCCGGATTTCTACCGCATCCGAATCCGTCGACTGAAAGCTGACCGCTGACGGCTGATCGCTGCTAGATTTCTACCGCGGCCACTGGAAACCGGCGTGCTCGATCGCCGATTTGGCCTCGGGCGACGTCGCGAAATCCAGGAACGCCTTGGCCTCGGCCGGGGCGCCCGCGACTAGCACACCGATGTAGGTCGACACCAGGTTGACGTCGGCGGGGATCGGGCCGACCAGCTTCGCGCCCTTGACCGGCAGGATCTCGGTGATCTGGTGCACGCCCAGCTCGGCCTCGCCCTTCGCCACCAGCTCGACCACGTAGCCGCCGGGCTTCAGGATCGACTTGGGCTTCATCTGCTCGGCGATGCCCATTTTGTCGAGCATCTTGGCGAAGTGCGTGCCCGAGGTGGCGCCCGTGGCGGGATCGACGTAGGCGACCGATTTGGCGGCCAGCAGCGTTTTCTTGAACGCCTCGACGGTCGCGATGTCGGGCACCGGGGCGCCGTCCTTCACCGCCAAGCCGATCAGTACGCGCCCCAAGGGCCGGCGGTCGGCGTCGAGCTTGATGCCGCCCTTCTCGACCTCGGCCAGCGCCGAGCCGGTCATGAACAGCAGGTCGGCCTTCTCGCCGGCTTTGAGCTTGTTGGCGAGCGTGCCCATCGGCGCGTAGGTGCCCTTGACCTCGTGCCCGGTCTTTTTCTTGAACGCCGCGGCCAGCTCGACGATGGCTTCCTGGGCCGCGCCGCCGGCCGCCACTTTGATCTCCGCAGCTTCCGCCGGAGCCGCCGCCGCCAAGACCGCCAGACCCGCCACCAACAACCGCCACATGACCCACTCCCCCTTGGGTTCCCGCGGCCGTGCCGCCGCGCGCATGGCGCTTGCGTGCATATACGCCGCAAGCCCTGCTTCCATTCCCTAGCGCGTCGGGTCGGCCGACACGCGCACCAGCATCTTGCCGAAGTTCCTGCCCTCCAGCACGCCGATCAGGGCCTCGGGCGCGCGCTCCAGCCCCTCCGCGATGTCCTCGCGGTACCTGATCCTGCCGGCCTTGATCCACGCGCCGATGCGCGCACGCCCTTCGGCGTTGCGGTGGTTGTAGTCCCAGACCAGGAATCCGCGCATGGTCGCGCGGTTGACCAGGAGGCGCCGGAGCTGGCGCGGGCCCAGGTCGGGCTTGTCGAGAACGTTGTAGTTGGAGATCGTGCCCACGACCACGATGCGCGCGTTCAGGTTGATCAGCGACATCACCGCGTCGTGAATTTCGCCGCCCACGTTCTCGAAATTGATGTCGACGCCGGCGGGGCACGCTTTCTTGAGCTCACCCGCGAGGTCCCTGCTCGCCTTGTAGTCGACCGCCGCGTCGAAGCCGAGCTCGCGCACGAACGCGCATTTCCTCTCGCCGCCGGCGATGCCCACGACCCGGCAGCCCGCGATCTTGGCGATCTGCCCCGCCACCTGCCCCACCGCGCCCGAGGCGGCCGAGATCACCACGGTGTCGCCGGGCTTGGGCTGGCAGATGTCGAGCAGCGCGAAATACGCGGTCATGCCCGGCATGCCGAGCACGCCGAGCGCGGTCGAGATCGGCGCGTCCTTGGGATCGAGCTTGCGCAGCAGGTGACCCGCGACCGCGGCGTGGCTGCGCCAGCCCAGCGGCCCTTCGACGAAATCGCCTTTCTTCAGGTCCGGCGCGTTCGACTCGATCACCTCGCCGACGCAGCCGCCGACCATCACCTCGCCCGGGGCCACGCCCTTGGCGTAGGACGTGGCCTGGGCGATGCGCCCGCGCATGTAGGGGTCGATCGACAGATAGATCGTGCGCACCAGCGCCTCGCCGCCGCCGGCCCGCGGCATCGCCACGGTTTCGACGCGGAAATCCGAAGGCTTCGGCATGCCCTGCGGGCGCTGGACCAGGACGATCTGACGGGCTTGGGTCATGCGGCTCCTTGCGGCTCTCGGCCTTGCCCACGCGTTGCATCGCGGGCGCGGCGACGGGATAATCGCGCATCCTCGCCGGGAAACGCCCGGCGCGGCAAGCCCGGGAGGCAGCCCATGGCCGCGATGGAGGCCGCGAAGGCGGAAGCGCCGGACGGGGTTTCGTACCGCCGCATCGACCACCTGACCATCCGCACGCGGCCCGAGCAGCTCGAGGAGGTGCGCGCGTTCTACGAACGCGTGCTGCACCTGAGGCCCGGCACGCGGCCGAGCTTCAAGTTTCCCGGCTACTGGCTCTACTGGGGCGACCACGCGATGGTGCACCTCGCCGGCAATGCGCGGCCCGACCTCAAGTTCAGCGAATCCGGCGCGACCCTCGGCTTCGATCACATCTCGTTCCGCACCACCGGCCTCAAGGCGATGCGCGAGCGCCTGAAGAAGCTGAACGTCAAGTTCGAGGAAGTTCCGGTGCCGGGGTTTCCGCTGCACCAGATCTTCTTCCGCGACCCCATGGGAATGAAGGTCGAGCTCACCTTCGACGCGGCGGAGGCGAAGGACTGACGCGCCGCGGCGCTTGCGGGAAGGAAATGGTCGGAGCGACAGGATTTGAACCTGCGACCCCCAGTCCCCCAGACTGGTGCGCTACCAGGCTGCGCCACGCTCCGACCCTTCGCATGGACGCCCGTCGGCCGATGGTCCGGGGCTTCGAGGCCCGGCGGGCGCCGCGCAATCTAGTCGCCCGCCCCCGCCCCGTCCAGAGGCAGAATCCGCCGCCCGGCGGCCGGCTTCAAACGACCGAGAGGTGGCTGTGGTCGAACCACACGGGGTGGAGCGCGCGGGCCGGGACCGGCTCGTGCGTGCCGCGGCGGAACAGGTGAATGCCCTGCCAGCCGCCGCTGACCGCGAAGTGCTCGCCGTCGGGATGCAGCACCACGCCGCGCGGATAGCGCAGGCCCAGGCGGTCGAGGCGCAGGACGTCCCTGACCCGCCCGTCGCCCGCGCCGAAGGC
>Ga0233425_10003917_pt1 | contig 25980 bp, 22 predicted proteins | sample Watercolumn_Towu_2_FD_181712 | JGI IMG/M metagenome (GOLD analysis project Ga0233425, IMG submission 181712) | Freshwater microbial communities from Lake Towuti, South Sulawesi, Indonesia - Watercolumn_Towuti2014_140_MG | ecosystem: Environmental > Aquatic > Freshwater > Lake | place... | reverse complement strand
ATTTGCGCAGACCCTGGCACTTCCGTAAATCTATAACCATGCACCACTGACTTAAAGATTTATCGGCAGCTTTCTGCTTCGGAATGATTCTAAACTTTCGAAATAACGTAAAAATGGGTGAAGCAAACAACACCATTCCCGTTAAGCCGCCGGAAACTTTTAGAAAGTCCCGCCTGGTAAAATTCTTTTCCTTTTTATCTTTATCTTCCAAATTTATCAACCTGAAAATAATCCGCTAGCTGATTTTTAATAGAAATTTATTTATCTGGTTTATATTTGTCTTATTTTTTCTTTATAAAATTTAGTATTATTATACTTTACAATAAAATAAACTTAAATTTTTATAGATTGGAGGCAATTTTTATTTTTTTAATATTATAAGCATTTTTTTCTATATATATTAAAATTTCAAAATATTATAATCCTGCAATTTTTCAATCAATAACAAATACCATAATAACTATATTAAATCTATAGAATTAATAGTTTTTTTTATTTTATTACAATATTTACCAGCTTATCAGGAATAACAATTTTCTTGATTATCTGTTTTCCCTCAATAAACTTTTGTATTTTTTCACTTGCCAGTGCCTCTTCTTCAAGCTCTTCTTTTGCCGACCCTGCAGGAAGGTCCTTTTTATCTCTAAGTTTTCCATTCACCTGAAATACCACCGTTACAAGTTCCTGCTTTGCTATTTCATCATCAAATGAGGGCCAGTCGTGCCTGTGAATGCTCCCGGGCATTTCTGCTGATTGCCATAATTCCTCTGTTATAAATGGGGCTATCGGAGAAAGCAAAAGAAGTGTTTTTATGCTGGCTCCAAAAATCAGTGTCCTGTTTTTATCCTGCGGTTTTATTTCTTCATTATATTTGCTCATCAGGTTTACGAGCTCCATAATTGCGCTTATTGCTGTGTTGAAGTTGAATCTGTTTAATATATCCTGAGTCACTTTCCTGATCGTCTGGTGAAGCTTTCTTAAAAGCTCCCTGTCGGCCGGGGACAATTTTCCTGAGGTAAAATCATCCTTCAGCCTTCTATCTGTCTCTTTCAGGTTTTGCAATTGCTTAATCATTCCTGAGGTCCGGACAAATGATATGTTATCACTCAGTACCCTCCAGAATCTTTTTAAAAACCTGCTTGAACCCTCAACACCTGAATCGCTCCAGTCGACCATCGAATCGGCAGGACCGATAAAAAGTATGTATAGTCTTAAGGTGTCTGACCCGTATCTGTTATAAATCTCCGAGGGGTTCACAATATTACCTTTGGATTTGGACATTTTCTGCCCGCCAAGAGTGACAATTCCGTGAGGGTAATATTTTGTAAAAGGCTCCTTAAAATCAACTAGACCCGCGTCAAATAAGGCTTTTATGAAAAATCTTGAGTAGATAAGATGCATTGTGGCATGCTCGATACCGCCAATATACTGGTCGACAGGCATCCAGTACTTTACTTCTTCAGGTTCAAAGGCCTCTTTGTCTGCCCGCGGGCTGCAGTATCTCAGGAAATACCACGATGAGCATACAAAAGTGTCCATGGTATCGGTTTCCCTTTTTGCTTTTCCTCCGCAATTTGGACAGACAGTATTTACAAACTCATCACTGTAAGCAAGGGGTGAAAGACCTGTCGGTTTAAAATCAACATTATAGGGCAGGGTAACCGGAAGATCTTTTTCCGGAACCGGGACCAAACCGCACTGCTCGCAATAAATTACCGGTATTGGCGCACCCCAGTATCTCTGCCTGGAAATGAGCCAGTCTTTCAGTTTATAATTTATTTCAAAATCACCGATTTTATTCTGCTGCAGAAACTGCGTAATTTCCTTTTTGCCTTTTTCTGAATGCATGCCGTCAAACCGGCCTGAGTTGACCATTATTCCGGCTTCAGTAAATGCTTCACTTAAGTCATTAGAGAGCAAACCGTCCGGTGAGATCACCTCTCTTATTTCGATTTTGTATTTACGGGCAAATTCAAAATCCCTGGTGTCATGTGCAGGAACCGCCATTATTGCTCCGGTGCCGTATTCAAGCAGAACATAATTTGCAATCCATACAGGAACTTTTTCATTATTCAGCGGATTTATGACATAGCGCCCTGTAAAACATCCAATTTTTTCCGCTTCTGCCGAGCCCCTTTCGATATCTGTCTGCCTTGATATGATCTCTCTGATTTTTTTTACTTCCTCTTTTTTTTCCGGATCGATAACGATAGACTCAAGAAGCGGATGTTCAGGTGCCAGTATGAAAAATGTCGCACCAAAAAGCGTGTCGGGTCTTGTTGTAAATACAGGAATCTCAATACCCGGGTTTGTTTTTGTGCTGCGGCAATCTTTACTTTCCGCAATATTTTCCCAACTTTCTTCGAGCCTGAAACTTACCCTTGCCCCTTCACTTCTTCCGATCCAGTTCTGCTGTATTGTCAAAACCCTCTCAGGCCAGCCGTCTTTTATCAGCGCCATATCATCAAGCAGTCTTTGTGCGTATTCGGTAATTTTAAAAAACCATTGGGACAAAGTTCTTTTTGAAACGGGACTGTCACATCTTTCGCATAGTCCGTTTATCACCTGCTCATTTGCAAGAACGGTCTGGCAGGAGGCGCACCAGTTGACCGGCCCTTCTTTTTTCTCTGCAAGACCCATTTTAAACAACTGCAAAAACAGCCACTGTGTCCATCTGTAATAATCAGGATCACTTGTAATAATTTCATTTTCAAAATCATATGTTACTGCCATCCTTTTCAGCGCTTTCCGCATTTTATCAATATTGACCATCGTGCTGTCTTTAGGGTGTATACCGCTCTTTATAGCCGCATTTTCTGCCGGGAGCCCAAAGGCATCATAACCAATGGGATGCAGAACATTAAAGCCCTTCCTGGCAAATATTCTTGCAAGGACATCGCCAATGGTATAATTTCTTGCATGGCCCATGTGGGGTTCACCTGATGGATATGGAAACATTTCAAGCATATAATATTTTTTAACGCTGCTGTCTGATTCAGGAGACCTCAGTATATTTGTTCCGTCTTTTTCCCATGCCCGGAGCCACTTATTTTCAATTTTCTCCGGGTTGTATTCTGAATAATCCATATCTTTTTTCAATTAACTGTTTCCTTCACTTTCTAGAAATAAAAAAACTTCCTGCACAGGTTTAATAAAATTCCTGATTAATTCAACACAAAGCTGCAGCAGAAAGTAAATTCATTGCAAATAAAAACAAAATTCAGTTAAGATTTTCCACCTCAAATAACTCTTCTTCATCTGTACTCTGTCCGCTTTTTTTTAATTTCGGTGAAAACCTTATAATCCTCGAATCTCTCCATAACCTTTCAAGGTCATAATAACTTCGGTATTCTTCAGTAAAAATATGGATTACAAAATCATCATAATCCATCAATATCCAGTTTCCTTCAGCAAATCCGCTGATATTAATCGGCTCTGTCCTGTGTCCTGAAAGACCGGTTTCAATCTCTTCGGCTATTCTTTTTGTCAACCGGCTGTTTCCGGCACTGACAATAAGAAAATAGTCAGTAATAACCAGTCTTGGCGCAACATTTATAATTTTGATAGTGCCAGCTTTTTTACCATCTGCGATTCTTGCAGCAAACTTAACCGCATCAATGGTATCTTCAAACTTCTTTAAAGTTTTTTTTGGCTTTGCCTCAGTATTTTTTATATCTTCTATTTTGTATAGTCACTTCCCAGTATAATTGTAATATCGACATTGTCCGGATTATCTGATGATTGTGAAACGGCGCCTATTCCCAGGGCATCCCTGATATCTTCAGCTATTTTACTTATGCCGGGTTTATCCGTATGGGTTATTATCTTGGTTACATTATAGTTAAAGCTGTCGGCATTTCTTGGTTCCTTAAATGTTAAAACCTCTGATGACTTATTTAAATTCTCGTCAAGGATGCCTTTTGCGGTTAAGGCTATTCCCTGGGTGCCCTCACCGTTCAATATAATAACAGAATAAATCTGACCCCCGGTTGACTGGTCAGCCTGTTCCTGGCTGGCAGTAGTTTCACTCTCATTCTCATCCTTATCAGTACCTTCAGACTGCTGGTCCTGTTTATCTCCTGTTGCTCCTGCATCACTGAGTATTTTCTCCACATTAGCCGCTGCCTTATCATAATCAAAATCTTTACCGATTATAACGACAATATCAGTCTGCTGGGAACCGTCCTCAGAAATTTCTATGTTTCCTGTAAGAAATGCCCCTGCAATATAATCTGCGGCTTTCATAACCTGCTCATCATCTGTTCTGATGATTATCAGGGTTTCCTGATAATCATAATTATCTGCATCAGCAGGTGTTGTCATATTGTACCTGGGAGTTCCGTCTGAATAAATCAGGGATTTTAAGAGATCGGAAACTTTTCCTGCGATACCCGGTGTGCCAACCCCGTTTAAGACTATGGCACCGACTGTGGGTCCTGTTTCATAAGAGGTAGAGGTCTCCTCGGGAGCGGTTTCCTGGTCAAACAGCTCAGCAATTCCTGAAATGTTCGGGACAAATACCAGTGTATTTTCATCAATTGATTCCTGTCTGCCTTCAAGTGCATAATATTTATTGCTGCTGCTTTCAAGATAAGCAACCGTCGAGATGAATTCGGAAAGCTCCTCGAGACTCAGGTCAGTGTCGATAAAATCACTGATGCTTGACAGGTTTTTTGAAAGGTCCCCTTCTTTTGAACCAACGATCTTTTTGAAAATACTGTCAATAAGCAGCTTCTGCATCGTTATATCTGATGCGGGGACATCTTTCTGGCTGCCGCTGAAATAATTTAAAAAACTATAGGCAGTTTCACCATTGATAATATTTTCGCCCTCTTTCAACTTAATGCTTGAACCATCTGAATCTGCAATCGTAATTTCATCTTCCAGCTCCAGCTTGATACTTTCAAGTTTGTTAACAGTATTTGCAACATCAAATAAAATGTAGTTTTCAACATCCATTCCGATGTTGTTTTTTATTGCAAGTTTCAAAAGGTCCATACCGCCAAACACAACTGCTTCGCTTGCGTTATTCTGGCCAAAACCCGGGATTTCAAACAGTGTGTTGGCCGGGATACACAATGATACAAGCTCTTCCTTGTTTGCTGTGTATTTTGCAAACAGCACAGTATTTACCTGGGGTTCAAGCAGGTTTTCACCTGCACAGGAAATTACCACACTGATATCTTCTGCAAGTTTAATGTCACCCGGAATTATTATGGATTCTTCTGCAGAAACCGATGTGTCGGCGGATTGGGAAAAATATTTGTTTTTTATGAAACGGTAACCAAAAACTATGCCGATAGCAATAACTGCAAGAATTGCCATCACAGCTACAGATGAAAAAATCATTTTTCTTCTTTTTCGTCTGCTCCTTACCTTTGAACTTCTTGAAGCAGGCTCAAAATATTCATCATCCCCGGAATCCTGAAACTCAAAATCCCTGTCCGTAAAGAAATCTTCTTCATAACTCTGCCCGGCTTTATCCTCCTGGAGTCTTTCTTTATACCTGAAACCCGGTTCTTTTTCATACCGCCCGTCTTCATATTCTTTCTCATGCTCTTGCTCGTCGTAATTCCTGCCGCGTCCATTCTGTTCACTTTCATCCGGTATACCCCTTTTGGGTTTATATTCATATTCATTGTCATCACCGGGTTCGTTACTATAATCATCCCTCTTTCTCAAAGAATAATCCTCGTCATCATAATTTGATTTATCTTCCGGTGGCATTTCTTAAACCTCCACAGATATTGTTCCAAATTTTGCAAGTGTCCGGGTGCAGTAAATAGTCCCTTTTAATTACATATATTATATTACTTTTATAAACTTCCAGTAAACATAAATCAATATCTTCATTGGATAATTTTCTTAAAATTTCAATATTTTCAAAATACCTGGAGCTTTCTAGTTTATCAGAAATATAAATGATCTTATCTATAAAGTTCATTTTTAAATATCCGGTTGTATGGTACTTTACAGCATTTAAAATTACACTGTCTGAAATTTTAAAATCCCTTTTAAGTAAAAACGGGGCAATAAAACTGTGAATAATATGAGAACTGTTTCTCTCAAAACCGGAAAGTTTTAAGTTATATTTTTCTACGTTTTCCAGCAATTGACTGTATGTAAACATTTTCCCGTAATCATGTAAAATGGCTGCAACGGATATTTTAAAATAGACCTCTCTTAACAGATCATCCAGATTGAATTTTCCGGTAAGAAATTTATCGAAACCTTTTTGGCCCGTTTTTAAAAAAACAAGGCATTTTTTTATTTTTTCAAGCTCAGAACAGGGCTTTTTGTCTGACAATTCCTGTTTATCAAGGTAATTTTTCAAATGCGATTCTGCAAGTCTCAATGAGTAACGGAGCGTTCCTTCTGAATGCCTGTACAAATCGCCACTCATGCGCTTTTGCAAAAGATCTTTTATATCATCTATATAACTCATTTTTCAATATATAATTGGAAACTCCCTCGGGAAGAAGATATTTTATTGGCTTTCCCTCTTTAATTCTTTTCCTGATATCAGTTGAAGAAATTGCAAGAGCGGGTATTTCCATAAGATGAATATGATCTTTTCCGGAAATATCCAGGTTAAAATCTTTTGATATTACACTCTTCAGTTGCTCAATTTTTTTAATATCATATCCGGGTCTAGTTGCGGCTATGAACCTGCAAAGCCTTAAAACATCGCCTGTATCCTTCCAGGTTATTATTTCAAGAATAGCATCAGCTCCTGTAATAAAATAAAGAGTTGCCCTGTCCCTGAAAATTCCTTTAAGGTGTTTTAAAGTGTCTATTGTATAAGATTTGCCTTTCCTGCCAATTTCTATCCTTGAGACAAGAAAGTCGCTGTTTGATGCAGTAGCAATAACCGTCATCAGGTACCTGTCTTCGGGAGTTGCAAGAATCCCCGTAGTTTTATGAGGGGGTTCCCCTGTTGGTATGAAAACAACTTTATCAAGACCAAACTGCCTCAGAGCCTCTTCTGCAGTGACCAGATGGCCGTAATGAATCGGATTGAAGGTTCCGCCCATTATACCAAGTTTTAAATGTTTTTTTTCACATAACCGAAGGAGTTTTTCCTCCATACAGAACTCCCTTTTATTTAACTTCCCATTATAAAAGGCAATATTGCGATTCAATACATAAAAACTTTTTAATCTGTAGCAACTCCGCCGGAGCGTGTATATAATATTATTTTTTATTTATTTCCGTATCTGGCCATTTCCAAAGACAATGAACTTATTTGTCATTATCTGTTCCAATCCCATGGGGCCGCGCCAGTGAAGCTTTTGTGTGCTGATGCCAATTTCCGCGCCCATGCCAAACTGGCCCCCGTCAGTAAATCTTGTTGAAGCGTTTACAAAAACCGTGGAGGAGTCGCAATTGTCCGTAAAGTATAATGAGCTTTTATAGTCTGATGTAATTATGGATTCGGTATGGTGTGAACCATAACTGTTTATATGTTTAACAGCATGCCTTACATCATCAACCACTTTAACTGCAATTATCAGATCGAGATACTCCTCGTACCAGTCGTCTTCACCGGCGGAAACAGCAGAGGGATAAATAATCTGTGTATTTCTGCACCCTTTTATCAAAACTTTTTCCTTTTTGAGGGCATCAAGAACAGGGGGGAGTATTTTTTCAGCAACGTCCCTGTGCACCAGAAGTTTTTCTGCAGCATTGCATACAGCCGGTCTCTGGGTTTTTGAATTTAAAACTATTGATATTATTTCTTCAGTGCCGATACCTTCAAGTTTACTGTCTATATATATGTGGCAGTTTCCAATCCCTGTTTCAATTACGGGGACCTTTGAGGAATTAACGACACTTTCTATCAGGCCTTTACCACCTCTGGGGATCAAAACATCTATATACTGCCTGAATTGCATCAGCTTTTCTGTATCTTTTCTGTCAGCGGTTGGCACAATTGAAATGATATCTTCAGGAAAGCTATTCTTTTTTAATGCCGCCTTCATGATATCAACAATTTTCATATTCGAATGCAATGCATGTGAGCTCCCCCTCAGAACCACGCAGCTGCCGGCTTTAATACAGAGAACTGCAGAATCAACTGTCACATTTGGCCTTGCCTCATAAATTATTCCGATAAGTCCAAATGGCACCCTTATATTTTTCAGTATGAGGCCGTTTGGCAGGTTATAGCCGAATATTATCTTTCCGGCAGGGTCAGCAAGATTGATTACTTCATCAATACTGGCTGCTATTTTTTCTATTATCTGCCTGTCAAGGGTCAGCCGGTCGATCATGCTCTCTGAAATTCCGGCTTTTTCAGATTTTCTGATATCTTTTTTGTTTTCCGTTATTATGTCTTCCGAATAACGCAACAGATTTTCCGCTATATCTTTTAAAACCCTGTTTTTTTCTACAGTTTTTGCTGCTGCAATGAATCCGGAACATGATTTGGCTTTTTTTACGATTTCCTCTATTTTATCCATTTTACCTGTTTAAAATAACCCTCCGGAATTTTTAAAATTAAATAATCACATCTTTCAGTTATTCACGTTCTTCTTCGAACCCATTTTCCTTAAAAACCACCAGGTTATCCCTGTGTATGACTTCTGTGCACAGACCCTTGCCGAACAGATCTTTAATCTGCCTGCCGTTTTTTCCGATAATACCGGTTATTTCCTCATTTGAAAAGTTGCTGATGCCTTTGCCAAGGATATTGCCTTCCGGGTCACAGACCCTCAAGCTCTCCCCTTTTTCAAATCTCCCCTCCACTTTTAAAATCCCGACGGGAAGAATGCTTCTGCCTTTATTCTTTACAGCTTCCACAGCACCGCTGTCTAGATAGATGCTGCCTTTGGTTTTTACCCCGAAAGCAATCCATTTTTTCAGGCTCTTTACTTTTCCGGAAATTTGCGGTGCAAAAAAAGTGCCGGCAGTTTTAAAGCCAATAATATCTTCCAGTATACCGCTTCCGGTGCTGTTGGCAACAACCATTGGTATTCCTGAAAATGAACATATTTGTGCCGCTTTGATTTTTGAGGCCATTCCGCCAAGACTGTATTTTGAACCGGAACTGCCAGCCAGTTTTTCAATTTCCGGAGTTATCTTATCAACAAATGTTATCAGTTTTGCATCAGAAGAAATCTGGGGATTACCATCATACAATCCATCTATATCAGAGAGAATAATAAGTATATCAGCTTCCGTAAGCACAGCTACCATGGCTGCCAGCCTGTCGTTGTCGCCAAACTTTATTTCCTCAACTGCAACGCTGTCATTTTCATTTATTATGGGAACAATATGAAAATCAAGGAGTCTGTCAATGGTATTTTTTATATTTAGATACTGAAGTCTCCTGACCATATCCTCCCTTGTCAGTAAAATCTGGCCGACATTTATGTTAACAGCATAAAAGAGGTCCCGGTACACCCTCATAAGCTCAACCTGCCCGACTGAAGCAGCGGCCTGGAGCTTTGAAATGTCTGAAGGTTTTTTATCAAGACCAAGGACCCCGAGCCCTGCAGCTATTGCGCCGCTTGTGACTATTATTGCATCAATATCTTTTATAACAATTTTACTTACCTGATCGGTAAATCTTTTTATTTTTGCAGAGTCAAGCGAGCCATTTATATCAGAAAGGCTGCTTGTGCCTATCTTTATGACAGCTTTTTTAATTTTTTTAAAATATTTTTTTCTTTCCATTTACCTTAAAAAATTTCAATAATCCCTGAAAAGTTTCAACAGCATTTGTAATATATTAATATAATTCTTAAAAAGTTTAAATTACTCTACGAGTTCAAAAACCAGGTTGTTGATAATTACCGTACTTCCTTCGGAAACCCCCATTTTTTTAAGCTTTTCACCAAGTCCCATCTTTTTCAGTCTGTCTCTCAGGTAATTTAAGGCTTCCTCATTTTCAAGATCAGTCATTGAAACAAGCCTTTCAATATTTTTGTTTTTCAAGATAAATTCATTTCCTTCTTTTATCAATTCAATCTTATCAGCGTTTAATTTCCTGCTGAGACTGATTGCGGGATCATCAAGTGAATAAACCCTGTAACCCCCTGCTAGCAATGACGGCTCACTGCCGGTAAGTTCCTCCTCAGGCGGCACATGTGCCAGCATGGAATCTTTTTCGGTTGATCGGATATATGAGATTTTTTCATACATTGCATGGACAAGATTCTTAATTCCTGAGCCGGTTGCGGCTGAAGTTTTTAAGATGTCATTACCGCTTATCTTCTTTAATTTGCCGCATACATTTTCCAGCAGTTCTGCAGCTTCTGTGTCTTTCTCTGAAACAAGGTCGGTTTTATTTATAACAGTAAAAAACGGCTTATCATGCAGGCTGGCGCCATAAAGTTTCAGCTCGTTTCTTAAAACTGTAAACGTATTTAAAAATTCTACTTCACCTGAATTCAGCAATACCGAACAGTCAAGAACCATCACAATCAATTTGGATCGCAAAATGTGCCGGAGAAACCTGTCTCCAAGTCCTGTTCCCTTATGCGCCCCTTCGATGAGGCCGGGAATATCGGCAACGACAAATGAGTCATCATAAACAGAAACTACACCGAGGTTCGGGACCAGGGTTGTAAAGGGATAATCGGCAATCTTTGGTTTTGCTGCAGAAATTCTGCTGATAATAGTTGATTTTCCTGCGTTTGGAAAACCCACAATAGAAACGTCGGCCAGCAAACGAAGTTCCAGATTTATCCACCTTTCACAAACTTTTTCACCTTTCTCAGCAAAACCGGGGAACCTTCTCTGCTGGGAAACAAAACTGGCATTTCCCCTTCCTCCAATGCCTCCCTCCTCAGCAAGATACTCCTGTCCTTCTCTGATCAAATCAGCACAAATCTCACCATCATTTTTTATAACTGTACCCGCAGGTACATTTATAAAGCAGTCAGCGCCTCTCTTTCCCTGACGGTTATTTGGCATTCCGGCCTGGCCATTTTCAGCCTTATAATGAACCTTTTTTTTAAAGCCATACAGGGTTGCCACGCTTCCCGAAGCTTTAAAGACCACATTGCCGCCTTTTCCGCCATTTCCGCCGCAGGCAATTTTTTTGTGGCTTCCCTTCAAAAAGAAAAAGCTGACAATGCCCGGACCGCCGTCTCCAGCTTTTATATTTATTTTAGCTTCATCAAGAAAAATGCTCATTTATGATACCTTTAAACAGATGCGGATAATTTCCTTCGCCATGCAGAACCCGGTAATATAGAAAGGATTATACAGGATTGTAATAAAAAATTTAACGGTAAAAGAAGGGAACATGTACCGTCTGATTTTTCGATCAGAGATTTTTAAGAATCTGTTATTATGCAGGAGAAAGCTCAGCCCAAATTCCTGAGCATAAAAATGCAGTTATTACTCAGACAGAATATTTACAAATTTTGAACCTTTGCCGCTTCCGGAAAATTCAACAATCCCGTTTGAAAGGGCAAAAAGAGTATGATCCTTTCCAATCCCCACATTTTTCCCTGGTTTGAATCTGGTACCACGCTGTCTTACAATAATGTTTCCGGCAACAGCTTTCTGGCCGCCATATATCTTTATACCCAGAAACTGGGGATTGCTGTCTCTGCCATTTCTGGAACTTCCAACACCTTTTTTACTTGACATTTTAAATCCTCCGGATTATTTGAAAACTGTTTTGAAAATAAAATTTGATAAAAAATAAATTTAATTACTTAACCTGGATTTTATCCAGATGAAGCAGGGTTAAGGGTTTTCTGTAGCCGACTTTTCTTCTGTATCTTTTTTTCGGTTTATATTTAAAGGCAATGACCTTATCACCTTTAAACTGTTTTTTTATTGTCGCCTCAACAACAATTTTTTCCAGTACCGGCTGCCCGATTTCGATTTTTTGTCCGTCGCTGAAAAGATTTACATTCAAAAACTGTATCTTCTCGCCTTCTTTGCCTTCAATGCCTTCAACAACAATATTTTCATTTTCAGTCACTTTATACTGTTTTCCACCACTGGTAATTACCGCGTAAATCTTGGGCCTCCTTATTAAAAACTAATTACATTTACAGCAAACTCACATCTGTCCTGTTTGTACAGATATATTGCCAAATTGCAAATGTGTAATTTACCATACCATTGATTAAAATGCAATACCGGCTCAAATCCTCATTTCTGTATAACTTTTGCTGTTGCGCTGGTTTTGGCCATTGACATAATCTCCACGCGCACCCTCTGTCCCATAAATTTCCGGCCATCAAGAATCTGTACAAGGTTTCCGTCAATCCGTGATATTGCATCCAGCTTGTTATTAGAGTATGGCTCCTCTATTACCATATCAAGAATGTCCCCGACCTTAAAAGGTTTTGAGGCTTCGATTATTTCAGAAATGGATCCCTCCGCTTCAAGTATAAATGAATCCATAGGCAGACTGTCATCACCTTTAATTGCAATATATTTTTTTGTAATAGCTTCCAGATTCCTCAGGTTTTTGCCGCCTTTGCCTATGGTAAGTGACGCAACATTGGGGTTAAGCTTAACCAGGAATGCCTTTGAACTGCTTTCCCTTGTTACCTTTCTTATCTTTCTTTCAACATCCAGCCTTATTGTTTCCTCGGATTTTACAAAACCTGTTCCGCTGCAGCAGGGGCATGTTTTGCAGAGAGTTCCAACAATGCCATCAGATACATTTTTTCTTGTCATCTCAAGCAGACCCAATTTTGAAAAGTTCAGAACCTCCGTTTTTGTCCGGTCCTTTTCAAGAAGCTGTTTAAACCTTGCAAGCACCTTCTGTCTGTCGTCTTCGCTGCTCATATCTATAAAATCAATTACAATAATTCCCCCTATATCCCTTAGCCTTAACTGGGTCGTGATGGCTTCTGCGGCTTCAAGATTGGTTTTAAGTATTGTCTGGGCTGAATTTTTACCTGAAGTGTATTTGCCGGTGTTGACATCAATGGTTGTCAGTGCCTCCCCATAATCTATAACTATAAAGCCCCCGGATTTTAACCAGACCTTCCTTTCCAGGCTGGATTCTATAACTTCATTTACGCTGAATTCTTCGAAAAGTTCATTTTCTCCATGGTGAAGTATGATATTATTGAAATTCACGCCGATACTCCTTAAATAACCCAGTATCTCTTTTTTTGTTGTTTTTTTATCGACATAAATTGCATCAAAATCCTCCGAAAAGATATCCCGCATAAGACGTATGACGATGGGATATTCTTCATAAATCAATCCGGGAACTTTAAGCGTGGCTGCTTTTTTCTTAATATAGCTTAAAACCTTTAAAAGGTTATGCATCTCCCGTTTCAGTTTTGCTTTGGTTGCATTTTTTGAAGCAGTTCTTGCAATCAAACCGCAATCCTTTGGTTTTATCTCCTCCAGCATCTGTTTTATCGCATCCCTGTCATCAGGATTTATTTTTCTTGAAACACCAACCCCGTCATTAAATGGAGCAAGGACAATATAGCGTCCCGGAATTGATATGAAAGTGGTAAGACGCGCGCCCTTGCCTTTCATCGGGTCTTTTGTAACCTGTACAATTATGGACTGGTTCGGCTTGAGTATATGCTGAATTTTCCTTATAATCTCCTCTTTTTCCTCAAACTCGATATCGTATGCCACTTCATTTATATAAAGAAATGCGTTTTTTTCTTCACTTATGTCCACAAATGCCGCATCAAGGCTTGAAAGAACATTCTCAATTTTTCCCAGGTAGATATTTCCCACCAGGGATTTGCTCCTTTTACGGTCAAAATACAACTGGATCACCTGTTTTGATTCAAGCACGGCTATCCTTGTCTCGTTCTTATCGGAACTGACCAGCATTTCTATGCCCAATGTTTACCTCACTGAAATAAAAAATTTAAAAATTAAGATTAAAATAGATTATAAAACTGTATACTCAATATTTAACTGGCTTTTCGGTAACCACCTAAGGTTAAATTATATTAATTATATCAATATTTCTTCAAATATAAACTTGCAGGTATTTTTAGCCCTGACCTTCGAATTGAGCTGCATCAATAAGAGTTACCAGCTTACCATTCTTAATAAGATACAGCTCCTTTTTAAAGACCGATTTCACATTCAAGTTAAGCTGTCCAAGCATTCCGGTAAGGTTCTGCTTAAAAATATTAAACTTAAAGATCGCATTATTATTCTCTTTTAAAACCTTTACATAACCATAAATTCCAAGCTTATAATTACCATACGGCGCCATATCTGTTTTTTCCCTTTGAGGGTACTTTTTTTCCAGATTGTAAATTTCATCTTTATAGATTGTTCCTGAGATAGCAGGATTTTTCTGGAGCCAGTCCTTAAAAATACCGGTAAAATCCTCAACATTATAAAATTCTTCAGGAGTAATTTCCTGCATCTGATTGATTTCAGCTTTACTGTCAATGTCACCTCTGTCTCTGCCAATAATGAACTCATAAAGAACAATGTCTGCCTGTGACATCACATTTGGTAATTTATCATAAACCCTGGATACTGCTGTTACCCTGATAAGGTCCGGCAGGTTTTTATTTATTATTTCCATAAAATCAGAGGTGCCGATGTCTTCTTTAAGTTCAACATCGCAGTATTCTGCCATGCTTTCAACACCGAGGGGAATGGGGTTTGAGAGAGCGGCTTTGGGTTTCGGGTTAAAACTCAAATCGAATCTGACCTTTATGCCTGACCTTAAAAGCGCACGAGACACTATCCCTAAAATATCCAGATGGGAAAGATATTTGAATTCCTTCAATTTGGAAAATTTAAATCTTACAAAAATAAAATTGCTGTCTGTATGGTTCATCATTGAAAATGTTTTAGGTTAGCTTTTCCTTAAAGCCGATATCTATAACGTCCCAGGGCAGTATTTCATTTCTGTCATATTGCCTTTCAGTATAAAACCCCGGGTCAATTCCAAGCTCATTAAAGCTTCCCAGCCATTTGCCGTAATTAAAAAAATCTGTCCAGTTGTCAAATTTTGCACCTTTCTTAAATACAAGTTCTATGACATCAGATACCCTTGAATCCCCTCTTGAAAGGGCACACTCGATAATGCTTTTCTCGGGAGAGGTCCAATGAAGCTTCACAAATCTTTTTGGCACTGACGCATTTATCAGCTCTATTTTTCTTCTGATGTTTTTTAAACTGTCCTGCGCCTGCCTCTGCATAGGGGTGAAGGGTTTCGGACAGAAAGCATTAATGCTGACGCTGACCTGAAACCTGAAAAAATCCTTTTTGGACAGTTCGGATCTCGCTTTTGTTATTATCTTATTTAAAAGTGATGCAATTGATAAAATATCGTCATCAGTTTCTGCAGGCAGGCCTGTCATGAAATAAAGCTTAATTTTTGCCCATCCTTTTGAAAATGCGATCCCAAGACTTTCAAACAGGTCCTCATCGGTCAAATCTTTTTTTATCATATCCCTGAGCCTCTGACTGCCAGCCTCGGGGGCAAATGTGAGGCCCGTTTTTCTGCCGGACATTATTTTTTCCATTATTTCTTTATTAAAGCTGTCCAGCCTGACTGACGGGAGCGAAACTGATATCTTCTCAAAATCCGGTTGTGAGGTTATGGCATCTAAAAGAACAGGCAGTTTTTTATAATCTGTTGAAGATAGCGAGGTGAAGGATATTTCTTCATAACCGGTCTGCTTCAGACCATTTTTGCTCTGCTCAATTAGATCATTAACATTTCTCTGCCTTACGGGCCTGTATGTAAAACCCGCCTGGCAGAATGCGCAGCCACGGCTGCAGCCTCTCATGATTTCAATATTTAATCTGTCATGAACAGTTCGGATATTCGGGATAACGGGGCTGATAACAGGTGCAAAACTGTCAAGACTGCCAATTGAAGCCTTCTTTACAGGCAGGCTTTTCACACCTTTTTCGGTCACTTCGAACCTTTTAATGGTGCAATTGCTGTTGTAAATTATCTTATAAAATTCCGGAACGAATACTCCGTCAACTACTGAGATTTCCCTGAGCAGGCTTCGTTTCAATTTTCTTATATCTGCAGTATGCCCGCCATCAGATCCAGACTCTGACACATTCATCTCATTTAACCTTCTCTTAAAGTCCCTTATTATGTCCAGAATTTCTGTAACTGCCTCCTCCCCGTCTCCGATAACCAGAAAATCCATAAATTTTGAAAGCGGCCATGGATTATATGTACTTGAACCGCCGGAACAAACAAGAGGAAACAAACTGAATCTTCTTTCTGAAACAATATCCAGACCTGACAGGCTGATAATATTCAATATATTGGTGGATAGCATTTCATGTGCGGAGTTAAAACCAATCAAATCAAAACATTCAAGAAAAATCCTGTTCTCAAGTGAGAAAAGCCTGATTTTTTCATCTGCCAGCTTCTGCTCAAAATCGCTCCATGGAGAAAACACCCTCTCGGCCGAATTTAATAAGCTGCTGTTAATGATATCATAAAGTATCTGAAGGCCAAGATTTGACATTCCGACCTCGTAAACATCAGGAAACACAAGGGCCGAAAGTGCAATATTATTATTGTCTTTCAAATATTTAAGACTTTTGCTTTTGCAGCCAAATTCATGTCCTATGTAGCGTCCCGGTTTTTCCACGCCTTCCAGCAGCTTCTCCAGTTTATCATATGGCAGCGTTTTTAATTTTTTATTCAAAGTCATCGTATGCTATCTCATAATCCTTTCTCAGTTCCCTCCTCAGGTAAACATTCTCAACTGCAGCTATTCCGATAAAAATTGCAAGAAGGTTTGACCCGCCGTAACTTAAGAAAGGAAGCGGTATTCCGATAACAGGCATAATACCTATTGTCATCCCTATATTTATAAGCACCTGTGCAAGGATAATAAAACCTATACCACTGGCTATTAATGAACCAAGGCTGTTTTTTGCCCTCTGAGCAATAAAAAAACACCGCCATATAATGAATCCAAGTAAAAGTATAACAGGAACCGAACCAAAAAATCCGATTTCCTCCCCGATTACAGAAAATATGAAGTCGGTATGATGTTCCGGCACATAGTTAAGATTGGTATGTTTGCCAAGAAAAAGCCCCTTTCCCCAGAGCCCCCCTGAACCAACAGCCAGCTTTGACTGGAAAAGGTTGTAACCTATTCCCTGTTTCTCAATATCGGGTTTTAAAAATACAAGTATCCTGTCAAGCTGATATTGTTTAATGATTTCAAGCTTTACAGCCCCGAAGATTCCCCCTGCAGCAACTGCAAGTATCGTAAAGAAATACATAAAATTTGCACCGGAAACAAAAAGCATACCCAGATATGTTATGAAGAAAACAAGGGCGGTACCGTAATCAGGCTCCAAAATTACCAGTCCAATACAAATCAGCAGCACCCCAAGAGATATTGCAACTTTTTTAAAACCTACTGCATTGGCATTTTCCCTCGGCCATTTGGACAGCACGGCCGCGTTGATAAAAACAACAAGAACTTTGGCAAACTCTGAAGGCTGAACTGTTGTAAACTTTAAATCTATCCAGCTTTTTGAACCATGAACCTCATACCCAAATATAAGCGCCAGACCTAAAAAAGCCGCTGTAAGAATAAAAAGTGCCCACCATAACCTGGACAGAAACCTGTAGTTTAAGAACTGGAACCCAACAAGCATAACAAGACCGGCCGCAAGTGCATATCCCTGCTTTTTTAAGTAGAACATCGGGTCAGCTACATTATTGGGCATGCTTACTTTTGTTGCGCTGAATATAATCAGGACACCGAAGCACGAAATCAGCAGTACTGCCGCAAGGAGGGCAAAATCAAAATAAAAAATCCTTCTTTTAGGTTTTTCATCATGAAAATCAATGGGACCATTAAAAAAATAATTGTGTGGTCCAGATATATACTTATTATTTGATTTATAATTATTGTCAGTTCCCTGATTTAAGTATTTCATTTAAGCTGGCTCACTCCATATATATAATCCATTATTTTTCTTGCAACCGGAGCCGCCGAGCTTGAACCCCCGCCAGCCTGTTCAAGCATTACAACTATAAGATACTGCGGATTTTCAACAGGAGCATAACAGACAAACCAGGCATAATCCTGTTTTCCTGCAACCTCTGCGGTTCCTGTCTTGCCGGCAACAGCAATATCATTTAGAGGAAACCCTGCAAACCTGCCTGCCGCAGTTCCCTGGCTCACAACCGCCTTGAGCCCTTTTTCAATAATTTCACAGTATTCCCGGTTTAAGTCCAGATTTTCACTGTTTTTCTGTCCGCTCAAATCCTCTGCAGTCGCAACAGTGTTTCCACCGTAATCTTTTATCATATACCCGACATGCGGCGTTATTTTTATTCCTCTGTTAATAAGTATTGAATATGCACTTGCCATCTGGAGAGGAGTTGTCAGCACATCTCCCTGGCCAATTGACATATTTACAGTATCTCCGGGGTACCAGATTGTATTCTGGGTCTTTCCCTTAAAATACTCTTTTTTCCATTCCCTGTCAGGTACGACTCCCTGGTCCTCATTGGGCAGGTCAAAACCGGTTTTGCTGCCAAAACCGAAAAGTCCGGCATATTTTTGCAGCAGTTCCTCATAGTTGTTATTCTTTAAAAAAAGCTCATAACCGACATTATAAAAATAAATATCACAGGAATTCTGCAGCGCCCCATAAATATTGAGTGAACCGTGCCCGCTTTTTGCCCAGCACCATTTAGGAAAATCGCTCCCCAATCCGTACCATACCCCCTGGCAGTTCGCATAGATACCGTCAGTTATTACCCCTTCATTAAGTCCTGCATATGCAGTGACCAGTTTAAAGACAGAGCCTGCCGGATAACCCATAAGTGCCCTGTTGTTTAAAGGAAATTCATTTGCAGGATCATTTAAATACTGCCAGTCGTTTGAAGAAATTCCACCGGTAAATACAGAAGGATCATAAGCAGGGTAGCTTGCCATGGCAAGTACTTCCCCGTTCTGGGGATTCAACACAACGGCAGATCCGCCCGGCGCCTTATAATATTCGTCTGAATCACTTACTTTTTTCTCCCTGATTTCCATAATGGAAGTAGATAAAATTTCCTCAACTTCTTTCTGGAGTTCTATATCCAAAGTCAGGTACAGGTCATTTCCCGGCACATAAGCCGTCTCTTCAAGTACCTGTGTCGGCTTTCCAACGGGGTTGACCTCAAAAACTATTTTTCCCTTTATACCCTTCAGAACCTCTTCGTATGTGTCTTCTATACCGGTAAGGCCTATCTGATCCCCTCCTTCATATCCAACACTGTACCGGGCGCTCTTTAAGCTTTCGCTGTCTATTTCACCTGTATATCCAAGAATATGCGCAGCCAGATTTCCGTATTCGTATTCCCTTAAGAAAATGTCTATTATTTCCACCCCGGGGAGATCTGCACTGTTTTCCTTAAGGTATATCATATCCCCATAATCGATATTTTGTTTTAAGATAACTCTTTCAATGTAAGAAATATCAACTTTTTCAAGCTTATTTAGTATTTCGCTCCTGCTCATATTTAAGACTCTTCCAAGTGTCTCAAGAGTATTTTCGTTTTCAATTACAAGTCCCGGATCTACAGCCACTGAAGGCGCAGGGATGCTTTTGACCAGAAGCTTGCCGTTTCTGTCATAAACATTTCCTCTTTGGGCAGGAATGGTTTTGGACCGTAAAATGCTTTCTGATGCTTCACGGGCATAAACTTCACCGCTTATAACCTGAAGAAAATATAGCCTTACAACAAGCACGGCAATTGCAATCAGCGCTGTATAAATAATGATTTTAAATCTTATCCTTATAGGCAAAACCTATTTCCTCCTTTTTCCTGCCACCCGCGTTAATCAAAGGAAAAACCAGAAACATCAGTAAAATATTGCATACAGGGCCCACCACAGTTTCGATTCCAAGCCTTGCAAAATTTAAATTCAAATTAAACAGATAATACATGGCGGAATACAGAATAAGAGAAAGTTCCGTAAAAAAGAAAATAATCAGTAAATGATTTACAGTTTTCTTTTTCAGGCCCATTTCAATTAGCTTGCTGGCAAAAAATCCGCATGTAGCATATATCATGGCATTAACACCTGTTATTTTACCCGCTATCAAATCAATCAGTAGTCCCGATGTAAAACCATATAAAAGGCCGTAAAGTCCGCCATCGAAAACTGCAACCGCAATAACAGCAACCAGTACCAGATCAGCGCTTAAATAAAATATTTTCAGGTGCTCAAAAAAAGCAATCTGGATAACCACGCAAGATACAAGAAAAATGAAGTGGAGAAATTTTAAAAAAATCTTCATCTCGAACCTTTGATTACAAGGACATACTCAAGTTTCCTGAAATCTGCAAAGGGATCCACCGTAATTTCCTTATATGGGTTTGCAGGATTGATGCTTACCCTGCTGATCCTGCCTATAAGTATTTCTGACGGCATATTTTCCCCGAGCTCAGATGTGATTAAAACATCGCCCCTGAAGACATCTTCATCAGTTTTTATATAATTAAGGTAGACTGTGTTATTCAAGTTGCCTTCGATAATCCCCAGACTCCTTGTGGATAAAATCCTGGCCCCAATACTGCTCTGGGGATCGTCAAGAAGCCTTACCCTGGAAGTGCTGTTTGCCGATGATATCACAAGACCCACAAGCCCCCTGCTGTCCACAACTGCCATCCCTTTAAGCACCCCGCTGCTTCTACCCGTATTTATCAATATTTCCGATTGCCACTTGTTATTATAGTATCCGATCACTTTTGCAGGAATGGAGTCCATATCCTTCCGCATTTCCATATCCAGAAGTTTTCTCAATGCATCATTTTCTATTTTCAAATTTATATTTTCAGAATAGCTGTTGAGAAGAGCGGCATTTTCCTGTTGAAGTGTTTCGATTTTTTCGGCAGTGTTTATATAATTTTTTATACCGGCAAAAAAACCTGCTATAGGGTTAAAAAAACGGAAAACACCCTCCTGCACAGGTTTGAAAATATCAAGGGCACCGGTTTTTAAATTATCAAAAACTTCGGACTGTTTAAAACTCACCGTAATTACAATTACACAAATTACCAGTATTACAACGAAAACTATGATGGTTTTAAAATTTCCGCTTTTAAAAACCATTTGGGGCTATTGAGTCGTATATCTTAAATATTTCTTTAATGAGCTGAAATCTTCGGCACATTTACCTGCACCAAGTGCAACTGCACCCAGCGGATCCGGCGCAAGAAAGACGGGACAGTGTGTTTCCCTGCTTATCCTTTCAGCAAGACCTTTTAGAAGCGCACCGCCTCCGCTCAGAACTATTCCTCTTTTCATAATATCGGATGAAAGTTCCGGTGGAGTGTTATCAAGTACCTCGACAACTGAATTTAGAATATCATTCAAAGTTTTTTCAAGAGCCAGCCTCATCTGCTGGCTGGTAATTATTATTGTTTTTGGCAGACCGGTGACAAGATCCCTTCCATTCACTTCCATCTTGCCCTCATTTTCAATAGGAAATGCTGAACCTATCTCCATTTTTATTTTTTCTGCGGTACTCTCTCCGATAAGAAGGTTATTTTCCTTTTTAAGGTAATAAATAATTGCTTCATCCATTTCATCTCCGCCTATGCGAAGTGACTGGTAAGCCACTATCCCACCAAGAGAAATAACTGCGACTTCAGATGTCCCGCCTCCTATGTCTATGATCATGCTTCCGGTCGGTTCATCTATGGGAAGGTCAGCACCGATTGCTGCAGCAAGCGGTTCTTCAATTATATACGCGGCCCTTGCGCCCGCCTGCTCCGTTGCTTCCACAACTGCTTTTTTCTCAACAGCAGTTATTCCGGAAGGCACGCAAATGACGATCCTTGGCCTGGCAATTCTCATGTTTTTATGAACTTTCTGTATGAAATATCTGAGCATTTTTTCAGTTGTATCAAAATCTGCAATTACTCCGTCTTTTAGCGGCCTGATGGCTACGATGTTTCCCGGGGTTCTTCCAACCATCCTTTTGGCTTCAAGTCCGACTGCAAGTATTTTTTTATTTTCTTTGTCAATTACAACAATAGACGGTTCGTTTAATACAATCCCCTTACTCTTTATAAATACGAGAGTATTTGCTGTCCCAAGGTCAATTCCCATATCCCGGCCGATTACATTAAGAAAGAATTCAAGCATAAAAACTCCTCACAAATAAAATAACATTATCTCTTTTAATAAATACATGGTATTTAGATTATCCTGTATTCAAACCCTGAAAGCAATTGCAGAAATCTGTATACAGGAAACCCTGCCACGTTATAGTAGCACCCTTTAATTTTTTCCACTAAAACGCTGCCGTATCCTGATATGTCATATGCGCCGGCTTTATCATTCACATATTCCGCAGAGAGGTAATTGTCTATTTCAGAACCGGAAAGCTCTTTAAACTTAACTTCAGTCGTTTCCGTCCCGCTTAGCTTCCTTCCTGACCTGCAGTCAATAAGATAAACGCCGGTTATTACTTTATGAACCTTTCCTGCCAGACATTTCAAAAATTCCCTTGCATCCTCCAGGTCATCTGGTTTTCCGATATGTTTCCTCTTAAAATAAACAATTGTATCAAAGCCGGCAACAATCGTGTTTTCACAATTTAAATTACTAATTATAACATGATTGTAAACATATTGTGCTTTTGCACCTGAATTGTAAAGGACGGTCCCGTAAGGGTCTTTAAAGATTTTTTCCTCCACACCTGCAGGCCTTATAACAGAATACTGCAGTTTCAACATCCTTAAAATCCTGTCTCTCCTGGGTGAGCCCGAAGCAAGAATAACTTTAAACATTCTGCCTGTTTTTAATTTATTTTCTTCTTCTTCCAAGATCGGCAATTAAAAAAGCTATTAAGATACCAAGTACCGCACAGAGAGTTATGTTTACATGAATAGAAAAACTCATATCAATAAGGTACAGGTTAAAGCTTAACTGGTCTGTACCGACCTTGAGCCCTCTGTCAAGAATGGGGATTGATCCCTGCAGGACATGTCCGACAATTGCTCCTATTATTCCGCCTGCAAGTACTATTAAAAATGTTATGACGCCGCTTCTTTTATTCATAATTTTAAAATGTATTACGATATTTCATTAACCAAAAACATGTTCGAAAAAAATCTGACAGAGCAGAAACCAGGTTCATTAGCTATTGTTCCGCTTTGCAGTAGGGACATACCTTCCAGTCAAGATTCAACGGCTTTTCACACTGGACACAATTTTTCTTGAGTTTTTTTCTGCAATTGGGGCATATTATAAAATCCTGATTTATTTCTTTTCCGCATGCAGGGCACCTTAATATGGAGGATGCTATTGCCAGCTCAGATCTTTTAATCTCAAGATCCCTTTCCATGATATCCTCCACAAACTCGGGCGGTCTTAAAATCAGATAAAGTATCAGCCCCAGGTAGTTGAACAAAAAAACAATAATTGCCCAGAAAAACGGGCTGGTGTTTCTGAGTTTTGCATCCCTGAATGTCCAGTAAACAAAAGAGAGCCAGATAATGATGAGGATAAAAACTATTCCATATGTCAGGTACTTCCATATTGGAAGCCTGAAAAAATTCATTATATTTTCAAAATACTTTAAAAAATCCATCATTCCTCCACAGAAATAAAACTAAAAATCAGACAATATTTTCCAAATTGGTTATTGAACCAGTAATGCATATAATATCATTTTCACCCGCAATTTTTAAAGCAAAATTTAGAGAATTTACCACTGTATCCATTTTATAAACTCTGTCAGGGAGCCGGGCGGGTGAAATTTCAGATTTGTTTTCTGCAGTTGCCAGGGTGTCTGTTTTTTTATTTTTTCTGCCGCAATAAAGCATATATTCTTTTTCAAGACTGTCCGGGGACAGGCTCCTTGGTGTGTTGCTCGAGGCCAGTATCAGCACATCTGCACCTGATGCGGCCGTTTCAAGCATTTTTTTATAATCTTTATCTTTTAAAACAGAAAAAACAATAATTTTTGATCCCCTGCCTCTGTCATTTTCTTTGTCTGGGCTGAAACCTTCAAAATTTTCATCCAGGTTCTTAAAGAAATTTTCCAGTCCCTCAGGATTATGGGAAGTGTCGGCAATTACAAGGGGTCTTTTTCTTAATATCTCAAACCTCCCGGTAACCTTTATATCTGCCATTGCCTTAATTAAATTGCCCTGCAGCAGTTTTTTTCCTCTCATGCCCAGGTAAAGTTCGGATAAAACAGCAGCAAGTAAAAAATTCATGGGCTGGTAATTCCCTATAAGGGGCAGCCTGACACCGGAAATTCTTTCTTCCAATGTCCTTACCGTCAGATCCCAGCCTTCCATATATATTTTCTGTTTTGATTCGATATAAAAATCCCTGTCATACAGATAGAGTCTGGAATTTGTCAGAGCAGCTCTTTTTTTTAACACATCAAGCACTATTTTATCAGTGCTGGTGGTTGCGACAGGGGCGCCTTTTTTTATAACCATGGACTTTTCCCGGGCAATTTTTTCTATGGTGCCGCCCAAAACCGCAGTATGCTCAAGGCTGACACCTGTAAGCCCCGCAACTTTTGAGTCTGCCGCATTGGTGGCATCCCATCTGCCGCCAAGTCCTGCCTCAAGAACCATCACATCAATCGACTCTCTGGCGCACAAATAAAAAGCCATTGCCGCAATAATCTCAAACTGGGTGATCGGTCCCCCGAGATCCAGTCTGTTAACTTCTTCGATATACGGATACACTTCAGAAAAAAGTTCACCGAATTTCTGTTTTGTGACAGGATTTCCGCAGAACCATAACCTTTCGGTATAATGGTTTATATGGGGCGAGATATGGTAAGCGGCCCTTAAGCCGTGGCTGTTAAGAATCGCAGCGGTCATAATGGCCGTAGAAGTTTTTCCGTTTGTTCCAACAATATGAATGAAATCAGTGGAAGACTTATGGGGATTTCCCATAAGCTTAAGTATCCCGTTAATCCTTAAAAGGTTTGGCTTGATACCGAAAATAAGGCTATCGTCAAGAAATCCGGCTGCCTGGCTGTAAGTGAAGCTTTTCATAGGTTTTATTATATTTTTAACTGTCTGAAAAGTTTAAGCTGTTCCTTTAAAGAATCCATTTCCTTCTGCAGTTTTTCAAGCTTTAAGCTTTCCTTCTTTATAATCTGCTCAGGCGCCTTATCCCTGAACTGGGGATTTGACAGTTTTTTCCGGCTTTTATCAATCTCTAAATTTATTTTTTCCATTTCAAACAGAACTCTTTCCTGTCCGGCCACCGCGTCAAACAGTCCCTGCAGACAGATGTAAATGGTTACGCCGTTTTTTGCAATTTTAATGAAACCGCTGCTGTCAGGAGGAGCGTAAAACTCAATAACATCTATTCCTGCAAGACTTTTAACAATTTCAATATTTTCTTTTAAGGATTCAAGCATTTCCGGGTTTGCAGAATCAATATTAACCCTGATTTTCAGCGAAGGGTTAATTTTCTGTTCGGTTCTCACTTTCCTTATTTCTCCGATTATTTCACTTAAACTGCCTATTAAGGACTCCGACAGATCATCGATAACATCAAGGTTCCTGCTATCATTCAAAGGATATCCGGACACCATTATGCTTTCACCGTCATGCGGAATATTCTGCCATATTTTTTCAGTGAGAAACGGCATAAAAGGGTGAAGGGCCCTGAGGTATTTCTCCATAACATACCATAAAATATAAAGGCTTGTGAGCTTTTCCATGTCCGGTCCATGCTTATCAGGATCCTGTTTTTTGTACAGCCTGACTTTTGATGCTTCCAGGTACCAGTCGCAGTAATCATTCCAGAAAAAACTTACAAGAGTCCTGCAGGCAAAGGATATGCTGTACTTTGAAATATATTTCTCAAGAAGCTTTACGGTGCGGGAAAGCCTTGAGAGTATCCACCTGTCCCATGTATTTAAAACAAGTTCCCTGGTTTTTATTGACTTAATATCCCTGACAGGCTCTCCATCAAACTCGGGATGCGTTTTTCCGGCGGGTTTTGAAAAACCGCTTTTTTCAAGGTTTGCAATCACAAATCTGGATGCGTTCCATATCTTGTTTGCAAAGTTTCT
>Ga0233425_10003916_pt1 | contig 25984 bp, 17 predicted proteins | sample Watercolumn_Towu_2_FD_181712 | JGI IMG/M metagenome (GOLD analysis project Ga0233425, IMG submission 181712) | Freshwater microbial communities from Lake Towuti, South Sulawesi, Indonesia - Watercolumn_Towuti2014_140_MG | ecosystem: Environmental > Aquatic > Freshwater > Lake | place... | reverse complement strand
GGGTCACCGAACGCGGCGTGCGGCTGATGTCGGCCGCACTGGCATTTCGCCTGGAGGGTTTCCCCAAGGCTGCCCACGCCGCCTGATTCTCGCGAATCACGCAAATGTTACCGGGTAATACTATAGTTATCCGATAGGTCCATCCCCTGCAGACTGCGCTCCGGCACGAGTTTTAGATACGGCAAGTAGCCTGGCTCGTTTTGCAGGAAAGCAAATATCGCGTCAAGCGTTGCGGCGGTAGGGCGCTTGGAAAAAAAAGAGAGAAAGGGTTCGTCCGTTGTATAATCGGTGAAACGAACGATCAAATCATCATTCAGTCGCGCAAGCGCGAATTGCTGCTGCAAATCCCAACACCATAAACTGACAAAGGTGTAATCGGAATAAGGCGGGAACGCGCAGGTATAGTCTTCCAGCAACTCCTTGTGTGCCAGTGAAAGGCGCGTGAGTTCAGGAAAAGACGCAAGCCGAGCTTGTAAGATCGACATTGAATTCAGTCTGCAAACACAGCCGCGGCGACAACCGTCGTCCAGTCGCCGTCGTTGTTTCCAACGGCAGACTGCGCAATACTTTTCCTCTGAATACCGATAAGCGTATCAGCAGAGTGATCATTCCCGCTCGGGTGAATGCCTGCGTACGCTGGAATCCCGAGTGCGGTCGTGAGCATCACACTCGCCAATTCCTCTGCATGCGCGCGCGCCGATGCTTCGGTGTGTCCCAAGCCATGGTGTTCAGAAAGATAACCATGCTGATTGGGGTCTGCCGGGATCGCCATCCCGATCGCGCTGAAGACCACCTCTCCCGGCTGATTCGTTGATTCTCTGACCAGGACACAATAGACGATTTCGCCGGGCGATAAATAGCTCAAGCCCTCCTCCACATCCACAACCGTGCAATGGGGGGGCAGGATCGAAGAAACGGGAACCAGATTGAATGGCGCAATGCGCGCGTCGCGCAGCGCCATCTCGAAACTGACCAATTTTTCTCGATGAACCCCGACCCCTTTCGTGAGAAAGACTTTGCGCGGCACATAGTGTGGCATGTCAATTTGTCCCAGTAGTGAATTGTGCTACGAGCATTGGATAGCCACGGGGCAGCGTCCCATAGCTAAGGGTCTGTAAAAGTATTACTTCCCGCTCGGGCCGGTCTCCGACCGTGCCCGGCACGGTCGGAGACCGGCCCGAGCGGCGGAACTTATTCTTTTACGAACTCTAAGACCTGTCAGAGCTAACCCTGACCTTGAACAGAGTGAAGGGGAAAGGTCTCGAAACCCCGACAGGTCTCACCCGCAGTTGCTTTAGATCTGCGGCGGCCCAAAAGGCCACCATTTCAGCTTGTCCACCGTTTCACGCACGCTGGGATTGTTCACCAACGCCTGCGCTTGTTGCGAGATGCTTTGCGCAGCAGAACCGATCGCATTCCCCGCGCTGGTCAGCGCAGACTGCGCGCCCTGCACGATTTCATCTGTCGTGATGCCTGCCTTGAGATTCGTCTGCACTTTCATGCGGCTGCTCCTTGTACTGCTACTTTACGCCGAGCGGGTTGGGCTGGCGCGGCCGGCTCAGCCGGCTCCGATGTTGCTGCAGGCGCGGCCGGGGCTGCGGGTGCAGCCGGCGCGCCCGCGACGACTTGCCGTAGAGCGGCGCGCAGCGCGTCGTGGTTTTCATCGGCGACCTTGCGGATGGCGGCGATCGCGTGCGCCATCCGTTCCTTCTCGGGCGCCAGGTATAAGTCGGGCGTGACGGTCACGGCCCCGCTCTGGATCAGGCCCCCGAGGAGTTGCTGCCCGAAAGCCTTGTGCCGGTTGGGGCGGGCTTGCCATGCCCGGTATGCCAGGAAGCCCTTTACATCCTGTTGGACTTCGTTGGCGCGCCACGTCGTCAGGCTATAGAGCAGGACGGCGTCTTCCACAGCCCGTTTCAGTTCCGGCTCATGGCTTACCTGTGGATCGGTGAGCCAGGCGAGGTTGAAGTTCAATGAGGCGCAGAACCGTGCGATCTGCTTCGTGAATTGCTCCAGTTCTTTGTCCGGCAGCCCGTTCAGCCAGGCGGCAAACCCTTCCGCAGAGGCCGGCAGGGTGTTGTATAACTCGACGCGCCTGGCAGGCGCGGCTTCTGCGACCCACTGCTTGAACTGCATCGCCAGGTCATGCGTGTGGCGGCGGAATCTGAGTCGCCCGCGCAAACCCTGGTACATCTGCCCCGCCTTGGCCGAGGCCTGCTTGGACGCCTGGCTCGCCTTGCCGCTCCACGCGGTGGTGTTCGGCGGTTTCGGTACCCACTTTGGTTTGAGGACAAACCAGAGGACCACGACGACGATCAGTATTGCTAGAAGAATGTACATGGCTGTGTTCCTTTCCTGTTCTCATTAGCTTGAATTGTACACGGTCCAATCGAACGACGCGTATGCCAATTGCTGCACTCTTCGACCAAACACCGCGTGCTTCGATCACCTCCTTCTTCTGGCAGTTCTGATGGGCAGGCGCAAGGCCATGCCCCTCCCTCATTGCGATGGCGTGGGCGTGCCGGTCGGCAGCGAGCCGGCCGGCCGGGTCGCCGCCGGGGAGGGTGTGCCGGTCGGTATGCCAACCGGCGTGCTGGTCGGCGTCAAGACGCCCCCGCCGGCTGGGGGCGCGGGCATTGGCAAGGTTGTCGTGATGGCGGCGGCGCCAGGTTGCACGCCCCACGGACGATTGACTCCCGCGATCGCGATGATTTCCGTTTCGGTCAGCGCGCGGAAGTACAGACTCACCTCGTCCACTTGACCGGTGAAGAACGCTGTCCAGGCCCCGTTGTCGTTATCGCGGCCGATTTCCAATGCCCGTTTACCATAACCGATCACAAAACCCGGCTCGGCGCTTTGCGTCGCCACCGGTCGTCCAAAGAGATACAGCGTACCCTTGCCGCTGGCCTCGTCAAAGCTGAAAGCGATATGATACCATGCACCGGACACGGGGGTCCAGGTGTAGACGACGGTGGCGCCAAACGCAGCCGCCGCGCCCACCATGCCTTGCAGTTGATGCGCGCCCGCGTCGTAGCGCAACTGGTACGAGTCATAGGTTTCGGGGCCAATCGGCTTGGCGATCAACGACTGATCGGTCGTTGGCGTCGTTTGCCAGCGGAACCAGCCGACGATGGTGAACGATGCTGGCCGCAGAGAGACCGAGTCCGTGATGCTCACCGAACGATTGACGCCATCGAATTGCAGGGCATAGCGGTTGCCGGCGACCGGCGCCAGCGCGGCGGCTTCCCAAGTCGGACTGTTCACCAGGACGCCCCTATTGTTCTGGCCCGACGAATCGTTGACGATCGTGCCCGCGCCTTCGTCGAATGCCCAGTAACCGGCTAACGGGACGGCGGGCGTAGCGGTGGGCGTCGGCGTGGCAGTGGGCGTCGCTGTGGCGAGCGGCGTTGGGGTGCGTGTCGCCGTGCTTGTCGGGGGGGGCGTCCGGGTCGGGGTGCGGGTCGGCGTCGCATTCGGAACATTGGGATCGAAGTTCTTGGGCCAGACTGACTTCTGGTCCATCGTGGTCGCCGCGAGGCTGACGGCCTGGTCTACCCATTGTCCATTGATCTCCACCATCTCGCGCAGGGTCGCGCCGGCCAGGTTCGCCCCGCGCAAATCTGCACCGCTGAAAATCGCGCCCGCCGCGTAGGCGCCATCCCAAGTCGTGCCCTCCAAAGACGCTCCATCCAACCGCGCTGCAAGCCAGACCTGCACCATGTTGGTCTTGTCCACGCTGCTTAGAATCGCCTGGCGGAAATTGGCGTCTGTGAGCACCGCACCGCCCAAAAAAGTATTGGCCAGAAAGGCGCGTTCGAGATTAGCCCTCGTCATCTGTGTGCCGCTCAAGTCGGCGTTGCGCAACTTCGCGCCGCTCAGGTCCGCCTCCCGCAGGTCCGATCCATACAAGAGAGCATCTTCCAGATTGGCGCCGCTCAGGCGCGCCCCGTTCATTTTCGCAGCAGAGAAATCGGCGCCGACCAGCGTCGCGCCGGACAGGTTCGCCGTGCGCAAGTCCGCCCCGCCCAGCCTGGCGTTCGTCAGGTTGATGCCGCTCAGTTCGGCCCCACGCAAATCCGCGCCGCGCAAGTCCGCGCCGATCATCGCGTTGCCGGCCAGCCGCACCGCGCGCAAATCCACACCGATCAGCCGCGTCTGATTCAGGATGGCGGCCGTCAGTTTGGTATCCTTGAGCGCCACGCGGGTCAGGATCGCATTGGTCAGGTCAGCGCCTTGCAAATCTGCTTCTCTCAGGTCAGCGCCAACCAGCCGGGCATTCTTCAGGTTGGCGCCGATCAGGATCGCGCCGCGCAGGTTGGCGCCATCCAGCAGGGCATCGCGCAAATCGGCGCCGTTCATATCGGCCTGCGAGAGGTCGGCGCCGATCAAGTTCGAACGGCGGAGATTGGCTTTGTTGAGCGCGGCGCCGCTAAAATTTGCGTTGTTCAGGCGGCGCGCGCTCAGGTTCTCGCCGCTGCACCTGGGGGGACATTCGTTTGCCGTCAGCTTTGCCGTCGCCCCTGAACAACCGGCCAGCGCGGTCGCCAGGATGACGACGATTACCCCCCACACGATTCGACGTAGATGACCAGGCATTTCCGCTCCTCTAATCACCAATCTACACAATCTGCAATCTGCAATCTGCAATCTGCAATCCTCTCAATCCTGTCGGCTCGCTTCGGGCGGCGCCTGAAACCCCTCGGGCCAACGGGTGGCGGCATCGTAGCGTGCGCCCTTCAGGTTCGTGTTCTGGTTGAGCGGCGCGCGCTTCGCTTCGTTCAGCTCTTTGATTTTGGGGTCTGTCGCCGCGAAGCCCAGGTCGAATGTCTCAGAATAGACGAGCACCGCGCCGGTGAGATCGGCGCCGCGCAAATCTGCGCCGTTCAAGTGTGCGCCCACCAGCATTGCCCCGCGCAACTGCGCCTGGTTTAAGATGGTTCCCGCCAGATTCGCGCCATAGAAGCTGGCGCCGTTGAGATTCGCGCCGGTCAAGTCTGCGCTGCCCAGGTCCGTCAGATTCAGCCACGCGCCAGCGAGGTTGCTTTTCGCCAGCAACGCTCCCGAAAGATCCGCCCCACTCAAGGCATCGCCGCTGAGATTGCTGCCGCTCAAATTCGCGGCGCTGAGCCGCGCGCCCGAAAACTCGACGCCGGCCAGGTCGCTGTTGCTCAGGTCAATCCCGTTCATCAAGGCGTTCCCCAGATCGGCGCCGCCCAAGATCGCCCCCTGTAGTTTTGCGCCCGTCAGGTTGGCATCTGAAAGATCGGCGCCGCTCAGGTTCGCGCCTTGCAAATCGGCATTGCCGAGGTTCGCTTTTTGCAGATCAGCGCCGATCAGCAGCGCGCCGGTCAAGCGTGCGTCGCGCAGATTGGCTTGCGCCAGGACTGCGCCGGAGAGATCCGCCCCGGCCAATTTTGCGCCACTCAACTGCGTTTTGGTCATTTTCGCTTCGGTCAAAATCGCGCGGTCCAGTCCGATGCCGTTCAGGTTTTTGCCGGCCAGATTGGCGTTGATACAAGTCGGCGGGCAACCGGCCGGCAGCGGCAAAGCGCACGCACTGAGGAGGAGGCAACCAAGCAGCAACACGATAAACATCCATGGCATCTGTGCAGTTGGCAGGCTGAGAAGTCGGCGCATTGTTACTTCTCCCTCACGGCCCCGGCGTCGGTGTGGGACGCGGGCCTGCCGGCGTCGGCGGCGCCGCCAGCGTCGGTGTGATCGGTGTGGTCGCTCCAAGGGTCGGCGTGATCGGCGCGGTTGGTTCCTCCAACGTGGGCAGTGGCAGGATGTAAGGCGTGTTGCTGGGCACCAACATCACTCGAATTGCGGGTGAGAGTTTTTCGATGTACTGATAAGTCAGCAGGTTTTTGTCCTTGGCAAGCGCCTGGGCGATCAATATCAAGGCTTCGGATTGCGCCTGCGCCCGCGCGCGTGTGGCATCCGCCTCGCCTTGCGCCCGTGTGCGCGTGGCATCCGCGTCGCCTTGCGCCAGCTTACGCACCGCATCCGCCTGATATTCGGCCTGCGTTCTCGCCTGCAACGCGACCTGTTTTTGCTCGACCGAGGCGGCATATTCTGGCGAGAACGCGATGTTGCGGAGGATGAATCGGTCGAGGATCAGCCCTTTTTCCTTCAGCGCCGTACGCACCTGGGCATCCAGATCGCGCTCCAGATCCAGGCGTTTGGAGCTGTTCACTTCATCCACCTTGTATTGCGACACCTGCGTGCGAACGAGGCCGCGGACGACGGGCCGCACGAAGTCCTCGATGTAGCGCCCCTGCCATTCGATGTGGATGCGGATCACTTCTTCGGTATCTATCTGGAAGATGGTCGAGCTGTCGAGCGAAACCTCCTGCCCATCCGAAGTGCGCGCCATGATCGAATCGTCCCCCGGCTTTTGGCCTTCGGTCGGCTTGGATGCCATCGTGTAGGTCTGCCACGAGATGGGATACAGTTTGACTTCTTCGAGCAAGGGTACCAGGAAGCGCAGGCCGGAGCGCAAGGGCCGGTCGCGATAGCCATCCGGCGCAACGAGCGAGATGACCACACCGATTTGTTGCGGTTCGACGAAGATCACGCTGGCGTAGAGCAGGGTGATCGCGACCAGCACCAACGCCAGGGTGGTGCGCGTGAGCAAGCCGCGCAACGCCGCGCCCAGTCCGCGGATGCGTACTGTTCGCCAGAGGTACACAATCACCACGATGGCGAAAATGATCCAAACGGTCCACGTGAGAATGGTTAAGGCTTGTTTGAGTAGCATGGTCTCTTCCTACGGATGTGCGATCACCATCAGCGTCGGCGCGCGCTGGAGCACGCAGCGCAGCGCCACCGCCAGGGTTTCCGGGTCGAGCGCGGCGAAACTTTCGTCCAGGATCATCAGGTCGGCGCCTTGCAACAACGCGCGCGCGATATACAACCGGCTGCGCTCGCCGTGCGATAGCTGCCAGCCGCTTTCCCCCACCATCTGCTGCAACCCGGCGGGCATCCGACCGATCAAGTCCCCCAGACCCAGCTCGCGGCAGATCTCTTCGGCCTCCGCCAGATCGCCATTGGTCGGGGGCCAGCGCCGCCCCATCAACAGGTTGAAAGCGAACGTCTCGGTGAAGACGTGGTTCTCGTGGAACTGGGGCGCGACCGCGATCCGGCGCCGCCAGGTTTCCGCGCCCAGGCTTGGCCGGTCATAGCCCGCCAAGAGCAGCAGCCCCGACTCGGCCGTCCGCAAGCCGGCCAGCACCGCGGCCAGGGATGATTTGCCGCCGCCCGATGGCCCTTCGAGCAAGAGCCGATCGCCGCGTCGCACCTGTAAATTGCACCGATCCAGGATCGGTTGGCCGTATTGGCGGTAGCGGAACGTGATTTCTTTGGCGGTGAGGAGCGGCGGTTGGGCGGACTCGCGGGCCGGTTCGGGTTGCGCGGGCAATACGACCGAAGCGGCATCCTCGCGGCGCGCCGCAGCGTTGAAGAGCGGCGCGACCTGGCCCCATGCCTGCGTGACCGCGACGACGTTTTGGACGCCGGCGACGATGCTGCTCAACGCCTGGAGCGCCAGGAAGATGCCGCCGAGGCTGATCGCCAGTCGCGCGGGCGTGGAAGCGGCAGCGAGGAACGCGGCCGCGATGCCGGCCAGCCCGACGACCATCCACGCGCGCGGGATGGCGGCGAGCAACATGCCGGCGCGATCCACCTGTTCCGAGAGGCGCAGATAGCGATCGAGATCGCGATCTTCGTCTGTGTGCCAGGCGGCAGCCTCTTCCTGCGCCAGCCGCGTGCGATGGCCGATCATGCGCTCGACCAGGTCGTTGGTCATCCCGCGATAGGCGGCGACCCAGGCGCGGTTCGTCCGCCAATAGCGCCAGCCGAGGAACAGCGTGACGAGCGCGCAGACCGCGAGCAGGAGCGCGTGCAGCCAGCCGCCGATGCCGGTCGCCAGAACGCCCATCGCGATCAGGAGTTGCGTCAGCGAAACGAGCGCGGTCAGCCCGCCGCTGAGGGCCAGCAACTCGATGGCGTCAGTTTCCAGGATGCGACCGAGGAATTGCCCCAGCCCCTGATGGCGGATTTCGTCGGGCTGGAGTTTCAAGGCGCCGTGGAGCAGACGCGCTTTGAAGATGCCGCTCAGACCGGTTGCGAGCTGGCCCTGGGCGTGGGTCGTCAGCAGTTGCAGCGGGATGCCGGTGAACAGGAGCAGCGCCCACGCCCATAGCCAGGCCGGATCGAAGTTCCCCGTGAGGACGCTGCGCCCGATGATGAACCAGGCGGCGACCAGCAACACCTGGCGCAGCAAGTCGCCGCCGAGGATCGCGAGCAGAGGTTGCAGCACGCGCGCCTGGCGCGCGTGCTGCAACATGCTGGCCGCGGGTGAGAGGCGCAGGAGCCAGCCGCCTTCCCCCCGTGCGCCGCTCAACTGCTCTGTCAAGATCGCGGCGGTCACGCGCTCGCGCTGTGCGGGCGAAACGCTGGCGTGATCCAGCAAATCCCCCAGCTCGGCGCGCCGCGCCGCTTCGAACGGCGCGCACAGTGCGACGCGGAGGCTGCGCGTTGAAACGCGGTGCGCGGTGAAATCGGGCGCCAGGAGCGTTGCCCGGCCGTTGCGGCTCTTCAAGAGCGCCAGAAACCGTTGCCCCTGATCGGCGGCGCCGGGGGCCACGTGCAAGATCGCGGGCGCGGCCCGGCGCACGAAGCGTTCGGCATCCGCGTAGGCAAACTCGACCGGCTCGGCCTCGATCCCCAACTGATCGGCGATCAACTTCACCGACTGCGCCAGCCGCGCGGGATCGGCAGCCGCCAGATCGGCCGGCGGCGCGGACGACGGCGCGGCGCGCGGCAAGAGCCGCGCCTTGCGGGCGAGCAGCTCCATCGCCTCGCCGAGGCGCGCGGCATCCCACGCCAACGCATCCAGGCTTGTCTTCATCTGGCAGAAACTTACCGGCCCTTACTTGACCGACGGCCTCAATGATGCGCCGATATTTTTCAGGGCATTGCGAATGTCCTGCCACTCTTGGCTGATCGCGTCAACCCCTTCAGGCGTTGTGTTGCTCGTGCTCTCCACGCCCGCGCGCACACCGGTGCGCACGACAAGTGCCTGGGGTTTGTGAACTGCGACTTGGGGGTCGCCTTCGAGTTGTCCGTTGTGTTCCATCTCTTGTCTCTCCATGTGATTATGAATTCTGATTTGTGTTCCCTGTTCCATTTGAGCGTCCACGGCTCACCCAGGTCGCCACGCAGCGCGCCCCCCAGCCAACGCGCGTATTGCACTGGCAGGAGATCGTTCAGTCCGAGCCGCGCCTCGATGTTGGCGACCGTCTCGGGGGTGGCGTTTTCGCCGAGCAACGCCACAGCAATGCCGCCGGGCATGAGGGCCGCCACGAGAAAAGCCAGCGCCGATACGGCCAACAGCAGCGGCATCAGCCGCGCGCGCCGCGCTGAACCTCCTCCACTTCCGCGTACCAGGGCACGCGCGTGCCCACTTTGGCGCGCACCCGCCAGGCGAAGGGCTTGGGCGCGCGCGCCATCGCCGCCTGCAAGGCGTCCAGACGGTTGTGAATCTGTTCTTTCAGATCGTCGGTCAATAACTCCGCCTCGCCAGTATACATGAAGGCGCGCAGTTTGTCTATCGTCAGGTTGACCGTCGTATAAAGGCCCCAATCTTTGGCGCATAACGCGGCGATATAGTCGCTGTTGACGGTTTCGGCGTCGGCGGGGCCGACCTCGTGATCGAGCAGCAACGCCAGCAGATCGAGCACATCCTTACGGTTAAGCTGCACGATTTGGGCCTTGGTCAGGAAAAGTTCGGCCAGGGGGATCGTCAGCGGCTCGATGCTCAGCCGGGCAGAGAGCGGCAGCTTGTGGCACATCGAGAAGTCGCCGATGAAGATGTCAAGCTGCCGATTGCGCGCCGTGTCGTAGTGAAGCTGGCGCTGGTCGCCGCTGAGGGTGTTGAAAGTTTTGTTCGGGGTATAGTCCATCCCGCGCAGGAAAGCCGCCAACCGCGGCGCGCCCTCCCGATGGGTCACAAAGTCAATATCGGGATACTCCCGCATGAGGGCGCGCTGAGGCGCGCGATTGCAGTGCTGCTTGATCGCCAGGCCGCCCAGCAGGCGCAGGAAGATCCCCTGCCGCTGCGCCTCATCTACGAGGCGGTGCATTTCATCTTCCAGGAGCGGAAGTGTCGTCATCGCTCGTCCTCAGAAAGTGAGTGTCTTGGGCAGCCACACTGCCCAAGACACCCAACCGGTAAATCACTCGACCGGGATTTCATCGTAGATCTTGTTGATGTCAATCCCCTGGCGCTGGCGGTAGAACTTGAAGCCGAGGTAGATCACCAGCGCCAACACATACATCGCACCCATGTAGATCATCGAGCTTGTGTTTTTCAGGCCGATGCCATAGAGCTGATTGGGATCGAAGATCCACTGATAGAGCAGGAAACAGAGAAAGCCGCCGAAGATCACCCCGGCCACCGTAATCAGGGGGATGCCGAGGACCTTGTATTTCGCAATCGGCGACGCTTCGTAGAGATCCTTCTTGACGAACGGCAGCAAAGCGGCGGCAACCGTCGAGCCAAGATATGTTACGGCGATGACGAGCGTGGAGCAGAGGGTCAACGTCTGGAAGTCGAACTGATTCCACGCGAAGAGCGCACCGATGATGAGTGAGGGAATCACCATCAACAGTAAAGCATAAATCGGCGTCCGGCTGCGCGGTTCCACCTCAGCCACCTTTTCGGGCAGCAACCGATCGAACGCGGCGGCGAAGATCACGCGGGTCGAGCTGAGGAAGACCGTGCCCGACCAGCCGAACCACCAGGCGCTCATCGCCAGGATCACGATAAACTGGACGATGCGGCTGGGGGTCATGAAGACCGCCAGCAGCGCCGGGTAGGGCCAGACCGGCAGCGGTGGGACGACTTCGGTGTAGCCCCAGCGGTAGTTCCACCACGCGCCGTTGGCCGCCATGAACCACTTCCAGGTGATCGTCTTCTCGATGAGCAGGAGGAGCGCCGCGGCCAGCACAGTGATGGCGATCAGCGCCCAGGCCATGCCCCAGAAGTTGCGCTTGAAATCGGTTGCGCCGCGCACCTCGCCGTAGAGCGTGGCGCCCCAGTTCGGCCAGAGGTTGAAGAAGGTGATATAGCCCATCGCCAGGAAGATGGCGACCATGCCGCCGCCCACCAGCGGCGCGCTGGCCCCGGCCTCCTCGCCAGCCTTGAGGGTGGCGTCATACACGCCCGGCCCGGCCCCGAACTGCGCGGTCGCCTCCCGCTGCAGGCCGGTCTGGAACGCGGCGTTGCTGCCAAAGAGCAAGAAGATCAGCACCACGGCCAGGCTGCCGATGCTGACCCAGAAGCAGATCTTCTGGAAACGGGCGTACCACTTCATCCCTTTGGCGATGAAGAAGGTCACGAAGACGCACATCAGCAGGACGGAGACGAAGTGGCCGAGCGGCTGCTGCGAGAACCAGAGCGCCGCGTCCTTCAGCCCGATGATGCCGAGCAGCGGTGTGAAGAAGATTTGGCGCAGCATATCGGCGTAGAGCGGCGCCCACAGCCACAGGATGAACCACCAGCCGGTGACCGCCAGCACGAAGCCGATGCCGCCGCCCAGGATACGGCTCTGCCAGACGTAGTCGCCGCCGGCGCGCGGCATCACCGAAATCAGGCTGGCATAGACAATGATCTCGAAGATCACGAAGACCCCGCTGATGAGCAGCGTCGGCAGCAGGCCGCCCTTGAAGCTGTACATCTGGCTGAAACTATACAGCCCGAGGGTGACCAGGTTGATGGAGAAAAAGGCATAGACGAAGGCATCGAAGACCGACCACGAGCGCACCAGACCGGTGGCTTGACGCAGAAACAGATCCGCTGCGTGGTCTCTGGCGGACGAAGTGGTTTTCGCCATGATTCACTCTCTCTGTCTTTCTTGATAGGACGCTAAACAAAAAATAGCCTCTGGGGCGTCATTGCGAGGCCCGTCCGGCAAAACTACGCCGGACTCCGCTCGCAATGACAGCCTGCCCCGATTCAAGACGCACCCCATTCATTCAGCCCGTCGTCAAAAGATAATTTTTGATCTTGCTCCGTTCCAACGTCACCACCGCGCCCAGCAGCCGGCCTTGCTCGTACATGCTGCCGGGGTTAATGCATAGCGTGCGGCCCAGCCGGGCCACGCCCTTCGCCTCATGGATGTGGCCGTGCAGACCGAGCAGCGGCTGATAGCTCTCGATGATGTGGCGCACGGCCTTGCTGCCCACCGGGACTAACGATTGGCCGGCGGCTTTCGGCCTGAGATCGGCGGTCAGGTCGGGCGCATCGTCGAGGGCTGAAGCATAAGGTGGAACGTGAATGTTGAAAACCGCGTTCGCCGGATCCTTCAGTTGGCCGAGCATGAGATCGTAGCGCGCCCGCAGCTTGACCTCATCTTCCTCGCGGTAGGTCTGCCAGGGGGTGATGTTGCTCCAACCGGAGCTTAGCATCGCGTGCTGGTCGTCGAGTTGGATGATTTCACCCTCGACAAGGCGGACGTGCTTGCTGGTGCGGATCAAGTCGTCCAGCGCAAACAAATCGTCGTTGCCTGGCGCGACGTAGCAGCGGATCCCCGTGCCAGCAAGCCTCTCATCGGCGTAGGCCAACCAGTGCGCCGCACGCTTCAGCACCGCGTCGGCGAAGATCCGATCAATGCGTGCCGGCTCCTGCGCAATCTCCGCGACTTCGTCGGGCGTGGTGCGGTAGGGATAGTAGCCGCGGCTGGTGATCCTTTGCGCCATCTCATCCACCTCGGCCTGGCCCCGCAGCATGAACTCCTGCTGCAAGAGCACCGCCTTCCAGGTGTCGCCGCCCTGGTGAACAATCGGCACGATCGCCTTGCCCGTCATATCGCCGCCCAGGACGATGATCTCAGCCTTGTAAAACCTGGCCGCGCTGATGAATTTCTTCCAGCAGATATCCGAGCCATGCACATCGGTCGCGAAGAAAAGTGTTGTCATCACCTCAGAACCCTGATAAAGGCGTGCCAAGAAACAAATTACCGAACTGGCTCGGTCGGAGACCGGCCAGAGCGGAAAGTTATTCTTTGACAGGCGCTAACGTCAGTGTGTCAAGCCCCAGGTTGGGGTCGGCAGTGATCTCGGTCAGCAGATTGCGGAAATCTGTAATCATCCGCTGAATGGTTGACTCCGCAAACAAATCGGTTTTGTAGACGAGCGTCCCAAAGACGACCGACTCGCCTTCCGTCAAAATCATCTCGAGATCATACCAGGCGCCCAACCAGGCAGGGATGATGTCGGACGATTCCAGCGTCAGACCCGCGATTTGGATTGCATCATGCCCGGTTTGGAACAGTCCACGGCTCTCTTGAAAGAGGCGCAAGGGCAACAAGGTGAACCACACCTGGCAGATGACTGGGCGCGTTGGATGTTCCTGCACGTGCAGGCGTTCCGCCAACAAGCGAAGTGGAAGCCCTTGATGCTCCATGGCCGCCAAGATGGTAGCTTGCACTTGATGCAGCACACTCGTAAACGTGGCTTGCGCCGGAATCTCGGTGCGAATGGCGACCGTATCGGCCAGATAGCCGACGGTCCCGGCAAACCGATCGTCATTACGATTAGCGACATGGGCGGCGACAGTGATGTCGCGCTGTTCTGTGTAGCGCCGCAGCAGGATTTGGAAAGCCGCCATCAACACCATGTAGAGGGTACACCCTTCCTGCTGAGCCAGTTGGCGAAGCTGTTGGGTCAACCGCGCATCAATCTCAAGGGAACAGGGCCGGCCGTCGTGACTATCGGTTTGCGGGCGCGGATAGTCGGTGGGCAAGTTCAATGGGGGCAAGTCGCCGGCGAGCTGTTTTTGCCAATAACCCCATAGCCGCTCACCCTCAGCCCCGGCCAGGTGAGTTGTCTGCCAGCGCACAAAATCAACCCACGACGTACTGATCGGGGGCAAGGATGGAGCGCGGCCGGACTGGAACGCGCGATAGAGCGACCACAATTCGTTGACGATTACGCTCAACGCGGTGGCGTCGGCTACGATATGATGCACCACGAGCAAGAACACGTGGTCATCCGCTGCGCGACTGAATAAGCGACCGCGCAATAGCGGCCCATGCGCGAGATCAAAAGGTTGCCGGGCGGCCGCGAGGATGGCATCCGCCGCTGAATGCCACGACCGGTTCTCCAGGTTGACGGCTGCAAAGTCAACCGTGTGTGTCGCCAGTGTGCGCTGGATCAGGTCGGCGTCGCGCCGGGCGAAAACCGTGCGCAATGCCTCATGCCGATCCACCAAAGCCTGCAGCGCCGCCGCCAGGGCGCGCTCATCAACGCGTGAACGAATGTGAAACGACTGCTGAATGTGCAGGCTGGCTTTGTTGGTTGCCTGTTCATGCCAGACATAAAGTTCCCGCTGGTTATAGAGTTGGGGATACCAGTCGGTATCCACGACGCGCGCCGTTTTGACCGCCGGCTCTGACGCGACCTGGGCGGTGGCATACCCATCTGCGGGCGCGGTGACGGCCAATGTGCGCTCCAAAGCAGCCAGCAAAAATTGCGTCAACCGATCAATCGTCTCATACTTGAACGCCAGCGTCGCGGGCAAGGAGAGATCCAACAGCGCCCCTAACCGATTGGCCAGTTGAATAGACGCCAGGGAATCCAGCCCCAGGCGCGCAAAGCTTTCCTGATCGTCTGGCGTTGTCCCCAGCAACTTCAGCGCCAAATCTCGAACATAGCCCTTCAAGATATGCGCGCGCGCGTCCGGGGGCGCCGCGGCGAGCCGTTGGCGCGCGTTTTGCCCTGGAGATGGCTCCGGCGCGCGGGTTGCATCGGCGGACGCAAAATGCGCATCTACATGCTGCGCCTCTCCCGCCGGCTCGATCCACTCTGCGAGCAGCGGGAACTGGGCGCGATCGGGCAGGGTGTCTCGGAATTTGCGCCAATCAATGGGCAGGACGCCAACTTGCGCGGCTTCACCGGTCATGAGCAAGTTCAGGAATCGGATGCCTTGCGCCGGCGAGATCGCGCCCAGCCCGGCGGCCTGCGTCTGTTTGACCAGATCCGCCGCCAATCCCACCTCCGACCAACCGCCCCAGTTAATGCTCAAGGCGGGCTTGCCTTCGCGGTGTCGCCGCTGCCCCTACGCATCCATAAAGGCGTTCGCAGCCGCATAGTTGCCCTGACCGCCGTTTCCCAACAGCGAAGAGACGGAGGAGAAACAGACGAAGAAATCGAGCGGCAGCTCGCGCGTCAGGGTATGGAGATGCCAACTGCCGGCGACTTTGGGCGCCATTACCCGTTCAAAGCGCTGTGCTGTTTGATTGAGCAAGATACCATCTTCGATGACGCCAGCGGCATGAATGATGCCCCGCAGACGGTTTGAACCGTCCGCCGCGGCCGCGCTGGCTTGCAGCAACCGGCGTACATCCGCCTGGTTCGAAACATCAGCCCGGATGATGACCACTTGCGCGCCGGCGCGCTCCAGCGATTGAATCACCGCGCGCGTTGCGGGTGTTGTCGCCCCGCTGCGGCCGGCCAGGACGAGATGGCGCGCGCCCTGCGCCACTAACCATTGCGCCGTCTGTAGCCCCAGCCCGCCCAATCCGCCGGTCACCAGGTAGCTCCCGTCCGGATCCAGGATCAGCGGGCGCGCCGTGGGCACGCGCTGGCGCACCAGGCGTGCGACCAGCCGCCCTTCACGCCGCAGAAGAATCTGGTTCTCTTGCTGGTCAGGGGGGCGTGCGTCGTCGGCAAACCACAGCTCCGTGAAGAGCGCGGCAGGACTGACATCATCGGTCAGGTCTACACAGGTGCAGTTCAATTCTGGATGTTCCCAGTGAATCGTTCGCCCCAAGCCCCAAAGCGGCGCCTGTTGCACCTGGACCTCCGCAACGCCTTCGCCAATCGCCCCTTGCGTCACGAGCCACACGCGCGCCGTCTGCTTCGCTTGCACGAGCGCCTGCACCAGATGGAACGCCTGCTGGGTCGTCTGCACGGCGGCGGCGGGGATTTGCTCGGCGGAAACATCCAGCGTATCCAGCCCCCACAAGTAGACTACGCCGCGCAACCTGACCGGCGTATCCTGCCCTTCGGCATCGAGGAGGCGGGAAAAGGGCGCTGCATCGGCGATGGATTCCGGCAAGGCAGCGCGGAAGACCAGATCACACTGCTCGCCGTGCGTTTCCAAGTCTGCGGCCAAAGCCGCGCCGCGTCCCTTGCGGTCCGCAAGGATCAGCCAGCGCCCCGGTTCATGGGCATCGGGTGACTGGGTGCGATCATCGGCCGGCTGCCATGCGATCTCGTACAGCCAATCTCCGCGCGGCCGATTGCCTGATAAGAGCTGACGGCTGGCGCGACGCAGTGTGAAATCGGTGACCAGCGCGACGACTTGCCCTTGCGCATCGAACAGCGTGACATCTACCTGATAACTGGGGGGCGACACATCGTCATCCGGCCCCGCGTGCATCGGGCTGACCGGTCTGCGTCTGACATGGCTCCAGAGCGCCGCCGGTGCGCCGGGGTGGAACAGGTGCAAACGATCCATGCTGAACGGCAGGTAGGGGTCAGGCGCATCTGCCACAAGCGCGCCGGCCACTCGCAAACAGGCATCTAACAGGACGGGGTGCAGGTTGTAGCCGCCGGTCGTTCCCGCCAGGGCTGGCGGCAAGTTTACAAATCCCAGCGCTTCGCCATCCCCCACAAAAAGCTGCGTGAGCGCCTGGAAATGCGGGCCATAGGCGATGCCTTGCTGGCGCAACCGGCGGTCATGGCTGGTCAAATCAACGGCGGTGTGGCAACGTGCGCGCAATTCCGCCAGGTCAATCGCGGGGGGCGCGGGCTGGGTCTGCGCGTGCGCGGCGACGATTTTGCCTGAGGCGTGGAGGGTCCAATCCGCGGCAGATGGCGGCGCATCTCCCTGGCTGTAAATTTGCCACGTGTAGCCGGTTTCCGCGGCCCGGCGCGCCGGAGAAATCGCCGGGCGCTCATGCGCTGCGCGCGGAGACGACTGCGCCGGTGTAAGCACAACTTGCACGGTTGTCCCTGGCGCCGGCTCGGTCATATCGCGCGCGGCGGCGCCAGTCGCAGTGGTTGACGCGGGAAAGGGCAAGAACAAGGCCTGCTGGAACGCGCACTCCTCGATGATGAGTTGTCTCCCCGGCTGCGCTTGCCTGCCCGCCGCCAGAATCATTTCCAGATAGGCCGCGCCGGGTACGATCACCTGATCGAAGACGGTATGGTCAGCCAGATAGCCCAACGTTCCCGATTCCAGCCGGTTTTCAAAGAGAAGCTCCTGGTTCCGGGCCGCCACCACAGAATGAACCTGGCGTCCCAATAAGGGATGCGCCTCTGTTCGTGGCGGGGCGCCTGGTAGCACGTGCGGATCGCGCGCTTGTGGCGATGCGGCGTCGGGCGCGAGCGTTGGTCTCGCGATGTCAATCCAGTAGCGCCGCCGTTGGAAAGGGTAAACCGGTACGGGGACCTTCGTGCGGCTATAATCCTGGCCCAAGCCCTGCCAATTGATGGCGGCGCCGCGGACGTATAGCGCCGCGAGACTCTCCAACAATTGCAGCCAATCTTCAGCTTTGGGCTGGATGCTCGGCAGCCAGAGATGCGCGCTATCCTGCGGCAAACATTGTTGGCTCAACCCCAACAAGGTCGTCTTGGGGCCTGCCTCCACGAAGGTATCAATGCCCAGCTGCGCGACCGTGGCGATGCCCTGCGCAAAACGCACGGATTCGCGCAGATGGCGACACCAATACTCGGGCGTCGTCAGCTCATCACCCGCGATCTGCCCTGTCAAGTTAGAGACGACTTGGAGGCGCGGGCGGTGATAGGTGATACTGTGCGCCACCGCAGCAAACCTGGCGAGAATCGGCTCCATCAACGGCGAATGCGAGGCAACATGAATTTTGAGTGGCCGCGTTTCGATCTCGGCCCGGCGCAGGGCCTCGCCTGCCGCGTGGATGGCGGCCGGGCTGCCGGCAATGACCAGACTTGTGGGCGTGTTGATCGCCGCCAGTGTGACTTGCCGGGCATAGGGTTCAAGAATCTTGCTGACTTGAGCTTCGGCGCCCAGCACCGCCATCATCTGACCTTTGGGCGCCTCGACCTGCATCAAGCGGCTCCGTTCGGCGACGAACCGCAGACCATCCTCCAGGCTGAAAACACCGGCGAGACAGGCGGCGACATATTCGCCCAGGCTATGCCCAATGACGACCGCCGGCTCGATGCCCCAAGATTGCCATAAGGTCGCCAGCGCATACTCAATGGCAAAGAGCGCCGGCTGGGCATAGGTCGCTTGATCCAACTGCGCCTCGGCGTGCGCTTGATCCGCCCCGTAGAGGATGGTCAACAGCGATTGATCCAGGTAATTTTGCAGGATCTCGGCGCAGTCGTTCACCGTCCGGCGAAAGAGCGACTGGGTTTCATAGAGCTGGCGACCCATGTTGACATATTGGGGGCCTTGGCCGGGAAAGAGCAAGGCCACCTTGGGCGCACTTTCACCCGTCTTACCCTGGATGATCCCGCGGGCGGTTGCGTCCAGACGCGCGCGTTGTAATTTTGCGCCCGCCGTCGTTGCATCAGGCGCGACGATGCCCATCCGATGCGCCCAGTGGACTCGACCGGTCGCAGCGGTGTGGCAAATATCCGCCCACGCAAGCGCTGGCTGTGACGTCAAAAAGTGTTCATACTGCTCACGTTGCGCGTTCAATGCCTGATCGCTCTTGGCCGAAAGCGCCAGCAGATGATACGGACGTTCGGCTGGCGCGACTGCGGGATCGGGCGCGGCGCCAGCTATGACCGCGTTGCGTTGGCGCAGTGGCGGTTCTTCGACAATCAGGTGAACGTTTGTGCCGGTTAACCCAAAGCTGCTCACCCCGGCCAGGCGTCGTCCGTCGCTCGCATGGGTGGGATCGTTGACCGCCGGCGGCCAGGCAAGCCGCGCGGTGGGTACAACCACCGGTGCAGTTGACCAGGGAATGAGGGGATTTGGCGTAGTGAAATGCAAACTGGGGGGAATTTCACCCGCGGAGAGCGCCAGCGCGACCTTGATCAAAGAGGCGATCCCGGCGGCGGCGGATAAATGACCGATGTTGGTTTTGACCGATCCCAAAAAGAGCGGCTGCGCGCGTCCGTCGCCAAACACATTGAGCAGGGCTTGCACTTCGATTGGATCGCCCAACGCGGTGCCTGTGCCATGCGTCTCGATATACTGAATCTGTCCCGGTTGCACCGCCGCATTTTCCAGCGCCTGGCGCAACATCGCCTCCTGCGCTTGCCCATTCGGGGCGGTCAGACCATTGCTGGCGCCATCATGATTCACGGCTGACCCGCGTATCAGCGCCAGAATCCGGTCGCCATCTCTGACGGCATCCGAAAAACGTTTCAAGACGACAATACCGACCCCTTCGCCGACGCCAAATCCATCCGCCTCTGCCGCAAAGGTCTTGCAGCGGCCATCGGGCGCCAGCGCGCGCATCTGGCACAGACCAATCAACTGCTCAGGTGAGAGCGTCAGACTCACGCCGCCCGCTAAAGCCAGATCGCACTCCCGGCTGCGCAAGGATTGGCAGGCAAGATGCACCGCCAAGAGCGAAGACGAGCAAGCCGTGTCGAGCTGCATGGTCGGGCCGTGAAACCCCAGGGTATAGGCCAGGCGCCCTGCGAACATTCCGCGCAGATGGCTCAACAGGCGGTAGCCATCAATCTGGTCGGGGTTGGCGTTGTACAAGTGCGCGGTGGAATAGTCATCCCAAAAAGCGCCCACAAAGACGCCCGAGCGGCTTGAACGGAGGCGATCCGCGGCCAGATCGGCGTGTTCCAGCGCCTCCCAACACACCTCCAGCAACAGACGCTGTTGCGGGTCCATACTGGCGGCTTCCAGTGGCGAAACGCCAAAGAACTGGGCGTCAAACTGGTCAATCCCATCCAAAAAGCAGCCCGCGCGCACATACATCTTGCCTGGGGCCGTCGGGTTGGGATCATAGTATTGCTCGACATTCCAGCGGCCGGCAGGGATCGCGCCGACTGCATCTACGCCGTCGCGCACGAGTGTCCAAAACTTGTCCGGCGTATCCGCCGCGCCCGGAAAACGACAGCCAATGCCGATCAGGGCAATCGGTTCGGCTGAAAGCGCCTGCGGCGCGGGGGGGTGGTCGGTCGGTTGCGCTTGAGCCACGCTGTCTTCTGCCGACAAGCGTCGAACCACTTGCGCGATTGTGGGAAAATTCCAGAGCAAAATCGCCGGGAAGGGGCGACCCAGCCACTCGCTGAGGGCGCGGGCGAAATTCACCGCCATGATGGAGGTGACGCCGTATTCCGCAAAGGGTTTCTCCCAATCAATCTGCTGGACAGGCATCCGGAGTTCGGCGGCAAGCCAGCTTGCCATCCACGGGGCAAGCGTAGCCTCCTTGTTCTCCCGCGCGCCTCGGGCTGACAGCGTTTCCGCCGGCGCGTGGGAGGGCGCTTCTGTTGGCTGCGCCTGCGGCGGCGCGCCATTGCCCGGCGGCTGTTGGCGCGAAGCGACCGCTGCCCGCTGGCGCAAGATTCGCTTTAGAATTTTTCCGCTGCGATTCTTGGGGAGTTCGTCAACGAACTCGATCTGCTGCGGCGTCTTGAACTCGGCCAGTCGTTCTTGGCAGAAGGCAATCAACGCTTGGGCCGTGACAACATGTGCGCGTTTAAGCACGACGCTCGCCTGCACTTGTTCGCCCAGCAACGCCTCCGGCGCCCCATACACAGCCACCTCGGCGACTGCCGGATGTTGATAGAGGACTCGCTCTACTTCAGCCGGGTAGACCTTGACCCCGCCGACATTGATCATATCTTTGATGCGGTCAACGATGTACAGGCGGCCCGTGTCATCCAGGCGTCCCATGTCGCCGGTGTGAAACCAGCCCGCGCGTAACGCGGCGGCCGTTTCCGCGGGGCGATTCCAATAACCGAGCAAGGCGCATGGACTGTTGACTACCACCTGACCAAGTTCGCCCGGCGCAACCACCTCGCCGGCATCGTTGACCACGAGAACTTGCACGCCGGCCAGGGGCTTTCCTACCGAACCAGGATAGGCTTCCGGATCGGCGTTATAGGTCACCAGGCAGACCTCGGTGAGACCATAGCCCTCGTTGATCGGCACGCCGTACTTTTCCTGCCATTTGCGCGCGCGGGTCACGGGCAGCGGCGCGCCGGCCGAAATATAGCGGCGCACCGAACGCAACTGCTCCGGTCGCGCCTGTTCATGCAGCAAGAGATAGAGCGTCGGCACGCCAAAAAAGATGGTGGCTTGCTGTTCTGCGATCGAAGCGAGCACTGGCGCCGACTCGAATTGGCGGTGCAGCACCAGCGTCGCGCCGACCTCGAAACACGGGTTGAGGGCCGCGGTTTGCCCAAAGCTATGAAACGCGGACAAACAGAGTAACACCCGGTCTTCCGGGCGGAGTCCAAACGCGGGGATAACCGTTTGTGCGCCGGCCAGGACATTCTGATGCGAAAGCAGGGCGCCCTTCGGGAAACCGGTCGTGCCCGAAGTGTAGAGCAGCACAGCCGGCTCCTCCGGTGCCATTTCCGCGCTCGACCGTTCGGGCGACGCCTGGCTGAGCAGGGTCGAGAACGCGCCTGTCCCGGCCGCTTCGCCTTCGATCAGTACAATGTGCCGGATATGCGGCAAAGAGGCGCCAACCAGATTGGCGTGCAGGGCGGCGGTTGTGATTAGAAGATGTGCGCCGCAGTCATCGAGGATGAACTGGATTTCATCGGCGGTGAGCGCGGTGTTGATCGTGACGGCAATCGCGCCCAGCTTATGCACACCCAAATAGGCGATCACAAACGCAGCGGTGTTGGGGAGCCAGATTGCCACACGATCCCCGCGACCAATGCCCAACCCGCCAAAGCCGTTCGCCGCCCGGTTACTTTCGGCGTTCAACCGGGCATAGGAAAACGTCTCGTTTTCAAAGAGGAGGGCCGAGCGCTCCGGGAAGAGACGGGCGCCGCGTTCTACGTGTTGCGCAACATTCACCGACTGACTCCTCACACTGGCTTTTCCGATGAGTCGGGGCGACCATTTTGTCCAAGCTTGTATTTCAGCAGCGGCAACATCGCATTGCTCAAGCCCCCGGCGAGACTGACTGTCCAAGTAGCGACGGTCGCATATACACCGAAACCCAGCAAGAAGACACCGCCGATCAAAAGTGCGTCGGGGATCAGCGTCGCAGCCAGCGCGCGCTTCATCGTCGCATTGAAATCGCGCGCCATCTCGAGCAGGTTCGCCACGTGCTCCAGATCCTGATCCATCAAGACGATCTGTGCCGTGTCCATCGCCACCGTCGTCGCGCCGAGCAACGATATGGACACTTTGGCTTTCTTGAGAGCGATCGCATCGTTGATGCCATCGCCGACGAAACAAACGGAGCGACCTTCGGCCTGCAATTGCTCGATGACATCCGCTTTGCCTTCGGGCAAGGTGTTCGCAATGTAGTGGTCAAAGCCCAGTTCTTCGGCGAGTTTCCGCGTCGGCTCGGTTTGATCGCCCGAAAGGATGAAAAGGCGCAGCCCGCGTTTGCGCAGCCGTTCGATGGCTTGCCTGGCTTCGGGGCGGATGGTTGCATGGAGTTCGAGCGCGCCCGTCAATTGGTGATCCACCGCGACGAAGACGAGCGAATACCCTTGCGTCGCACCGGCGCGTTGCAGTTCGCGCGCTTCTGCGGGCAGAAGTATTTCTTGCATCTCCATGAAGCGCGCGCTGCCCACACGAATGGTCTGGCCGCGCACCATCACTTGCATCCCAAAGCCAACCTGGTACTGCACATCATCCACGGGTAGGATCTGCAAGCCACGCGCGTGCGCCGCAGATTTGATCGCGCGGGCGATGGGATGGCTCTGGCGTTCTTCCGCCGTCGCCGCCATCGCCAACAGTTCCGCTTCCGAGAAACCGTTGAACGAATGAACGTGCGCCAGATGCAGGTCTTCGAGCGTCAACGTGCCCGTTTTGTCGAACACAATCGTGTCAATCTGATTGAGCAATTCGAGTGAACGACCATCTTTGACGAGGACGCCCTGCCGCGATGCAATGTTCAGGTAGTTCAACATCGAAATCGGCCCGGTCAGCTTGACGTCAAAACCGAGACCAACGCCCAGGACGGCCACCGCGCCCTGATAGCCGACGGTTGGCAAGGCGATGCCGCTCACGATGAGCGCCGGCAGCGCGGCGCGGTCGGCAAATTGCATCGCCGTGGACGCGATTGACATCTCGTAACTGCTGGTCCGATTGAGCATCTCGGTGATTTGGGCCGCCGTCGTTTCGTATCCTGCTTTCTCCACGCGGATGTGAATCAAACCGGTCAAGACAACGGTCGTGGCAAGCACCGATTCGCCGATCCCCTTCTCGACCGGCTGTGCCTCGCCGGTGAGCGCGTGTTGGTCAATCGTGGCCGTGCCGCGCGTGATGATGCCATCGGCCGGAATCGCTTGTCCGGCTTGCACGGCCAGGATGTCGCCCGCAGCGACGCGTTCGAACGGCGCCTCAACCTCGACCCCGTCAACGACCATCCAGACCGTGCGCGGTTGTCTGCCAAAGACATTGGCAAGCCGTTGCCGCGAGTGGTCTTCGGTTTTAGAAATGAGTTTATGCGCCAGGATATAAATGCTGGCCCCCAGGGTGGCAGGGATAACAAAGCCGCCCAACCACATCCCAATCAAATTCAATCCAGCGATCACCGGGTAATTGATCTTGCGCTGCTTGACCAAAGACCGATAGGCCTCAACATAGATGGGCAAAGTGGCGTAGACGCCGGCGATCACCGCGCCGGGGAGCAAGGGCGCAAACAACCAGTGCCCGGCGATCGCCAGGCTCAAAGCTGTCAGCGACGTCAATACCCAGCGATTCAATTGCTTCTCCAGGGGGCTGACGGTGGGCAACTCCTGTGTCTGGCTCAACGCTTGAAGCTGTTGCGTCCGGTCCCGATCGAGCAGCGGGTCAATCCAGCGTCGCGCAAAGCTTTGCGCCAGCGTATCGAATCTGGCGAAGGATCGTGAGCTGTCCCCCTGGATTTCGTGCGCGGCGCCAACCGCAGTGACCGGATTCACATCAAGCCAGGGCCGAGACTCGCGCTTAAGCAGCTCGTAGATATCGAGTTCGCTGACGCGTGGCGGCGTCCCCCAGTTCAGGGTCGCAGCATCAGCCGTATAAGTGCCCATCTTGATGTGTGTTCGTACCCGCATGGTTTTCCTCGTCCAACCTGAACGCATTCACGCGTGGCTGGCGCGTCCTAAAAGATAGGCGCCCTGCTGGACATTTCGACGGGATGCCTTCCGCTGATAAGACTTCGGAGGGTATTGTGACAGCATCACATCCCGACATCAGGCAGGTTGCAGCGCGGGCGCTTCGGCCGGCGCGGGCACAGCCGCGGGCGCCGGCATTGCTGCGGGCGCAGCGAGGGCCGCGTCACCTACATGCGGCACGATCGTGATCGTAATAGTCGCGCCGGTCTCACCGGCCTTGAGATGGGTCTTGACTTTCATGGGTAACAGCTCCTTTTCTGATATCCTAATCCTGTATGGTTCCGATTCAATTGTTGGTTCGGCCACTCCCAACAGGCGACCCGCCAGCCATATCCTTCGGCAGCGACGGCTGCCACATAACCAGGGCCTGGCGTCAAAGCCTGCAAAGACCAGCGCGCGGCCTCCTGCGAATCCTCGCGCGTGCGCAGCAACGCGGCCGGCTCGCCGGGCGTCAACGAGACCTCGAATTGATCCAGGGGATAGGCGACCCCGTCCCCGCGTGCTTTTAGAAAGGCTTCCTTGCGCGTCCAGCCGTTGTAGAACGCCTCTTGTTTTTGACGACCGATCAGCGCGCGTAAGACTGCCTGCTCGCCCGGCGAAAAGAAACTCGTAGCGAGCGCGTCAAACTCCACATCTGGCCGAATATATTCTACATCCACGCCAACCCTACGATCAAGGGCGATGGCAAACAGGGCCAGATCGCGTGAGTGAGACAGGTTGAACAAAAATGGCTGTGTGTATGTTGCGCTGATAAGCTCAGGTTTTCCGTAAGGGCCATACCCAAAACGCATTTCGTCCGGGCCGATGTCCAGATAGCGACTGAGGATCGCGCGCAGGAGACCGCGGCCCGCGATGAAACGATCGCGATCCCGCTGAAAATGGAAACGTTCGGCGCGGCTGATTTCGTCGGCCGTCAATGTGCCCCGCAAGCGTTGCAGATACAGCGCCGGCGCATCCAGCGGTGCGCGCCAGACGTGAACTTCGTCCCGGCCCAGAGTCAGATCGGTTGGCGGCGGCTGCCACACGATGTTCTGCATGTCCACTTGCGCTACATCTCAAATCATTTGCCAGACGACCACCGAACGCGCGTCGAACGCTTCGGCGGGCCGTTTCAGCGCCGAAGCGTTTCGAAATGGTCCAGGTAGGTGACTGGCCGAACTAGAACACCAGTAAGCGGCATTCACACTTCCCGGAAAGCAGCAGATATTCATAGGTTCCTTAGGCGATTTCGAGCCTCTGAATTGATGGTCTTTTCGCCGGATGTGGTCGCGCGTCGAACGTCAGGTGGTAATCGGGCGGCACTGGAGTAAGTACAACTGATCGTGGCGATAGGCGGCTTCCATGTCGACCGGCCACCCCATCTCGGCTTCTAATTGCACCGTGAGGCGCGTGACTTCCTGGATCTGTGCTGTGTTCAACACTGCCTGACTGCGCATGGGGCGGGGGGTCGGTGTCTGCCGCACTCCGCTGGACAGCAGGGTCGTCATCATCACTTTTGCTCCCACCGTCCGTTCCAGGACTGTGCCATCCGACCGCCGAACCACATAGGTGTCGGGCGTCGTGCTGCCATCAACCAGGCTCTGCCCCAAGCCCCATGTGGCATTAATAACCACGTCCGGTTGACGCGTAACAGGGTGGCGGCTGAAGACCACCATGGCCAGATCGCCGCCACCATACGCTGCACCAATACCGCTAATGGTTGGTGAGCCGCTGAGCTCGACTTTGT
>Ga0233425_10003915_pt1 | contig 25985 bp, 20 predicted proteins | sample Watercolumn_Towu_2_FD_181712 | JGI IMG/M metagenome (GOLD analysis project Ga0233425, IMG submission 181712) | Freshwater microbial communities from Lake Towuti, South Sulawesi, Indonesia - Watercolumn_Towuti2014_140_MG | ecosystem: Environmental > Aquatic > Freshwater > Lake | place... | reverse complement strand
GCCGCGCCGGGTTCATCATGTCGGCATGCCGGCCGCGTTTCACCACCTCGACGGCGACCCCGACCTTTGCGAGCAGAGCTTCGCCGACGAGGCGAGCCGCGATGACCCCGATGCTGCCGGTGACCGTAGTGGGCTGAGCGACGATGGTGGGGGCGCCCACCGCGATCATGTAGCCCCCGCTCGCGGCGACGTCGCCCATGTAGACACTCACGGGCTTCGCCTTCGCCAGCAGAGAGAGCGCGCGCAGCATGCGATCGCTCGCGAGGGCGCTCCCCCCGCGCGAGCTCACGTGGACGACGGCGCCTGCGACGCGCGGGTCCTCTCGCGCCTGCTCGAACGCACGGCAGACGGGAGCCTCCGCCGCCACGGGCACGAGCGCGAACGGCGCCTCGGACACGATGGGCCCCACGACGTCGACGACGGCGATTCGGCGCGGGCGCCGGAGCGGGACGAAGCGCGGGTTGCGCCGCCGGAGGTAGCGACCGGCAGGCACCATGCGCGCGCCGCCGGCTCGCTCGGGGTCGAGGTGCTGGGCCAGCTCGTCAGGGTAGACGACGCCGTCCACGAGCCCTGCCTCGAGCGCCGTGCGCGCGGACCACGGACCTTCCTCGACCCAGCCCCGCGCCACGTCGAGGGCGACCTCCCGCCCCTCCGCCAGGGCCTCGATGAGCGTCCCGTGGGCGACGTCGAGGAGCGCCCCGAGCTGTTCGCGCTGCGGCTCGCTCATGCTCTTCTGTTCCAGGAACTCGCCGGCCGTCTTGAAACGGCCCTTCGCGAACACTTCGGGCTCGATACCCGCGCGATCCAGCGCGCCCCTGAGGTAGGTCGCCTCGACGGCGAACCCGGTGAGCTCGAGGTGCGTCTCGGGTCCGACGAGCACCATGTCCGCCGCACTCGCGACATAGGTCGCGAGCGTGCCCCCGCCGTGCGGGAGGTATACCGCGACGCGCTTGCCGGACTTGGCGAACGCCGAGAGCACGTCCCTCAAAGATTTGGCCCGCGCGCTGCCCACGCGCAGCGACTTGATGCGAAACAGCACGCCGCTCACCCGCGGGTCCCGCGACGCCACCGGGATCAACCGCCGGAGCGAATGCAGCGCGACGGGGTCGTGGCGACGCCCCCAGAAAGGCACGCGCCGCGCGACCTCTACCAGCCCCCCATCCAGCTCGACTTCCAGCCACCCGTTGCGCGGCGCGGCGAAACGTTTGCGGAGCGCGCGCAGCGGCCACAGGCCGATCAGGATCAGGTCGACGAGGAGGGCGAAGAAGAGGCGCACCGCGGGGGATCATTGCGCGCCGCGGCGTGCGCGTCGACGGCCGAGCGTTATCCTAGTGGTATGATGCGGCGAACTTTGCTCGTCGCGCTCTCGCTCGTGAGCGCCCTCGCTGGAGGCTGCGCCGCCGCGACGCCCCCAGCCCCGAAACCGCCCCCTCCGGCAGAGCCGCGGACGCGGGTCGATCGGCCCGAACCGCGGGAGGAGGAGCCGAAGCTCATCGCGCCGCCGCCGGCCTACGGCAACAAGGTGGTGCTGGCAGCCCGGTAGTCCGGCTTGCAGTCGCACATGCGCCCACCCGAGCGGTCGGCTCGTCGCCTGATATACTGCCAAGACGATGTCCGCGCTGACCGGTGGCCCCGTCCACGAGGTTCGCGCAGGCACGCGTCTCGGCCGCTACGAGATCCTGGTCGCCGTCGCGCAGGGTGGCATGGCGCGAGTCTGGGCTGCCAAGCAGCACGGTCAGCGCGGCTTCAGCAAGCTCGTCGCGATCAAGACCATCCTCCCGCAACTCGCCAAGGATCCGGCGTTCGAGTCCATGTTCCTGGACGAAGCGCACCTCTCGGCGGGCGTGCACCACCCGAACGTGTGCGAGATCTTCGACCTGGGCGAGGAGCACGGCACGCTCTACATCGCCATGGAGTGGGTGAACGGCGAGGCGCTGAACCGCATCGTCAAGCCGCCCGTGCCGAAGGGCGAGAAGGGTGTCTCGCAGAGGCTCAACGCCCGCATCGCCGCACGCATCGTCGCGGACGCGGCGAAGGGTTTGCACGCCGCGCACGAGCTCCGTGACGACAGCGGGCAGCCCGTGGGCCTGGTCCACCGGGACGTGTCGCCCCAGAACATCCTGATCTCTCTGGACGGCGTGGTGAAGGTGACCGACTTCGGCGTCGCCAAGGCGCTCCGCAACCAGCAGGAGGCGACGCTGGCCGGTCAGGTGAAAGGCAAGGTCGCTTACATGGCGCCCGAGCAGGCGCGTGGCGCCGCCATCGACCGGCGCAGCGACGTCTTTGCGCTCGGCATCGTGCTCTACGAGATCACCACCGCGATCCGACCGTTCGCCGGGAGCAACGAGATCGAGGTCATGCGCAGCCTGGCCAGCGGGCGCTTCGACCCGCCCAGCGCCGTGGTGGCTGGCTATCCGAAGGAGCTCGAGGCCATCGTGCTCCAGGCCATGAGCATGGATCCCGCGTACCGCTTCCCGAGCGCGGACGCGATGCGGCTGGCGCTCGAGGAGTGGCTGGCGCGATCCGGCCCGGTGGTCAGCGAAGCGCACGTCGCCGCGACGCTGCGCGAGCGGGTCGGTGCCCACGTAGAGGAGCGTATCGCGCGCATCCGCGAGCGCACGCGCGTGGCGGTACCGGATGCGTCCACGGCGCCCGAACCCAGCAATCCGTTCGCCGCGCCGGCACCTCAGGAGGCGTCGAGCTCCTTCGCGCAGGCGCCGAGCTCGGTGAGCACGCTGAGCCACGCTTCGTCCCCGAGCAGCGCGAGCCACGCCTCGGCGCCGAGCGGCGTGAGCACGGTGAGTCACGCCTCGGCACCGAGCGCCATCAGCCAGTTCTCGCCGGTCGTGCAGACGGCCTACCCGCCAGCCAGCACCGCCACGCCGGCGGGCGGCGGCAACGCGGCCAAGACGGCGCTCGTCGGCGTAGCCATCGGGATTGGCGTGTTCGCGCTGGTGGCGGTGGGCGGCGGCGGGCTGTACCTGATGCGGTCGCGGGGTGCAGCCGCGGGCCCCGTGCAGACGATGAGCTCGGCGCCCGCCGACCCGGTCCCCGCGCAGTCGGAACCCGAGGTGCTCGTCGAGCTTCTCACTCCGAAGACCGGCGTCACTCTGCTCGTGGACGGCGTGGTCCAACCCGTGGGTCAGCTCTCCTTCGCGCGGCCCAAGCCCGGGACTACCCGGAAGCTGACGGCTCGCGCCGACGGCTTCAAGGACGCGGAGCTCAGCTTCGACGACAAGACCGAGAAGGTCCGGGTCGAGCTCGCGCCCGACACCGCCGAGTCGGACGAACGGCCCGCGACGGAGCCGAAGCCAGCCGAGCAGAAGCCGGCCGAGCAGAAACCAGGCAGCGACACGAAGCCGTTGGGGGGCTCGCCCGCGCCGAAGCCCAAAGGGCCGACCAAGGTCGACATCCCCGACAATCCCTTCTGACCGGGTGAGCTTTGGCGGCGCGCCGCGCCGCTCGTGTACAATCGGACCGATGCGCTTCCGAACGCGACTTGCCGCTTCGCTCGCGGCCCTTTGCCTGGTCACCGCGGGCGCTGCCCATGCCGAGGACGATGCCCAGACGACCGAGGCGCGCCGCCTGTACGGCGAGGCCAAGAAGCTCATGGGCGACAAGAAGTACAAGGACGCCGCACTGGCGTTCGAGGCGGCAGGCCGGCTCAAGGCCAACGCGGTCGCGCTCTACACGGCCGCCCAAGCCTGGGAGCTGGCCCGGGAGCCCGCACGGGCCGCCGACGCCTACGCCCTCGCGTTGGTCACGCCCAAGCTGAGCGACGCGCAGAAGCAGAAGTCGGAGGAGCGCCTGGCCGAGCTGGAAAGGGAGCTCGGCACCGCGTCGGTCGCCGGCGACGAAGGGACTCGCGTCCGACTGGACGATCACATGGAGGTCGCCGTCCCTGCGAAGCTCCACGGGACCGCTGGCGAGCACGCGCTGCACGTGATCCGAAGTGACGGCTCCAGTGACGAGCGCAAGATCACGCTGGAGGCCGGGAAGAAGCTGGAGGTCGACGCCGACGAACGCCCTGAGCCACAGCCCACGGCCCCGAAGGTGAAGAAGGTGAAGCTCAGCGAGTCGAAGAAGGTCCCGGTCGACGAGCAGGCGAAGGGCCCGAGCCCCTGGAAGACGGTGGGTTTCGTGGGCATCGGCGCCGGCGTGGCGGCGCTCGGAGGCGGCATCCTCTTGGGCCTTTCGGCCAAGGACGCCGAGGACACCTACAAGAAGCAGCCCACGCGCGAGACCCTCGATCACGCCAAGGGCCTCGAGACGAGCACGAACATCATGCTGATCGCCGGCGGCGTGCTCACGGCCGCGGGTATCACGCTCGCGGTGTGGCCGGCGAAGAAGGAGAAGGCTGCAGCGCAGACGGAGCTCGGCCTCTCGGTGGGACCTGGAGCGCTCTACGCGGAGGGGAGCTTCTGATGCGCAAGCTGTTCCTCGTCGCGGGCCTCGCCGGTATGGGTGCGGCGATCTTCGCGGCCTGCAAGCTCGATCTGGACGAAGGCCTGATCGCCAAGGGCGACGCCAGCGCGAGCGGCGGCGCCGGGGGCGGCAGCGGCGGGGTCATCGACTCGGGCTCGGGCGGCTCGGCCGGCTCCGGCGGCAAGGGTGACGGTGGCCCGTGCGATGCCGACACCCAGTGCAAGTCCGACGCGGCCTGCCTCGAGGGCATCTGCGCCGGCGGGCAGTGCCTGTTCGAGCTCTGCCCGTCGACAGAGGCGTGCAGCGGTCGGAGCTGCGACACCACGAGCGGCGTGTGCAGCGCCCCGCAGAGCTACGGGTTCAAGGCGACCAGCATCGAGCTCCCCAACGACATCGGGTGCAACGGCCTGGCGGGGCGCTGCGTGGCGGGGTTCGGCGACTTGATCTTCGTGGCGACCGCGGACGGGACCTTGCATGCCTGGCGCACGACGAACCCGGCCGCACCCGAGAAGCTCACGGTCGACGCACCGACGTTCACCGTGGCCCGCATGGTCGCGGCCGAAGGGCGCCTGCTCGTGCTGTCGGCGGTCGCTGCGGGCAAGCTCCAACTCGGCTGGGTCGACGCGCCCAGCGACCCGAAGGGCACGAACCTCACGCTGACCCAGGCGGGCGTGAACTTCGCCGGCGCGACCAGCGCCGTGTACCCCGCGGGCCCGAACGGGTTCTTGATCGTGGAGAACAGCGCCGCGAGCTTCTACCCGGCCGCGCTGGTGCAGCCGCCCGTGCAGAACAACGCCACGGTCTCCGCGTACCCTTCGACGGGTCTCGCCCCTGGTGCCGCCGTCGTCGCGTCGGCTGGAACGTCGCTGGTCAGCTTCCGCGTCAACTCGAGCTCGACGCCGGTCGTCCCCACGTTCACCGTGGTGACGAACGCCGGCACCTCGAACGCCCAGAACGGCAGCGAAGCGACCGCACCCTTCGAGGCCCCGACGGACCTCGGCGCTCACTACTTCGGCAGCGGTTACGACGGCTCCGTGCTCTGGAGCACCAACCGGGTCTTCCGCGACGACGCGGGCGCTCCGCGCACGGACGCCGTCGTGCTGCGCTGGGGAACCGCGGCCGCCTCGCTGGAGGTCGACCTCGCCAGCTACTCGGACGCGGACTGGTCGACCGTGCGTCGCGGTCCGGTGGCCTTGGTGGACGCGGCCACCGTGCTCACCACCACGGCGTACCCGGTCGACGCGCAGCAGACCCTGGTGCGCTCGGTGCAGAAGAGCGGGAGCTCCCTCACGCTCGGCACCGCCACCGCCGTCTTGCCCTTCGGCGTGGGCCAGATCGGCGTCGCTGCCAACCGCAAGGTCGGCGTGGTGCTGACCCCCGCGAGCACCACGCCGGCGCTGAAGACGACGTTGCACGTCTTCGCGCCGGGGTGCGGGTAGGTCAGGTCGGCTCGGGCTCGAAGCGGATCGCGCCCCCGGGCAGGAAGTAGAGGATGTCCATCCTGCCACCGCTGACGCTGGGGACGTGCCAGCTGCCAGGCGGGTAGACCGTCCAGCCCTCGGGGTGAGCGTCGAAGCGCGGGTCGCCCTCGACGGCGAAGCACAGGTCGATCTCACCGTTGGGGTGAGTGTGTCCGGGTCCGGGTCGATCCATGTGCACGCAGTCGATGCTCAGCTCGCCGGGGCTGGCTGCCTTGCGCACGCGGGACCAGCGCACGCCGTCATTCTCGCGTTCGGCGAGCCAGCGCGCCTCGACGCCGGCCCGAACCAGCTCGCGCACGCGACGGATCACCGTTCCGTCGAGGGGCAGCGCGACGTCGAGGGCAGCCTTTGCCCCCGCATCGCTCGGGTCGATGCCCGCGAGCACCGTGAGCACGGGCCCGAGGGCGTCGTTCAGCGCTTCCATCGTCATGGGTCGGCCTCCGGCAAGCACATCCCGAGACAGCCCAGATAGACCTTGGTGCGCAGGTCCGGCGTCTTCGGTGGGTTTTCATTCGTCCACTGAGTGCACAAGCGCGCGCAGTTGGCTCCGATGCAGGGCGTGTCGGAGCAGCCCTTCTTGGCCTCTGCGCGGAAGCCCACGCCGGCGTCGACCTCGCGGCCGTCCGTTTCGCCGCCGAGGCCTGGGAGGATCTGGTTGTCCCGGGAGCCAGCGTCCCCGCCGCGCTTCACCCCGCGCTGATCGGAGATCTTGACCTGGGGAACCTGGGCCGTGCCACTCGGGTCGGCGCCGGTTCCCCCAGCGGGCTTCGAGCTCTCGCAGCCGAGCGCGAGCAAGAGGGCGCACCAAGCTGCCATCCTCATTGTACCAACACCTCCTGGCGCACCCAGGCCGAGCCGCCGCGGTTGTCGTGCACCACCGCCCAGATGCTCATCGGGCCAGGCTTCTTCGGCGCGTAGAGCTTGGTGCCGTAGTCGGAGTTCCAGCCCTTCTGCGCGTCGTTCAGCAAGCGCACGTCGCTCTTCACGCCACCGCGGTTCACGTAGTAGCGGATCCACATCTGCTCTTCGTAGTTCTTCCCGTAGGCGTCCACGGAGATCTGATCCACCTCGGCGCTCTGGGGGTCCACGATGGGCGAGATGGGAATCTCGGGGCAGGAGTCCTCGCCGTCGTCCGGACAAGCAGCGATGCAAGGTGCGGTTCCGCAGTCGAGCGTCGTGGGGGGAAGCGTGCCCACGCAGGCGCCGTCGATGCAGTTCGACTGGGCTTCCGCGCCGTCGACGCGGAATCCGGTGATGATCGCGTTCTGGTTTCTGTAGCCCTCGAAGGCGTAGACCGTCGAGTAGCCGGCCACGAAGTCGTCGGCGCCGAGCAGCTCTTCGCCGGGTCCGTAACAGGCCACGGGGAACGCGACCTCCTCGCCCTTCGGCGGCGGGCCGAGCTTGCCCGCGCAGGCGGCGAAGAAGATGAACGAGAGACCGTAGCCAGGCTGCTTGGGATCCACGGGCGGTGGACGGCTCGAGATGATGTCGTCCGGCACGCTGAAGCTGAAGGTGTCGCCGAGCCCGAACTGGATGCCCGGGGGCAGCCCGCCAGGCCCCGGGGGCCCGGCGCCCGCGAACTCCGCGAAGCAGCCGGCATACAGATCGCCGGGCGGGTTGTGGCAACCCGCGAACCAGCCGACCTGCACCGGACGCGGGGCTTCTTTCGAGCCGTCGTGCCAGAGCATGGCAAGGTCCACCTTCTCACCGGGCTTGGCGTACGGCGCGCTCTTCTGCACCGCGAGCACGCGCAGCGTCTTGAGCTCGTGCGGCGGGTCGAACTCCGCGCCGCAAGCGGCGGTGGCGCCGAACAGCGCCAAGAGTGCGAGGTCACGCGCCTTCAAAATTCACCTCTGATGCCCAGGCTGGGGATGATGGGCAGGCCGGTCTGGTAGCTCTCCTGCGTGTAATTGTAGTTGTAGGTCAGGGCCTCGACCGCCTGGTTGTTGTAGACGTTGTAGACGTCGAGGTAGGCGGAGAAGCGCCAGTCGCGGAACTGCCAGGCTTTGTCCACACGCAGGTCGAGCTGGTGGAAGAGCGGGAGGCGCCTGCTGTTGGGCTCACCCTGGAGCTGGGCGTAGGAGCCGGAGTCCGCGGCGTAGAGGGAGGGGAGGGCGGGCGGCCCGAGGACGGGCGTGGTCAGCGGGCCGGAGACCAGGCGGAACCGCGAGCCGAACTCCCAACCACGACCCAGGCGGTAGCTGCCGAGCGCGATCAGGTTGTGCGTCTGGTCGAACTCGAACAGGTACTCCTGGTCGTCAGGGCTGTTCTTGCGAACGGAGCGCGACAAGGTGTAGGCAATCCAGCCGAAGAAGCGGGCGTCTGGCTTGTACTTGAGCAGGGTCTCCATCCCCACCACGGAACCCTCGCCCCGGTTGTTGTAGGCGAAGGCGCCGTTGCCGGAGGCGTCGCGGCTGACGAGCTGAGTGAGGTCCTTGTAGAAGCCCTCCACCGAGAGCTCGATGTGCCGTGACAGCTCCTGCTCGACGCCGAGCGAGTAGTGGACTGAACGGTTCGAGCGCAGCTCCACCGTGCCGAACACGGGGTTGGTCTCGAAGGGCTGCGGCGGTTGGTGGAAGAGGCCTACCCCGCCCTTGAGCGTCGTGCGCAGGCGCTTCTTGCCGCTGGCCTCGTCCTCCGGCGAGTCCGTCGAGGGCACGAGGTCGTAGCGCCCGTTGACGCGCGGGCTGAAGTCGGCGTTCCCCGAGTCGCGCGCATAGTCGACGCGGAAGCCCGGCACTACGCGCACCCGCCGCGCCGGCGTCCACTCCCCCTCGAGGTACCAGGCGGGCCGGAACGCCGTCTCGCTCTCCTGGGTCTCGACGACGGGGCGCGTCGCGTAGGGCCCCGGATCCGGCTCTCCCTCGCGGGGCGGCTGGGGCGCGCGCACGAGCACGTCGTAGGGCACCACGAGGAAGTCGTAGCCGGCGTACAGCTTGAAGCCTCGGGTCGCCTTGAACCCGAACTCGGTGCGGGCGCCGACCGGGTAGGTGTCGAGGTCGAACTTGATGTTGCCGAGCGAGAACCGAATGAGGTTCTGGCCGGCGGAGAGCATGCTGGAGACGTCGACGTCCCGAGAGAGCTGCCCCGTGTAAAGCGCCTGGACGCGGTGCGAGCCGGTGCGGAGAGTGATGTTGCCGCCCAGGATGGGATCGGCCGCGAGGGGGTCGCGGATCAGGATCTCGAGCCTGTCGTCGGCGCCGTACGCGCGCAGGCTGATCTTGCTGTCGTGCGTCGGCTTGTTCTCGGCGATGACCTGGTAGTCCCAGTACACGGGTGCAGTGGTCACGCCGGCGCCCGACTCCTCGAGCACCGGCTTCACCCAGGCGTCGACCCAGCTGCGGCGTGCGCCCACCGCAAAGCTCCAGCCCCGGAGCGGCCCGATGGGTCCTTGTGCCAGCATGCGCGCGTCGATGAGGTCCACCTGCGCCAGGCCGTGGTAGCAGCCGGTCTTGTCGGTCTTTTTGCCGTAGGGGCCGTCGCAGCGGGTGTCGGGCGAACGCAGGCCCACGTCGACGATGCCGCCCATGACGCGGCCGTAGCGAGCGCTGAAGTTGCCCGGGTAGAAGTCGATGCGATCGAGCAGCTCCGTGGGGATGACGCTCGACAAGCCGCCGAAGTGGTAGATCAGCGGCACCAACGTGCCGTCCACGAAGGTGTTGGTGTCCTGCGGGGCGGAGCCGCGCACGATGAGCAACCCGGCCAGCCCGGGCGGCCGCGCGACGCCGGGCAGGTTCTGGATCGACCGCAGCGCGTCGCCGCTGGTGCCGGGGATGCGCGCGATCTCCCGTCGCTCGAGCGTCCGCCGCGTCACCTCGCGCGGAGGTCGCTCGCCCTGCACGGTGACCTCGAAGCCCTCGCTCTCGGGGGCCAAGCGGTAGGTGATCTCGGCGGCCTCCCCGGCAACGACGTCCTCGTCGTTCTCCTGGGATTGGTAGCCGTCCGCCTTCAGCTTCACCCGGTACTTGCCCGGCGGCAGGTTCTCGATGGCCCACTTGCCGTTGGCGTCGGTGGTGATGCGCCGGCTGCCACCGTCGGGAAAGACGACCAGCACCTCGGCCCCCGCCAGCGGCACGTTGGTCCCGGCGATGCGCAAGCTTCCGCCCAGGTTCCCGGTCGTCGGAGCAGTCGGGGGCGGCGGAGCGACGCCGGGGCTCGGCGCTGGGGCCTCCTTCAGCGTGAAGGAGTACTTGTAGAGGATCTTGGCGGGGATGGCCTTACCGTCGCGTGTAGCGGGCTCGAACTCGAACTTCAGCGCCGCGGCCTGCGCTGCTTCGTCGAAGCCGTGCCCCGCGGGCTGGGTGACCTCGGCCGCGGTGACCTTGCCCTCGGCGTCGATGCTCAGCTTGAGCACGACGTCGCCCTGGATGCCGGCCTTCTGTGCCGCCTCCGGATACGGCGCGTTCTCGAAGCGGACCAGCTTGGGCGGAACGACCACGGGCTTCTTCGCAGCCTCCTCCGGCGGGGGCTTGACGACCGCCCCGGACCCACCGCGCGGCACGGCGCCGCTGCCCTCGTCCTGGGCCGCCGCAGCCTGGACCCACACCACCCCGGCGAGCAGCGTGGTCGAGAGAGCGGGCAGGCGCGCGGCGGAGCGGAGCACGGCGATCCGGAGGTCTCACGCGCGCCGTCATGACGACGGCGCGCCGCACGACTCGTAGCGCGCGGCCCGTCGCCTGACAACAGGCTTGGTCTCAGGTACAGCCGCCGGCGCCGTTACAGGTCTTCTGCCCGGGGCACTCGTCGATGGGGTCGGCGCCGTTGGCGATGGGGCTGCAGGTCCCGTAGTACCCAGCCAGGCCGCAGCTCATGCAGATGCCGGTGCAGGCGGTGCTGCAGCAGAAGCCGTCGACGCAGTTGCCCGAGGCGCAGTCCGCCGACAGCGTGCACTTCTTGCCCACCGAGCACTTCGGGCAGCCGCCAGAGCCGCCGCAGTCGACGTCGACCTCGGCTCCGTTCTTGAAGCCGTCGGAACAGCTCTGGCAGGCCGTACCCGAGCACACGTAGCCCGCGCCGCAAGAGACGGTACCGTTGTCCACGCAGGTCCCGCTGCCGCTGCAGGTGTCGGCCAAGGTCTGCGTGCTGCCGGAGCACGAGCCCGCACCGCACACCGTGCCCGCCGGGTGGTACTCGCAAGCCCCCGCCTTGCACACGCCCGTGGTGAGGCAGGTCGAGGCTAGGGCGTTCGGGCACTCGTTGTCCGGATCCGTGAGGTCCTTGACGTTGCCGCAGGTCCCGGTCGTGAGCCCGGTCTTGAGGGAGGTGCAGGCCTTGCACGTACCCGTGCACGCCGCGTCGCAGCACACGCCGTCCGCACAGTACCCGCTGGCACAGTCGCTCCCGGCGAGGCACGTGAGGCCTTGCGCGCACTTCTGCGCGCAGGCGCCACCGCAGTCGACGTCGGTCTCGTTGCCGCTCTTGTAGCCGTTGAAGCAGCCGCAGGTGCCGCTGGTGCAAGTGTCACCGGTCGCGCAACTGCCGCAGTTGATGGTGCCGCCGCAGTTGTTGCTCTGCGAGCCGCAGCTCACGCCCGTCGTACAGGTCTTCGGCGTGCAGCATTGACCCGCGGTCGTGCAGACCTGGCTGCCCGGGCAGGTGCCGCAGTTGACGGTGGTTCCGCAACCGTCCGACATCGTGCCGCAGACCTTGCCCGCGGCGGAGCACGAGGTCGGCCCACAGCAAGTGCCGCTGGCGTTGCAGACCTGGCCGGCCGTTCCGCACGAGGTGCCCGCGGGGAGCTTGGTGTGCGTGGGCGTGGAGCCGCTGCACTTGTCGTCGGTGCAGGGGTTCGAGTCGTCTTGGATGTCGGTCAGGTCTTCCTGGTAGGTGGTGCTGCCACTGCCATTGCAGACCACGGTGCGGCAGTCGCCGGTGGACTGCTGCGACGCGGGCAGCGGCGTGCCCGATGCCACGTAGCTGCTCGAGCAGCTCCCGCTCTTGCAGGCCGGAAGCACGCATGGGTTCGAGCTGCTCGGGTCACAGTCCTTGTCCTGCACGCAATCGACGCACTTGCCCGCGCCGTCGCACATCACTCCGCCCGAGCTCGAACAGGTGGTCCCCGCAGCCAGCGGCGGGTTCGCGGGCTCACCGCTCTTGCACAGGTCGTCGGTGCATTCGTTACCGTCGACCGGTATGTCGAAGTTGTCCTCGGCGTCGGTGTCCTTGCCCTCGACGCAGCGCTGCTCCCGGCAATCGCCCGCCTTCTGCGGGGCGCCGGGCGTCGGGATGCCGCTCAGCCCTTGGTTTTTGCAGATGCCCTGGCCGGCGCACGCCGGCAGATCGCAGGGCACGCACGCGTCGTCGGTGCAACCGTTGCCGTCGTTGCATTGGCTCGCCGCCGTCGCCGGCGTGCACAGGATGAGGCACTTGCCACTCTTGCATTGCCCTGCGCCCGTCCCGATCTTGCACGGCGTGTTCTCGAGCACGGGCGTGTTGGCGGGAACCCCATTCGTGCAGGTGTCGAGCGTGCACTGCTCGTCGTCGTGCGGGACGTCACCATCGTCCACGACCTTGCCCGCGAAGCCGGCCTTGCACACGGTCTTGGCGCAGTCCCCCACCTCCTGCTCCTTGGCGTCGCCGTCCGGCGCGACCTCCAGGGCGCACTTCCCGCTCTCGCAGGTCTCCAGCGTGCAGGGGTTGGCGTCGTCACAGTCCGAGCTGACCACGCACTTCTTGCCGCCGCCGTCGGCGCCAGCGTCACTCGCGGTGTCGCCGGAGCCCGACTCGCTGCCGCAGCCAAGCAGCGCCAGAGACGCCGCACAGAGGGACCAAGCCGAGAGCCTACACCATCCCACCATGAGTCGAGCCTACCACGCATGAGGTCCCAAGGCCGCACGCGCGCCGTCCGATCGTCCTACGCGCTTTCACATCGCGAAATTCCGAGCGCGCCCGGAGTCGTGGTAGGTGCGGGCCTGGTCCGACCCTGGACCACGCAGGAGCTTTCCGTGGCGAGCAAGAAGAAGAAGCCCACCTCGACGACCAACAAGTCTCCCCTGATCGAAGGGCCCGCGTCGGCGTTCGACAACGCCCTGGTGCAGTTCGACCGCGCCGCCAAGATCATCAAGCTGACGCCGGATCAGGTCGCGGTCATCCAGCAGCCGCGGCGCATCGTGGAGTGCAAGCTGCCGGTGCGCATGGACGACGGCACCATCCACGCCTTCAAGGGCTACAGGGTGCAGCACAACATCGCGCGGGGCCCGGCCAAGGGCGGCGTGCGCTTCCACCCGAACGTCACGCTGGACGAGGTGAAGGCGCTCGCGTTCTGGATGACGTTCAAGTGCGCCACCATCGGCATCCCGATGGGTGGAGGCAAGGGCGGCGTGATCGTGGACCCGACCAAGCTGAGCCACGGCGAGCTCGAGCGCCTGTCTCGGCGCTACTTCGCCGAGATGATCGAGCTCTTCGGCCCCGACCGCGACGTCCCCGCGCCGGACGTGAACACCAACCCGCAGGTGATGGCGTGGTTCATGGACACCTACTCGATGCACCACGGGGGCGACTACCTGCCCGCGGTCGTCACCGGCAAGCCGCTGGAGATCGGCGGTTCGGTGGGGCGCAGCTCGGCGACGGCGCAAGGCATGGTGTTCTGCGTGAGGCGCGCCGCCGCGCACCTGGGCCTCGGCCTGAGCGGCGCCAGCGTCGCCATTCAGGGTTTCGGCAACGCGGGTTCCTACGCGGCGAAGCTCTTGCGCGAGCAGGGCTGCAAGATTGTCGCCATCTCCGACGTCGCCGGCGCCTTCAGCTGCAAGGACGGCATCGACCCCGACGTGGCCATCGCGCACGTCGAGAAGCACAAGAACCTCAAGGGCTTCGAGAAGAGCAAGGGCGTCGAGAAGATGGCGGATCCGATGAAGCTCATGGAGCTGCCCGTCGACATCCTGATCCCCGCAGCGCTCGAGAACCAGATCACCGGCAAGAACGCGGGCCGCATCAAGGCCAAGCTCATCGCCGAGTGCGCGAACGGGCCGTGCACGCCGGAGGCCGACGACATCCTGGAGAAGAAGCGCGTCTTCGTCATCCCGGACATCCTGTGCAACGCCGGCGGCGTGGGCGTCTCGTACCTCGAGTGGGTGCAGAACCGCATGGGTTACTACTGGCGCTACCAGCGGGTGCTCGAGGACCTGGAGCACATGATGAACACCTCCTTCGACACGGTGCTGAAGACCGCGCTCGAGCACGACGTGCCGATGCGGACAGCGGCGTTCGTGGTGTCGATCCAGCGGGTCGCGAAGGCCTCGGAGCTCCGGGGATTGTACGCGTGAGAGCTCCGAGCTCGCGATGCGCATAGCGACCTGGAACGTCAATTCGATCCGCATCCGGATCGACGCCGTCGTCGACTGGATCCGGCGGCTCGAGCCCGATGTGTTGTGCATGCAAGAGACCAAGGTCGTGGACGACGACTTCCCGACCGAAGAGCTCCAGCGCCTGGGCTACGCCGTGGCGATGGCGGGTCAGAAGACCTACAACGGAGTAGCCATCGCCTCGCGCCTCCCGCTTCGGGACGTGAGGGTCGGACTCTCGAACGGCGAGGGCGACGCCGACAAGCGCCTGATTTCCGCCAGCGCCGGCGGCGTGCGCGTGCTCTCGGCCTACATCCCCAACGGCAAGTCGGTCGGCAGCCCGAGCTTCGCGCAGAAGCTCGCGTTCTTCACACGGCTGGGCAGCACGCTCGAGGCCCAGGCGCCGGATCGCCGGGGCGTCGTGCTGTGCGGCGACTTCAACGTCGCCCCCGACGAGCGTGACGTCTTCGATCCCGCGCGAATGCGCGGACAGCTCCACTTCCACCCGGACGAGCACCGCGCCCTGGGCGAGCTGATGGATTTCGGGCTCCGCGACGCCTACCGCCTCCACCACCCGGAAGCGGGTCGCTTCTCCTGGTGGGACTACCGCGGCGCCGGGCTGCAGAAGAACGAGGGGCTGCGCATCGACCTGGTGCTCTTGAGCCACGATCTCGCGGCGCGCTGCACCCGCGCCGAGATCGACGACGCCGAGCGCCACAAGGACAAGCCCTCGGACCACGCGCCCGTGCTCGTGGACATCGGTTGACTCCGGTACTAGGAACCGCTGCGCCATGAAAGCCTTCCTCTCGGTCGTCGGTCTGTCCGTCCTCCTCGCCGCCTGCGGTGGCAGCGCACCGCCTGCCAAGGCCCCCGAGCCGGCCCCTGTGGAGAAGCCCGCCGAGCCCGGGCCCACTCCGGCGGCCGAGCCGGAGGAGAAGAAGGAGCCGGCGCCCTCTCCCATCGAGGTGACGCTGGAGGCCAAGAGCGGCAGCAAGCTCAGCGGAAAGGCCGTGCTGGAAGCAACGGCCGACGGGGTGAAGGTGACGCTCGAGGTGAGCGGCATCGGCAAGGGGCCGCACGGCGCCCATGTTCACGAGAAGGGGGACTGCAGCTCCGCCGACGGCAAGAGCGCCGGCGACCATTTCAACCCGGCTGGACACAAGCACGGGATGCCGCCGGGGGCGGAGCGCCACCTCGGCGACCTGGGGAACCTCGAGGTCAGCGACAAGGGCGACGGCAAGCTCGAGATCACCATCGCGGGAGCGAACCTGCTGCCCGGTGACAAGAGCTCTTTCCTCGATCGCTCCATCATCATCCACGAGAAGAAGGACGACGGTGGGCAGCCCACGGGCAACGCCGGCGGCCGCATCGGCTGCGGCGTGATCAAACGCTGAGGCATGGCACACGCCGAAGCCGCCAAGCGCGCCCGGGCGCTGCTCGTCGCGGGTGACCGCGCAGCCGCGCTCCAGGCCTACGAGGAGGCCTTGACCGAAGCGCCGGACGACGTTCCGGTGCTGGACGCACTCGGCTTCCTCTATTTCATGGCGGGGCGCTTCGCGGACGCGCGCGACGCCTGCCAGCGCTCCATCGCGCTCCGGCCCCAGGGGTACTACGCCCACAAGGGGCTGGGCTTGTGCCTGGTTCGAATGGGCCAGTCCGACGAAGGCATCGCCGCCATCCGGCGCTCCATCGAGCTCGAGCCGCGCTACTTCGATTCGCGCTTCGACCTGGGCGTGGTGCTCGGCGAGCTGGGACGCTGGGACGAGGCCGAAAAGGCCCTGGAAGGCGCCCTCGACGTCGACCCGACCCGAGAGGCCGACGTGCGCCGCTTGCTCGCGCGCCGGCCGTGAGCCTCACGCTGCGCAGGGCGCGGTGAGGACCTCCGGCGGCTCGCCGAGCTCGCGCAGCAGGGGCACCGCCCGGACCGCAATCCGCCCGCGCTCGAGGAAGCCTTCCGCTTCAGGGTCGGTGTCGAAGGCACGCCGCACGCGGGAGAGCGCCGTGAGGTAGACGATCTCCCGCGCCAGGCCCCCGCCACGGTGCACGCGCAAGCCGATGCCGACGGCCTGCTCGAGCGCGGCGCCCTGACCCAGGATCAGGCGCACGGTCTCGACGAAATCGGCGCCCTCCCGCACGGCGAGCGCGGCGAGGTGTCGACGCCCGAGCTCGGCGCGCCGGCGCGGGCCCAGAAGGCCCGCGCGCTCTTCGAGCAGCAAGGCCCGCCCCTCTTCGTCGTCCGAGCCTTGGGCGCTCCCGAGCGCGAAGAGCCCGGCGCGCTCGAGCCGCGCCCGCGCGCGCGGCAAGGCGTGCCCTTCGATCTCGTGCGTCACGATGCGGGCGACTTCGGAGACCGAGTAGCGTGCGCCACCTCGCACGACGATCACGCCGTCGCCCGTCGCCGCAGCCGAGAGCAGGTCCGCGCGAACCTCCACGCGGAACGGCAGGCGCCGCTGCCCGACCGCGCGGCGCATGGCGGAGAGCAGGCTGTCGGCGCGGTGCCCGTCGTCGCTCGCGACGACGAGGCCCGCGTCCGTTCGGTCGTCCTCCCTGGCCCAGGCCAGAGCCCATTCCAGGGCACGTTGCCCGTCGCTTCCCGGGTCCACGGGGTAGCGACCTGCCGCGGCGCGGTGGAAGCCTGGTGTGCCGATCTGCTCGACGAGCCCCACCTCCACCCCGAGCTCGCGGGCCCGCTCGGCGTAGAGCCTCCCGAAGCCGCCGCACGGCTCCGCCTGCTCGGCGAGACGCTCGAGGTTCCGGCGCAGCGCTCCCCACGCGGGGGGCGGCGCGAAGCGGGCGCTCGCCCCGACCTCGCGACCCGCGCGCCACGCCTCGAGCACGCGCAGCGGCTCGCCGGCGTCCAGGGGCCGGCAGCGCTCGGAGAGCGCGATCGTGCGCTCGGCTTCTCGCAGCCCCCGCTCGAGGTCGCGCCGCGCGAGGCTCATAGTTTGTTGGCGGCGATGTTCGCGAGCTCGCTGCGCTCACCCTTGGAGAGCAACATGTGCGCCGTGATGTTCTCACCGCGCAGGCGGTCGAGCGCGACGCTGAGGCCGTTGGTGGCGCTGTCGACGTAGGGGTTGTCGATCTGGAAGGGATCGCCGGTCAGCACGATTTTCGTGCCCTCGCCGCAGCGGGTGATGACGGTCTTCACCTCGTGCGGCGTCAGGTTCTGCGCTTCGTCGACGATCACGTACTGCTGCGGCAGGCTGCGCCCACGGATGTAGGTGAGTGGCTCGACCTGGATTTGACCGCACTCGAGCAGCTCCTCGAAACCGCGCACGCCCCGGCGCTTGCCGCCGCTCGCTGCCAGCAGAAACTCCAGGTTGTCGAAGATCGGCTGCATCCACGGGTTCAGCTTCTCGTCCAAGTCGCCGGGCAGGAACCCCAGGTCGCGACCCATCGGCATCACGGGGCGGCTCACGAGCAAGCGCGCGTAGGCGCCATCGTCCACGGTCCGGCGCAGGCCGGCGGCCAGGGCGAGCAAGGTCTTGCCGGTGCCCGCCTTGCCCACCATCGTGACCAGGCGGATGGAGTCGTCGAGCAGGAGATCGAGGGCGAAGCTCTGCTCCTTGTTGCGCGGGCGGATGCCCGAGAGCCCCTCCCGCGGCGTGCGGAGCGCGCGGATCTCGCCCTTGTCCGCGTGGAAGCGCGCCAAGCCCGTACGCTGCCTGGGGCTGTCGTCGCGGAGCAGGATGCAGACGTTCGCGTAGAGGTTCGCCTGACCATTGGCGGCCAGGCTGCCGGTCTCGAAGAAACGGTCCAGGTCCTGGCTCGTGACCAGGAGCTCGACCACCCCGGCGTCGAGGTGCTCGACGTCGACGGACTGGTTCTCGTACGCCTCGGTGCGCAGACCGAAGGCGTCGGCCCGAATCCGCAGGTTCACGTCCATCGTCACGAAGATGGTCGGCCGGTCCGGGTACTGGTCGCGGAGCTCGACCGCGCACTGCAGGATGGCGTGGTCACCGGACGAGGGCCGGAGCGCGATCTTCACCTCCGGGCGCGTGCTCGGGACGTACACCCGAAGCGTGCCGCCCTCGCCCGTCTTGACCCCCTCGGAGAGCGACCCGTACTTCTCGCGCTGCGCATCGAGCAGGCGCGACACGGTACGCGCGTTGCGACCGCGTTCGGCGTTGTCGCGCTTGAACTGGTCGATCTCCTCGAGCACGTAGATCGGGAGAATCAGGTCGTTGTCCTCGAACTTGAAGATGGCGTACGGGTCGTGGAGCAGGACGTTCGTGTCGAGGACGTAGTTCTTCTTCATGAGGTGACCTGGGGCTCCCCCTCCCGTCGGACCCGCGCTGTACGTGTCGTCTGAGCAGTGTCCTCTGAGGTCGGGCCTCCTGCAACGCACAATCGCACCCCTTGCCCGCCTCTCCGAAGCGCGCCACCCTGCCGCCATGCTGCGTTCGTTCGTGGTGTTTTGCGCGGGACTTTCCCTGCTCTGCTGCTCCCGGACTGCCCCGGATACCAAGTGGCCTGCGCCGGGACCCGCGGGCGGTCTGCCCTACGTGCCCCTGCCGGAGCCCGGGGATGCTGCCGAGCCCGACGAGGATGCGTCGACACCTGCCAAGCCAGCTCCACCCGCGGGCATCGACGCTGCGCTGCCCAGCGCTCCGCCGACGACGCTGGCGCGCGCTCACTCCTGCAAAGACAAGGAGTGCAAGCTCGTCGAGATCCTCCCCAATCCGAGCTTCGCCAAGGCCGCCCCTTCGGGTGGCGACTCGCCGGGAACGCTGTGGCTCGAGGACATCGCCCCGAATTCCGTCGTGGTGCTCCCACGCCATCATGGGCTCGAGCTCCTGGCCGTGACGTTGATCGGCGAGGCCTTGGCGAGCGGAGACGAAGGCGGTGCCGTGAAGCTCGAGCCGTGGGCAGCGCTGCGCGCCCCCGGCTTGGGAGTGAACGTCAAGGCTGGAAAGGACGGCGCGAAGCTCGTGATGGGCGTCGCGGCCAAGAATGGCAACCTCGGGGCAGCGCTGGAGCACGCCGCGAAGAAGCCCTTCGAGGTGCGCTGGAAGAAGCGCCCGGGCCCGCTCTCGCACGTCGCGCTCGCGGGTGCGAAGGACCTGAGCTGGGGCGCCGGGGCGTTCCACGCGCGCATCGCGTTCGGCGGTGAGGCACCCATCCCGGGGAGCCTCGAGGTGCTCTTGAGCGCGGCGAAGGCCGACATCAAGGAGCACGATCATCCGGCGTGGGAGCACATCGCCGTGCTCGACGGCAGAGGCCGCATGAAGCTCGCGGGCAAGGAGCACCCGGTGGAGCCCGGCGTCGTGTTCGACATCCCGCCGGGCGAGAAGCACGCGTTCGAGGCTGGCGACCGTGGCCTGGTGGTGGTTCAGATGTACACGCCGTCCGGTCCCGAGCAGCGCTTCATCAAGCTCGCCGAGGGCGAGAAGCCGGCTCCCGAGCCCAAGAAGTAGGCAGGCGGGCGCGCCGTCGGCCATCCTGAGAGCACCGTCGTGGGTTTCCCCTTGAAGAGCCTGCTGCTGCCCGCTGGCGCCGTCGCGTACGTGTGCTTCGGCGCGGTGTCGACCCGCGGCGGGGCCCTGCCCTGGGTCGCGCTGGTGGGGCTGACCCTGCTGCTCGCGCTGGTGTGGCGTCGGACGGAGTCGCCGCGCGCGGGGGAGGATCATACCGAGCTCGTCGCGCGCCGGGTCGTACGCGCCGTGGCCTGGGGCGCCGCGCTCTGGGTCGCGGCGCGGACCGGCAGCGCCGGTCGAGCCGGCCTCGACGCCGTGGCCAACATCGGCGTGGGGACCGCGACCGTCGCCGCCCTGGTCGGAATGGCCCGCATCGCCTCGCTCGGTGGTCTGCTCACGCCTCCCTCGGCCACCCGCTCCCTCGACGCCGCGGTCGCTGCGGCCTTCTTGGGGTCCATCGCGGTGGCCGCCCCGCTGGCGCGCGCAGTGTTGCCCGAACAGATGGTGCGCCTCGACCCGCTGGCCATCGACTACGCGACCACGAGCGCCGCGGCGGGCAGCCTGCTCGTGCTCGTGGCGGCGAGCCTCCGCCTGCGCGTCCTGCGCCGCCTGGAGCTCGGGGCGGCAGATCGCGCGACGGGCGCGCTGGCGCTGTCCCTGACCGGGCTGTTCGTCGCCGTGCCGGCAGCGTTGCTGGACGTCGCCGCGCCGGATCGCGTGCTCCCCGTCGCCGTGCTGCTCGCGGCGCTCGGCACCACCTGGGCTGCAGCGACCCGCGAGCCGACGAGCGTGAGCCGAACGCTGCGCGGCGTGCTGGCGCTCGCGATGTTGGGCGCGCCCACGCTGCTGATCACCGGCTTCGTAGCGAAGAACGCGCCGGCCCACGCGGGTGCCATCGTCCTGGTCGCGTGTGTCCTCGCCATCTTCATCGGAGTCATCGCGCGACGCGTCTCCGCTTCGCTCGCCCCCGAGCAGTCACGCTGGCTCGACGCCATCGACGCCGCGAGCCAAGGGGCGCTCCAGCCCGAGCCCGATGCCGCGGTGCGCGCCGCCCTGATGGCGCTGTCGAAGGCCACGGCCGTCCCCGGTGCGCGCCCAGAGCTCTGGCGCGGTGACCCGGAGGAGGTCTTGAGCGTGGACCTCGCCGGCTACCTCCACATCGAGAAGACCCGAGCGCCAGAGCGACTGTACGAGCTCGCGCTCGGCGAGCCGGAGCGAACGCTGCGCGCCGAGGTCCTCGCTGCGCTCGAGGTCCGCCGCCCGGAGGTGCGTCCGTTGCTCGCGTGGTTCAAGAGCCGCAAGGCCTTCAGCGCGACCCTGGTGCTGGACGAAGACGGACCGCTCGGCATCCTGCTCCTGCCCCAGGGGGCGCGTCAGACGCCGATGAGCTTGGAGGAGGCTCGCGCGATCCGCGCGCTCACCGATCGCATCAGCGCGCTCATCGCGGTGTCGTCCGCGTTGGCTCGCTCGCGGGAGCGCGAGCTCTCCGCGGTCGCGCGGGCCGATCGCGCCGACGCCGAGGTCGCTCGGCTCGGACACATCATCGGCCTGGAGACCGGGCGAAACTCCGCCCTGGCAGAGCGTGCCGCGCGCCACGCGAAGGCGGCGCTCTACAGCCCCGCTGCGCGCCAGGCGATGGACCAGCTCGAGGGCATCGCGCGCCGCGCCGCGCCGCTCGCGCTCGTGGTCCCGTCCGGTGTCGACGCGGTGAGCTGGGCGGCGGTAGCACACCTCGAGAGCCCGCGCCGCGGCGGGCCATTCATCGTGGTCGAAGGCACGAGCGGGCTGGAGCACGAGCTCGCGGCCTGGGAGGATCCGACTCGCTCGCCGCTCGCGCTGGCGGACGGCGGCACGCTCTGCCTGCTCGACGCGGCCGCGCTCCCGGTCGAGGTCCAGGAGCTGGTCGGTCGGGCCCTGGCCCGTCAGGCGGAGCGACCCGTCAACGCGAGCGTGCTCCCCGCGTCCGTCGTCGCGTGCGTTCGGGCGCCGCTCGCGGAGCTCGTGGCGGGCGGCCGCGTGGCCAAGGGCCTTGGCCGTTGGCTGGAGGCGAATCAGGTCGCGCTACCACCGCTGGTGGAGCGCGCGGAGGACATGCGCGCGCTGGCCCTCGCGCTCTTGGCCCGAGCCGGGCTGGAGCGGGACGGGCGGCCGATGGGTCTCGACAGCTCCGCGCTACGCGTGCTTTCGGAGCACGAGTGGCCGGGCAACGAGCGCGAGCTCGGGGACGTGCTCGCTCGCGCTGCGCGGGCCGCCACCGGGTCCGTGCTCACTGCCGCCGACCTCGCGCGAGTGGGGTTCTCAGCAGTGCCGGTCCTCACCGCCAGCGCGACGCCGCTGCCCGTGGTCACGCGCCGCCGCATGCGTGCGCGGCGCCCTCCGCGCGCGCGCTGAGCGATCACGCCGGTGCCAGGACCCAGTTGCAGAAATCGGTCGAGTGGCGCGACGCGCGCATGAAGCGCGCGAGCGCTGCGAGCGACGAGCGCAGCGCGGGCCTCAGCTTCGCATCGACCAGCTCCGAAGCGACGAAGTCGGCGACGACCCGGGCGCTGTAGGCGCGGTCCACGACGCGCAGTCCGTTGGCGCGGAAGAGGGTCTCGTACTCGTCGACGTCTCGGTATACGGCGATGTCGTTGCCCCAACGCCTGCGGAGCGGTGTGACGACGGAGGAGCGCACATAGGCCATCCCTCGGGCAGGCAGCTGGGCGGCGATGCGGGAGAGCACGCGGTTGACCTGCACGTCGCCCAGGTACATCAGGCAACCGCCCAGGCTGACGAAGTCCACGTCGGAGGCGATCGGCGCCTCCTCGATGGTTCCGCTGACGAAGACCAGTCGGTCCGCGAGCCCGAAGGCGAAAGCGCGCTGCCGCGCCACGCGCAGGAAGTCCTCGTTGATGTCGACGCCGGTGCCACGCCGGGCGATCGAGAGGTAGCCCGCGGTCCACTCGCCGGTGCCGCACGCGAGGTCGAGCACGTGATGGAACTCCGACGCGTGCCGGCCGATGCGCGACAGCACGCCGCGGCGGAGCAGGTCCTGTGCCAAGTCGGTGGCCCAGCTCGGGACGTGGGCCAGAGTGAGGTCGTTCGCGTCACGAAACCGAGCCGAGCGCCAGCGGGCGTGACTTCTCTCCAGCATCCTCGGCGACACTGCAACGCGTGTGCCCAACCCGTGGGACGCGCAAGTCGCCGGGAAACCGCCGCTCGAGCCGGTGTCGCGAGGCGCCTTTGAGCACGCTGTGCCTGCCCGACCCCACCTAGGTGTGGCGAGCTCCGCCCACCATCGCCGGCGCTCCCGCGCGCGCGCGCCGCTCGAGCTCCGCCAACATCTCGGCGACGGCAGCGCTGGCTCGCGCAGCCTCGGGGGTGACGCCACGGCGCACGGGGTCGGGCAGCTCGTGGAGCGCCTTCCACAGCGCATTCTGCGCTGGCACGCGCCCGAGCGCGCGAAGCGCGAGCAGGCGCCCTTCGGGAACGCTCACGAGCGACAGCGCAGCGCCGCTCCAGCGAAATACCGGCAGGTCACGCAGCGCAGTCTCGAGGTCGGTCAGCGGCGAAGCCGCGACGAGGCCCGCCAACACCTGCTCGAACACCGGTGTCGCCTCCGGGCTCGCCGGCGCCATCTCGGGCAGTCGAACGTTCTGTTCGCGCTCGCTCACGCGCCGGACGCTGCGCCAGCGGGTCAACCGCTTGGGCGGCTTCGCGCCGCGGTACACGCGCCGGCCGACCCAGAAGCTCACATGCGTGTCGACTCGCACCAGCTGGAGCAAGCGCGAGAAGGTCGCGTGCCGGCTGAGTGCGTCGCCGACCGTGGTCGGCGGCCCTGCGAGCGTCACGGTCGCGAGCGCCATCTCCAAGAGCTCGCGAGGCCTGCTTCCACCGAAAGGGCCGAGCAGCGTCGGGTTCGTGGACTGCAGCAGGTCGTTGAGCGCACACAGGAGGAGCCACTCCCCGGGCGAAGGATCGGGCAGCGCGTCCAAGGGGCACAGCCGCCGAGCGACGCGCAAACGCCGAGCGCGCACCTCGTCCAGGGCGGCGGTGGCGAAGGCTCCTGCTTCGGCGACGGCGCGCGCCCGCGCGACGCCGATGGGGGGCACCGGCCTGAGCTCACCGCCGGCGAGCAGCGGCAGGAGCACTCGCGAAGCGAGCTCGGCGACCAGCTGACCGCTCACGCCTTCTGGGCTCCCCTGAGCGGATTGATTCCCAACGCGTCGAGCCACACGGTGGGGATCTCTTCCGAGAACACGTTTTCGAGCTCCGTCGCCGCGATCGGCGACCAGGCGTGGCCTTCGACGAGCGCGGTCTCGAGCGGCACCAGCGAGCTCAGCGCGAGGGCCGCGGCGCTGCCGTCGGGCCACAGGAACACGACACGATCAGCGGGGGCGCCGAGCGCCTGGAACACCACCTCGGCAGGCACCTGGGGCACCACGCGGTACCCCTGGGGCACCAGAACTCTTGGGTGGATCTTCCTGAAGAAGGTGCCGAGCGGTAGTCCCTCGATGCCTTCGTCGCGCACCACGAAGGCCCCGAACTGGGTGATGGCGACCTTCGTCGTGCGGATCACCTCGGCGCCCAGCGCGTAGGCGAGTCGCCGCAGGAGCGGGAGCTCGTCCGGCGGAACCAGCACGGCGGCGACGCTGCTCGGGGGCGCGGTGTCCGGAGCCAACCTGATCGGCACGCCGATGCTCGGCGCCTGGGCCAGGGCGCGTCCGGATTGTGCCTCGACGTCACCGACGCGGGTCTTCGCGAGGGAGCTCACCTCGGCGAGCGCGGGCAAGGTCGGCAGATCCAGCGCTGGCTCGCCGCGACCACGGAAGAGCACCAAACCTTGCTCGTGGAAGACCGGGCACGCCTCCAGGGCGATGGGGTGGCGCCACAAGAGCTCCACTGCGGCGCCGGGTGCCACCGGCGCGAACGACGACACGCCCGGGGTCCGCGCGAGCAGGGGCAGCATGCGATCCGGTAGGTCCGTCACGTGGAACAACCAGCGGCGCAGCGGCTCCGTGTCCAGGCTCGACTCCGGCGGCCACTCCGCAACCCCGGCCCGAGCCGACACGCTGGAGCGCGTGAAGTAGCCGAGAAGCGCCGGGCCCACGCCCGGCTCCGCGAGCACCCAGAGCTCGGAAGCACCCAGCCTGGCCTTCGGATCGGCGTGGGGCATCAGTCGGAGCAAGAGCGATCTGAGCTCGACCGCGCGCTCGACGTCGTACGACTGCGAGAACGTGTTGTGATACAGCGCGAGCGCCGCGTCGGTGGGGCTGATCTCGGCTGCGTCGTAGCCGAAGGGCGCTGCAGCATCGCGGTACTGCACGAAGTGGCGGCTCGTGCCCGTGAAGGTGAAGCCGCCCACCAGGCGCGCCACCTCGGCGACCTTGTCCATTCTGTCGCTCGCACCGGCGTCGAAGGACAACGCCAGCTCGCGGGTGCCGAGCTTGCTCTTGACGACGTCGACTCGAAGCGAGTCGCCGAGCGCGCCCAGCGATTGCTGCTCGGTGTAGACCGCCAGGAAGGCGATCAGCCGATCCAGAGACGGCAGGAGCACGAGGCCCTTGGCACCGAGCGCGACGCCCCGGGCGTCGAGCGACAGACCGGGCACGCGCAAGCGCGTCTGGTGGACCGCGATGCGCTCGAGCACTAGGCGTCGACCCCCTCGGCTTCCTTCAAGTGGGTGCGGACGATGTTCGCGATCCAGTCCGCCTTGGGCTGCGCGATGGCCGCCGCACCACCGTGGCTCGCGATGGCTTCGAGCTCCGGCGCGAGCTCCTGCTCGAGCTCGTGGCGAAACGCGGAGAGATCCACGGTGGTCGCCGAGGGCAGCTCACTCACGCCGGGCGCGGCGGCCGAGCCGTGGACCTTGAACAGCCGACTCACCCCCGGGCGCGGATTGAAGGCGACGAACGCGCTGACGCGTCCCGTGCGCCCTCCCCCGGGTTCCACAATGCCGCCCGCGAGCATGTAGAGCTTGCTCATCGGCCGGATGATAGCCAATCTATTCCCCTCCGTGATCTCGAGTGCTCCCCCCGATGGCCGTGTCATGGGAGGCCGCTTCGTCGTCGAGCGCGAGGTGGGCCGAGGCGGCGCAGGGGTGGTCTACCGGGCCTGGGACAAGCTCAGCGAACGATACGTCGCGCTCAAGGTCATCGCCGCCGAGGCCGGCGTCTCGCCGGAGGAGGAGGCCCGCCTGACCCGCGAGGGGGAGGTCCTGAGCCACCTCGACCACCCGGGCATCGTCAAGATCGTGGCCTATGGGGTCCTCGACGACTCGGCGCAGCCCTTCATCGCGATGGAGTGGCTCGATGGCGAAGACCTGGTCAGCCGCCAGCGCAAGAACCCGCTCAGCATCCGGCAGGCGGTCGATCTGATCATCCTGGTCGCGCGCCCCCTGGAGA
>Ga0233425_10003914_pt1 | contig 25985 bp, 19 predicted proteins | sample Watercolumn_Towu_2_FD_181712 | JGI IMG/M metagenome (GOLD analysis project Ga0233425, IMG submission 181712) | Freshwater microbial communities from Lake Towuti, South Sulawesi, Indonesia - Watercolumn_Towuti2014_140_MG | ecosystem: Environmental > Aquatic > Freshwater > Lake | place... | reverse complement strand
TGGGACTACCACGACGGCGGCAGCGAGGAGAAGATGGGCAAGGCCCTGGCCATCGGCGGCCGCCGCCAGAAGGTCTTCCTGATGACGAAGGTTTGCGCCCGCGACTACGAGGGCGCCAAGCAGCACCTCGACGACAGCCTGCGGCGGCTGAAGACCGACGTGATCGACCTCTGGCAGTTCCACGAAATCAACTGGGATGTGGATGCCGAATGGATTTACGACCGCGGGGCACTGAAGTTTGCCTTGGAAGCCCGCAAGGCGGGCAAGATTCGCTTCATCGGCTTCACCGGGCACAAGGATCCTGCGCACCATTTGAAGATGCTCGGTAAGCCGTTCGAGTGGGATACGGTGCAGATGCCGCTGAATATCCTCGACGCCCACTACCGCAGTTTCCAGGGCAAGGTGCTGCCCGAGTGTACGCGGCGGAAGATCGGCGTGATCGGTATGAAGGCCCTCAGCAGCGGCCTGCTGCCGACGCAGGCGAAGATCACGGCCGAAGCCTGCCGGCGGTTCGCCCTGTCGCTGCCGATCAGCGTACTGGCCTGCGGCATCCAGTCGCGCAAGGACTTGCAGCAAGATGTGGCCATCGCACGAAACTTCAAGCCCATGACGACCGATGAAGTAGCAAAGCTCCTGGCCGATAACCGGACAATCGGCAGCGACGGCAAGTTGGAGCGCCACAAGACCACGCGTTACGGCAGCCCATATCATTTCAAGCAGCACGGGGAGTGAGGGGGAGAAGCAAGGGGGAAGGCCGAAGGCGGAGGGGGGAATGACGGAAGGGACAAAACGTCCGTTTAGTCCCGCCGCTTGCGGCAGGCGGAGGAATGGCGGAAGACAAAGGGACGGCGAGCGGAAGAAGAAGACGATCGCTCGTTGACCGCGTCCGGCGGGCGTGGGGCGGGGAGCACGGGCACTGGCCGGTTCGACAGCAAGCCGGCGCCTACTCCAGCCCTGCTGGTGGATGCCACCCCCGCCAGCGACGTTTCTCGCAGCCACCCTTGCGGCCGATTCTCAATCGACATATACTGATGGGTTCGCCGGCCCTAGTTGGCGACCGAAGCAGCAGTACGCAAGATACATAGTGATACTCGGAGATCAACGACCATGACGATGGACAAGAGCCTCAAGGTGCGGCTGGGCCTGGCCCGGGCACGCAGCGTCCTGACCCGCGGCGAGCGGATCGAACGCCTCAAGGCGGCCGACCGCTGGAAGGAAGGCGACAGCCCCTTCGGCCTGGCCAAGGTGCGGGTGTTCAAGCTGGCGATGAAGAAGAAAAAGAAGAAGAAGGAAGAGGGCGAGGAAGGGGCTGAAGGCGCCGCTGCCGCCGCTCCCGCCGCTGAAGCCGCCAAGCCCGCCGGCAAGGCCGCCAAGAAGTAGCATCTTTGTTCGGGTGGCAGTTGCACGACCACCCGAATCGTGGTTGGGACGGCAGTTGCACTGCCGTCCCGGGGCGACAGTACAACTGTCGCCCCAACGGGTCTAAAGGCCCCAACGGGCGCGGGCACTCGAACGCGGCAAGGCACTGCCGATGCGCATCCACCTGGAGTACGGCCGGCACGGGCTCGAAGTCGATTTGCCCGACCGGCACGTGGTGAAGTGCCTGCAATATCCGCCCACGGCCCCGCTGGGCGATCCGGCCGCCGCGCTGGCCGAGCGCTTGGCGCATCCGACCGGCACTCCGTCGCTGTTGGAACTCGCCCGCGGCCGGCGCAACGCCTGCGTGGTCATCTGCGACATTACGCGGCCGGTGCCCAACGAGCTGCTCCTACCGCCGTTGCTGGCCACACTCGAAGCGGCCGGCATTCCGCGTGAGGAGATACTGATCCTCGTGGCCACCGGGTTGCACCGGCCCAACGAGGGCGACGAACTGGTCGAAATGGTCGGGCGGTTCGTGGCCGCAAACTACCGCATCGAGAACCATCACGGCCGCGAATTGGCAGAACACACGTACCTGGGCGAGAGCCCCCGCGGCGTGCCGATCTGGATCGATTCCCGCTACGTGCAGGCCGACCTGAAGATCACCACCGGCTTGATCGAACCGCACTTGATGGCCGGCTTCTCGGGCGGGCGCAAGCTGATCTGCCCGGGGCTGGCCGCACTGGAAACAATCAAGGTCTGGCACGGCCCCGACTTCCTCGAACACCCCAACGCGCGCAGCGGCTGCCTGCACGGCAATCCGGTCCACGAGGAAAACACGGCGATCGCGCGGCGCGCCGGCGGCGACTTCATCGTCAACGTGGTGCTGGACGCCCAGCGCCGCATCCTCTCCGTCGTGGCTGGCGACATGGAGGCTGCGTTCCACGAAGGGGTCGAGTTCGTGCGCAAGGTCGTCGTCGATACGCTGCCCGCGCCGGCCGACATCGTGGTCACCAGCGGCGCCGGCTATCCGCTCGATACGACCTTCTACCAGTCGATCAAAGGCATGGTCGGGGCGATGCCGGTAGTCAAGCAGGGCGGCACCATTATTCTCGCAGCCAGCATGACCGAAGGGATCGGCGGGCCGGAGTTCCAACAGATCTTCCGCGACAACGCGACGCTCGACATCTTCATGGAGCGACTGCTGAGCAAACGGCACTTCACGCTCGACCAGTGGCAACTCGAAGAGATGGCCAAGGTCTGCCGCCGTGCGAAGATCAAGGTCGTGACCGACGGCCTGCCGCCCGACGTGCTCCGCGGGCTGTTCGTCGAGCCGGCCGCGAGCGTCGAGGCCGCTGTGGCCGCCTCGCTCGCCGAATACGGCCCGCAGGCCACCATCGCCATCATTCCCAAGGGGCCGTACGTGCTGGCGGGAGTGGGCGACGGCCAAGGTGATGCTTCACCATGAGCCGCGGCGCCGGGCGTTTCCGCGGGAATTGCGTTAGGGCGTCTTGCCCGAGGCCGCCGTCTCTTTCGACGCCCCGGCCTTCTCCAGGGCCTCGAGTACTTGGCCTTCTGTGAGCACGTCGCGCAGGATGATGACGTCCTTGTCGCTGCCGCCGGCCGGATAGATGGCCAAGAGCGGAATGGAGTTCGAGCCGAGCTTGTTGAGGGCCTCTTTGATGACCGGCGACTTGTCGGTCCAATCGGCCAACACGGGCACGACTTGGTTCTCTTCGACCTTGGCGGCCACGGCCCGCGTGTCGATGGCGAATTTCAGGTTCGCCTTGCACGTGAGGCACCAGTTGGCCGAGAAGTCGACCATCACGGTCTTGCCTTCGGCGCGGGCCTTGGCCACGGCGTCGGGCGAGAACGGCTGCCAGGGGATGTTCGCCGGCGCCAGGAGCACAAGAAAGGCGAACAGACCGATGGCCGCGGCCGACAGCGTGCCGCCGGCCCAAGCGAACGCCCGCGCGCCGGGCTCGGCCGTCAGCGGCGTGCGGCCGATCCACCAGCAGCCGAACCACAGGCCCATCAGCAACGTGAGCGTGGGAATGAAGTAGATCGGGTTGAGGGTGGTGAACAGGTAGATCACCGTGCCGAGGAGCAGGAAGGCCATCAGTTGTTTGACGGTTTCCATCCACTCGCCTGGGCGCGGCAGTTTCTTGATCAACTTGGGAAAGGCCCCGACAACCAGATACGGCGACGCCATGCCCAGGCCCACGGCGCCGAAGATCAAGTAGGCGACGACCGGCGGCTGTGTGAGCAGATAGCCGAAGACCGGCCCAAGGAACGGCCCGCTGCACGGGGTGGCAAGGATCGTGGTGAACACACCCTTGGCAAATGCGCCTTTGGCCCCTTCTTGGACTTGCAACTCGCCGACTCGCCCGCGGCCGACGAAACCGGGGATGGGGATCTCCCACACGCCCAGGAAACTCAGGGCCATAGCAAAGACCAGCGCGGTCATGGCTACCTTGAACCACGGGAGCGTGAACTGCTCGCCCCAGGCCAGGCCCGCGCCGGCCGCCAATGCGGCCAACACGATAAAGACCGACATAATCCCCGCGGCGTACCAGGCGTTGAGGGCGAAGATTCGCCCGCGGCTCTCACCTGCCTGTTCGAGGAACGACAGGATCTTCAGGCTGATGACCGGCAGCACGCAGGGCATCAGGTTCAGGATCAGTCCGCCCAGGAAGGCGAAGCCGAGTTGTACGAGCAGGTTGCTCAGGACGACGGGCTCTTTGGTGTTGCTAGGAGTGGCCTCGTCCGGAATGTCGGCGGCTGCTTCTTGGGCTGCGGCCGTGGGAATCTCCACGCCTGGCCCGAGCGACGCGGTCCACGTGTAGTCCTCGGGGACGCACGATCCCGGATCGCAAAGCTGCATCGCCACCTTGCCGGTGATCTTCAGCGCCGCCGGATCGACGCCAGCCGTCAACTCGATCGGCGCGTACCAGGTGAAGGTGCCCGTGTGCTTCTCGACGATCAGGTTGTCGAAATCACGCTCGGCCTTCTTTGCCGGCGCAGGGTGGGCGACGAACGATCCGAGGAGACGAAGATCCTTCGACTCGTCGACCGTAATGACCGTGCGTATCGGTCCGCCCGGCTTCTGCGTGATCGAATAGGTATACCAATTGGGTACGATGGTCGTGGTGATGAACAGCCGCGCGGGCTGGCCGTCTTTGGCCGTGGCGAATTGGGCCGTCACGGCGGCGTGCTTTGCATCCAGCCCCGGCCCACCAAAGGCATTACCGCCAAACCCGCCGGGCGGATCGAAGAACTCGGCGCCGCGGCCGGGCACGGCCGAGAGGAACAACAAGCAGACCATCCATGTCCAACGTCGGAGCCACGTGTCCATGACGCTATTCCCTGTTCTTGAATCGTAATAAACGCCACCGCCGACCCTGTGTCGGCGGAGGCGTTCCCAGTCTTCGGCCGTATCTCACTTTGCTTCGACAATAGCGTTCACGCGCACATTCACGGTTTGCTTCGAGGCGGGACCGTCACCGGCGCGGCGGTTCCTTTCTTCGCAGGTGGGGACACGTCCACGCCTGCGCCCAGCGAGGCGTTCCACGGGTAATCCTCGTCGACGCACGCGTTCGGGTCGCACGCTTGCATCGCCACTCTGCCGGCGATCTTCAGCCTGGCCGGATCGACACCCGCGGCCAACTCGATCGGTGCGTACCACGTGACCGTGCCCGTGTGACTCTCGACGACCAGGTTGTCGAAGAACGGCTCGACCTTCTTCGCCGGTTCGGGATGAGCGACGAACGCGCCGAGGAGGCGGAACTCCTTCGAATCGTTGACCGTGAGAACCGTGCGTTTCGGGCCGCCCGGCGCCTGCGTGATCGAATAGGTGTACCACGTCGGCTGGATCGTGGCCGTAATGAACAGCCGCGCGGGGTGGCCGTTCTTGGCCAACGAGAACTGGGCCGTAACCTTCGCGTGCTTCTCTTGCGGACCCGGCGGGGCGCCGAACAAGTCGCCGCCCGCAGCGGCGGACTGCTCGGCAGCACTGCTGGACGCGACCGCCAATACAAGTGCAAGAAACACTCCCACGAACGACCTGAACGATCTTTCCATGACTCGAAGTCCCCTGAGCTTTGCCAACGGATATCGGAATGGCTCTACTGTATTGTCCGCAATGCGCGTCGGCAATGCCACCCGTATGGATGCTCGTCCCCGGGGGATTGGTTACAGGAGTTGACGTAAGGTGCTGGTGGGCAATAAGTTGCGGCGATTGGCCTTGGAGTGCGGCGATTCTTCGCCGCTTTCCGAACGCCGTGGAAATCCCCGCGTATCGCGGCTCGGCGGGAACGGCGTTATCGATGCAGTATGTCCCGCGTGAAACCGGCGAAGAATCGCCGCAGTCCAGTGCTCGACAACCGCCTCCCCCCGTATCAATATAGATAAGATGGGATATAGTTGACGCCTGACAGGCCGTTACAGCCGCCCAAACCGCAAGAGCACCTCAATGAACACGCACCCGCCACGTTGGTTCGTATGCATCGTTGCGATCATCGCAATAGTCGCCGTTGTTGATATTGTGCGGGCTGATTCGCCCGCCGATGGGGCTACCGAAAAACCAGCGGCCAAGACGGACGACTCCAAGGAGAAGGACTCCGCCGCAGCAGCCTCGCCGGCCACTTCCGAAACCCCGCCTCCGGCTTCCACCGCCAAGCCCGCGGCCAAACCGAAGTTTCAGCCGTTCGCCGACGTGCTGGGCGAAGCCGAAGCGATCGATGGGCTCGTCAAGCTCTACCGCAAAGACACGAAGCTCTTTGCCGAACTGACGCCCGGCGACATGAACAAGGACTTCATCGTACTGATTTCGATCGCCCGCGGCATCGCGCGCGGGCACCTCATGGCCGGCATGAGCCGCGGCTTCGGCGACGATTGGCTGTGGCAGTTCCGCAAGGCCGACGACCGCATTCAGATCGTGCGCCGCAACGTGCGGTTCCGCGCTGCGCGCGGCACGCCGCAAGAGAAGGCCGTACGCCTGGCCTACACCGACAGCGTGTTGTTCAGCATGCCGATCATTACCGTCAGCCCGCGAGGCAACCCAATCGTCGATCTGACGCCGGTGTTCATGAGCGACCTGCCGCAGATCGGCCCCGAGATGAAGGGTTTCATGTTCGCGGCGGACCGCTCGAATTGGGCGTCTGTAAAGGGCTTCAAGGACAACATCGAGCTGCAGGTGGCGGCCACGTACGCGTCGAGCGGGGCCGAGAACATCGACACCGTGGCCGACAGCCGCGGGGCGACGATCCACGTCCACTACTCGATCAGCCGGCTGCCGGAGACGGGCTACGAGCCGCGCTTGGCCGACGACCGCGTGGGGCACTTCCTCACCGTGGTCAAGGATTTCACCAAGGCGCCCGATCCCGACCGCTTCGTGCGCTACGTCAACCGTTGGGATCTCCGCAAGGCCGATCCGACGGCCGAAATGTCGCCGCCCAAGACGCCGATCATCTTCTGGCTGGAGAAGACGATCCCCTTCAAGTACCGGGCGGCGATCCGCGAGGGGATTCTGGAGTGGAACAAGGCCTTCGAGAAGGTGGGCATCGTCAACGCCATCGAGGTCCGCCAGCAGCCCGACAGCGCCGAATGGGATCCCGAAGACATCAACTATAATACGTTCCGTTGGATCACCTCGAGCGCGAGCATGGCCATCGGTCCCAGCCGCGTGAATCCGCTGACGGGGCAGATTCTCGACGCCGACATCCTCTTCGACGCCGACTTCCTCAACTTCTGGAAGGACCACTACGAGACGTTCGAGCCCCGCGGCCACGGCGTCGGCTGCCAATGTGCCGAGGGTATGGCCCAGCAATTGGCCCTGGCCTCGCTGGTGCTGGCCGAAGGCCAGAAGCCGGCGTCGAAGGAACTGATCGAGGAGTTGATCTCGCAGGCGATCCGTTCGATCGCCACGCACGAAGTGGGGCACACGCTCGGGCTGCGGCACAACTTCAAGGCCAGTTCCTACCTGACGCTCGACGAAATGGCCGATCCCGAAAAGACGCGGCAGGGCATCGCCAACTCGGTGATGGACTACCTGCCGATGAACATCGCACCCAAGGGCCAGAAGCAGGGGCCGTATTTCAATATGGCCATCGGCCCGTACGACTACTGGGCCATCGAGTATGCCTACCGGCCCCTGGGAGGCGGCGAGGGGGAACTGGCGCAGTTGCGGAAGATCGCCTCGCGCTGCGGCGAGCCGGCGCTGGTCTATGGCACCGACGAAGACGCGCAGACCAGCGACCCCGACCCGTTGTGCATCCGCTACGACCTGGGCAAAGATCCGGTGCAGTTCGGCCGCCGGCAGGCGCTGCTCTTCCAGCAGACGTTGCCCGACCTGGTCGACCGCATGACGGGCGAAGGGGACGGATACCAGCGGGTCCGCCGCGCGCTGAACACCCTCCTGGCCAACTACGGCAACGGAATGTACTACGCTTCACGGATGGTTGGCGGCGTCTACGTCCATCGCGCACACAAGGGCGACGCTGGCGCGCCGCCGCCGATGGTTGTCGTCGAGCCCGCCAAGCAGCGCGAGGCGATGGACCTGCTCCAGCAGCAGATTCTCGGCGAAGAGGCCCTGCAACTGCCGCCCAAGCTCTACGCCTACATGGCGCCGGCCTATTGGAACCACTGGGGCGTCGAGCGGTTGCAGCGCTCCGACTATCCGGTCCACGACCTCATGTCACAGTGGCAAGACCGCGTGCTGGCACAACTGCTTTCGCCCAGGACGCTTTCGCGTTTGGGCGACAACGAACTTAAAGTTCCGGCCGACCAGGACGCGTTTACCGTAGCGGAACTCCTCGAGCGGCTCTCGGCGGCCGTCTTCAGCGAAACCAAGAAGTTGCAGGCCGGCGAGTACACCAACCGCAAGCCGGGCATCAATAGCCTCCGCCGCAGCCTCCAACGGCGATACGTCGAGCGCCTGGCCGAACTGGCCCTTGGCACCGAGAAGACGCCCGCCACCTGTTCGAGCGTCGTCCAGGCCGAACTCGAAACCCTCCAGCAGCGCGTGCGTGAGGCCGCGGCCGCCAACCCTAAACTCGACGGCTACACGCGGGCGCACCTCAAGGAAATCGAGTCGCTCATCCGCAAGGTGCTCGACGCCAAGTTGCAGCAACGCGGTCCGTAATGCGCGGCGAGCCCCGGACGTCAGCCCGGGGATGGCGCGACGCCCGGTTGTACGCATCCGCGGGCTGACGCCCGGGGCGCGCCAGGTTTCTCGGCATCCAGCGGGGCGTCTGGATTTCCGCAGGCGGAAACGCTAGTCTGCTCTATGGAGGGCGTTTCGTGCCGACTGCTGGACCCGCGTTATCGCTAGTCATTCCCGCCTACAATGAGGCCCGGCGTCTGCCGCCGTATCTGGCGTCGATCCGCGTTTACCTCGACCGCGCGTACGCCGGCGGCTACGAAGTGTTGGTCGTGGACGATGGCAGCAGCGACGATCTGAGCGAGATCATCGGCCGGTTGGCCGCCGATTGGCCACAGTTGCGATGTATTCGCCACCCGGAGAACCGCGGCAAGGGGGCCGCAGTGCGGACCGGCATGTTGGCCGCGCGCGGCGAGTTGCTGTTGTTTGCCGACGCCGACGGGGCCACACCGATCGACGAAGAGGCCCGCTTGGCGGCGGCGATCCGCGCGGGAGCCGATCTGGCCGTAGGCTCGCGGCTGCTCTCCGACGCCGAACACCGCTGCCGGCGCCCCTGGTTCCGCCGGCTGGCCGGCTGGACGTTTGCCGCAACGGCGCGGCGGTTGCTGCGTCTGCCGGTCCGCGACACGCAGTGCGGTTTCAAGATGTTCCGCCGCGAGGCGGGACAGATGATATTTGCCGCGGCCGTCGAGCCGCGGTTCCTCTTCGACCTGGAAGTGCTTTCGCTGGCGCAGAGGTTCGGCTATCGGATCGTCGAGATACCGATCAATTGGACCGAAGTGCCCGGCGGGCAGTTCAGCTTGGTTGGCGAGTTTCCCCGAGTGCTCGCGGGCCTGTTGCGGCTGCGGCGAAGGTTGAATAGGGGATAATCGATGGGTAGGTTGCGATTCACACGCCATGGTGCGTCTCCGTTGCGGAAAGCACCAGACGGGGGTGCCATGCGGTAAGCGCAGCTTACCCGTGGCAGTAATACCATTTCGCACGCGGCACGGGTAAGCTACGCTTACCGCATGGCACCCGCCTTCCGTAGCGCAAACTAATGAATGTCCCATTCCATCGCCCCAACTGACCACAGGAGCCGAAACTATGACGCAACGTAACGAGGATCGTATGCGGCAACTCAACCGGCGGGATTTTGTGCGCGGATCGCTGGCGGCGGCGTCGCTGCCGCTAGTAGCCCCGACGCTTAGCGTTGCCGCCGAGGCGCAGCCGGACGCGGCGAAACCGGCCGAGTTCGCACGCAAGATCAAGCTGGGTGTGGTCGGCCAAGGCGGGCGCGGCGGCTGGATCGCCAAGCTTTTCAAGCAACACGGCGGCTATGAGATGTTCGGCGTAGCCGACTATTTTCAAGAGGTGGCCGACCGCGCGGGCGACGGCTTGGGCGTGGACAAGTCGCGGCGGTTTTCGGGCCTTTCCGGTTACAGGCGTCTGATCGAGTGCGGCATCGAGGCCATAGCCCTGGAAACGCCGCCGTATTTCTTTCCCGAGCACGCCAAGGCGGCGGTCGATGCCGGGCTGCACGTCTACATGGCCAAGCCCGTGGCCGTCGACGTGCCCGGCAGCCTGGCGATCGAGGCCGCCGGCAAGCTGGCCACGCAGAAGAAGCGATGCTTCCACGTCGATTACCAGATGCCCACCGAACCGGTCAATATCGAGGTGGCGCAGCGGATCCGCGACGGCGGCCTGGGCAAGCTAGCGTTTCTGGCCACGTTCGGCTTCGGCGGGAGTTTCCCCGATCCGCCCAAGACAGCCACGATCGAGAGCCGGCTGCAGGGCCTGATCTGGGTGAACGATATCGCCATGGGCGGCGACCTCATCGGCAACTACGACATTCACGCCATCGACGCCGCGCTGTGGGTCGCTGGGCAGCGACCGGTCTGCGCCTCGGGGGCTTCGCGGATCTGCCGGCCCGACCCGCACGGCGATTCTCGCGACGTCTGTTCCGTGGTCTACGAGTTCGCCGACGGACTCGTGTTGAACCACACCGGCAATGCGCTCAAGAATAATGCCGACGGCCTGCTGCTCTGCGAGGTCTACGGCCAGAAGGCCAACGCGCAGGTGAACTATTGGGGCAAGGCGTTCGTCCGCGGCGGTGAGAAGCATTTCGGCGGCGGCAGCATCGAAAACCTCTACGAGAACGGCGCCAACCGCAACATCGCCGCATTCTACGAGAACGTCGTGCAGGGCCGCTGCGGAAATCCCACAGTGCAACGCGCGGTCGACGGCATCCTCACTTGCATCCTCGGCCGCGAGGCCGCCGCGCGTCACACGCGCTTGACGATGGCCGAAGTCATTCGGGAGAACAAGCGGCTGGAAGTCGACCTCAAGGGGTTGAAGGCGTAAGTCTGCGCTATTCGGTGAAATCAATGTCCGCAACGTCCCGGCCGGCGAGCGTCACCTCGCGGCGGGCGGGCCGCAGCACCAGTCCCTCCTTGCGGGCGGCAATCTGCCGTGGGCCGTCGATCAGGCCGCGGAGTTCGTAACGGCCGTCGGCGTCGGTTTCGGTCCAGTGCGTTGCGCCGGTCTCGATACGTACGCCGGCGAGCGGACGGCCGGCCGCGTCGGTCACACGGCCCCGCACGGTGTGCGTGCCCGGCCGCGCGACGAGCACCTCTTGCAGCCACACTCGCAAGGCTTGACGCTCGGGACAATCGCGGAGCGCCCAGGCATCGTTGTGGTTATGGAACGACAGCGCCTGAAACGTGAACGCCGCCTTCACGCCCGAGGATTCGATGTACTTCCGCGTCTCCTCGACTGACGACTCGTGGCAGATGAACGAGGCCCGGCCCTTGAGCCGCGCCAATCGCGTGCGGGCCGATTCGCGGTCGTCGGCCGCATAGCCCCAGCGGCGCACGCCGTCGTAGTGACTATAGGGTACGAATGCCAGCCACAGATCGGCAATCTCGTCGTCGTGCAGCCCGAGGTAGCCGCAGCCGATCGACCCGCGCGAGAAGCCCAGCAGAATCACGGCCGACGGATCGCCACCGTACTCTTCGCACACGCGGCGGACGGTCTGCTTGCAGTAGTCGAGCGTGGCCGGCACGTCGCCCCACCACTGTCGCTGGTTCTTCTTCTCCTTGACGTTGACGTACGGCAGGCAGAGCCACAGAAAACACTTGCCGGCGGAGATGCCGTAGCCCAGCTTGCTCCCTTCGACCTCGCCCGTGCTGATGTCGCCGTAGTCGTTGCGGTACGGCCCGTTGCCGGCGTACTCGACGAGTACCGGATACCGCTTGCCCGGCTGCCAATCAGTGGGCAGATACAAGAGGTGATGCACCTCGGTGCCCCGATAGTCCGGCGCGGTCTGCCGCACGCGCTTGCCCGGGGCCGGCGGACCGTCGCTGACCGGCGGGACTTCCAGTTCCGGCTCGATCGAGCGGATGTCGCGGGTTTCGGCGGCTGCGGCGACGACGGCCAAGAGCGCGATCGCCACCACAACGACGAGCGACCTGCCGGCGATCACGGTGGGCTCTCTCATGGGACCGATGGGACGCATGGGATTTATGAGAGCAATGGGACGTATGGGACCGCGCTCATCACTGCGGTGATTCCCATTACTCTCAGAACTCCCATCGAAACCGCTCACGAACCACCACCCACTACTCACCACCCACTGCCGACTACCCACTCACACCAAGTCCCACGGCCCGCGGCGGTGCGAGTACATTGCCGTGGGGATGTCCAACGGGAGCTTCTTGGGATTGAACGGGAAGACGGCTTTCTCCAGCGGCAGGCCGAGCACTTCGATGCGTTTCGGATCGATCGTGCCCACGCCGGCCTGGGCCAAGAGCAGTAAGTGGTTGTCGCAGGGGAAGGGGAACTGGAAGTGGCCGGCCTGCGGGTCGTAGCCCATCGCGGCCGTGCAGATGGCGTCGGTGCAAACGGCATTGCGCCCGACCAGCAGCAGCTTCGGCTGCAACGGCTCGACCCCCTTGCACCACGGGCCTTCGCCGCCGCGGTTCGTCTCAATGCCGTCGACGACCGCCAGATCGACGGGCCGAGCGCCCAGGCAATCGGCCGTGATCCGCGCCACGCGGTGCTGCCACGCAGCCGGCAGCTTGTGGTCGATTTCGTCGGGCACGCCGGCCGGCACGCGCCGCTTGCCGTTGTGCAGGATCGCACCGCGGTAGCCGGTGGTGTTCTCGTTCGGGGCGTCTTGGGCGTAAAGCGACGTGGGCGGCATGCCGAAGAGGTTCTTCACGGCCATCGTCACGCCCGCGCTGCAATGGTCCTTGAGCTTCGCCAGCGAAATGAAGACGTCCGTCTTCTCGTAGCTCTGGTTGACGTCGAAGGCCGGGTACAGGAAGCCGCCCCACGGCACCTTCAGCCGGCTGTACGCCGGCCAGCGTCCGCGGTTGCGAGTGTCCTCGAAGGTGACCTTGCCGCCGCCGGCCGACTTGATCGTCGCGATGTCCCAGCCGCCTCCGCCGAGCACTTCTTCCGGCGTCTTGGGCGAGTATTGGCTCTCGACGACGATGATCCGCCGCGCACCCGCATCGTGGCAGGCGGCGCAGAGCGCGGCCAGCACGTTGGGATGAATGTGATACGTGCGGTAGCCGGGCAGTCCGGCGAGGTTCCCCGGTCCGCCGGTCACGTTGATCTTGATCGTGACCGACTTGTTCTCGACGAGCTTCTTGATGCCGCCGATAGCCTTCAGCGTGGCGTCGAGCCGCTCGCGGAGCAGCTTGGGCTCGTAGGATTCGCACCGCTGGATGGCCACCGGCGCGGTGGGTGCGGTCTTCGACTTGTCGCCGATCCGCTTCAGCACCACGTCGTCGGAAATCGGCGCCGGATCGCGGGCCGTGGCCAGCGACTTGCCGGCCAAGGCCAAGCCCGCGGCCCCCAGGCCGCACTTCAACATGTCGCGTCGGTTCCATTTGCAGGTCATGATGGGGTTCCTTGGAGAATGCTCAGGCTGGTGTAGATTCTACCAGAGCGCGACGAATCGGTCAAAAACGGTGGCTGCCACTTGCGAATGAGTTGAGGCGGCAGTTGCACTGCCGCCCCGGTAGATGGCAACGCGGGGCGGCAGTACAATTGCCGCCCCAACAGAAACGCCTGCCGCCCTAACGGAACCCGACCGAGAAGGTGCTTATGCCGTCTTTCCGGCCGTGCCGGCGGCGGCTTGCGGCTGCGCGGCGTCGGCGGACTTCGGCTCGGCGATGGGCGGCTCAAACTTCGGTGCGGTCGCTTCTTCGCGGTGCTGCGCGGCGGGCGCGGAAGTCTCAGCAATCGCCGGCGTGGAGTTGATCTCCCGATTCACCGTGGCGTGGATCTCGTCTTCGACCCCCTTGATACCCTTCTTGAACTCGGCCAAGCCCTTGCCGAGAGAGCGGGCCACTTCGGGCAAGCGGTTGCCGAACAGCAGGATGGCAATGATGCCAATGATGATCATGGCCCCGGGACTGGGCATTCCCAAACCGAACAACGCGCTCAAACTACTCATCGGGTCACCTCGCGTGGCCATCCTGCGACGGATAGCGGGTTACTTCTTCTCGACCGCCTCTTCGCGCTTGGCAGCCGGTTCGGTCTGACTGGCGGCGCCCTTGGCCGCCGACTCTTCGATCTTCTTGTCGCCCTCGCCCGATTCGCCCGGGTCGTTCAGCCCCTTCTTGAACTCCACGACTCCGCGCCCCAGCGAACGCATGACGCTCGGCAGGCGGTTGCCGAACAGCAACAACACGACGATGCCCAGCACGATCGCGGTGGTTATACTAAAGCCGTAGGCAAACAAAGGGTTCATGGGCGGATTCTCACTATTGAGCCCCACCGTACGGCAGGACGTTCCAACCTTTAATTCTACTGGGGCCGGCTGGCATGTCAAACGTGGCCGCCACCGCAGGCGAGAACTGTAGTCTACATGCCCGACAGGCCAGCGTCAATCTGCGGGCGGCGTTGGTGTTGGGGGTGCTCTTGTTGGGGTGGCAGTTGTACTGCCACCCCGGGATTCGCCGCATCTTGTTGGGGCGGCAGTGCAACTGCCACCCCAACAAGGGGGCGTGGGGGTGCGTGCAATGCACCGGAAACAAGATCTCGGTGCGTTTCACGCACCCTCCTACTTACCGCCCGCGGCGTCGGCATACAGCGGCAGGAAGCGGTAGTAGACCTCGAGGCAGAGCGTGGCCATGGCGGTCGAGTAGACGCGGCCGCCGTACCCCCCCCAGACGGTATCATTGTCCCAGGAGCCGGCCAGCGGGCCGGTTTTCTTCTGGCTGGCCAGGAGTGTGGTGGTGAGCGAGGTGTTCCATTGCTCCCAATGGGTGCCCTGCAATTGGTACATGCCCAGCGTGGCGTAGTACCAATAATACAGATTCGGCTTGCCCTTGCCGGGCGGCAGTTCGCCGAGGATGTAGTTGCCCGCCTCGTCGCCCGCCTTGTGATCCCGCTTCATGCCCAGGAATTGCCAGCAGACGAGGGCCTCGGCGGTCATCGTCCGCGTGGCCGGCTCGCTGGGGCGATAGGAGGCCAGGCCGCCGTACTGCCCCGACTTCACGCTCTGCAGATAACGCATGGCCCCTTGCTTGGTCTTCTCGGGCATGGGGATGCCGGCCAGTTCGGCGCTCTTCAGGGCCATCAGTTGCCAGCCGTGCTGGCTCGTGTCGCCCGGATCGCCGGGCACATAGCGCCAGCCGCCGGTGGTCGGATGCTGCGAGGCGACCGTGTAGCCGATGGCCCGCCGCACGGGTTGCTCCAGCCGCCGGTCGCCCGTCATGCCGTAGGCCTCGCTCATGGCGAAGCTGGCGATGGCGTGACAGTACATGCGCGCGAAGCCGCTGGCCGAGCCCGCCAGATTGCCGTCGCTGGCCTGGTTCTTCAACAGGAACTCCAGGCCCTTGCGGACGTTCTCTTTGTACGTGCCGTCGCGGTGCGTGTGGCCGGCGGCGAGCATCGACAGCAGGGCCAGGCCGGTGATGCCGGTGTCGGCGTCGATGCCCGCGCCCTGGCGGTTGCGACCGTTGACGAGCAACTCCTGCCCGGCGCCCGTTTCGCGGGCGCTCCAGCGGCCGTCGCTCTTCTGGTTGTCGGCCAGCCACTTCAGCGCGGCCCGCACGGCAGCCTCGGTCTCGGGACTGGCGCCGTGCCGCTGGGCCGCGCCAAGGCGGTCGGGCGCGGTACGGAGCTTGTAGATTTCGGGCGCCGGCCGGGTGACGCCGTCGGGCCGGCCGCTGGGCAACCGCGGCGGGCCGAGGAGACTCGCCGCGCCGCCGCTGCCCCCTTCGCCGCCCGTGGCCACGCCGCTGACACCGCTGCCGCCCCTGCCCGGGCCGGGATACGGACTGCCGTCCGTCGTTGGCCGTCGGCTGGTCCGTAAGCCGCCGGCGCCACCCGCTGCTCCGTAGGCGTCGTCGCCGCCGGCACGATCGGCAGCGGCAAGATTGGCTGCCCGCGGCAGGCCGGGGTTCTCCAAGTCATCCTGTCCGGGCATGGCGTCGCCCGGTTCCGACATCACCACCGCGTCGGTCATCCGCGGCAACGAGCCGAAGGCCAGTAGTTGTTCGGGCACGCCGGCGTCGGCATTGCGGACCGGTGCCACTTCTCCAGCGCCGGGCGTTGCGCGCCCTCCCGGCGCCACGGCCACCAGCGTGGCCAACTGCGGTGCATCGCGGCGGACTGCGGGCGGGGCGGCGATAGACACGGCTTCGCCGACGGCCGTGGTGGGCGTCGCGGCGCCGGCCATGCCCGACGGCTGCGGCTCGGGCGGCCTACCGTCGGGGGCGACCACCGCGGTCAGCGGCGGCGGAATGGGCAGGCCCCGCGGAACGGTGAGGCTTTCGCGGTTCGGTTCGGGGGCCGCCGTGCGCTGGGCCCGCGCGGCCACGGCGGCGTCGGGCTGACTCACACTGTCGTGGACGAACTCCTCCCACGGATCGGCCGTCACGCCCGGCGCATTCCCGCCCGAACCCTTGCCCGGCAGCGGGCCGCCGATGGATGAAGTGCTGTCGGGCGAACCGTCGTCGAGCGTGATCTGATAGACCCGCTCGGCGAACGTCTTCATGCGCCCCACAATGGGAAACACCGTAATCAACATCGCCAACGCAAAGTGCGCCACGAGTGAGATCGCCATGCACTTGTAGATCGCCTGCGACTCGCCCCAACGCGTGAAGATCAAAATGACCGAACTGACGACAAACGCGACGAACGTGACCCAAAACAACCCGAGCGCCATCTCGCGGCTGAAGAGAAACTCCAGGATGTAATCGAGTCGGACCATAGTCGCCGGCTATTTCTTCTCAGTCTGTACCACGCGCACGGTGAGGCCCATATCCTTCACGCCCGCCTGCTTGCAGGCGTTGAGCACCTCGGTGACGTGCTGCAAGTCGAGGCGGGCGTCGCCGCGGACCAGCACGGGCAAGTCGGGATACTCCTTGCGGGCCTTGGCCAACACGGCGGTCAGCTCGGGCAGCGTGAGCGTCTTCTGGTCGAGTGTGACCTTGCCCTCGCGGTCGACGTTGACGATCTTCTTCGCCGGGGCCGCGGTGAGTGCGCCCGCCCGATCCACCACTTTCGGCACCTTGAACTTCAGGCTCCGCTCCTCATCTTCCACGAACTTCGTGCCCAGCATGAAGAAGATGATCAGCAAGAACATGATGTCGAGCATGGCGGTGAGATTCAACACCGGCTCGTCGTCGAGATGGGTTTTTAGGGGCATGTTACGATACGGTCTCCGGCCTTCCGGTGCGTCGCGCCTTGGCGCCGGGGCCTTTCTTGTCTTGCAGTTCCTCGGCCGAAACGCAGTTGACGACTTGCTGCGCCTGGGCGTCGATCTCGATCACCAGACGATCGACGCGGCTGACGAAGAACACGTACAGGATCGATGCGGGAATGGCCACGGCCAATCCGCCCGCAGTGTTGAGCAGGGCCTTGGCGATGCCACCGGCGAGTTGCTGTGAGCGGCCCAGGGCGTCGGCGGCGGCGGCGATCACGTTGAAGGTCTCGATCATGCCCAGCACGGTGCCCATCAGTCCCAAGAGCGGTCCGACGGTGGCCACGCCATAAAAGACGCGGAGGTAGCGGCGGAGGCTGTTGGTGGCCCGCTCGCCGGCGTCGATCACGCTCTGCTCGACCTCGACGCCGGGACGGCCCCATTTGCGGATCGCACCGGCGAACACCTGGGCCACCGGACTGCCGTTGGCCTCGCAAAGTTCGAGCGCCTGCTCGCGGTCGAGGTCGCCGTTGCGGAGTTGATTCAGGAAGCGCGAAACGAACGGTCCGGGAATCACCCGGTCCCGCCGCAAGCTGACCGCCCGCTCCAAGGTAAAGGCCACCAACAGGAACGAGCAGAGAATGATCGCGTACATCAAGAAGCCGGCGTCGCGGACGATCTGTACAGGGTTACTCAGCGAGATCGTGGGCTTCTCGCCCTGCTCGTCGGAGTCGGCCGTCTTCGACTCGGTCGGCTCGGCCTCGGCCCAGGCGGTGCAGGCCGACGAATAGGCTACCGTCCATAGTGCAACCGCCAGCAGCCAGGGCACCCAGCGCCCGGCAGGTGATTTCGTTCCGATCATGTGCTCGCTCCTGTAGGACGGAGTATCACTCCGTCCGTACCGCATTGCTGGCACGCATCCGCGTTCCGTCGTCGTTAGGTGACGGCATGGAACTCCGTCTTACGAAAACGAGAAATGCCCGCCGGCAATCTCACCTCAGTTTACCCATTCCAACCCGCCGGTTTCCAGTCACCCAATCGCTATTTCCCTTAATCTTATTCGTTGTCGGCGCGGCGTCCTGGTGAGCCAATCTGCGTTTTCGCGCCGCGCAGGGGTTGGAGTGGCGGAATCCGTTGGGGTGGCAGTTGCACTGCCACCCCTCGATGTAACGGGGGGCAGCAGTACAACTGCCGCCCCAACTGACCGTTCAGACTACGGCTTGCGGAGTGTCAAAGTTCTTGCTCTTTCGGCTACTTCGCCGGTTTCTTCAGCCGTTCCGCGGCCTCCTTGGCGAACTGCGTATCGGGATAGTCCTTGATCACGCGGGCGTAGCAGCGTTCGGCCTCCTTGCGTTCTCCCTGCAACTCGTGGCACTTGCCGGATTGCAGGGCCGCGGCGGCTTGCCACGCGGGGTAGGCGTATCCGTACTCCAACCGGGCGTACTCGCGAATCGCCGCTTCGTAGTTCTTCTGGTGGAAGTAGGTTTCGCCGATCATCCACTGGGCCATGGCGGCCGTCTCGGTCTTGGCGCCCTGCGGCGACTTGACCACCCGCTCGAATGCCGCGCGGGCGGCCTGCAACTCGGCCCGGTCGTGCAGGCACCGCCCGAGCAGATAATCGGCCTCGTACTGCTGCTCGAACTTGGGATACTGCGTTTCGATCTTCGCGGCCACTTCGTAGGCCGCGTTCCACTTCTTCTCTTGCGCGAGCACTTGGGCGCGGCGGAGCGCGATCATGCCGTGCCAGGTTTCGCGATTGGCTTGCGTCTGCCGCGCAAGTTCGTCGAACCGCCGGCCGGCCTCTTGGTATTCCCCCTGGCGATAGAATGTCTCGGCAATCCAGTACTCGGCGACCAACCGCTGGCGGCTCTCGGGGAACTCCTTCACCAGGGCCTCGAACGCGCGGCGGACCTCGTCCCACTTCTGTTCGGCTACGGCGATTTGCCCGTCGAGATAGCGAGCGAACTCGCGGACCTCGGGCTCGGCCTTGCCGGCGAGCACCTCGGCGGTCAGTTTCTTCGCCGCGTCGTACTGCTTGGCCAGGAACGCCCGTTGGGCCAGGCGGTAGGTGGCGTCGGGCGCGAAGCGGCTTTGGGGGTACTCCTTGCGCACGCTCTCGAAAAGCCCGGCCGCTTCGTCGCCCTTGTTCAAATCCTGCAGAACCCAGGCCCATTCGTAGAGCACGGCGTCGCGCCGCGGATACTGCCGATACTCCTTGGCCAAACGCTCATAGAGCGCAGCGGCCTGCGGTCCCTGGCGAAGCTTGTCGCGGAGCCTCGCGGCGTACAACAGCGCGTCGGCGTGTTGCACGGCCGTGGGATGCTTGTCGACAATCAGGTCGTACATACCGAGCGCGGCTTCGTGTTGTTCGAGCTTCTCGAGCGCCTGGCCGCGGACCAGCGCCACCTCGCCGGCCACGGCTGCCGGCGGATTCTTGGCCAACACCTGCTCGAAGGTTGCGGCCGCTTCGGCCAGCTTGCCGGCCTTGTATTGGCTCCAACCCAGCACACTAAGTCCCTTCAAGTCGGCATCTGCGGAACCGTCACCCGTGCGAATCCTGCCCGACAGTTGTTCCGACCACTCCCAGTCCTTTGCGTCGAGGGCCGCTTCGGCCAACTGCGCGGCGGTCGTGGCCAGCAGCGGATGCTTGGCGAACTTCTCGCTCAGCTCGCCATAGAGTTGCTTGGCCTTGGCAAGCTGGCCGGTGCGGGCGTAGCAAATGGCCAGTTCGCTGCCGACCTTCAGGGCCGGATCGCCCGCGGGCTTCGTGGCCGCGAACGCCTCCAGCGGCGCAATGGCCTCCTTGAATTGCCGTTTGGCGATCAGCACGGACCCCAGCAGGAGTTGGGCGTCGGTCTTCAATTGCCCCTTGGCCGCATCGATCACCGGCAACGCGAGCGAGAGCGATTCGTCGTATCGCTTGAGACCTTCGTAGGCCGCGGCCAGCAAGTAGCGGTCTTCAAGCGATTGCTCGCTCTTCGCACCGGCGGTAGCCAGCGGTTCGAGCAGTTTGGCCGCCGCCTCGAAGTTCTTCCGTTCCAAGAGCGAGCGGCCATGCAATCGCCGCACGTGCTTCACCAACGGGCTGGCCGGCAGCCGCTGGTCGAACTCGGCCACCAGCCGATCGACGGTCGCATGATCGCCGGCGTTCAAGGCAACTTGAATCCTCCCCCGCCAGGCATGGTCGATCCACTCGTTTCCTTGCGGCGCCGAAGCGATGACCTGATCGAACTGTTTGACCGCGCCGGCGGCGTCGCCCACCTGGGACAGGGCCTCGCCGGCGTGAAACGTCATGGCCGGGGCCAATTCGTGCTTGGGATCGGCGGCCGCGGCATCCAGCAGCGTCTTGGCCGCGGCCTGCCACTGCCCCTGGACCTTCTCGGTCAGGCCGAGCCAGTAGCGGGCCTCCATGCCGTACTTCGCATCGGCCGACACGCTCTGGAATCGCTGCTTGGCTTCGTCGAGGCGGCCAAGCTTCCGCAAGGCCCAGCCGTGGCCGATGCGGGCCCGCGATTTCCAGTCGCTCTGCGGGAGCCGCGTGTCGAAGGCGGCAAACGTCTCGATGGCTTGATCGTACTTGCCCAGCGTGTATTGCAGGATGCCGAGGCGGAACTGCGCCTCACCCGCCAGCGGATTGCCAGTCTTCCCAGCCACGGCCGCGTACAACTGCTGCGGCTCTTCCAGTTGGTTCAGCTTCTCGAGCGCGCGGGCGAGGCCCAAGCGGCAGTCGTCCTGGAGCCTTCCCGCGGGAAACCGCTGTAAGGCATCGCGGAAGAGCTTTTCGGCCGCCGCCGCATCACCCTTGGCCAGTGCAATCCTGCCCAGGTACGGCAGCACGTAGGCGTTCAGGTTGTCGTTGGGATGAGCGGCGCGGAAAGCCTCGAGATGCTTCTTGGCGTCGTCATGCTTGCCGGTGAGGTGCTCGGTTTCGCCAAGGCGGAAGAGTGCCTGGCGTGCGAACGCGCCCGCGGGGTCGCGCTCCAGGTAGAGTAGCAGATTCTTGATCGCTTCGTCGGCGTGGCCCAATTGCACCTGGGCCTCGGCCAGTTGGTAGATGCCCTGGTTAACTTTGGGGTGGTTGGGAAAGCCGGCAACGAAGCGATGGAACTCCTCGACGGCCAGTTTCCAGTGCTGCCGCGCATAATGACCGGCGGCCAGGGCGAACTGTTCGTCGGCCTCGTCGCCACGCACGGAGGCGGCCGCCAATAGGACGGCCAGAAGCATCGCCAGCGATACCGGTACGCGCCGCGGATTCATGAGGTGCTGGAAGCGGGAAATGAAACAATGGGGACTGGCGTTTCGCGCAATGCGACGGCCCATGCGTCCCCCCGGCCCGGCAACCCCATCTTACGCTCTATGCCGCCGCTGGCAAGCCCTGGGACGGCGGTTCGGCGAGCCCCGGGCGTCAGCCCGGGGATGCGTTGAAGCTCGTGTCGCCGCGTCGGCCATCCCCGGGCTGACGCCCGGGGCTCGCCAACGCAAGAAACCCCACCGGCCTTGGCGGTGGGCCAAGGCCGGTAGGGGCTGGCAAGCGTTTGCCTCTTCTCGCGTCGGATTCCGGTACGCGGATCAATACCCGCTCCCCGGTCCCGGATCGACGTTCCCCACCATGTGCAGGTGCGAGTGGTCGATGTAGACGACTTCCTGGCAGTCCTCGTCGGTCGTGGTGTATGGGATCGGCCAGCCCACGCGCGTGACTTCGGTGAAGTACACGATGCACTTGTACTGGGCGTGATGCACTTGGCACGGACCGACCAGCGGCAGGTGCCGTGGCTGCGGATCGATGTAGTCGGCAATCGGCTCGACAACGATGCGGACGTTGTTCCGCTGAATCTCGTGCAGCATGGGCCAGCCGCCTTTGACCGGCCGGGCACGTTCCAGGGTCCGCATCACTTCGTCTTCCGAAGGCGGATCCAATGCGGCGGTCGGCGCGCCGGGCGTGATCGGTCCCATGATGGGCATCCGCGAGTACCGTTCCCGCCAGATGTAGTTCTCTTCCATGCGGTCTTGCACGAACGGCGACACCGGGATCGGGTAGTTGAAGATTCCCAGGCTGGGCCCGACCCAGTCGGCACTACAGCCGGTCGTCAAGGCCAACGCCAAGAGCGTAAGGACACCGAGGGCAGCGGAAGCGGTTCTGTTGGACATCCCTAGATTCCTCGCCAGTTCAATGGGCAAACGTGGTTACACTACTTATCGTGTTAAGCTGTGCCGAACTTGCGGGTTTTTCCGGTTGTAGGGGATATTCGACGAGCAAACAACGAAAACCCCCACACTGGCGGTCCAGTGTGGGGGTTCTGTGCTTGCTTCGTTCTTGCTTCAGGACATTAGTACCAGCGGCCCATCGGCGATTCCCAGCAACTCGGCTTGTCCTTGAAGTCCAGGAACCACCAGCCGTCGTCCCATTCCAGGGTCACTTTCCGCCATCCGAGCGGAACCTGAGGGTAGGGGTAGAACGGGCCGATGTACGGCCAAGCGGTCGGCGAGTACTGCTTCGGATAGGTCACGGCCGCGTAGTTCGGGTGCGAGGCATAGCTCGGCCAGGCATAGTTCGGCATGCAGGGCTGGTCGTAGCGGACCGGCACCGGGCCGCCGGCCATGCCTTGGGTATGCATGGGCATCGGGCCGCCTTGCGGGCCGTTGGCCACCGGGCCTTCCGCTTGACGGTAGGCGATGGGCATCGGGCGCTGGGCCATGGCGTTGATCCGTCGCGGGGCCTGCTCTTGCATCGGGGCGTACTGCGGCTCCGTCGCCGAGGTTCGCTGAATCGGCGATGCCGGGGCCGTGTTGGCCACGCGCTGTACGGCAGCCGTGCGTTCCGGCGCGGGCAGCGACTTCAGGCCGGCCTCTCCGGTCGACAAGTTATTGACCACCTTCTCGACGCCCGGCGTCGCCAGCGCGATCTTCAGCGCGGCGACCATCTGCTCTTCGTTGCGGACCTTGCCCGACAGCCAGGCAGTTCCGTTCCGGTAGTTCACGCCGACCTTGTAGTCAACCAACCGGCCGCTGTTCTGCATGTTGGCCGCAATCTGTTTGGCCATCTGCTGGTCCTGCTCGCCGGCCAATGCCAGCGCGGAGGCCACGGTAGTGAGTGCGGCGACCGCTAATCCCGTCAACAAACGTCGCATGTCTTCCTCCTTCTGGAATTTCGGTCCCTGGGTGGGACACAGCGGAGACCGGGTAATGTGGGGCCCCTGACGGAACCGCCCACTGGGTCGTGGTCTCCGCGGCGTGTCGTACTTGCTCCCGACCGTGGGAACTCGTGTGGTTGCTGCGGTATGTTCAGCAATCAAGGCCGACAGGATGTCGGAAGGAGGGCGTGACGGACCGCGGGAATGCCTGCGGACGGCAAACCGCGTGTTGCCCCCCCTTGAACAACACGCTAGTCCGGCGACTGCTGCCTGAGTATAGATTTCGGCTTCCGGTAGTGCCGAAAGGAAGATTTTTTCCGATTTTGCCGGCCTGCACGGTCGTAGCGACTGGACCGATGGCAACGAAGATGCCACAAGTTCCAACTGCGAAAGCACTTACTTAATGAGCTTCTTCAACTGCCCATCCAACTCGTTTGCCTGGATGTTCCGGTTCACAACCTTCCCCTGCTGATCGACGAGGATCATCGTCGGCAGCGTGAGGATGCCCAACTGGTTGGCCGGCCGGCTGTCCAGCCCCCCCTCCTCGTAGATTTGCGGCCAGGGGAGGCGGGCTTCGGCCAAATAGGCGTTGAGCGCCTTGGGATCGGTGTCCAGGTTTACGCCCACCACGGCGAACGAGCCGCCGTACTTCTTCATCATGTCCTTGAGCACGGCCATGTCGATCTTGGCCGGCTCGCACCAGGTGGCCCAATACTGGATCAACACCACCTTGCCGCGGAACTTGGCCAGATCGACCACGCCGCCCGTCAGGCCCTTGCCCGAGACAGCGACGACCTTGCCCACGGAATCGAGGCGGACTTGAGCGCCGTAGGCCTTCTGCGCCGCAGGCGACTTGGCAAAATCCTTGACGATCCGGGCGTACCACTTCTTCGCCTCGTCTTCCTGGCCGGCGAACTCCTGGGCGATGCCCAACTGGAGCATGGCCTCGGCGGCGTCGGGGGCCTTGGGATAGTCGGCCGCGTACTGCTCGAGCTTCTTCAGCCACTCGGTCTGAATCTTGGCGAACGGCGCGTTGGGCGCCTGGATCGCCAAGGCGTATTCCGAGGTCAACTGGCGGAACTTGACGTAAGCCGCCAGATCCTTGTCGCCCTCCGCCTTGTTGAGCTTCTCGAACAGCGCTTCCAGGCGTTTGGCGCCGTCGGGGCAGGTGCCCGTCTGCACGGCCGCGCTGATCATGTCGGCCAACTGGCGGATCCACATCGTGCGGTCTTGCGCGTTGCGGGCCTGCGCGGCGATCTTCTCGATCAACTCGGCGCGGCGGGCGGTGTGCTGCGCCTTCTGTTCGGGCGTAGCGGTCCGTGCGGCCTCCTCGTCGATCTTCTGCAATTCGGCCAGCAGTTTCTCGCCGTCGTCGGTTCCTCCAGCGCCGGCCCCTTCGGTGCGGTGCGTGTAGGTGGCGTGGAAGAAGTTTCCTTGCGAGGATGGGGCCTCGGCCGCCCCTTCGCCCAATTGCGGCAGGTCGATCGCGCGCCAGCCGTCGCCGACCTGCACCAGCGTGCCGAGTTGGATCTGCCCGTTCTTTCCGGCGGTTTCCACGACCGCCAGCACATTCTCGTAGACCCGCAGGTCTTGGGTGGAAGCGTCGGTTCCGGCGGGCACAGTGCCCGGTCTGCCGGCGCTAAACTGGCTCCATTGCGATTTTGACGTGACGCTCTTCTGCTGTGCGGCCAGCGTCTTGAACTCGCCGTTGAGTTTCGCGATTTTCTCCTGCAGGCGTTCCTGCTTCTCCTTGCCGAGTCCGAGCGACTTGAGTTCCGCAGCGGTCAGCGTAACGGCGGCGAAACGGTCGGCGTTGCCTTCGGCCAACGCGGCCACGATTTCGGCCGAGACTTCTTCGGCGGAGATCTGCTTCCAAGAGTCAAGCCGGCCGTCCTGATTCTTGCTGATGCCCCAGCGCGTGCCGCCGGTGTTAAACCAGCGGTACTGGTCGACCTTGCCGTTGAAGTCGGAATCGATGTCGCGGTAGACCTCGATGCCGTCCTTGTAGTAGCTCCACTGATCGACGACGTTGTCGCCGTTGGTATCGACGAACTTGCGGAGCGTCAGACCGTTGGCGTCCTCGACCACCCAACCTACCTTGCCGTCGAACTTCTTGGCCGTGATCGTGCATTTGGCCGCCTCTTCGGCGGTCGGTCGGGCGCAATCGACGCCCCGTTGGATCGGTTGCAACTTCAACGCCTGCTCGGCCGAGGGGGCCGCTGCCTGGGCGGTCGTAGCTGCCACGACGAGGGTCAAGAACGGCCAGCAATATGCCATAAGCGAGGGGGATCGTAGTTTCATTGGACAGTTCTCTCCTGGATTCACTAACCCGGCCGTGTAGGGGGCGCGCACGGGCCAACGGTTGTTCCCCTTCTGTTTCGGCCGCGCGATGACCGGAACATAATCCGATTATCCCGGTTTTTCCGGTTAGGTAAACTGGGGCGACTGAGAAGTCTGTGGCGCCGGCGGCCCGACCCTTTGACAGCCCACGCCAGTCAGGTAGAATAATGCTCTTCCCTTGCGGAGGCTACGTCGGGAACTGGGGCTATGTTTGAGGACGCACCAGATTCCCTTGCTCTCTTGCGACAGGGAAAACGATAGGATAGATGTTTCGGGCGCATAGCTCAGTTGGTTAGAGCGCGTCCCTGATAAGGACGAGGTCCGAAGTTCGACTCTTCGTGCGCCCACTAGA